>Ga0105097_10000077_pt1 | contig 36158 bp, 40 predicted proteins | sample PPLLak12cMay2015_FD_87035 | JGI IMG/M metagenome (GOLD analysis project Ga0105097, IMG submission 87035) | Freshwater sediment microbial communities from Prairie Pothole Lake near Jamestown, North Dakota, USA - PPLs Lake P7 Core (1) Depth... | ecosystem: Environmental > Aquatic > Freshwater >...
AGAACAGAAGACCATTCAGAAAAAGGTGCTTTATTAACTGGAAGAATCGGAAGTGGTTATGGGGCTGGAAAACTTACAAAATGGGATTGGGGATATTGTGATGTTGAAAAATATACAGTAACTCATATTGTATTAAATTGCAGAGGAAATAAAGTTAAGGGCATTTATCATTTACTAAACACTCGTTATACTTTAACAAAAGTATCCGATTCTGAAGACAAACAAAGTTATATGTTATTTAAAGGTAAAGTTGTTAAAGAAGTAGCTGATATGATGGGTAGTGGAATGACATCAAGAAATCCACCAGCAGAAACTCAAGAAGTTGAACTAAATGATGAAGATGCTGATAAACAACAAAAAAAGTCACTTCCATGGAGCAAAGGAGAAAATGCCATGGTTAATAAAATATCAATAAAAGAGGTACAAAGTTTAGTTGAACTTGAAGAAGTTTCTTTATTAATTGATGATGAAGAAAGAAAATTAAGTAAACTACATCATTTAGACGAAATTTTTGTACAAACATCTGAAATTGAAAATATGAATCCTGGAAGAAAAAGAGATATGCAAATTCTTCGTTTAGGTATGATTGCTGAATTAGATGCATCAAATCTTTATGAAAAATTAGCTGAATTATCATCTAATGATATGGTTAAGAAAACATTATTAGATGTTTCTCAAGAAGAAAAAGTTCACGCTGGAGAATTCGAAAGTTTATTAAATGAAGTTGATCCTGAACATGAGAAATCAATTGATCAAGGAAAGGAAGAAGTTGAAACAGAAATTAAGTAACTTTAGAAGTTTTGAATCTAGGAAAGAACAAATTTATATGAAAAACGAATTTGGAAAAGGAGATTTGTATGAATTTGATCAAACAAGTTCGAAATCTTGTGAATAGGTATATTGAGAATCCAAAACATTTAAGTATTAATTTTTCTGCTGTTGATAAATTAGTAGACCAGATGGTCAAGGATAATTTTTCCAGACAACTTCTTGACTTAAATCAAAATGATATTTTAAAAGAATTAGTTGCAAATTCAATTAATTATTGTTATTTCTATGGTAGATATGATATAAAACCCGGTGGTGGTGCTGGGGATATGTATAAAATTGTAAATGAGGCATTTGAGAAGAATGAGAATGATTTATCAAGCTCAATTTCAGAAATTATCAAACAGCTGTCAAAACAACGATTTCCACTTCTAGAACAGAGAATAAAACATCTTCTAGAAGTGGAACTTCTCGGTGAAAATTTTGTTGATTACATGGTTCGAAAATATAAAAATGATAATATATTTGACGAGTTCGTTGAAACGTTTCCTGGTTATGCTTCTGATATGTTTTTGAAGCGAGCATCGTTATTCTTTTTACAATTATATAGGGTTGGCGGATGGTATCGTTATATAGTTGAAGATTTATTTGTTCCTGCAGATTATCAAGTCCCCAAAATGCTTAATCATTTTGGATGTATTGAATATTCAGATGAGTTAAATAATAAAATTGATTTTTCTGAATTAATTCCACGTGGATCATTAGAAGAGATTGAAATTAGAGCTTCAACAATTTATGTGTGTGACGTTTTGGCACAAAAAACACAGAAAACTATTAGTGATGTAGATTGGTGGTTATGGTCGAAAAGAGATTTGTGCAAGAATCCATTTCATTTAACAATAACAACAGATTACTGAAAGGAGAATTTTTTGAATGTATACAATTTATCTTGTCGGCATGATTTGCGCGAATGAAGAAACAGCAAATTGGAGAGAACGAGTTAGAAAAAGGTTAAATAAATATGATTATGCTGGAATTCAAGTTATAGATCCATTTAACACAGAGATGGGAATTCATCTTCTTAGAAAAACAAAAGGAAATGAAAAAGAATTTACAAAATATGCTGTAGCAACAAATGCTCCTCTAATACTTCCAAAGGATAGAAACTTTGTTAGATTGGCTGACTTTATTTTTGCTGATCTTAATATCTATTCAGACGAAAAACCAATTATTGGATCATATTTTGAATTAGCTTGGGCTTATGATCAACCATATACTTCTGTTATTGGAATTTATAATGGTGATCCAAATCAAGCTTTTCATTGCAAACATCCAATGGTTGCAGGAGCAGTAGATTTGTGGGTAAAAAATGATGAAGAAGCTTGTGATGCTTTCTTAAACGTAATTGCAAGATATTAATTACAACTACATAGGAGATACTAAAATATGCTTTCAAAAAAAGTACAATTAAATGATAATGCAGAAAAAGTTGCTACTGCTAGATACTTTATGGATGAAGAAGATTGGGAAACATGCACTGAAAGAGTTGCTGATACAGCTGCACTTCCAGAGGGTGATCGAAAATCAAAATATAAAGACTTATTTCATGATATGTTATATTGTCAAGATTTTCTTTGTGGTGGAAGAATTTTAAGAAATAGTAGAAGATCTAGAGGTTCTTTATTCAATTGTTATCATTTACCAATTGGTGATTCAATTGAAGAAATTGGAGACTTTTATAGAGATGCTTTAATTCTATGGTCAGAAGGTGGTGGTGTTGGATGTAACTTTTCTCCACTTAGGCCAAAAGATGACCCAATTCTTGGAAAGGGTGGAAAGTCATCTGGTTTGGTTAGTTGGATAGAAGGTGCAAACGCAATTGCTCAACTAATTGAAAGTGGTGGAGCAAGAAGAGCTGCAGCAATTGGGCATGTTGATATTTCTCATCCAGAAATTCTTAATTTCATTGATGCGAAAACTGTTCATGGTAAATTAAGTCATTTTAATATTTCAGTAGCAGTGACAGATGAGTTTCTAGAAGCTGTTGAAACAGATGACTTATGGGAATTTAAATTCAAACAAAAAAGTTATGGTAAAATGAAGGCCAGACTAATTTGGAACAAAATTGTTGATAATATGATTCAATATGCTGAACCTGGTCTTTTAAATTGGAATAACTTTTCTAAAAACAATTCCTTTTATTTTGAACCAGTATTGGGAACAAACCCATGTGGAGAAACAACTCTTGGACCTTATGGAGTTTGTGATTTAGGATCACTTGTTCTTCCAAATTTTATTACTGGTAATGTTAATACCAACTGGAAAAAATTAGAAACAACAATTAAACTCGCTATTAGATTCTTAGATAACATAATAGACGTTAATAAATATACTTTAAAACAAATTGACATTAACGCGCATAATTCAAGGCGAATTGGTTTAGGAATTCTTGGAGTAGCAGAATATTTATTTGCAAAGAAAGTTCGTTATGGTTCAGATAAAGCCAACGTTGAACTAGACAGATTAATGAGATTTATTAGAGATGCTGCATATCAAGCATCAGTTGAATTGGCAATAGAGAAAGGTTCTTTTCCAAAATTTGATCCAGTTCAATTTGGAAAAGCTTCATTTGTTAGAAAACTTCCTGCTTCTTTAAGAATGGATATTAAGCGATTTGGAATTAGAAACACTACTATTATGGCTTTAGCCCCAACAGGAACAATTTCATTACTAACTGATTATACAAATGGAATTGAACCATTATATTCCAAAGCTTATTTAAGACATGATCGAGTTTCTGATAGAGTTTATATTCATCCAAAATATGAAGAATTTTTAAAATCAGGTGAACCAATTCCAGATTGGTATGTAGATTCATTTGATTTAACGCCAAAAGATCATTTTGAAGTTCAAGTTATTATGCAAAGATATACAGATGGAAGTGTGTCAAAAACTATTAACTTACCAAAAGAAACAACTGGAGAAGATTTAAGTAAACTTCTTCTTGAATATATTCATGATTTAAAAGGAGTTACTGTTTATAGAGATGGATCTAGACCTGGTCAAATTCTAAACAAGTTAACTGATAATGATGTAAAAGAATATATGAAAAAACAAGACACTGTTATTGAAAGACATATGGTTGAACAAGATGTTGAATGTGCAACCGGATCTTGTCAAATATAGGAGGATATATGTTAATATTACAACCAAAACAAGTATGCCCATATATGTCAAATTGTCCTTATGCTAAAAACAAATTAAGTGTAATGGATAAATTTGCATGTAAAGGATTGGATCCAGATAGAAATAATGTATTTGTATGTGAGTTTATTAGTGACAATGGTGGTTTTATTGAGACATATGGATACCATCAACATCTACAAGATAAAAAAGGAAAAATGAAAATTTTACTGGAGTGAGGATAAATAAAATAATGACTGCTAAATTTGATGATCCGATTTTTGATGAACTACTTAGTGAATATCTTGAACATAGAGCAGCAATTAAAATTTTAATAGCTGACCTAGAACATTTACGTACTCGAGTAGAAACTATTCTACCAGAAACTTATGATAAACGTTATAGATTTATTTTTGAAGAAAAAATTAAGGCAATAACTATTTTATTTAGTACAATTTTAGAAATGAGAAAAGAAATTGCAAAGAGTATTAAAGATGAATTTGAGTTGAGAAAGAAACTTGTTAAATCTGATGCTCTTGAAGATCTAGAAGATATGTTAGACGTTCGAAAAATTGCTAGAAAGGTAGACGAATTCAGAAAAGATAAAACCGAATTGGAACAAACATTTGACCAACTAATAGAAAAGCAAAAAGAAGAGAAGGAGGGAATAACAGAATGACAGATACATTAGATACGATTCTTACTGATGAAGACAAGCCAGCTGAATCAACTGGTCAGGAAATGAAAGAGATTTTAGAGAGTGTTAAAATTGATTTAAACGCTCCTGAAAAACCAAAACGAGGAAGAAAAACAAAAGAAGTTGCTCAAACAGATACTTCAAATCTTTCAGAAGAAGATAAATTGTATGGTGAGTTTAGTTCTTTCTTGGAAAACAAAGCAGAAATTTATGCAGATGATGGAATTAAACAAGTTATTCCAACAAAGATTAAATTGCTTGATGCTGTTTTAGGTGGTGGTTTTGCAGTTGGAGCAATGTCTATTATTACAGGACAACCAGGAAGTGGTAAATCAATGCTTGCAATTCAAACATTGGGTGCAGCACAAGAATGTTATAAAGGTCTTCTAGCTGGATATTTGGATTCAGAAGTTGCAACAACTGCTGCAAGATTATCAATGCTTGGAGTAAACAAGCCACATATTAAACCTTACTCTGATATTACAGTAGAGAAAGTGTTTAAATTTTTAGAAGGTGTTTGTTTGTTTAAAGATACAAAGAAAATTGTTGATGTTCCATCTGTAGTAATTTGGGATTCAATTGCAAATACTTTATCTCAGAAAGAAAGAGAAGCTGAAGACATTAATCAAGTAATCGGATACAAAGCTAGAATGTTATCAATTTTAGTTCCCAAATACGCAGCTAAAATGGGGGTTTATAATATTTCTCTAATTGCAGTAAATCAACTTAGAGATACTATGGCGTTGGGTGGTTTTGCTCCAGCAAAAGATTTGAAATTCATGACTGCTGGAAAACATATGCCAGGAGGAAATACTTTAGTTTATAATGCTTTTACATTGTTAGAAATGAAAACAGCTGCTGTTGTAGATCCTGCTAAGTATGGATTTGAAGGAATTATTGCTGCTGTAAAAACTGTAAAAAATAAATTGTTTTCACCAAACATTACAATTAAATTAGTTGGAAATTTTGTAACAGGATTTTCAGATTTATGGACTAGTTTTGAATTTTTAAAAGATACAAAAAGATTGGAAACAGGTGCTTGGAACTGGCTTGTAAAACTTCCACAAAAGAAGTTTAGAACAAAAGATCTTCCATATTTTTATAATAATGATCAAGAATTTAAACAAATGTTTGATAAAGAAATGGATGATGCAATTGAAATTGATATTAAAAAGAAATATGACCCAGCACACGGACTTCCTGACTCAGAAGAAGTACCTGAACAAGAAGAAAAACAAGAACAAATAATAAATTAAAAAGTAGATAAAGATTGTTAGAATTTTTAATCTCAGAAGGAGAAAGAATATGGGCGAAATGACAGAGTTACTTCAAGGTTTTATTACTGATACTACGAAACAATTAGTTGATGAACCAAAAGAAGTTAGGGTTTCTATCTCTACTTCAACAAAAGCAATTATTGCACAAATTCAAGTTTCAAAGAATGATTGTGGAAAAATCATTGGAAAAAAAGGTAGAACAATTGAAGCTCTAAAACATTTATGTTTGGCAATTAAGAATACAAATTTTCCACAAGATTCAAGAAAAGTAATGTTAGAAGTACTAGAAGATGAAAATTCTGAGTTTAGTTATAAGGATAAATCTTAAATAGGAGGGATAATTAAAATGTTATCAAAAGAATCAAAAATTAGAGTTTTAGAGAATTTTTACTCTCTGGACTATATCTTTTTTGGGAAACCTTTAAAGAAAGTAGAATCATGTTGTTTAGGTCTAGTTGAAGAATATATCAATGTAAAAGGTGCACTTCTAGCTATTATGGTAGAAATGTACAAACTTGTTGAACATTCTCCAAAACCTCTAACTGAAAAAATTTCTACAAAAGTTTTTACTGCTAACGCAAAACGTTATGCAAAATACGCTAGAGAAAGTGCTCAGAAGATTGTTACGACAGAGAAAGCAAAACAAAACATTAAAGAGCAACTAAAAAGAAACCTTAGTGAAAATAAGAATGTCAATGTTCCGAAAATGGTCGAAGGTCTAATAAGGGAGAAGGCATTTAAACTAGCTGTCGATCATCTATTGATTGCCAGAACTATTGCAGAATCAAAAGGCGTTTCAAAGATGAATGAATGGACAGGAAAACTATTAGAAGATTCTTACAAGATTCTTCGTGATAGTGTAGTTGAGAGTGCTCTAACAATTTTAGATGACGGTGGAAAAGATATCTAACGAAAATGATTTTGAGAGATTATTACACTATCTAGAAGCACAAACACAAATAGATAGGGATCTTACAACAAAAAAGAAAGTTGAAAAACAAAAAAAAGAAGTTATTCAACAGACTAAAAAACTCGTTAAAGAATCAACAATAGAAGATTTTAAAGAACTTGTTCCACCAAGTAAGAAAGTTACTGGCTTTGATGTTGAGCATTTTGAATCTTTAATGAGAGCGAAACTTATCGATGAACATAAAAAATATCAAGGTTTTGAAAGACCTTATGTATCAGTTTCAGAAATTGTTTCTTGCATACGACAAGCATATTATTCAAGACAAAAATATGAAATTGATCTAAAAAAACAATTCCATTTTTCTTACGGTTATTTAATGAGAAAATTAGGAAGTGCATTACATGAAATGGTTACAGAACTCTATGGTTTTGATGAAGTAGAAAAACCAATTGTTAGTGAAAAATTTAAAGTTAAAGGTCGAGCAGATGCTATAAAAAATAAGTATATTTACGAGATCAAAACAATTGATGAGCAAAAAAATGTTATAACATATGTGCCTGAGCATTACTATCAGGGTTTGGTTTATGCTCATATTCTAAATACAGAATATAACTACAATATTAAAACCATAACTATAGTTTATGTACCAAGAAGTCCAAGAAGAATTTTTCCATTTGATGTTCCAGTTGATAATTTGATTGCTGAAAATTTATTGAAAAGAGCAACAATTTTGCATAAGTGTTTAAATACAACTGTTGTTCCAGAAACACTTGGAGCAACTAAAGAACAATGTACTTACTGTGCTTATAAAAAGTTTTGTGATGTAAGTACAAAAATTATTGAAACTGAAAAAACACAACCGCAAAAAGTAGAAGTTAAAAAAGAAGAGAAAACAGCTTTTCTTTTATAGGAGAAACCAGTTATGATGTATGTTTTTCCAGTTCTTACAACTCCAAATATTTCAAAAAATATTTTGCTTGCAATATGTAGAACTCTTGAACATTACTTAATTGTATATCATACCGATGAAGTTCTACAAAAAATATCAAGTAGGGGTGATGAAATCGATGTAAGACAATCAAGACTTGTTAATGTAACTCATGAACAAAAAGGTCCTGCTGTAAATCGACTACCAGATGTTACAATTAGTATTCCAGAATTGAAGAAAAAATCGAAAGAAGTTAAACTTGATCTTCCACAACGAGATGCAATGACATTAGAACCAACATATGTAAAAATAGATCACCCACAATTAGGAACGCAAATTTTAGCTATAAAAGCTATTCCTTTTAAAGTTAAGAACTCTGAAATGATGCTTTCATTATTACAAGATGATTATTCAGCTTATACTGCTGTTAAACTTCTTAGACAATTTGAAAGAGGTGTTGTACGTTTTATTTGGAGATTAATTAAAGGTTTTATTCCTTTTTCTTCAGTAAGAAATAAAGCTATAAGTGGAGATTTTGAACGTGATGTAATTTATGGTTTTTCAAAATCAGGAAAAGATGTATTTGTTTTATTTGATAAAAATGAAGTAGCAAAAAATTTAGAGGATAATGCGCAAAAAGTTAAGAGACTTTTTTCAATGTATTGGCCTTCATTTGTTATAGTAGATGATGTTGAAAAAGCTGCATCATTTTGCATGCAAGGATTTAATGGTCAATGTTCTACAGTTCATTATCCTTATTTACTATCTTCAATTGGCACTTCTCAAAAACAAGTATATGATGATTTAGAAGAAGTTAGAAAATCTTCTAGTCAATTTTTTAGATTATCAACTAATAAAGATAAAGTTTTAGAATGTTCTTGTTTTGCAGAAAAAGATAACCAATTACATGAATTAACAAGAGGTGGTCGAGAAGTTTTAATAGAAGATGATGTTCTTCCAATTGTAAATAGGTTAACAGATCCTGCAAAATTAGATAAGTTGTTTTCAAAATTAAAACTTTCTCTTCAAACAAAAGAAGATCAAGTAGCAATAAAAGCCCTTGCAAATATTCCTATATTATCAATTGAAAGCATTGAAAAATTTGCAAAGAAAGGTTCTCCAAATTTTTTATCTTCTTATGAAAAAATTGAGACAATATTAACCAACTCAACTAAAATTCCTTCTGAGCTTGTTAAACCAATTTCATTAATGTTAGCAATTGATTCTACTTATAAAATTTCAAATGCAAAACAAGCAACTAAGGAAAATCTTTTAACGTTTGTTCCTCTTATTAGAAAATCAAAAATTGTTCAATTTCCTGTAAAAACATGTATTAGAATTTTCTTAGAAACACTTGGGGATTCAGATAAAGCTGGTTTGGCAGCGGGAATTCTCCTTTTAAAAATATGTTTAAATTCTATATCAAGGAATACTGCAAAGGAAGAAACAGATGACGGAAGTGAGGTCTGAAAATCAAGAATTATTTAGTGAAGACTGTCCATTTAGATTAGCTTTAAGAGTTAAGAATTTTGAGAACGAAACACAATATAAAAAATTTCTAAAAAATTGTGAGAAACTTATTCGTTCTAGTCTTGAATATAATCTATGGAGAGATTATATTCGCGATGTTTTACAACTTCAAGAATGTGCAATAACACAAGAAAAAATGAGCGAAGTTTCAATTGAAGTTCATCATCATGTTCCTTCTCTATACTTAATGGTTAAAGCATTAGTAAATAAAAAGATCGATGCAAATGAAGAGTTTTCAACATTTGATATTGCTACAAAAATTATTGAATTACATTTTGATAATAAACTTGGTTATGTTACTTTATTAAAATCAATGCATGAAAAATTCCATAATGGATTTTTAACAATTCCGATGAATTTAGTAAAAGGTGACTATAACGCATTTGTAAGAGAATATGGTTCATACCTTGATGAAGAGGATCTTGAAAATATGAACCAAAGAATGTCCATTAATGAAAGTAATTGTTCTTGGACTAGAAACACTTATGTTCCAGATGAGCAAGACGCGAGGACACCTGATGACAATCACGATAGATAAAGAAAGTCAACAACGAAAACAATTAGCTGTTGATATTGATCGTATGAGTGATCAATATATAACTGTAAATGAGTTGTTTACTTTTCCGTCTCCAGCTCTTTGGGCAATTGAAAAGAATTTGTTTTATCTTCTAAAAAATTCTAGACAAGTTGAGTTTGATAGAAAATATATTTACAGACCTGATTATTTATCTTATGATGAGTATGGAACTGTTGCATTGGCAGATTTATTAATGTATGTAAATGGAATTGGTTGTTTAGAAAAATTTAGTTTAGATAAAGTAGTAATTCCTAGTTATGATGCAATTGTTACAATATGTACAGACAAATTTTCTAAAAAAGAAACAGATGAAATGGTTGAGGTAGATTGGTAAATGATTATCAAACAGAATTTTGTTTTACTAAAAGATGTTCCAAATATTTTAACAATGTCGTATTCCGAACTTGAAAAAATATCAGTTCCTGGAGGTCTTGATAAAACAATTTTAATGCTTGATTTTAGTAGAGAATCAATTGATCATTTTGCAAAAGAACAGGTTTATTCTTTACTAGAGGAATCAAAAAAGAAAAATAAAATTCAAATTGTTTATTTGAGCAGTTATAATTTGCCTGTTTTTTATAACAAGTCAACAGATACAATTGTTATTAATTTATTTCCTTTTGGAACAAAAGATATTATGGCATCAAGACCAGGAAATAAAAACTTGTATGCAGCTATTTTATATGGAATATGTTTGCAAGGAGTTGTAAATAAAAAAGTTAAAATTGATTCTAGATATGCTCCAATTATTTCATCTTTCTTTAATTCAATGTTGATTAGACTATTTGGAAAAGATTACGGTTTGCTTGGTAGTTTTATGTCTGAAATTTCTAAGATGAAATTTCTTACTAATTGTTATATAAATGGAGCATTCTTTGGAGAAACTGGAAGAAATGTTTATGCTAGTTCTCTTTCATATGCAGGATTTAATTACAAAGAAATTATAGACGAATTAAACAAATATGATTTTTCTGACATTGGAAATTTTATTCAAGCATTATCTGAACTAAAAGTAATGCCAGGATTAAATAAACATTTATTTACTGCAAAAATTTTAAAATCTTATACATTTAATTTCTTACCAGCGTTAGAGGATCTATCTAGATTTCTTGCAACAATGGCGTCATCACAAATTGTTGGTTCTACTATAGCTCCAACATTTTTATATAGAGTTAATGAAGACGCTTTTGGAAAAGTTATTGATATTGTTAGACTTATTGTTAGGAAATAAAAATGGATAAATTTCATGGTTTCTATAGAGCAAAAGTTGTTGACAATAAAGACCCACAAAAATTTGGAAGAGTCTTAATTTGGATTCCTGATATCATGCCGCTTGTTAGTCAAAACGAAGGTATTTGGGCAAGACCAGCAAATAATCCAATTGGTGGTCGAAATATGGAAAATGATACTGAAAATCATTACGCAGGAACTAGTTATATTCCAAGAAAAGGTGCTTGGCTTTGGATTTTTTTTGAAACCGGAAATATTAATCGTCCTTACTATTTTGCTGCACTAGATTTAGAAAATACAAAAGTTCTTCCAGAAAATCAACTCGGTTCAAACTATGAAGACAAGTGGACAATATTTAAAAGTCCAGATGGAAGAACAGTTGTAATTTCTGATGATCCCTCCGATAAAAGAGTTGAAATTACTGGTAAAAAAAGAACCTTAAGTGATCCTCCAACTGGAGATACATCTTCTGTTTATACAATTGATAATAATCAAACAACTATTCTTCTTGATGAAAGAGATGGAAAAGAAAAGGTTCTTATACGAACTCATAAAGGTGATTTTTTTCATATTGATATTGATAGTCAAAAATTACAAGCTTATTTTAAAAGTGATATTGTTATTAAAACTGATGGTGATTTACAAATCACAGCTAATCAAAATATAGATATTCGATCTGAAGCTGGAAATATAAAAGTACTAGCAAATGGTGGAGAAACACATATAAAATCAGCAAATGACATTCTTCTTACAACTGGTGGGACTATTCATGAAGTAAGTCAGGATACTCACAAAGTTCAATCCGGAGGAAATATTAGTCATTTATCTGGAGGAACTATTTCTCATGACGGAAGTATGATTCAAGACAATTGTGGTGCTTCTACTGGAGCAACTCAAGCTTCAGATGCCGCAGTTGCTGACCCAAAAGGAGACCGAAACACATAATGACATTCCCAACAACAACAGAAAGATCTTTATGTAATAAATTGGTAAACGATTGGACCGGTTTATTAACACCTTTAAATTCTTCTAGAGGAACTATAGGTGGATATGCGAATAGTTTGGATTCACAATTAAGAAATATGCAGTGGTCTGGTACATCAGCTCTTTTAGGAGGTATTTCAACTTTAAATACTGTAATTGGTAATGCAGTTCCGGGTAGTACAATGAATGATATGAGAGCATTAAAACAATTTTTAGATCAATGTGCTTATTTAAATGGAAAAAATCCATTATCTGCTGTTTTAAATACAGCTAAAGGAGTTTTCAATTTAATAGATGATACACTTGATAGTTTATATGGAACAATGCCAGAATTTGGAGTTGCTAAAATTGCTGGATATATTAATCAATTATTAAATGGTTTAGGAATTCCAGGAGGAGATGTTTTATCTGAAATTTTTAAAACTGCAGATCAATTATTAAATTGTGTATCTCAAATTTGTTACCAATATGATGATAGTTATTATGGACCATATATTACTAGTTATACAAGTCAGTTGGAATCTTTATATACATCAATGAATATTGTTAGTAATCCATTAAGTCCTAATTGGGGTCTTTTTGATTATGATACATTATATGGTAACGTTGGTTTAACAGATGAACAAATTTCAGATATAGATCTTGTTATTGATGCAGTTGATACTGTAAAATCTACATCTTTAGCAAGTGTTACTTCTAGTATAACTGTTGTTAAAGATTTACTTGGTGAAGGGGGTTTCTTTGCATGACAATTTATCAAGATAAATTAAGAGAATTAATCAATGAAGCAGATACAACTGTTGCTGGAATTACAAGTAATGTTGTTCAAATAGAAGAAATTTCTGATGAATTACAAGATCAAATTGACGCAATTACAGAAGCTGTTACAACTCCTTGTCAAACAGATTTAGTAGACAGATTAACCAATATTAAGTTACCAGATATTCAAATAACAGAACCATTAGCTTATCTTGATTATGATGCTGGATTTGGTGATCTTGGTTATGGAAATGATTTACAAGGGTGGAGAATACAAGTTGATGATCCTTTAATGATTGACCCACCAACAGTGCTTTATGAATATGAAGGAACTGGTTGGGATAGTGATGTTTCTCTTACTCAATGGGTTCAAGATTGGGATTTTGGAAATGATTATATTACTAAGCCATTGACAGCAGGATCTACATATGGACTATCTCCATATCTATCAAACTTACAAAGTGCCCAAGCAATTTTAGAAAGCAACGCTACAAAAATTTCAGATTCAAAAGCTGTATTTGCAAGATATATTTAAGGAGAAATATGAATATTTGTAGTTATGGTTGTGGGAAAGAAGCAAAATATTATTTTTCTAATGGAAAATATTGTTGCAGTAAACATTGTAATTCTTGTCCATCAATGAAAAAACCAAGAAGTGAAAAATTTAAAAAAGAACAATCAAATCGTATGAAGGGTGAAAATAATCATTTTTATGGTAAAAAACATACTGAAGAAACTAGAAAAAAACTAGGACGAAAAGGAGAAAAAAATCCTTTTTTTGGAAAACATCATAATGAAGAAACAAAAAGAAAAATTAGTGAAAAAAATAAAAAAATAAAACCATATATAAGAACTGAAAAACATAGAAAAATTGCGTCAAATATTAGTAAATATACAATTGAAAAACTACAAAATAAATATCCATTGTTTTTTAAAATTGAAGAGATGAGATATAATCCAGATAAACCTGGAGAAAAAGAAATTCAAGTTCATTGTAAAAATCATAATTGTGAAAACTCTAAAGAAAAAGGAGGTTGGTTTACTCCTAATATCGGACAATTATATAGAAGACTACAAGCTATTGAACAACAACATGGTTTTGAAGAACATAATTTTTATTGTTCAGACAAATGCAAACAAAATTGTCCTTTATTTAACTTAAAAAGTGATCCATTTCAACAACCAAAAGATAAACCTTATACAGAAGAAGAATATCAAACTTTTAGAAAATTTGTTTTAGAACGAGACAATTATATTTGTCAATTTTGTGGAGAAAAAGCAACTGACGTTCATCATGAACGTCCACAAAAATTAGAACCATTTTTTTCTTTAGATCCTGACTATGCTTGGAGTTGTTGTGAGAATTGTCATTATGAAAAAGGACATAAAGATGATTGTTCTACAGGTAGATTAGCAAAGAAAATTTGTTGAGAGGAATATATAGTATGCCAGCAGCATCAAGAGTAACAGATATATGGACAGGAATCTGTTGTTGTCATCCTCCAATTCCATGTATTCCAATGAGCGGCTGGATTATTACAGGAAGTCCAGATGTTCAATGTGAAAATTTAGCTCAAGCAAGGTTAACAGATATTACAATAGGTTCTTGCGGTCATACAGGACAAATAGTTAGTGGGAGTACTACAGTTTTTGCAAACAGTTTAGGAAAAGCACTTATTGGAAGTCAAGTAGTGGGATGTAATATTGGTACAGTTGTAACTGGAAGTCCAACATATACAATATGTGATCAAGCTGTATCTATAAGTATTACAATTACATTTCAAACAATTACTCTTACTTATACAGAAGTTGATTTTGGAAATATAGATGATGAATCCGAAATTGATGATGGATTAAATATTTATCCACCTGTTGTTGGAAGAGCTCCTACTGCACCAGAAATAGCTAAATCAGCTGTAATAGATGTTTCACCAACTGTAGTTGATGCAACAGATGCTGCTCCACCAGCAACTGCTACTCCACCAACTACTTGTAGTACTGTTTCAGACCCACCTCCTGATAATTTTGTATTATCTCCAAATTTTATTCTTAGTGATTTATCTTCAAAAACAGCTCTTTCAAAGAAAACTGTAAGAGCACAACATGGATTAACAGTTCAACAGATTGTATGTAATTTACAAGCATGGGCTGAAAATATTGGTGAAGCAATTTCTACTGCTTATGGACGAGCAAATATACTAATTACTAGTGGATTCCGGTTGGGTGGCTCGACAAGTCAGCATGAAAGGGGTCAGGCTTGCGACTTACAATTTCCTACTCTGACATTAGATCAAAATTATGCTATTGCGCAGTATATTAAAGATAATCTTAATTTTGATCAATTAATCTGGGAATATGGTGGAAATAGACCTTGGATACATGTTTCTTATAACCGAGCAGGTAATAGAGCAAATGGTGCTGGAAATAAGTTTGGAACAAGAACAAAAGCAGGAACATATATATGGGGAGAGTTAAGAAAGATGCACTAGGAGATTGTATGTTATGAAAATGCCCTTCCGGCCAGAACTTTTAAAAATTAGACGAAAACCATTTCGTTGGATCATTGTACATCATACAGTCGAAATGTATCCGCAACCAGGTGCTAAAATTGATAATCCTAGTTATCAATTTCCTTACATTATGAATGGTGTATTAGAACAAAAAACAGGCGATATAAACTATCATTATATTATTGAGAAAGTTAAAGAAGATTATATAGCAGTTGCTGCTAGACCATTATCATTTCTTTGTGATTGGCCTGATATTCATCCAGATATAAACCAAAGAGCATTTCATGTTGCTCTACTTGGTTCTTATGATTTAAAGATTCCGGAAAAACGTTTATATGAGGTTCTTGCCTTTAAAGTTATTAACCCAATCCTTAAAATTTATGGACTCCCACCAGGTCGGATTCAACTTCATTCAGAGGTAACAAATATTAAAGATCTTACATGCCCAGGTGAATTTATTAATAAAAACATTATTATTGCTATGTGTCGAAGATTTGTTGTGAAATAATCGGAGGTTGAACTTGATCAATCTAAAAAGATTTAAAGATGTTTCTATCCTTATTGTCGGTGACGTCATGATTGATAGATATATTATAGGAACCGTCACTAGAATCTCCCCAGAAGCACCCGTTCCAATTTTAAAAGCAACAGATGAATATACAGAACTTGGAGGATGTGGGAACGTTGTCAAGAATCTGTTATCAATTGGAGTTAATACTTTTTCTGTTATTGGTATTGGTGAAGATGATCCTGGTCAGGAAGTTTATAACACAATTGGAAAATGTATGGCATTAGTGACTCCAGGAAGTGAAACAATTCAAAAAGTAAGAATGGTTACAGAAGGAAGACAAACTCAACTTTTAAGAGTTGACTATGAAGAAAATGCTGTCCAAATGAATACAAATTTAGTTCATAATATTGCAGCTCAACTTCATGAATGTTATGATTTGATAATTGTATCTGATTATGGAAAAGGTATGATTAATGAAGAATTAATGAGTTTTTTAAAAGGTCTTAGAACTCCAATTATTGTAGATCCAAAACCAATTCATGCTCCATTTTATAACGGAGTTTTTATGATTACTCCAAATGAAAAAGAATATGAAATGATGTTTTTAGATACAGAAGAACCATTAGTTAAAGATGTTCATTATGTTTTAAAAACTGCTGGCGCAGAAGGAATGTATTTACAAGACAGAATCAAGAAAATTCAAAAACATATTCCAGCTGAAGAAGTTGAAATTTTTAATGTAACAGGCGCTGGAGATGTAGTTGTAGCTTGTATCGCTGCTTGTATTGGAGTTGGTCTAGATGTTTTAACTTCTGCTAAAGTAGCTAACCGTTGTGCAAATTATGTAATAACTCAACCAGGAACCTCTTCTATTCCCACCAAATTATTCAAAGAAATTTTCTCAGAAGAAGTAGCCAGATCCCTCCTTTAACATAAGAATATCTATATATATTAATTACTGTATATAGAACTTTGTATTTGTATGATTCCGAAAAAATCATTGAAAGGAGAATAAACATGGCGCTTCAAGTTCAAGATTTGGGGAAGAAGTTCGGTCCTGGTGACCCAATGGCAAGAGATCGATTTTCCATGGGCATTCCTGTTGGATCAAATTTAATGATCCTTGCTCGTCAACACGGAACTGTTACTAATTTTGAAGTGGTAGATATGAAAGATGGTCATACTATTCATGTTGATGTTGTTGATAATTTCAAGCCATCAACGTTTCCATGTCCGCACTGCGGGGAACAAGTATCAATGTTTAAAGAACCGTAACCATCAGAAAGGAGAACGAACATGTGTGACAAACAGAAGGACGATGACAGAGAATGTAGATATGTATCACCGGATGTCAGGTTGTTGAGAGTTCATTTGAAACGAAAAGAGGAGGCGTCGAAAGCATTTATGGTCATCTTCGCCAAGGGCTCAACTCAAAATTCTGACTAGACAAAAAAATCTTGTTAAGGAATAAGGAGACCCTTAACAAGATTTTTTTGTTTGTTTCTTGGATAACTACCTTAGGTATATATATAACCTTACACAGGAGGTATTAAATATGCTTGTATTCGAACAAAATAGTGCGAAACAATGGACAATAATTTTTGGTGAAGAATCTATTTCTTTAGAATTACTTCCATCTTCAATAACAAATAAGTTCTCTATTGTCACTGACTTTGTTTCCAGAGTTTCAAAAGTGTGTGGTGAAGAATTTGACATTTGGTTTACAAGTCTTCTTAAGACTTGCGAAGACCCTCTGGTTAGACCAAAAGTCATTTCAGAAAATATTCCTATTTTAAAAGAATTTATCAATAAATATCTAGAATCCACTAATTTGAATTATAGTATATTTGTTGATGAAAGTAAATCAAAAAAGAGTTCTATTCTTTTTTCAGCAGATGAAATTAAAAGAATTATTAGATTATCTTCTTATTTAAAACTATATTGTTTTATTTTTAATAACAAAAATCTTAAATTAGGACAAAAAGTTCATAAAGAACTTTACAACAAAATAGCTTCTGATATTGCAGATTCAGATGTGATTTATAAAATTTTTAATGTAGTTAAAACTAAAACATTTAAATATAGCATGTCTGATAAATTTATGTGGGATTATATTAAAACTATACAATGTAAAGATATTGGTGTTCATGTTATTGAAATTTTTAACTTTATTATGAATAATATTTTAATTCTATGTGAAGAAGATAAAAATCCAATAACTTACTTCGTTGGAGTTATTGATGAATCTGTAAAGTGGTTTTTAAGATCTGTGTATAAAGGATCTATTGTTTATGATGATAGTATTTCAACTGAAGATATTCAAGGAATTAATGTAGATAATTTAAAGACATATAGTTATAATGATACATTAGGAAGATTAAAACAGATTGCTTATGATAAGATTTATGAGATTTTAGAAAAACAAAACCTTCCTCAAGTAAATCAACAAGCTATTGATAATGATGTTTATATTATTGATTTTCATAATAGAATTTCACAAGCCTCTTATATTTCTCCACTATGTGAATGTTTGGTTTATCCAATTCTTTCAAAAATTACAAACATTCCTTATTCTCATTTTAAAACTCTTTCAGCTGAGCATGCAGCAGTTCTTTCTGTTTATACAAAAGAATTATTAAGTGAAGTATTTAGAGGAAAATATAAAACGTTACTTTCATATCTTGATTACTATCCATTGAATCCACCATCTATTACAACTACATATAAGATTAATAATTATGAATATTATCTTGATCTAAAAAATGAAGTTAAAGATTTCTTTGGATTTGCAACGAAGAAAGTTCCCCATGCAGTTTTATGTAATTTTATTGGAAGATTTTCAAGAATTCAACTTTGTAATATTCTTGACGGAAGGAAACTATGAGGTATTGCTCTTTCAAAATTAGAAACTGATATGATTCATTTTTTTACTTATTACTTTTCTGATCAATTTGATAAAGAAATTAAAGAGATGGAAGTTCTAATGAGTAAAGATTTCTAGCGAGAGTATTTAGAACAAATTAAAAATAGTTTGATCTCCCATCTAGGAGGATATGATTATGGCAAAACAAGCAATTAGTGAGAAGAACTTCTATAAATTAAATGAACTTCTTAGAAAAGCTAGTGAATCTATTGGTTACGAAGAAGACGAAGGAAAGAAATTGGAATTTCTCAGAGATAAAGAGTTACAAAAAATTCTTTATGGAATGTACCCAGAATGTTATTTAACCTTTAGAGGAAGGGGAAGAGAAGTTCCTTTCTTTCCTATATGTAATAGATTGGGAATTCATGATCCGTTTATGATTAAATTCTCAATGAAGTTGGCTCAAAAAATGAATAATTCTGGAAAATTTAATGGACCAGAACTTGAAGAAGTTATGACAAAACTTGGTGATATGTATGCTGTTCATGGAAAAGGAACAGAAGATCAAACCAGAATTGAAGATAGAGAAAAAGAAGAATATCAAGAAAAAATTATGTCTAAAATCAAAAAATATCTATATGATGGGCCTGATAAATAATGATATATTTCTTAAACTGGAAAAAGTTCGTAAAAGGGCTAAAGCCAGTTACAAGTACAGAGATGCTTACGCGAACTGGCGAATTTCATCCAGACGGTTTGTTTTCTGAAGTTGTTTTTGGACCAGTTGATACTCCTAAAAGAAAAACAACATTTTCATATATCAATTTAAATGTTAACGTAGTACACCCAAGTGCTTTAAAATTATTAATTCAACTAGATAGAAGAATTGAGTTATTTCTTTCTGGTCAACAAACATACAGTTTGGATGTTGATAAGAACCTTACCGTCGATCCAAAAGGTTCTACCGGAATTAATGATTTTATAAAAATGTTTCCTTCTATTCAATTTAGAGGAGGAACTGATTCAAGAGAAAAATATATTAAAAAACTTGAGGAGGCATATAAAGAAGGAACATTATTTACTAGTATTATTCCTGTAATTCCTCCAGAACAGAGACCATTATATAAAGATCAAAGTGGACAATGGCAAATCGATAATCTAAATCACTATTACCTTAATATTTTGAAAAAAGCAATAAACGTAAAATCTGTAGCTAAATCTGGTCCGTTGTTTGATCTTTTAAATTATGAAGTTCAAAAGGTAGTTATTGAACATGATGATTTTATTCGTGCATTGATTCAAAAGAAAAGTGGTCTAATTCGATCACAAATTCTAGGAAAAAGAACTGACTTTTCAGGAAGAGCAGTTATTACTCCTGGTCCAGATCTAAAAGTAAATGACATTGGTGTTCCATTTAGGATGGCAGTTAATTTATTTGAACCTTTTATCCTTCATCGATTATTATTTTCTGGAAGAGTTGATAAAGAACAATTAGGGAATGAAATCAAAAAATTTACAAATATGGAGTTGTCTGTTGATAGTGTTAAAAAGGTTTTCAAATTAATTGCCAACAATGATGAAATTCCTGATTCATTATATAACTTAATTTTTGAACAAACTGAAATTGCAATGACAGATAGAGTTGTATTAGCAAAAAGAGATCCTGTTCTACACCCAGAATCTGTTAGAGCTTTTCATGCTAAATTAGTTAAAGGCAATACAATTCAAATATGTACACTTCAAGTTGGTGGTTTTAACGCGGACTTTGATGGTGATACAATGGCTTTATTTCATCCAATTACTCGAGAAGCACAAGACGAAGCTAAACAAAAAATGCTAAGAAGTCAAGGATTTGATAATGTAGGTTCTGTAAATTATTCTATCAGTAAAGAAATGGCTGTTGGTTTATATATAATAACAAAAGATATCAAACCAACTAATTCTCCAATTTCTGTTTCAGAAGAAGATTTACAAAAGATTACAGATCCATTTACAGGTGTTAAATATAGAGGACAAACAACTACAGCTGGAAAAGCTTTATTCAATAGTTGTTTTCCAAAGAATTTTCCATACTATCCTGGTCAAGTAAATAAGTCTTCAGCTAATAAACTTATTAGAAAAATAATTGATGCTTATGATCAAGATGTAGCAATTGAAGTATTCTCGAGATTAGAAAAGCTAGGTTTTAAATTTGCTACTATTATGGCTCCTAGTTTATCTATTGATGATTTGCAGCTTCCTGCTGAAGTATATCGTTTAAAAGAACAACTTGGAAAATCAACTCCAGAAGAAGGTGCTATAATCTTAGAAAAAATGGCTAAGATTACAAAAGAACATTTACAAGGAACTGGTTTATTTGATTTAGTTGATTCTGGAGCAACAAAAGGATGGGATCAACCAATTCAAATTCTTGTTGCAAAAGGAATTATTGCTGATCCAAGCGGTAAAGTTTTAGCACCAATTAAAGGTTCATTCTCTGATGGTTTAACACCAACAGAATATTTTAAAGCATCGCAAGGTGCTAGAAAAGGAATCATTGACCGTGTTTTGAATACTGCTGATACTGGTTATATGTCCAGAAAATTAGCTTACGTATTAAATAGTGTAGAAATTCATCCTCAACTAACAGATTGTAAGACAACCAGAACATTAGCGTTGAGATTAACAAAAGGAATGTCATCTAGATTAAAAGGTAGATATATTATCAAAGGTGAAGATCGTCTTACAGAATTTAAAGAATCTGATTTTAAACTTGATGATGTTGTTTATCTTAGAAGTCCAATTTATTGCAGATCTCCAAAACTATGTCATACTTGCTATGGAAAGCTTCTTGAAAAAACCAGAAGTCCATACGCAGGAATCATTGCTGCTCAAGTTATTGGAGAAAGAGGAACTCAGTTAATTATGAGAACCTTCCATACTGGAGGAGCAGTTAAGCTAGAAACAGCTGATATTATTCAAGACATTCTTGACAACGATCCATTTATTGAATATCCTAAATCATCCTTTGCAGAAAAATATTTGTATCAAACAGATAATCAATTAGTTGCAAGAAAACCATGTAAGATTACGATTAATTTAGATGAATATCATATGAATGTAGATTTATTTATTGAAGAAGGTTTTGTTTGGGCTAAGAATTTATTAGCTACAATTGAATTTGATGACCTTACTTTTAACTTAATTATTGACAAAGCTGTCAATATGCAAGTATTAAATAATCTGGCAAAAACAAAAGAGCAATTAGTTTTTGAGTTTAAAGAGAATGAAACTATTTTAGATGTACCTGTTGAAGCTCAGCATATCAGTGCTCAAATTAAATACTTAGAAAGATTATTAGGAGGAAGAGAGATATATAAAGATGTTGATCACTTATTTAGGAAATTATATAATATATATGGACCAATTGCTCCTGATTTAGATTTAGTACATTTAGAAGTGTTAATGAGTCATTGTTTAAGAGATAAAGCAAATCCAAGTTATCCAGCAAGATTAGGAAAGACATGGGATCCTGTTATGGTTAACATAAAAAAGATTGTTTTTAATACTAGTTTTGTACAAGGGTTGGCGTTTGAGAATATAAACGAAGCTATCCGCTCAGGACTTATAACAGAAGAACCTTATGAACCTAGCATTCTGGAAAAAGTTCTTACTGGAGAACTAGCAGGTAAGAGGAAATAAAAATGATTCAGTTTAAAAACCTTAGACAATATACACATGTAGTTGATGGTATAAGATATCCATTAGATGTGAAGCGTCCGTTTATGCTTGTTTATTTTTCTGAAAACTCAAATTTTTTAAATGACTACCCAAAACTAAATCTAAGGTTAATAGATTTTAGACTATTTTCTCTTCCATTTACAAGATTGCCAAGAACTAGATTAACTCCTGAACTTAGAAAAGCATATATGCAATACAAACTTGTTCCATATTCAACTCAAATGAAAATTCCAGATGGAAGGAATTTTATTCTAGATCTTAGTCAATATCCGAGTGTTATAGATGCAGTTTATAAACCAAAGAATTATCGACAAAGAGCAGGAATGTTAATTAAAAATTTTGTATGGTCAACAATCTCAGAGTTTCCTACAAACTATAACATTATCTTTCTTTATTCTATCGATTTAACTAAAAATATAAATAACTTTATTGATAGAAAAATATTTATTTTCTTAAAAGATATTAAAGAAGAACTATTTCCATTCAATAATATGATTTTAGGAATGTTAACCGAAAGTGGAGCAAGATTTAGATTATTAATTAAAGAAAGAGAATTTAATTTTGAAAAAATTCGTTTATATATAAGAAATGTAAAACCAATTGATACTGAAGAAGAAGTTGAAGAAGAAGTTTCAAAAGGATCAACAGAAATCATAAAACATGTAGAAGATGACCTTCAACCTGATTCAAAAGAAAAAGTTTATCATGCAGTATCTTCTTACCTAAAACAAAAACCTGAAGAATTAGATCAAGTAATTAATGGAACATTGAATCGAGATAATGCTTCTAGAATTGTAACAGCATCTATTTTATATAGAACAAGTAATGACATTTATAAAGCAGATAGGTTAGTATCTGCAATTCCAAAAAATAGATTGCAATTATCATTAAAAGCTGTTGATAGATATTATTCTGATCAACTACTAAAACAACAGAAAGCTGTTTCAATTTCTACAGATGCAAGAACTGCTGTTTATGATACAGCCAAAATGGTTGATTATAAAGCTCCAGGACATGTTTTTCAAAAGAGACAAATTGACTTTGAATTAAATTTACAAAAAGATATAGCAAATTCATTTAAAGTTTTACAAACACAAGATGTTCCATTAACGTTTGTAAGTATTAAAATTTCCGATAAAACTAAGAATAATGAGGAATTAAAACCATCTGACTTAAGTATTATTACTGTTGTTTTAAAAGATAAATTTGGAAAATTACATACAATAGAAATTGAAGTTCCAAAAATAGATATATTGTCAGGAACATTTAGGGTTAGGGGTCAAAAGAAATGTTTAATTAATCAAATTATTCAAAAACCAATTACGTTTCCAAATCCAGGCGAGTCAAAGTTTGAGAGTTCATATTCTATTTTTAGAATTGTAAGTAGAAGTTTAGCAAAAGAAACATATTTAGAAACGTTTATGATTTATAGATTGCCTATGTTAGTTCTAACTTCTTTTGCTTTTGGGTTTGAAGAGACATTAAAATTATATGACATAAAGTATCGCATAACCACAGACAAACCGTCGAAAACGGATGTTGGGTCAAAGATCAATGACAAGGAATATATTGTCTTTACGAACGTAAATACTCCATTAAAAGAGCAGATTTGTCAGTCATTTATCCACGCTAAGGTATTTGCATATACAATAGATCAACCATTTGCTTCAAAAAAATATTTTGAAAAATTAATTATTCAAATGACAGGACGTTTAAATTCTACATTCTTAATTATGTCAAGTGTTCGAAATATTGTTGATCCTGTTGTAAAACAAATTCTAAAAACTGATCAATTACCAACTGAGTTACCGTTGATTATGAAATACATGGCTGAAAAAGTAGTTGCTGGTTACATGATTAATCGAAATGATATTTCAAATCAAAGAGTAAGAACATCAGAAGTTCTTGTTGCTTTAATTCAAAAACAAATTCTAGCATCATATACTGTGTATAAAGAACAAGTCCTTTCTGGAAATAAATCAGCAATATTTGAGATGGCTAGTACCAAAGTTTTAAGTGAGTTTCAAAGAACAGAATTATCTGTTAATATGGAATATGCAAATCCAATTGAAGAAATGGCTACAATTACAAGAGTTTCTCCTGTTGGTAAAGCAGTGAGTGGTATTCCAGATAAAAGAGCAATTGCAACTACAGCAAGAAATATTCATGAAACATATTTTGGAAACATTGATCCATTGGATACTCCTGAAGGTGAAAACATTGGTATTACTCAACAGTTAACCATTGATGCAAATATTACATCTGCTAGAGGGTTGTTTGGAACTAAAGAAGTAAATGATAAAGAAAAAAGTGGAATGTTATCAACCACTACTTGTATGGTTCCATTCCTAGAAAATAATGATGGTGCTAGAGTTATTATGATTTCTCAGCAAGCAAAACAAATGGTTCCTTTAAAGGATCCTTTGCCACCAGCAGTTCAATCTGGTTATGAAGGAATTTTAACTTCTGTTTTGTCTGATAACTTTATTAAGAGATCTCCATGTGACGGAAAAATTGAAAAAATTGGGCAAGATAAAATCTCAATTATTTGTAAAGGTGGAAGAAAAATAGTTGATACAACACCTGTTCATTTAAAATCTGGAAGTGGAAAAGACACGTTAAGTATTTTTGTTCCTACTGTTAAAGAAGGACAATTAATCAAAGAAGGAGCAATTATTGCTGAAGGAAGTTGTATTTCTCATGGTTCTATTTCTATGGGAAGAACTTTATGTGTAGCTGTAATGCCATATAAAGGATATAACTTTGAAGATGGTATTGTTATTAATGAAGAACTTATTAAAGATGATTCTTTAACTTCTGTACATGGTGTAACTGAACAAGCAACTTTATCTCTGCAAGATAAACTTATTTTTCTTGAAAATATTGGAACAAACACAGTAAAAGGACAACCGATACTAAAGAAAACTATTGGAGAACTTGAGGAACTAATTAAATATGAAGAGTCTGAAGATACAGATGTAACAGGAAGATATTTTGTATTAAAGAGTCCTGGTGGTCGAATAGTTGATATAGAAGTATTTTCTAATGTTTCTGATAAAGTATTTCCAGAGTTGAAACCATTGATAGATAGAACAAACCAAAAGTATGGTCGTAATTCTGCAAAAAGATTTACAGAAGCAGGAGAAACTGTAAAGGGAGTTTTAGTTAAATTTAAAATTGAACAAGCTTTAAAAATTGGATTGGGCGATAAGTTATGTGGAAGATATGGAAATAAAGGGATTGTCTCTTTAGTTGAGAAATCAGAATTTATGCCAAGAACACCATTTGGTGAAAGAGTTGATGTTATTGTAAATCCAATTGGTATCATTGGAAGAATGAACATGGGGCAGTTATTTGAGTTGTATTGCGGTTTAATTTCAAAATATTTGGCAAAACAAATTCTTGTTTCAAAGAATAAAACTAAAATAGCATCATTGTTAAAACCTATTTTACAGTTACTAGATACATCAAAAAACAAAGAGTATTCATCAATAACAATGAATAGGTTTAATAAATTATCAACAACTGAATTTAATAATTTCTTAGTTGGGGTTCAAAAAACTGGATTTTTTCCATTAGTTATTCCTCCATTTAAAGCACCTCCATATCAAAATATTATTAGCGCTTTAAAAGTTTGCGGGTTAAAATCTGCATACACATTAACACTTCCAGAATATAATACTAAAACAAAAAACCCAGTTCCTGTTGGTTATATGTATATTTCAAAGTTAGAACATATTGGTGATATTAAGATTTATGCGAGATCGACAGGCCCAATTACAGGTAAAACCGGTCAACCAACTTCTGGAAAAAGAAGAGAAGGCGGTCAAAGACTTGGAGAACAAGATACTTATTGTTTTATTTCATATAATTGCCCGAACCTTTTAGCGGAACTGATGGGACCTTTGAGCGATGATTTCTTAACAAGAGATTCAATTATTTCTGAGATCGTGCAAAAAGGGGACGCAAAATATAGAGAACCAAAAATATCACCTGCAAGAGACTTGTTAAACAGCTACTTCAAGTCTCTTATGCTTGAGAGGTCATAACATGGAAGATAATAAATTATATAGCATGAACGATAAGATATTATTAGGAAATTCAATTCCTCTTCCAGAACAAGATCTCGATGAAGACCTTATAAATAGTGATGCTTTTGATGGATATGAGGCGTTGCAAGAATATTGGTTTGTAACAGTTATTAATTCAATTAATATACCGTTATTTAAACATAACTACCAAAGTGTAATTAATGATATTAAATTAGATATATCTATAGAAGAACAAATTGACCTATGTAGTTATATTCTAATGAAAATTATTGATGAATATGATTTTGAATTTCCACAGAAACCAGTTGTTAAAACTAAAGATGATGTTCAAGATATTTATAAGTTTCTTGAATTTATTGAATATGATAACGAAAACTTATTAGTTAATGTATGGAGAAATATTAAAGTTGATTTAGCATCAAAACGACTATCAGAATCATGTGAAGAGAACATGAATTCTATTGTTTCTGAAATAGATGATCAGTCAACGTTACAAACTTATTCTGAGTTAGTATCTATCTTTCTTAGAACATATTTAAAAGAGGACTTATTTAAGTGGTTTTGTAAGCAAACGAAATCACAAGAAACAACCATCACAGCAAGAATAATGAAGGAGATTTGAAATGGGAAACGTAACAATTAAAAAAGGTAGTGCTACTGTAACTGTTCCAAGAAGAGATTTAATTGAAGTTCATGAAACACACGATGGGGTTATGTTCAATTGCAAGAGTTGTCACTTTTATGTAACAGACAATGGTCTTCCTTTAACAACAAAAGCTCAAGTTAAAGCTTCTTTTGACATGGTAAAAGAAGGAGATCTTCTGTTTGATATGGACAATTATCAGCATCCTGTTAGTGTTTCTATTCCAACAATTAAAAAGTAACTATTCTATATATATTAATTTCTGAGAAGAGAAGTTTGTACTTATTAACAGTAGTTGGTTTATAATTATCTTTCTTTTTTTCAGGGTACTTTATGGACAATTGTTTATCGAAAAAACTGTTATAGTAAATCCTACGTTGGAGGTTAGTCTATGTGAAAAATGATGATGAAGAACAAATTTTGGTAACTAAACTGCGAAGAAGAATCGAGGATTATTTAAGGAAGACTCACGTTGGCACCCTGATAAAGGTTGCGAAAGTTTTGGGTCTAGAAGTCAACAAAAAACTTGTTGACAAATACGGATAGGTCTCTTGCAACGCCCTGCCACTATGTGACAGTCTGGCACCGCCTGATGAACCTTGCAAAACATGAAGTACATGTTTCAAGGAATAGTCAGGTTAGTGCTAGATTTTGTCACATAGTGGTAGGGTCCTAATCTGACCGTTCCGTTTTTGTTCAAAAATTTAATTACATTTGGGGGAAACAATGAAACAAGTTTCAGTTGAAAAATTTATTGAAGGTTATCAATGTGATGTATTTCCAATTACGATTGTCAAGTTCCTACTAAACAGAAAAAAGATACTATCATTTTTTGAAAAAGCTCTTGATAAGAATTTTGAACCTAAGATTATTTATAAACCCAATGATAAAGAATGTGAAGATTGTAAAATCAAAGAAAGTGCTGGAATGTTATGTAGACAGCATACATCAATTGACAGAGTATTAAATGCGTCAAAAATTTTAGAAGATCTTGATACACATACATATTTCTTTAAGAATGAGATTTTTAAAATGGTTGGACAAAGATTGATTATTGTATATTGCCCACATCCAAAACTACTAACAGGTAAAATTACAGATTCAAAAGTAAGAAAAGTCAATCCTATTATGGTTGAACAACAAGGTCTTGCTTTAAAAAGTAATGTTGAAGTTATTCCATTTCTATCTTCTGCGTTACTTGATGAAAATTTAAAGTGTTGGTTTAATTCGGAATTTTCTTTAGTGACAATTCCAAAAGACAGAAATAGTTGTGATTTCTGTTTAATTCCAAATTCTTAATTAAAGGAGAAAAGAAAGTATGACAAATTTAGAAGAATTTTCTGGACTAGCAGGAACAGGTTATGAAAGCAAACAAGCTACAAAACCAGAGGATGAATTTTTCCATTCTGTTTATATTGCTGGTCAAACAAGAAAGAATCATATTCAAATAGAAGAGAAAGCTGGTTTATTGCAGATTAGAGGAGTTCAATATAATTTGGATTCTATTCATATGGTTATTACTCATGTTAAAGAAGTTCTTGCAAAAGTGAAGAACACAGCAAGAGGAGACACCATTGAATGTTTCTCATACAAAAGAGGTGAAGCACCTTGGTATGGAACATCAAAACTCAGCAATGGTTCACCAAGACCTTGTGGAGTTACATCTGCAGAACGAGCTGCAAATGAATATTGCAGCACTTGTAAATCTCAAATTATTGTATCTGGAATTTTTTGTGAACCAAGTGGAAAACCAGTAATAGATGAAAATCAAAAACCAGTAATGCTTTTCCTTAGAGGAAAAGGAACTAAGTATGGAAACATTTCTGCATATCTTGCAGATCTAGCGAAAAGAGATTTGGATCCAATTTTTACACCAGTAACTGACGAGTCAAGAAAATTTGAAAAAGAAGTTGTTAATAATAAAAGATTTCTAACAAAAATTACTATTGGTGAAGCAAAAACAAATTTTGGAATGAAAAAAGTGTTTAATCTTGAAGCTACAGTTGCTCTTCCCAAAGAAAGTGTTCTTGCAATTCTAAAAGTTGCAAAGAATACTCTTCCAAAATTTGAGGAAAAAATGGATTGGTCAAAGAATAAGACATCGTCAAGTTATGGTGGAGAACAAGAAGGAGTTCTTACCATGGACTCCCCGCAAGGTGATAAACCAGCGGAAGAGGCAAAGGCACCAAGTCAACCATTTAATTTTAATGACTTGGATTTCAATAGTTAATTTCTTTTTACAAATAGGAGAATGTTATGGCTAATGCGTCAAAAGAGAATGAAAAACCAGATGAGCTATCTTATGTTGAAAGATTAAATATCTGTGTTGTATCAATTTCCAAGGTTAAAGAAATTATTAAAACAGAAGTTACGAACACAATAAATGCTTGGAATAAAAATGTAAAAGTTGATAAGCAATGTTTTAGAATCATCGGCCCTGCTGGAGTAGGAAAGACGCAAATTTGTTATCAGATCGTTGAAGAACTTCAAAAAGAACTAAATAGGGACTTTGGTATTATTATGGTCAAAAGCCCAGTTCTTTCAAGAGATGATTTTATTATTCCATTCCCTGTTATCGATAACGGAAATAAAAGTTTTAAAATGCTTTATTCTGACTTTGTTCCAAAGGAACCAGAATATGGATTGTTTGTAATTGATGAATTCTCGAGAGGGGATCATCAATTACAACAACTTTTATGGCAAATTCAAAATGAGTATACTGTTCATCGTTATAAATTTCCAAAAGGATGGTTTGTAGTATGTACAGATAATCCAGACGATTCTCAATATTCAATGGATATGCTTGAGGATGCTGCTGGGTTGAGAAGACAACTCCACGTATATGTTGATGTGAATGCGGTTGATTTCTTAAATCATGCCATTAAAAATAATTTCCATCCATATGTTGTAGAGTTTATTCAAGCACATCCTGATTACCTTTATGATTTTGAATCTCAAAAAATGGGATCTGTGTTTGCTAACCCAGCATCTTATGAAAAACTTTCTGATCATCTTTGGAAGTTCCATCATAATGGTGGAGTAAAAGCAGCACATGATAAGATCGAGATCCTTGCTTCTGGTCTTTTGAATGTAAATAAAGCACAATTATTTATGGACTTTGTGAAAGATCAAAAAGATGTCAATCCAAAAGATGTATTTTTACATTATGAGAAAGTAGAAGACATAATCGTAAATTATGTGAGAACAGGAAACAATGCAAAACTTGGTGAATTGATGACAGGTTTCTGTACTTATCTTGCTACTTCCAGACCAAATTATACAAAGAAAGAGCTTGATAATCTAACCAAGTTCTTGACAATTGTTCCAATTGATACAGCAGCATTGTTTGTATCACTAATCGATAGATATCCTAGACAATCAGAAGAGTTTAAATATATCACAAATATTCATAGTATCTTGATTAAAGGTTCTGCTGAATACAAGAAGAAGTTTTATGAATCTATTGTACAAGCAGGGAAAGATTAACCAAATCTGGAGAGGGATTTTTGTAGTCCCTCTCCAGTCCTTCTTTTGGAGGATTTAATGGCTGATAGAATGAAAGAGTTAATTGCCAAATATATTTTAAAAAATAGTTATTGGGGATATTTGTTTTCTAGAATTAGAAGACAAGGAGTTCCAAATATGCCTTCAATTATGGGAGTAGGACCAGTTTCTGATGGAACTATTTGTCTTTATTATGACCCAAATCTAGTAGAAAAAACTGGCGATGATGTTATTCTAAAACTACTAGAACATGAAGGAATGCATATTATAAATAAACATATTTCTCGTTTTCTTAGAATGAGATCAAACGAATTTAAAGAATCTGATACAGAAGTCAAACGACAATCTTGGAATATTGCTGCAGATTGTTGTGTAAATGTTCAATGTAGTTTTCCACCATCTGTAAAAATAGATGAACAAGATTGGCCAGCTCAATTTCCACATATGTGGAAACTTCCTGACGGAAAAGCAACAGAATGGTATTTTCATGAACTAATGAAAACACTTAAGAAAATGGAAAAACAAATGCAGCAAATGGAAGTAGAGGGTGAAGGAGATTCAGAAGGTAACGAAAAAGGAAATTCAAGTCAAGGTCAAGATGGTAAAGGTAAACAATCAAAGAATAAAGGCGGAAAAGGAAGTCCAACAACCAAACTGGTTTGTAGTCATGATAAATGGGGTGATATTGAAAAAGAAGTTTCTGACTTGAGTTCTTTATCAAGAAAAATTGATCAACATACAATGACTATTATTCGAGAATCAGTTAAAAACTTTAATCAGCAGAGAGGAAGATTACCTGCTGGAGTTGAAGATCTTATTAAACAAGCATTAAAACCACCTGAAGCTCCTTACTATCAACTTATTAGAAAGTATGTTCGAGCTTGCAGAATTTCTAAATTTAAAAGGAGTTTTACAAGAATTAATAGAAAACGAACATATGTATTTGCATTAAATAAAGAAAATGCAAATATTCCAGTTATTTCACCCTTTCCTGGAAAGACACGAGATTTTACATTTAATGTGGCTATCTTAATTGATACCTCAGGAAGTATGACAATTGAAGCAATTCTTGAAGCACTTTCTGGAGTTAAGAATATTATTGAAAATGATAAGCATTGTAAGATATATGTGATTGAATGTGATGCTCAAGTCCAAAAGGAATACATCGTAAAGAAAGTAAAAGATATTGAATTCAAAATTAAAGGAAGAGGGGGTACTACACTTCTGCCAGGCCTGGAAAGAGCAAAAGAACTTCATACAGATGTTGTTCTTGGTTTTACAGACGGTTGGTGTGATGATATTAATAGTGTTCCTAGAAAGAGACTTCCAAAGAAGATGATTTGGATTGTTCCTAAACATGGAGATCCAAAAACAATCAATAAAACTGGACCAGTTATAAGAGTGAATACCAATGGGTAGATTCCTTTGTAGGTGCGCTGAATTTGGTTATTTATATTTAGCATACAGAACACAAGATGAAAATCAACAAAGTTTCTATATAATACTATTTTGCTTTTTGTTATTTATTGATTTGGTTGTAATTGGACAACTTAGGTGGCGAGAACAGAAAGCAAAATTAAATAAGAAGAAGTAATATGTTAAAAGAAAATCATAAACATATGGGGGATTATAAATGACAGAATATACTTCTAAAGATATTCGTGTTTTAGAAGAAATGGAACATATTAGACTAACCCCTGGAATGTATATTGGAACTACTGAGAATCCAGTTCATTTGGTTGAGGAATCACTTGATAATGCTTTAGATGAAGTTTTGGCTGGTTATGCTACAGCTGTAACAATTCATTTAGATACTAAAAATCATGTGTATTCAGTTCTTGACAATGGTCGGGGTATTCCTTTTGATAAGGATATCCCGATCATTATTTCAACTAAACTATTCTCAGGAGCAAAATTTCAGGATAATAAAACAGCATATAAAATCAGCAGTGGATTGCATGGTGTTGGTCTTGTAGCTGTAAACGCACTTAGTTCTATTTTTTCTATTGAAATCTATCGAGATAAAAAATATGCAAAATTTGATTTTGAAAATGGTAAATTGAAGTATAAAAGTATAACTTCTTTTGAAGGAGCGAGACCTTTCTCAACGAAACTTCAATTTACCCCAGCAAAGAAAACGTTTGAAAGTTTAATTCCAGATATTGAAAGAATAAGAAGACGATTAGTAACAGCAGCCGCAGAAATTGGAGATAAACTAACTATTAGTTTAACTATTGATGATGATAAAAATCCAGAAATATTTAAGATGAATTTAGAGGATTATTTTAAAAAATATTGTGTTAGTATTGCTGAAGAATCAACACCTCTTGTATATTTAAATTCAACAATTGATGTTGAGTCATTTAACATAATGTTTTCATATTCTTTTGAAGGAAGTGCTGCTCCAAGAATTTTTTCTTCTGTTAATTTACTTCCGGTTGATAGTGGTGGAACTCATATTAATTCTTTAATTGATTTATTTAAAGATTTCTTTGCTACAAAAGCAAAGAAAATGGATGTTAAGTTTCAACCAAATGATTGTTTAACAGGATTACGTTGTTATACAAACCTTCGTTTAATTAAACCAACATTCTCTGGTCAATCAAAAGATAAACTAACAAATAGTAGAATAGATCTTGAAAAATTTATAAAGATTCTTCGTAATGAAATGGAGAATTATTTTACAAAAAATCCAGATCAATTAGAAACTCTTCTAACTGGTTTTGAGAATTATAGAAGAAAATTAGAATCAAAGAAATTAAAAACAGTTGGTAATGGGAAAAGATCTTCAACTAAATTTACTAAACTAAGAGATTGTATTAGTAGAAATGGAGAACTATTTATAGTGGAAGGTGATAGTGCTGCTGGTTCACTGATTCAAGCAAGAAATCCTTCTACGACAGCAATTTTTCCATTAAAAGGTAAAATTCCAAATGTATCAAACGCAAAAGATATTCTAAAAAATAAAGAAGTATCTGAATTAATTCAATCATTGGGAACTGGAGTTGAACCACATTTTAGTATAGATAATCTAAGATATGATAAGATTATATGTGCAACAGATGCAGATCCTGATGGATCACATATTGCATGTTTGTTAACAATGGTTATCGCTATTTTAGTTCCTGAAATAATTAAACAAGGAAAATTCTTTATTGCACAAACTCCATTATTTGCAATTAATGAAGGAAAAACTTTTATTCCTTTATGGAATGAAAAAGATGTTAAAGCAGCGATGGAAAATAAGAAGCATATTACAAGATTCAAAGGACTTGGAGAATTGAATCCAGCTCAATTAAAAACTTGTCTTATTGATAAAACTAGAAAATTAATTCCAATTTCTTTTACTAAAGATATTGATAAGATGGTTAAATTATTTTCTGATGTTGAAGAGAAGAGACAATTGCTTTTAAAAGAAATTTAAGGAGTAAAAATGACTTTATGGAATTCGTTTATAAAGTATATAAGAAATAAAGAAGTTGGTTATGTATTTACAAGAATTGAATTATTAGATAAATTTGGTGGTAAATTAAAAAGGAAGCAAGTAACAACTGTAGATAATTATCGAATGTTATTGACTTCTTGCGGATATCTAAAAGGAATAAATAGGGGAAAGTATATGAAAGTCAAACCAGTTCCTTTAATGACAAACAAGATTGCAACTGATAAAGCTTATGGTCAAACATGGCGGAGCTGGTTTATTGAAGATAAGGATTCGAAGTAGAAAGGAGAAACAAACGATGAAAAATAATAAAGAATCACATTGGAAAAAGTGGGATTTTGATTTAAGAAAAAATTTGTTCTTTAGTCTTATGTTAGAGTTTGGTGAATATAATCCTGATAATGTTCCAGAAACAAAAAAGGTTGTTGAATTTTGTAAAAACTTTTCTAAAAAAGTAAATAAAAAATATGGAACTAAATTAAGCGAAAAATATGGTGCCTATTATCAATATGAATGGGCAGTATCAAAGCCAGAAAAGGTTAATCATGAACATATTTCAACAATGTTAATGTGTAAAGCAGCAGCTTATGATGTTGGGTTTATAAATGCAAAATCTCTTCCGTCAATGATTTTGGCTGATTGGAAATAATTCAAAAGGACAAACTAATGAGAACAGATGAAAATGGAAAACCTTGTCCAGAAACCCTTGGGGAATATAGAGATTTATGTGCTGCAATTGGCGGAGAAAAATGTAGAGCTGTTGCATTTTTAGATAACAAAATTAAAAAAGACGGAAGAAATAACAAAGTACTTGTATCTGATATTCAAATGAGTATGGTATTATTTCCAATGCTGATTGAAACAATTGAAGAATTAGATTCGAAAGGAGAAACAAACAATGATTAGTCCGTATAAAGATTTATGCTCAAGTGTTCTTTGGGCATTACAGAGATTTCCAAAAATTAGACCAGTAGAAATGGCTGAAGTATTAGATACAGATAGAAAGCCAGTAACAGATGAACTAAGAAGACTTTATGAATTTTCAATGTTGAAAATGTATATTAAGAAAGAAAAGATTTCTGCAGCAACATATTATTCTTTAGATCCAATTGCTAAAGATGTTCCTGTTGAGTTTTTAAAAGACCTTGCCAAAAAGACTTGGAAATTTGGAGTTCATTATAAAACAAGGAGAGCTCATAGATGAAAAAACCAAGGATTCCTGAAGACATGCAAAAACGAATTGAAAGAATGGCTTTGAGAACATGGGATCAGATTGGCGGAGACTCATTAAGATGTCTTGAAGAATGTGGAGAACCAGCTGTCATGGATCGAGATGCAGTCGTTGAAACAGTTTGTGATGCAAGTTATATGGAAACTTATGGTGGAGATCTAGAAGCATATAAATTTTGGGATAAACTTCCAACATATACATCAAAAAAGAAATGTGTTGCAAAAGCTTTTCCATTTGAAACTTATGGAATGTAAGGAGATTTAAATGAGTAGAAAAATTCTAACAAAGGATTGTGCTAGTTGTCATTTGTGTTCAATGGACGATTCCAGCTACAATTTCATTTGTAGCTGGGGTCATAATAAAAAACGAAAGGTTCTTTATGAAACTAAGAGACTAAAAAATTGTAAGTTGAAGAGGAATTGAAATGCAACTTCGAGAATGGATGGAAGTAGAAATTACATCATTAGAATTAAATCCAACAACATTTAAATACATTTTAGAAGAGGTTGAAGATATTTGTCTATGTATAAAATTTAAAAATAGTGTATATCATGTTGTTCTTCCTAAACAACAACGTAGAAATATGATATTTAAAAAAATTGAAGAAGCTTTTAAGAAGAAGAAACATAAGGGGAATTAAAATGCCATATGTAATACAAGACAAGAGACCAAATCTTGATACCCTTGTTGAAATTATGCAAAGTATGGGTATTAAAGCAGATGGGGATTTAAATTATGTATTGTTTAAATATTGTAAGTATCATATAAAACCTGGTTATAATAACTACAAAAATTTTCTAGGTGAACTTGACGAATGTCGAGCAGAAATAAGAAGAAAA
>Ga0105097_10000078_pt1 | contig 36114 bp, 42 predicted proteins | sample PPLLak12cMay2015_FD_87035 | JGI IMG/M metagenome (GOLD analysis project Ga0105097, IMG submission 87035) | Freshwater sediment microbial communities from Prairie Pothole Lake near Jamestown, North Dakota, USA - PPLs Lake P7 Core (1) Depth... | ecosystem: Environmental > Aquatic > Freshwater >...
AACTCTCCAAATCCGCTGAGCGAGATCTGGCCTTGTTCCTTGTACTTGATCTGCGATCTTATCAAGTCTTTGAGTAAGCTCTGTCGCCTGTTTGCGATTCATACCTTTTTCCTCCTTAAGTTTCTCAGAAGAACTCTTTGAAAACTCAACAAGATTAAGCTCTTTTGATAGAGCTAACAACTTTTCGGCTCTCTTAAGTTTCTGTAACTCTAGTGCAGAACTGGCTGCTTTCTTTGGCTTAGCCTCTTGCATTTTTACAAGCATCTCCTGAAACACATTTGGGTGTATTTTCGATTGGTATTTACCGCTCTCCATACTCCAAATTGCCATCTCTAAAGCAGAAGCGAGAGCGGCTTCTTTATTATAAGAAAAAGTCTCTGGATCAATTAGTGTAATAGCTTGTGCAACGATTGCATTAAAATCTTCTTGTCCTAGATCTCGCTCATCAACATACTTCCACTTATTAGATCGCCAATACTCAAAGTCATAAGCAGACAGCAAATTAAAAGATTTGAAGTCATCTAAAGAAGGTAGAGAGACACCTGGAGTGTGCTCCATTCTCTCATCAAAAGACCAACCATGTTGCGCTTCTTTTTTACGCATTAAATTTCTCGAACAAACTTTACTTCTAATTTTAGAAATTAGAAGACTATTAAGTTTTCTTGTTCAAGAATCTCGCCATAACCCTTGAAACTTTCTTTTGAGATTCTTGTTCTTCTTCAGTTTCATCTTCTTTTTTATGTTTCTTTTGATATTTATTAGAGTCTAAATCTGAGTCATCTCCAGGTATAAGAGTCTTGCGAACATCCATTCGAGGAGGCTTAACCTTCGGCCGTGGATGTAACCTAATTTCAACATCCTCAGGCTGTCCTTTATAAGGTCCTCGTTTCTTACCTTGCTGATTATCACCTTTTGGCATTAGAATCTACCCCCACCTTCCTCTTCAGTTGGCTCACCTTTAACTTCAAGATTTAAATATTTCGCAACCTTCTCTATAAGATTAGTTTTACCAGGTAAATCACCACCAACACCAGCGTAAGCGGCCCCTAAAATATCATTAAATTTGGAATCAGCAACTGTGAATAAATCCCGCTTAACCTTCTCATTTGAGTCTTCTGGATCAACATTAAGAAGCTCAAGAATATAATCAATTGATATGGATCCTTTTTGATATAATGTAAATACTTGCTCAAAATATTCTGTGTTGCCATAAACTGCAAGGCGTGTAAAGCTTAATCTTGGATATAACAAAATTTCATTTCCAAACTCGTCAATTTCAACAAACCCTTTTCTTAACGCAACTGGCTTAAATAAATTCTCTTCAACAAACTCTTGTAAGATCTCTCTAAATAGTAAATACTGGGTATTCATAATCTCTAATGAAATGCGGTTTCCGCCGTAAGTTCCCTCACCTGTTAGAAGTTCCCGCGTTACTCCTAAACCAGCAAAGAGTAAATTTTCTGTATGATCCCACTCAGCACTAAGATCGAGTAAGCGTTCTTGTGCGCCAATATCCTGCCAATGTACCTCAAAGTTTGTAATAATGCTGTAATCTGGATCCAGTAAAGCTAAATCGACTTGTTCTCTTAAATCCTCAACATCTTCATTACTTAATTTATCTCCCCAAACTAAATGAATAGGGGTCATATGTCTATCAGCAATCATCGTTTGTGCTTGACGCAGCTTATCCCTATAAAGTAAAGTTCGCAAGCATCTATCTAGAATTGAAGTTCCCAGATCTTCATACCAAGAACGCCTTCTAGCCAAGTGATAAACGAAAGAGCCGGTATATGGATCTGTATCCAGCCAAATATTACGCCCCTCTGATACTGCAGATTTAACCTCATCTGGAAATTGTTCAACAATATTTTGGGCAACTTCATCCCCAGCTTGTGCTCTATTTAAAGCTGCTCTCTCATCTCCCGACGGCACAAGTTCAACACTCTTGATATCTGTAAAAGAATATGTTTTCATAATAACATTATCTGGTGGCAAAATAGTTAACCTTTCCCAGCCACCATAACCTGGATTTCGAAGGCCGAACTCCTTATTTACACGCTCCTTTTTCTCGTCAGAAGTCTCATCACTCTGTAAAAAATTATCAATCTCTAATGAAGATAATTGTGGTAAATCAGCAGCTTCCCCATCTTCAGCAAAAAGAAAACAATTTCCTTGTAACCAATATTCATGTGCAGCACTTAATAAAATCTGAAATAACTTTACACGCTCAACCATTCGTTGAAAGAAAACTAAAACCTTTGAAGCTTTCTTGTGATCAGAAGTTCCTTTCGGAAGAGTTAAACGAATTTTTGAAAGAGGTAACTCTGTATGAAGATCTATTGCACGCCCAACAATCTCATCTCCAGAATAAAAATGTCTAAAATACTCTCGCTTCTCTTGAAGAGATCTTGGTAATTCCAAATAATCTGTAGATAATTGGGGTGAATAAAAAACAAAGTTGCTGCTTGTTCCAATGTCTGAAGATGCAACTTTTGTTCGCCGATTTATCTTATCAGCTATTTTATGAAGTTTTTCTACCTGAACTTTGTTGCTATTCTTCGATTTAGAAATTGTTGGCTTAAAGTCTGTGATAGGCTTTTGTTCATCTTTTTCAGAAGGCTTGTCAGGCATTTGATTCTTTTCCAACAAACACTCTAAACTTTAGGTGTATCAATTGATTCAGATTCTACTAAAGGCTCTGAAAGAGAGAAAACTCTTAAATTCTTTACACCCCGCATTAAAGCAGAAACTGTACGCATGTGTCCATGACATCTAAGGGCCTTAGGAAAAGCATCCTGGCTTTGAAAAGTTTTTCCGAGTTTTTCAAAATGTTGTGAAAGAGTAAATAAATCACTTTGAATCTTATCTTTCAGTTTTTCAATCTCTGAAAAGAGATTACCAACCTCACTCATGCTCTAAATCCTTCAAAGGACAATTATTTTTCAAACAACACCTTCTATAAACAAAAGAAACCTAACCTCGCCAACCGTTTCTAGTTCTGGCTGCAGAAGGTCTTTGTGTATTAAGCGCTTTTTTTAAATTGTACTGCCGCTGTAAATGTCCATAATTTGGCGGTTTAAGAAATCTGCGATTAAGGGATGAAACAATTTTACTTGCTTGATCTAGATTTTCAGTTGCAGCATAAACGCTACGAACAAGAGCATCTGACAAGTCATCCTGATATCCAGGTATATCTGATTTATTTACAACAGCTAAGTTTCCAGCATAGATCTTACGTTGTAGCCGGAGTAACTCAACAATTAATGGACTATCTTCCTGCGTACCAGTTTCTGCATCTTTTATGCGTCCGGTATTAAATAGGCGTAACTTCTTATCCAATAACATCAATTTAAAGTTTTGATAAATTTTAGATTTAAGATCTCTAGAAAAGCTCAACATTCTTAAACAAGTAACCCTTTTCTTTGCAAGAAGTTGTTTTAAAGGTTCTCCAGTCCATTGATCAAAAATCCCATCTCGAACATTATATTTATGAACAAGTTCTGCAATCCAGTCAGCAATTTTCTCAAAAGATAAAGTTTCCATATTCTTAACATAACTACTATAAATCGGGTCAATTATTGCAGCTGTCGGATACCAAACATCTGCAAATAAAAGTTCAATTTCATGCTCTTGATTTACGGCTGTAATACAGATAGCTGTTCCGTTTGTTGTTAAACCCAAGTCTATTCCCATAAATGTTGGGACACCTGGAATACCTGCAAGCTTTGGTTGCAATTCCGGAACAATTGCTTTGCGTAAATGTGCATCCTCTAACCAACCAGAAATCTTATCACTAAATTGAGCACCGAACTCTCGTTCATAGTTATCTCTATCTTCGCGGTACTTAGTACGTAAATAAGCTGAAGGCACATTTTTAGGATTAACTTCCCATGAAGGCGCTTGAATCATTAAAACACCGATATCATCACCATTTTGCAAAGATTCTTGATATTTTTCATACATTATTCCAGATTTATTTAAAGGAGAAGAAATCATTATCATTTTACCAAACATTTTACCGTCTTTATTAAAGCTTGCAATAGATGGATCCAAAGCATTATATACTTGACGATCAGAACTTGCTGAATCACTTTCTGTAATATAATGACAACACTCATCCATAATCCCAATCATATTGCCCGGACCTCTTAAAGTTCTTGAAATACAACTGTTAAAAGTTATTTTTATTGAGGGTCTTTGTTTTTTACCATAACGATCGATATCATAACTTGATTCAAGCAAAATATAGTGCTGAGTATCATTTACACGATGTTTCGAGAAAACGCTTCCTCTCTGTATAAAATTGCGTGCCATCCCATATAAAAGAGCAGACTGATTACGTGCCGTAGCAACGGTCGTAAATTGAATTTCTGAAGCCTCATCTATCCCAAAAAACTCCTGTGGATTATAAATAGAAAGTAAACGGTAGGTTTCATAACTTGTTATAACTGCTGAAAGAAAAGTCTTACCACCCCTACGCCCAATTGGTAAACAAAGCGTCCAATAATTCAAATCACCTAACTTCTCAGGATCCCGTAAACTAACCCTCTCTTGATCTCTTAAAAACTTCCAGTATTCCCGCTCAGTAAAATGATATAAAGTTTTTTCATTAAAATGATCTGGAATAAGAATATCTTTAGTCTTTTGATCTAATGGAATTCCATAGAAACATTTTAAAATAAAACGTTGCACGGGAGTTGGAACAACTTGAAGAATGTCACCACAAAAAGAAAGAATATTTAGGGTTTGATTTTTTGAAGACTTGTTTTCATTACTGAAATCTTTGCAAATGTCATGTAAGGACACGGCATCCTACTTACTTCTTTAAATGTGCTATGAGCTTTTTCTGCGTGGCTTCTTCCCAATTTGTTAAATTTTTACCTAACTCAGCAAAAAGGGCATCCACATGAAAATCCGGAACACCCGCTTTTTCAGCAGAAAAGCGAACTAAGGCTAAAATCTCTTTAAAGACAGCCTCAAAAGATTCACTCTTAAGATTAATTGCCTCATTCAGAGCTACTTGACGCTTAGTAAATATAATATCTGTTAAAACTTTTAAAGCTCGAATTTTACGAGCATTCTGCTCGATACAGCTCTTTCCAGCAGCCATTCTCCTTTGTATTTCAAGATCAATTTGAGCAATCGTTCTGGCAAGCTCATTTTCAATAAGGAGAACTGCATCAATATCTGCACCTGTAGAGACAATAGAAACTAAAGGGTTCTTAGAAAGTCTTTCACCTAACTTTTGAAATTCTCTAAAAGCAGAAAGCTCTTTTATAGAAATTTCATGAATAGATTCTAATGGAATTAAATCATCTTTAGGGGATTGTGAACTCATTCAGCCCCTCAATTTCAGTATTAGTAGGTTTAATTTCTGGAGACATTTTTAAAGAAATACCAGAATTATCAAAAAAACTCGTAACTTCTTGTGCTGTAGCATCTGGTGCTATGGCATCTTTAATCTTGAATGCTTGGTTAGAAAACTTTCTTCCAAGCTTCGTGCAATAAACTTTACAATTGAATAAACAATCGGTACAAGAATCTTTACTTTGAAGATTTGCAGACTTACTCAATTTATAACCTTGAGCCCCTAATTTCTTACAATATTCAAAAACTTGTGTATGAATAATCGGGGCTGCAGTAAAACCCTCTTTTAAAAGAGATATAATCTCTGAACCAGACGCTAAATTTTCAAAATCTAGTTTAATCTTATTGATAGATACCCCTTGCTTCAAAGAGCTTTTAATCTTAGATATAAAAGCTCTTTTTAATAGAGGCAAAACCTGAGTTTGGGGAACCATAGTAGCAACTTTAGACTTAATTGCACTAATTCGAGCGCCAGAATTTAAAGATTGAACAATTTTACTAACAATAGGGTCAGCATCCAAATCTTCTGAAATTACAGCAACCTTTTTTCTATCAGAAGAAAGTGTTTTAAATAAATTACGAATTTGTTGTTCTGCTAATTTAAGATCTTCAAAAGTAAAATGATCTTTCAATCGATCTGCAACTTCTTTTTTTGAAATTCCTTGCTCAAAACTCTGTTTAATAAACTGGGAAATATCTTCAACGCTCGATACTGAACTAATAACTCGGTCAACCTGTTGATCATTCGCAGTGAGTTGAACAGCATCTTGTTTTGTAGAGACTACACCCTGCCTTGGTTCTTTATCTTGAAAGGCTTCGCGAATTTGCTCATTTGGAGCCAGTTTTGCACCTGCTTCGAAATTATATCCTATAGATTTAAGTTGTTTACCTAATTTTTTAACTAAACTTCGCAAATATTTTTCTTTAGTGCTTGAATCATGTATTTGTTCTACTGACTCTCTTGTACTTTCTGTAACAAACTTCTTAATTGCTTGGTCCCCAACAATAATCTTTGCAACATCGTGTTTCGGGAAAACAGTTAAAGCCTTTGTCTTTTCTAACTGTTTTGTAAGAAAAATTTTACGAATTTGTTCACTTGGCTTTAGTGTAGCATCTGTCTTAAAAACATAACCTAGAGTTTCAAGCTTCTTACTTAATTTCTTAACTAAATCTTCATTAAAAGAGATATTAGTAACAAGAGGAAGTTCAAACTTCAGACATAGATCATTTGAATTAAACTTACAAGAAGCACACTTATCTCTTTTTAGTGTCACTTCTGGAAAGTTTTTGCGTAAAGAGCTTTCTTTTAATTTCTGACAATCATAAACTATTGGATCAATATAAGCAAACCCAAGTAGTCCATATTCCTGAGATAATGATTTTAATTCTTGTGTACTTGCAGTAACGACATCTGAACTAAAATTGTGTTGAATAAACTCTACAAGTTCTTTACCTATTTTTCCTTCAGAAATTGCTAAACGAACTTTTTTCAATAAGTTAGAAACATCATTTTTAAGAACACTAGCTTTATGAGTTTCAGATACTGGTAAAGCCTCTTTAGCATGAGCTGGCGTCAATGTGAATTCCGTTGGCCCGCGAAAGTTTTGATGATGATCCCAAAGATTCTTTAACTGATCTTTACAGTTTAACTTCTTTTTATTGTCTGGAAGAGGCTCATTAGCCTGATACTCCTCTTCATCTATATCTAACCAACTCAGATCCTGAATTGGAACTAAGGCGGTCTTTATAAAACTATTTAAAAAAACGTCATCAAACATGCTTTAACCTCAAAATTCAGGCGCACTATGAGATTCTTCTTCTAACTCTTCTTCAAACTGATTCTCTGGAATCATCCCCTCAAGCTGATCAGTATCCTCAAGTTCTGGAAATTCTTCAGACATATCTTCTGAAATATCTTGATCAGGTGAATCTTCTAATGTATTTTCTTCTTCGCTCTTCTCTTTAACTTTTCGCCAAATAGGATTATTAGTTACTTCATCATCCACTGCATCAATTATTCCAGAAAGTTGATCAATAATCCCATTTAAACCGTCTTTAATATCTTTAAAAGATATCATAAACCCGCGACCACCTATCATTCCATCTGGTGTAACCTTAGGTGTTTTAAGCTTCACAAAAAGAGTATATGCTCGTGTCAAATTCTTTTGCGCGCGAGCCAAAGGAACAATAATCTCCTCTAATGCTAAAAGGGAACTCAGATCAGGTGTAAAATCTTCAGTATTCTTACGCACCTGCGCCTGTGTAAAGCGAGTCAAAACTTTTGAAGCTTTAAAATCCATTTTACACCTTTAAAGGAGACTCTTCAGTACTATCGAATAAACGATAAATCATGAGTTCACCCTGATCATTCTCTTCAACTTTCCAAAGGTCTTTCTTTGCTTTATTGATTAGTAAATTTTCTGAAATGCGCACGAAACCCTTTAAATCTTCTAAAGAAATCTTTCTTAAACTTGCTTTTTTAACATTTAATGTACCATCTAAGCTATTTTCTGTAGCCCAAACAAAATCTTTTAAGAAATCACTCATTGTAACCTCACAAAAGATTATAGATCATGAAAATTAACGTATTAGTGAAATATGTTAGAATGAGGGAGTGCTTTTTGAGGAAACATCCGAAAGTACAATATTTCTCTCGCGCTTCCAACGAGGAACCTCCACTTCACGTAAGATATTAAGATTCTCACTAATCATCTTTAAAGAGTCAAAGTACTTCTTAAACTCTAAATTCTTTTTAGACTCAATTTCGATCTTTTTCAAGTTTCGCAAAAAGCGATGTCTAACGCCACATTGTGAAAGACCTACCTCACGGGCAACAACTGACTGACAAGAAGTTTCGAACATCCTTGTCATTATAGTTATCTCAACATTTTCAATTAAAGTTGAACTAAAACAACTTGAACATTGGGTTATAAAACCTTCATACTCCTTATGACAATTTCGACACCAATATTTTGGAACACCATTATTTAACAGCAAGAATAAATCCTGTGTCATTTCTACAACATCAACCTTAGGCAAATTTACTAAAAATTGTAACCTTTTAATTGCTTTGCGCAATCTTAAAGAAACCGCACCCTGTGTAATGCCTAAAATTCTGGCCATTTGTTTTTGACCTTTACCTAAAATATAATACATATAAATTAGATCAACTTCCTTTTCGGGTATCTTTACAAGAAGTTCCTTAACCTGATCTAAACTACCACGCAGTTTAATTCTGTCAGAGTCAACTGTTAAACGATCTTCTCCCGAGAATCTACGTGCGAACTCCATTGGATCAATATTCTTTACGAAACTCATTTAATGCCTCCAGAAAACAACCGAATCCAAGAATCAAGATCTCTCAAAAAATTATGGAACTCCATCTTTTGAAAGAACTCTCTAAGTAACTCTAAATTAAAATCAAATCTTTTTATAGAGACATCTAAATGTTCTTTTAGTTTGATAAGTTCAAAATTCTGAAAAGACTGATCATAAAAAGTACGAATCTTCTCTCTTTGATTTCCTGTAAGAAAATCAAAAAAATCGAGCTTGTTAAAAATTAGATCAAGAGTTTGTGTTCCATCTAAAGGAACTTGTTCTAAAATTTTAATAACTTGTTTCTTTGGTAAACGTGGAACACCTGGAATATTATCACTTGAATCACCTGTAAAAATTTTTAAAAAGAGAATTCCCTTAGGCTTAACACCAAACTCCTGTAGAATCTTTTCCTCTGTATAAACGATTTCTGGATTGTTGCCCATCTTAGGCTTTAAAACAAGGACTCTGGAATCTACAAGTTGTAAAAAATCATGATCAGCACTATAAATAATAAATTTTTGAGAATCTTTATGATTATGGGTGTAACTACTAATTATATCATCTGCTTCCTCGAATTCTACTGTAGCCTGGCCAACACCCAAGAATTGTAAAGATGCTTTTAAAACTTCTAATTGAGCTGAGTAATCTGAAAAATTATCATGGTTACGATGTGCTTTATATTCTGGAAAAAGTATTTTCTTAACAACAGGCTTACTATCCCAAAAAATTAAAAGATCTCCTCCGCGACTTTTAAATCTCTCATTTAGAGTTGATAAAATTTTTAAAAAACCATAAATTAAACCAGTTGATTGACCGGATGAAGTCTGTAAATCTCTAAAAGCATAACTTGTACGATGAGCTAAATGGCTACCATCTATTATGATTTCAAGTTTCGCCATTTAATGCTCCATATTCTACTAATTTTGGTGATAATTGAAATTATGATTTAAACTTAGATTCTCGCCTTACATCACAGGATGTTCTTTTAATTTACAGGAGAAAAAGAGATTTTCAAAGAACTTTTTTAAAGGTCTCTGTGAAAAAAAATATAAACAACAACAAAGATGTGATAAAAGAAGAGTTGGAATTTGTATCAGGTAAAATAGAAAATTTAATTTAAGAGGTAGGCGGTTCTTGAAATTCTTGAAAAAAGTCAAAGAAGGACTTCTTTTTTAAAACTCTTTTTAGACTGGAAATTGGAACTTCAATCAAAAGATTTGTACTTCTTAAATCAGAAATTGAAATTAGTGCTACTTGTTGCTCTTTATTAATAACCTCACCTTTTAAAGATTTACAAGTACCATCTAAAACTTCTACAAGATCACCAACTTCAACATCTTTTGTAACTAAATGGGATAGCTGATTTTTTAAGGATTTAATTTTAGCATCTGATACATACTCAATCTGACGAGTACCATTGTGCAAGCTTGTAAGTATAGACCTAAAATGTAAATCATCTTCTATTGCAAAAAAATCTTCTTCAGCACAATCTACCTTACAAAAAATATAACCATCAAAAAGATGAACTTTTTCCTGGCATAAACTTTTTTCAGACCAGAAGATTGGAATAAAAACCTCAACTTTTAATGGTTTAAAGATGCGATGCAGAATATCCGAGATTATTTCTATCTCATGTTCTCCTTGGGATGATAACTCAATAACTACCCATCCGCGTTTTCGAGCCACTCTTTTATACTACCAACTAAAAGAAGTGAAAACTTTTTTGAGCTCAAAATTTCAAAACGCTTACTTAAACTCTTATTATCCGAAGTCATAGTTGCTTTTTTATCTTCTACAGCCTTAGAACCAACAATATCTAAATCTGTCTTAAATTGGTCATCAAATGACTTCAAAGACGATTTTACTGGTGTGTCAGAGACACTTGGTGCTGGATTAGACTTCATAATTGGATTGACAAATTTAACTTCCTCAAAACCTTCTTGAATTTTATTACTTACAATTAAAATGTCACATAAGAGAGTTGTCTCATCAAAAACTTTCTTGCGATCCAAAAAATAATCTGCAATTTTTAATATCTTTGTTCCTAAGAGATTAAAAACTTCTAATTCAGGGCCTTTTTTCTGGATAAGAAAAGATCTATAAATATCTAAGCTCTTTTTAGCTAGACCATTATAGATTTTTGATGGCTCAACTCTCCCCAACAGCTTTTCAGTTACTTCTAAAGATTTTGAAATATTTGTAGATAAATTCTTTATAACCTCAAAGAAAGAATCTTCTAAATCAAGATCAAGCTCTTCACGCACAAGGTTACATGTTATATCACCAAAAGTTGATAATAGATCTACTTTACCAATTATATCGCGAACATGCCCTTTTTCGGCTGAAACAATTAAACTTAAAGCTTCTCGCTCATATTTGATATTCTCAGTTTTACAAATAAGTTCCAAGCGATCTGTGATCATGTCATATGGTATTTTTCTAATAGAGAAAACAAAACTGCGTGAAAGAACCGTATTTAACATCTTTTCAGGCTCTGTTGTGCATAGTACATAAACTGATGTTTCAGGCATCTCCTCCATTTGCTTTAACAAAGCATTTTGTGCTGCCTGCTTCATTTCATGACATTCATCTAAACAAATAATTTTATATCTAGAAATACCTAAAGGAACATAACTTGCATCTTCCTTTAACTGGCGAACATTCTCAATTTTACCATGAGTAGCTGCATCAATTTCCAAGAAATTTAAATTCTTACCATTGAGACTACCAATACAGCTCTCACATTCATTACAAGGCTCACCATCTTTCTGATTTGGACACATCAAAGCTCGAGCAAAGATTCGAGCAATGGTAGTTTTGCCACTACCGTAAGACCCTACAAACATATAAACTGGGCGAATATCTTTAGAGATTATATTCTGTTTTAGAACTTTAATTGTGTCATCTTGTCCTAAAACATCTCTAAAGAATAGCGGACGATATTTTAATGCAAGAAGCATGGTTTTACTTCTTCGGTGTAACAATGTATGTTACACTCGCACGCCTAAAAAAGATCTTTTTAATTTGTTCCGAATAGAAAAACTCAACTTTTTTGTCATCAATAATGTTTAAGAAATCTAAGAAATAACCTGGATTACAACCAAACTGTAGACTTACTGGAGTCCCAACCTTAATTCTACGCTTCTGTTTAGAAGTGTTTAGTTCACTAAAAAGGGTCATACGTTGATCTGCAACATCAAAATCAATTCTACTATCAAATGCTTCAGACGAAATTGCTACCCAACCAATTGCATCTCTCAGTTCTTTTCGATCAACTTCAACAGCATTTATTGGTGTATCCCCAACCTTAATATAACCATCTAAATCTGGAAATCTGTTCTCTAGAAGCTGAATTACAAAATGCGTAGTTAAATTTTTAAACGTGAGATGATTCTTGGGACCAAGAATTACACTTGTAGGTTTCATACGAATTAATTCTTTAACTGCCTCTCTAGAAATAAAATACTTTTCTGAAACGGTTTTATCAGAAATCTCCCCAAAAGATCTGCAAATTCTTTTATTATCACAACTTGTCAATAAAACCTTACCATCTTGAATTCTAAAATCAAGACCCTTCAAATCAAAGCGAGATTCAATTTCACAAATTGCAATCTGAGATAATTTTAACATTTCTACAAAATTTTCAGGTAACGTAATCTCTTTGGCTTCTACACTACCAACTTCAGGGAAATCTGCGAGATCTGCAGCAGCATCTTTCGTTAAAGTTGCATTAGCATCTGCCATCTCACAGCTAATAATTAAATTACCCTCACCATCTACTTTTAAGTTAACTTTATAACTTCCACCTAACTTACTAATGACGTCATGAAATCTAGAAGCTAGCGTAGCTACTTTTCCCGGTTCCTTAATTTTCACAACATCTTTGCGAACTGTCTTAGAGCCTGCCTCGCCTTTTGATGAGTCCTCAACAGAAGAAGGGTCTGCCGCTTCTTTTTGTTTTTCGACATATTCAGCATCCTCTCCCACTGTCCATTTCATCGTTAAATCATCTGAAGATGCAGAAATTGAAAATTTATCCTTCTCTGCTTCAAGAACAAAACAATTAAAAATTGGTACAAGACCCTTTGTACTGACAATTGGTTTAACTCTTCCAAGACCTTCCAAGAGAACATCACTATCAATAAGAACTTCCATTTTTACTCCTTTCATTCTCTATTCAAGTGAATTTTAGGAATGTCAAAAGAAAGCTTCTTCAGAAGCATCAAATTTTACATTTTTCTGATTTGCCCAATCCGCAAAATCCAAATAATAAGCTAAATTTACAACGCAACGAGCATAATTTTCAGTACTTACTCTTTTATATTCTAAATTGAGATTTTTAAGGCGTTCTAAAAATTCAGCTCTTTCTTTCTTACTGCCCCAATTCAAAATATGATTCTGAGCATACTTTTTCCTAGGTTTTTCTAATAAAGTGACAACAGCTACTATCGTTTTACCGGCATTTTTATCCCAAAACTTAATTGAACCATATGCCCCAGAAAGACACCAACTTAAGCTATCAACTGTATGCCAAGGGAACCAAGCACACCAACGTGTATCAGTCATTCCATAGCCATGAAACTTATGATCTGGCGCTATATGAAATAGCTGTTCAAACTCTCTTCTTAAACGATCCGAGTGGAAAGGTTCTACGGCTGTTCCAATACCAAAATACTCATAGTTATCTAAATATTTGTGAAACCACTTTAGGTCCTCACCTACGTGGTATGCTGGCAAAGGATGCAAACCATAAGACTCCATTATTTTTTGATTTTCCCAGCTCTTCTCTGGATTACCTTTAACATCTAAAGAAGCTATAACGTTAAATAAATGTCCATATTTTACAACAAACTTGCTGTATTCATGTACATCAATCTCTAAACCTTTATTAAAAGCTGTGTATGCTCCACTATCTAAAAAGACTTTATCTGCACCAATCTCTTTAATTTTTGCTTCAGGATCTTTTTGCTCTTTCAACCAAAAGTAACTTTCAAGAACATTATATTTATAACCCAATTGCTGAAGATGTGGTAATACCCAAGTATTTGCAACACCATGTAAATCTGCTAAAAAAAGAATCATTACAAGCCCTCAAACTGGAGCAGTATAATTTGGAACTATTCCAAATTGTTTTACAATTTTCTCTTTTTCTTGTTTTAACAGTGAAATAATTAAGGAATGATTTTCAAAAAGAAGTGAATTCGATAAAAATGGTTCATACAAAAGACCTAGAGTCTCAATACTTCTTCTAAAATCATACTTACCAGAACCTTGAATACTTTTAATCATTTCTGGAATATACTTTGTAACAATAATCTCTCGACAACCGACAAGAGGATCTTTAGCAAAATCCTCTTTAATACCATGTAATTTTAATGCAACATATCTGCGAAAACATGCTTGACATTCACCACAATGTGTATAAGCCTTCGAATAGCATGAAAAAGTATCTTTAAGCATGCTCTCAGCAAACTGCTGTCCCTCATGTGCAATCAACCAACGTATCGTATCTTCTTTAGTGTAATTCCAAAAAGGACTATCTACAACAACTGATCTTGCACGATGTTGTAGTTGTTTTGTTAAAAATTGGGACATCTCCAAAGCGTACTCTGGATTCTTATCTACAACAACATCAGATTTCAAACCAGCAAACCAAATTCGATCAGCATAAAAACTTGCAATTAAGCTCAAAAATGTATTTCTATGTGGAACAAAACCAGAAGCATCATCTGCTTCCTGATCTTTCAAACTTAAACACTCATCTATTGTAAGATCCATCTTATATTTATTTGCAAGATCTCTAACATTTCTACTTTCAGTTACAGAATATTTTGTATTCAAGTCAACATATAAAACCGGGGGACGCTTCAAATACCGCCAAGCAATAAATGAATCCGTCCCACCAGAAAACAAAAGAATTTGATCTGTGAACATGGTTATCCCATCAAAACAATGCAAAAAGGAGTATCTTTTTGCATTAACCTTAAACTATTCCTGTAAATAAAGTTTAAATAATCATCCGGTAAATAGGAAGCACCATCTATAAAAATTCCATCAAAAAAGATACCATGTAACTTCTCCATCTCGCGAATAGTACAACATTCTATATTACTATCAAAACCTAATTGCTGCTTTTGATTTTTATGATTATCTGCTTGTACTGAATACATTGAAACAAAAAGTGCATTTTTAAAAATCTGATAGGATTTAAAAGCAGCTGTTGTTAAACCAGATCTTCTACCACAAAAAAGTTTCACTGTACAAAATTCTTCAAGAATAGGAACAGAAAAATCTTTTTCCTCTATCTTAGCATCTTTTTGATTTTGTATACAACATTGAACTAGAGATTTAAGGGCTGTAACAATTAAATCTGTTTTAGTTTGAAGAACATTCTCTTCCATTTAACTCATCCTAACAATAAGATTTGTCATGCTGAAAACTCTTCTTGCCTTTATCTGGATTTTCTGTATACATGTGTTCTGATTCAATAATATGATCCCAACAACAGCCTGGACATTCTTGTACATCTTCTTTAAAATCTAGTATAAACTGCTTTAACTTCTCAGGATCTTCTAAATCCCAAACCTTATATGCACCAACCTTCTTCCCTCTAAAATCAATACAGCACATTAGACTACCATCTGAATCAATTGAAAGATGTGAAGGTATTTTACAATGCCAATTCAAACCTACACCATATGTCGGAAAATAATGATTAAAGAAATTATCAAATTGATGAATTAAATAACCTTGTTTTTTAAGAGAAAGCACTTGTTCACAATACCAATCGATGTCTTTCTGTTGGGCTGGTTTAATTCTGTCTAAATGTGCAAACTTACATCTATAAAGCCAAAAATCTCGCTCTTGAGGGTCATCATGTAATGGTGTTGTAATTACCCAAATATGATTATCCGTAAAGAACTTAATAATATCTGGCACTAACCTAAGATTCCAAGAGCATAAACCCATATTAGCTAATGCATCTGGGACCTCTTTCACAAGTTCAAGCAGAAGTTTTGTTCCGCGCTGAGACTTTAACTGATTATGCTCTTTAGTGTTAAAATCTTTAATTAAATCTACACTACAAGAAATTTGTTTAAGATGTAATTCTCGATAGTTATTAACTGGATATGTTGCATTGCTAATAAAGGCATATGGCAAAGATTTCTCATTTAAATAAGATACAATTTGCTTTATATCTTGCCTTACCATTGGTTCCCCACCGAAAATTACATGCATCCCCACACCAAGCTTCTTTGTTGTTTCAAGAACGCGTTGCCAGCCAACAAAATCAAGCTCTTTTTCTCTTGTGGGGCGCGTAACTACACCACAATAGCTACAGCGAAGATTGCATCTCCTCGTAATAAAGATGCAAGCCTTCAAAGGATGCCAAATATCAGTCAATCTTTCCATATTATCTCCTACTACCACTCAAACATTGCATAAGCTGTGTGATTATGGATACTTTCCATACTCTCACATTCAATTTTTCCATGAGCAAGTTTTAATTTAGACTCACGTAAAGCAACTGCTACATCTCTTACAACATCTTCTACAAACTTCGGATTATCAAACATTGACTCAGTTACAAACTTCTCATCTTCTCTCTTAAGCAACGGAAAAATTTCACAACTACCTTGCTTCTCAACCAACTTAATAATATCCTCAAACCAAGTAAATTCTTGGGCTTGAAGCGTTACAGTAACAATTGCTTTTTGATTATGAGCACCACGCTCTGAAATCTCTAAAGAACATGGACAGACAGTTGTAACAGGCACCTGAACATACAAAGTATCTCCTTTAGAAAAACCGCTATGTGAATCATTCATAATAATTCCACATTTATACGGTGATATCACTGCTTTTTTAGTAACCGGGGTCGTCTTAACAATAAAGTATGTAAAGAAAGACTCTAAGTGGACATGCTCCGCTTTAAAACTGTTTTTAATACGTTCTACCGCTTGTCCAAAGACGCTAAAAGCAGTACCCTCTTGCTGTATGCACTCTTGTAAAGACTCAACAAAGCGGGACATATGAGTCCCTTTAAGCTCTGCAGGTAAATCTGCATAAAAATTAAAGACACCAGTGGTATGAACTACTGCCCCATCCGGACTCTTTAAACAAATCGGAAACTCTAGACCTCTAACACCTACTTTATTTAATTTAATACCACGAGCATCTGTACGCTGTTGGACATCTTTCATTTGAGCTTTTTCTCCTGCTCTAAACTAACGCGAGAAAGTAAATCAGAGGCAGATCTAGCAGAATTCCAGTCAATAAAAAAATTACCAGGTAATTTCCCAAAAACTATACGATCATATGGGACATCATTATCCCGAAGTAACTTTTCAGTCAAAGCACGATCTGCCTCATATCGGGCAGTCCAAATTACAATAAAATAACGTCCTTTAAGTTCGTGTAAAGCCTTTACTTGACTTTTAAAAAACGTAGCTGCTGCATATTCTGGAAAGGTATGATCATCACAAAGTGTGCCATCAAGATCTATTAAGAGAACTTGTTTTTCAGTGCCCCAATATTCTTTAGGATTCATTACACTCCCCTTTTCCCTTCCCAAAGCCAAATATGAAGCCTTGGACTAAAGTAAAAGCCTTTTTCCTTACAAAGATCAATCAGCCATAAAGAAGTTTTCCTAAGATCAGAATCTTTAACACCCTCTGGCATCATATATACATTTGTCAAACCTAACTCTGTTATTAATGACTTTGCCTCTACAAAATCATTTTTATTACCAACCACGAATTTAAAAATATGCTCAGGTGTCATATTAAAGAGAGATAACAAATTTTTGTCTATTGATTTGCTCAGATCATTACCAGAATTTGATAACTTTGGAGAAACATTCCATTTAATATGATTCATTGGATTTAAACAAAAAACCGGAGGCCTCAGTGACCCATTAGTTTCAACCTCAACTTTGTAGTTCATGGATATGAAACTACGAACTAAATTTTCAAAATCTCTTTGGAGAATTGGCTCCCCTCCTGTAAGACATACTTCTTTACAAGCATAAGTAGACACAGTTCCCAAAATCTGTGGTAGATCTTGATCACTACCCTGAGATCTAGAAGCGTAAGTTGAGTCACAAAACTTACAGTTTAAGTTACAAGTAGCAGTTCTAATAAAGACCATTGGTTTACCTAGACTATTACCTTCTCCCTGGATGCTATAAAAAATTTCTGAAATCCGCATAGGAAATCCCCTAACTAATCAGCATGAAGTGCTCTAATTCTGGCGTCATGCTGATAAATAACCTTATTTCCAGAAGTTTCCTCTACTTCAACTATAATACAATGTGGAATTTGTTCACATAACCACTCAGCAATGTTCTCTGCTGTCGGATTTTCAATATGCTTATTTAAGTCATCATGATCAAGAACATTTACAATTCTTTTAATTTCAGTAAAATCAATAACCATGCCTTGATCATTTAATTCACCATCTTTACAACCGCAATGAATTGTTAAATGCCAATTGTGCCCATGAAGCTGCGCACAAGGCCCATTATACTCCGGAAGATGATGCGCCGCTGAAATTTGTATTTTCTTTTCCAGAAGAAACATAATAAATCTCCTTAAATTAAAATTAAACGAGATAGCTGTTCTTCAAAAGTTTTGCGAAAGAAATCTTCCCCAAACTTCTGCCATAATTCATTTAAATCTTTGGCTAGATAACGCAATTGAAAAACTTCAATATTACTACCAATTTTCTCTTTTAATTTTACAAAGCCGGTTTCACCAGCTTTATCAATATCTAATAAAGAAAATATTCTTTTGACATATCGCCTAAAAAAAGAGATCTGCTTTGAAGAAATATTTGCAGTTAAAATGCCAAGACTATTTGTACGGAATCTCGCAAGAGGATATAAATCAAAAGCTCCTTCGGTTATAAAAACTTCTTCTGTCTTCCAAATCTCCTCAAGAGCATTATCTAAATTATAAAAAATACCTTCAAGGTCTGATAGCTTAAGCAAAAACTTAGTTTTTAATCCTTTTAGTTTAGTCTCTTGAAGATAAATCCCGATTAATTGCTTTTGTGAATTATAAAGTGGAAAAATCATCTTCCCTATTAGAAGATTTCCATCAGAAGACCACTTAGAAAAATCTACCCAATCAGCTTGTGCGATATGTTTAGTTTCTGGTTTTTCACTAAAAAAACGGATACCATATTTCTCAACTTCAGGGGAGCTAACTCCCCGCGTGAGCAAGTAATCAAGAACAGCACCCTCTGGTGCTCTGGCCTGGTCATAATAAAATTGAAGGCAATTCACTTAGATTTTTTCTTAAATAAAGAAGAGATTTTAGAAAACAATGAGATTTTAGAAAAGAATGAGATTTTAGAAAAGATTCTAGAGAAGAATGAGATTTTTATTTCTTCTTCCAGTATCCACTTTAATTCAAAAATTTCACGATAGAATACCTTACAAATTTCTGGATTCTGAATTTCCTCATCTATCTTTTTGACTAATTCTTTCTTAGATGTGCAATACTTAAATCTCGGACAATTCTCAGCATCTTTTTTATGTTCACAAATTATACCTTGCCACTCGACTTCATTTAAGTCCGTCTGTTGCTTTGGCATACATAAACCGATCGTAGTATTTTCACCTGGAAGCGGCTGTCTAAAGTTATATAAACAATTCTCAGGCTGTCTTGAGAGAAATTTTTTAAATCTCTTTTGGATATACCGATACCGGATATCTTTAATTCGGCGCTTGATTTCTTTAGGTGTTTTCATCTCACCCTTACAATCTGCGCACTATTCGTTTTTAGATCTTCAACAACTTTAAAGACATTATGAGCATGCTCTAACAGATCATTATTAAATGTTACAAGGAGTATATCGAAGTTTAGTTTTTCGCACATTTCTTTCAAAAGCAAAGAAACATTGAGACTGTATTCTGGGTCAACCTCAGCAAAGCTCTCATCTAAAATTAAAAGACGATACAGAGACATTTTAGTTATCGTAATTAATCTAAGAAGAAAAGATTCTACAACAGCCAAACTTCCCCCAAAACTCTCTATTACATCACCTACAATTTGACTATCCTTAACTGTCTTAAATTCAATACCTATAGTCCCTTTACCATGCTTTGGAATACCCTCAAACTTCAAATCTTGATCTGGAAAGACTACTTTAAGACCATAGGTTACTAGATTCTCAACCTTCTTAACATTATCTAAAATCATTTCATCTAATAGAAACTTAAATAACTCAGCAACTTTATCTAAAATTTGAACTTCAGAATTTAAATCAGAAATTTCTTTCTCTAAGAGTTTCTGCTCTCTCTCTAATTGTAACTTGAGAGTATTTTTCTCTTGAATCTGCGTTAGGACATTATTGATTCGTTGGTGCATCTGAATTCTCAATCTCTTTTAAAATACGTTCTGCCTCAACGAGAGATATTTCGACTTTCTGAAGAGACTCTTCAAGCTCTTTTTCTTTTGTTTCCTTGATTTTCTTGAGATCTGCTGGATCATAACCTTTAGCTTTAATCTCCTTAACTAAATCTGTTAATTTCTGTTGTTCAGAACGCAGTCTCTCCTGAAAACGAATTTTCTTTTCATTAAGTTCCTGATTTTTCTTTTGAATAGCGGTAATTCGCTCTGATAGAGTCATTCCTATTCTCCAAAGAGAGAAACTTTTTGCATAAAATTAATCTGAACATTTTTCTCTTTAGAAACTAAAATAGTCATTTCAGAGAAAGAAATTACTTTTGAATTTATAAATACTTGTGTATTTTTATATGTGCCATCTGTTATAATTTTAATTTCTCGTGTATCTCCCTCCAGAGCAGCCAGAGGTACTTTTGATGACGTCTCAACAGAAAAATCTTCTTTTCAGGTTTCTACTATAGATGAGGACTCTTCTTCGAACTTTACACCAGGAGACTCTGCATCTTCATCAGAATTCTTAGAATTTTTTTGAAAGCCTTGCTTTCGTATAAGTCTACGAGATTCAGCTTCTTGTTGTGCCGCAACAGCATTTGCGCGATCTTTGGAAGCATTTGTAGTCATAAAATCTTTCCTTAGAATGAAGCCTCAACAATCTCCCCATACGGAGTCTCTAAATCGTCTACATTCTTCTGACAAGTATTTTTATAATTACACCAAAAACAATTCTGTTTATCCTCTGTCGGTTTAAATTCTTTAGATTTAATTTGTCCGAGCACTTTTAAAATACTATTTTCAAGCTCTTTTAAATCATTACCTGTAAAAGAAAACCACTCTACTATACCCTCTCTAAAATACCAAATACCTGTAAATTTTGGTATCTCTTTTTTAAGTAAATAATAGCTTAAAACATAATAAAGCAACTGCTTTGAATGTTCAGGATCCCTATGTTTCGCCCCCTTACCATCAAGTAATGTTAAACCCTGTGGGCAAGATATCAAAAGATCGAGTCTTCCGCCAATCTTTGAGGACATAAAAGAAGTAACAACTTCATATTCTACAAAAACCGGAGAGCCAAGAAGGCGATATTTTTTTACAGCCTGAATAACTTTAGGAATATCCCTTAAAATTTCTTGCAAAAGCGCTTCTGGTGTTTTACGCTCTGGCTTTCCCCAAAGAATATGACCTTTTTGAAGAATTTTAGAAAAACTCTCTTTTGCAACTATAAGAAGACGATCTTGACAACCTTTACCCAAACGCCAAAGTTCTTTCTTATAAAAAGTTTCACAAACTTGATGTAAAACTGAACCATAAATCAAATTATAATCATCTGGGATTACAGTAGCTGGTTTTTTCGTAATATAAATGTTTTCATATCTCAAAGGACATTTAACATACGCTAAATAAGCATTCCATGAAAGATAATGAGCCATCTCATTCTCCAGATTTTTCTAAATAAGATAAAGCACGTTTCTTAACCTCAGACGCAAAAGACATTTTTAAAATGCGCTGGTTAAGATCTGTAGTTTCTTCAAGACTTTCTTTAGAAATAGCCTCAATAAAATCAGAAATCTTTTTGGTACGTGCATCTATCTGCTCTTTAGATTTTAAGTCAAAAACTAGATCTGATGCTTGAACTTTAAGAGAAATTACAGATGTTTTTATCTCAGTTTTTGATAAACTTAAAAAAGAGATCTTTGGTTTTCGCTGTATATCATCCTCACTTATGGATGCGCGAGAAATAGCACCAACATTAACAAAATACTTTCCATTTATAACCTGAATACCCTGATCTTTATGTAAATGCCCAAAAACAAAAATGTCTGGTCCAAGATTTAACATTTCTTGATAGCTTAAAGTCATTATACCAAAGAAATTCGTTCTAAGAGGTGACGCAAAAACATGTGCCATGCAAATAAGGTAGTCTTCATCTTTTTTAGTAAAGCATAAACCTTGCAGCGTATCTGCTCCTGCATCTCCTAAAGAAACACCTACAATTCGAACTTTCAAATCTCCCTCAGAATAGGTTATTTCATGTTTACCCCATAAATTATTCTGGCTCAAAAGTTCAACAACGCCACTCGAAATTAATACACCTAAAGGCTGTTTTTCAAGAGAATCAAGATTTGAAAATGACAAATCATGATTCCCCGCAATAAGAACAACTCGACAGTTATGCTGTAAGAATTCCCCGAACTTCCGAATAAGACGCTGAACAAGACGGTGACTTGTTTTAGAGGCAGTTTTTACATGAAAAAGATCTCCTGGGATCAATAAAAAACGTGCCTGTGTTTTTTGACACACAGCATAAATTTGATCAAGCTTCTTAAATAATGCTTCTGCATAATCATCAAGGCGACTTGCAGGCGGATTATCTGAAAAATGAAAATCAGCAGCAGTTACAATGTTTACCAACTTGTTTTGCATCCAAATATATCTTTAAGAGGACAAATCTCTGTTTGTTTTAGAGATTGAATTTCTATATCAAGCTCTTTGAGATCTATTGAAACTTGATCTAGTTGTTTCTGAATACCAGAAATATTTTCAGAAAGTTTTAAGCACTTATCTAAATATATACTAGCTTCTGTAAAAGTATTCTGCTGATTTAAAAGAGAAGAAGTATCTGGAAGAAAAACCTCCTCAATTTTCTTCAATGCGTTCAAAGATGCCTTAAATGTAATAAGAGAACGAACAAAAGAAACGATCTCATTAAACAAAGAATAATCTTCTAGTTTAAACGGAACAATTTTAATCAAGTTAACTTTCTCTAAATAACAAATAGATTGCGTTCTTTTTTCAAAATTAGACTTAAACTTTAAAATAATACCTAAGTCTTCAAAAAGAGTTAAAAATAAACTTTCTTTTGGGAGTTTTGCTGTATCTTCCTTTGAGAATAACTTAATCTTTAAAGCAGCAAGATCTATTTGATCAATAAAAAACTTAAGATCATTTAAATCAAGTTCTAGCCGCTGAATTTTAGTGTCAAAAGCGGTTATCTGTTCTGCTTTTAAGTTTAAATCAGCAACTTTTACATAATTTGTTAATTTCTTTTTTAAATGCTCAAGATCATCCACACGCACTTTTACAAGAGATTCATTCTGTTTACGATCTTTTCCAGCAAGTTTTAAAGCGTTATTTACAGCATCAATTCTTGAAATCTTTGAGATTGTCTCAGCAACAACAGCATTCGGTTGATCAAGTAAGAAAATTTTCTCAAACTGATTCGGAAACTGTACGTAAACTTTATCTTTGCCGATAGTTATTGGTTTAAAACCTAAATCAATAACCTCTTGAGGTACGTCTTTACCAACTTTTTCATATACCTTACCGTTAACTTCATAATTATTAACAGTTGCACCCTTAACCCGTGAAATCTTAAATTGATCTGTTTCTAAAGTTACAAGACTATATTTTGCATCTCTCCGTGTGAAATCTCCACGATTTTTAATTACACTCCTAATGGCGCGTGTGGTTGCACTTTTACCACGATTATTCTTGCCCACCAAAACAGTGAACTTCTCAACATCAATCTGAGCATTTTTAATTGACTGAAAATTTTCAATCGAAACTTTCAATGCAAATCTCTCTAACTACAAACCCCAGAAGTATTTCCACAATTGCTACATAAGAAACAATTACCAGCTCGTCTCATTTCAGCATCGCATTTTGGACAAATAGGTGAATTTTCTAAGCTCTTAGCCTCTTGTTCAAGAGCTTTTACAACTTCTTGTTGTTTTTTCCAAGATAAACTATTAACCTCACCATTACCATTTGAATCTTCAGTATTGGGAGAAGCATCAAAGCGTGCATCTTCAACTTTTTTCATATCCTTACTTTCTAGATATTTTTGTCCTAGATGTCTAAAGATATAGTCACCAATAGAATAAGCAAAACGAATCTTTGGATTGTTTGTAATACCTGCAGGTTCGTATCTTGTCCAAGCAAACTTGTCAACAATTTTCTCTAGTGGGCAACCATATTGCAAAGCAAAAGAAATAGCCGTTGCTGCCATATCTAGAACACCAGAGGTTAAACTGCCTTCCTTTGCAACTCGAATAAAGATCTCTCCAGGCGTGCCATCTTCAAAATGGCCAATATGCAAGAAACCTTTTCTACCAGCAACACTAAACTCATGACAAATTGCATTGCGATCAGTCGGAAGCTTTCGACGGTCTCCCCAAGATAATGGTTTCTGAAAACCTAATATTTTAAGAGGCTGTAACCTTTTAGCACCATCCCGATAAAATGTTACAGATTTTAAACCAAGCTTCCATGCTTCTATCAAGAGATCGTAAATCTTCTCAGGCGGTGTAGAATGCTGGAGTGAGACAGTTTTTGAGATTGACCCGCTTAAAAACTTTTGAATTGCACTAAGCATTAACAAATGACTTTCTGGAGGAATTGCTCGCTCACCAAGCGCTGTACTAAATAAGTCCTCATGACTCTTTAACTTTAAACCTAAAGCAGGAATCTTTACACCTTGCTTTAACTTTGTTTCAATCTCTTCAATTTCGTTTGGTGTATAACCAAGTTTCTCAAGAGCTAAGAGATAAGCCTTACTCAGAAGTTTTAGACTTCCACCACCAACAAGCTGCTTTTCAACTACAATATCTAAAGGTGGCTCAACACCAGTTGTTTCAGCATCCATCATGAGTGAAATTGTTCCAGTAGGGGCTAAAAGAGTTACTTGGGCATTTCTAAAACCTTTCTTAGGATGATTTATGAGACTTGCCCAAGTAGTATTAGCTGTGGTAATAATCGGAGTCCAAGTTTTATCTGTTTTTAGTAGTTCACCAAGATTTTGCTCTAATACTTTAGAATCTATAAAGTGTTGCTCTAGAACATGCATAAAAGACTGTTTATTTTTTTCGTATTCATCAAATGGTGCTAAATGCTCTGCAATTTCACGCGAAGTTGCATACGCTTGAGAAGTCATTAAACTTGTAATTGCAGCAGATACTGCACAGGATTCCTTTGAACCATATGTTAAACCATTTGAGGTTAAAAAAGAGCCTAAATTTGTATAACCCATACCTAAAGGTCTAAAAACTCTACTATTAACTTCAATTGCCTTTGTTGGAAAAGATGAATTATTAATTAAAATATCTTGAGCGAGAATTGTTATATGAACAGCATTAACAAATTCTTTGATTTTAAAAGAGCCATCAACATTTCTAAATTTCATCAAATTTAAACTTGCTAAATTACAAGCAGAATCATCTAAAAACATAAATTCACTACAGGGATTACTAGCAATGATTGTTCCAGAAGCAGCACAGGTATTATACCGATTAATAGCGTCATGAAATTGTACTCCTGGATCACCGCAGAAATGATTTGCTTGTGCAATTTGCATTAACAAATCACGTGCTTTAAAGACCTCATAATCACTTTTCGATATCCGCAGTTTTGTAGTCCAAGTTCCATCCTCTGAAACGCTTTTCATAAAATCATCTGATAACCGGATTGCAGTATTAGTATTTTGTAAGCGCACGGCCCCATAAGCTTCTTCTGGCGTATATCCAAGATCAATAAGATTATGAGCTGTTCGTTCTTGCTGTGCTTTAAGATTAATAAAAGAAACAATATCTGGATGATCAATATCTAAAATTTCCATTTTGGCAGCACGTCGCATCTTTCCACCAGATTTAACAACATCTGCCGCTTGATCATATATTAAAATAAATGAGGTCGGACCAGAAGCTGTACCACCCTCAGAAATTGACTCCATTGAGCCTCTCAAAGCAGATCGATTTGAGCCGCACCCAGAACCCCACCTAAAAATCTTAATCTCAACAATAACTTTTCCAGCAATATCTTCCATATTATCTTGAATTGATAAAATAAAACAAGCGCTTGTCTGCGGCTTTTCCTTAACACCAACATTAAACCAAACTGGTGAATTTAAGGACATCATTTGATGCACAAGTAAAAAACAAAGCTCATAGTTAAAAGTTTTTGCATCTTGAGATGTTTTAAAGTATCCTTGACGCAATCCCCATTTTGATATAGTATTTGCCACGCGACGAATCATTTCGTCAATACCAGTTTCTCTAGTTAAACCAGTTCCTTTAAAATATCTAGAAGCAACAATGGATAATGCCTGATCTGACCAAAATACGGGAGCATTAACTTTTTTCTGTAAAAATACCGGTTTTTCTTTTCCAGGAATTATTGCGTCTCTTTGCTCCCAATCAATTAACTCAAAAGGGTGAATTTCGCCATCTGTAAAAAAAGGTTTAATTGTTAAACCTTTTAAAGTAGCTGCTTTCTTTGACACGCCTATTCCTCCTCTTCATATTCATCTGAATCAAATTCTTCGACAACAATTTTTGCGTCTGAAATATCGGCTTCAGTTGCTTTTGTAATACTTGAAGATTTAGAAATTAACTGCTCTTGAATTTCAAAAATTAAACCTTTAGAAGCTAAAACCTGTGCTCTTAATTTCTCAGTACCCTGTAACTTAAAATTATGCTCTTTTGATATAGGGGATTCATATTCGAACCAACTGCCACTCTTAGCAATAACTTTATTTGCAATTGCTAAATCAATTACTGAACGAATATTATCGATACCTTCGCCAAACCGAATTACAAACTCTCCAGATCTAAAAGGATACCAAATCTTATTTTTTACAGTCTCTGCTTTAACTGTCGTGCTAATAGGAACAATATCCTCTTTGCCAGTTAATGGGTTACGTACAAGTGCTTTTTCTTTTTGTTTAGCAGTGAGCTTTATACGTACCGTAGCATAGAATTTTAATGCTCGCCCACCACTGGTTCTATAGCCCCTCTTTGAATCTGTATCAAGACCTCCAGAATAACGATCAAGAACAACGGCAGGCTTTAATTGATTAATAGCAACAAGAGTAATACCATATTTGCTAATTTTCTTTGTACTTTGTGATAAAAATTGACTCAATTGTGCCGCTTGTAAACCAATTCTCTTACTATCCTCAATATTACCCTCATACTCAGCTTTCGGAATCATTGCACTAATTGAATCTATAACAATAACATCAACAATTCTATGCCCCAACTTTTCGCTTTCTTTTAAAAAATGATTGATAATTGCAACACCTTTTTCCAGATAGTCTGGTTGATATAAAGCAAACCTCTCGCGACTTAAATCTAAACCAAGATCTCTTGCATAACCTGGATGAAAAGCATGTTCAAAATCAACATACAGAGCAGAGCCTGCAGAGACAAGACAAAACTTCTCACCTTTTTCGTCTGTTGTTGGGTACGTCTCTTTCTGACCAGCTCCCTTTTGAGCTTGAACACAAAGAGAAATCGCGACTGTAGTTTTGCCCGCAGACTCATCTCCGAAAATCTCAATTACTTTACCGCGTGGAATTCCGCCAATTCCAATAACTTTATCCAAAACAACACTACCAGTACTTAAAGCTGGCCATTCTGGAAGATCTGCCGAAACAGTCATCGGCTCATCTTGTATTGCTTTTTTTATGGAATCAATTACTTTCTTAAAAGCAGAATCTGACATCTAAATTACTCCTTATGTTCATATGTCGAAAAACGGAAGAAAAGATCATTTTCTCTATAAATGAGACCTTTTCTCTCAGTAAAACCTTTTTTTGCTCCTCTGGTATAAGTGTGACTAAAAGCAAAAATCTCTTGCTCGGCATTAGAAAGATCAACTTCTTGAATTTGCTTACTAAATAACAACCAAAAACGCGCCCCAATTCTTGCTGCATGAAAAGCATCTGCTTTATCACCAGTAGTTTTATTTGGAACTTTACCCCCTAAAAAAACCTCAGCAGCTTGCACGCTATCAGATTTAAAAATTTTTCCAGCAGTACCAAAACCTTCAGATTTAACAATTTTTTGAATTTGCATTGGTGCTAAAAATACAATATCAGTCTTTGATTTATACATAATTTCAAGTAACATTATATATAAAGCATAAGCTGTTCCAGTTTCATATCCACCAAAGACCGGAGCCTCACAACCAACCTGTTTTATATTATACTTCTGAATTAAATCAGAAAGAGTTTTTCGAATTGCTAAAAATCTAAATAAAATTAGATCTTCCGGGGTTGTTTTAATTACTCCCCAATCAATACAAGTTTTTTGTTCTAAATTAAGAATAGCCCAACCAGAACTAGTAAGGCTTGGATCAATACCGAGAATTAAATTTTCAGACATTTGCAGGATTCTCAGAATAAAAGAAGTGAAAATAAATCATTGGGCATGGGCCGTCATTTTCCCATGCCCAATGATTTTTAAGATTTCTCGCAGTAAATTATTCCAGATTCTTGAGCACATCACCATAATCTTCAATAGAAGATTCATCTAACTTTCCGGAGGAAGTCTCGAGACCAAGTTCTTCTTTGATCTCTTCAATCGTTCTAGACTTTGCGAGTCTCTTCTTTAAGTCATTCTTCATTTTTTCAGCTTGAGTAATGATTGCGGTCTTGAGCTCTTCTTTTGCACGCATAATGCTTTCTTTGCAAGGAGTAAAGGTTAAATGCTGAAATTCGTCGTTGTCACAACCAATCAAAATATCTCTCTCAGCAAGAGAGAATTCACGGTGCAAAGAGCGCAACTTATCAAACTTCTTATCAGAGAAATACCAAAACTTTAGATCAAACCCAAAAGGCTTTTTAGGTTTGCCATCTCGCTCTGTGGAATATTGAACGAGAATCGTCCCAAATCGTAAAGTGGGCTCCCCTAAAGTCTTGCAGCAAATTTCTTGACTCTCTGGAGTACTTCTACAAATAAAAGTACCCATTCCCTCTTTGTAGTGAACACGCGCCTTCAGAGTGAAGGGAACTAATTGATCATTCTTTCCCTTCACTAAAAGGGGCAGAGCAATGCGATCTGTGTAACCCTTTCTTCCTTTATAATACTCTGCCTCAAAAACCTCTACAGACTCATCATCGAACCCGATTTCTTCAATGTGATCACTCATTTAATCCTCCTCTTGATCTCTTTACCTGCAAAATATTTTACAATACGACGATCTGTTATTTTAACAATCTGAGCATTTTTTAGAATTTCAAAAGGCTTTAATTGTTTAATTCTAAGAGAGCCATATCCTTTTGGAAACTCAAAAAAATCATTAATTACTAGAGAGTCAAACAAGTTCACAAAAATAACCTTAAGCAACTTCTTAAGTTCTCGTGAACTAATTGGCTGATTAAAGGTTTCCTCTAAAAAACCTTTAACAATTTGTTCAAAGTGTGTCACTACTTGTTAGGATAGAGGCTCTTGTGAAGACGAGTATTTACACTAATCTTTTCTGGAACCTCAATTGCCTCTCCAGTAGCCGGATTTCTTCCCTTGCGCGCTTTCCTAACACTCTTTTTAAAAGAGATAAAATTTGCAATTGTTAAACGCTCGCTCTCAATAAGAGACTTTGTGACATACGGAGCAAAGCCCTTAAAGAGAACAGTATCAATCATTGCACGATCAGACCCCTTGTTCGGATCAAGCCCTGCTTCTGCCGCAACACCCTTGATGAAATCAATCTTGTTCATTTTGACTACTCCTTCTATCAAAGATCTGCAATAAAACGATCAATATCAATGTCATCAGACATTGATTTTACAGAACTTGTTGTAATAAAATCTTCTGTAAATTCTTCTTTTTTTGTTTCTTTCTTAGGAGATTCTTTTTTTGTTTCTATTTCCTTAGGAGCATCTTTTTTGTTTACTATGACTTCAGATAATACTTCTTTAATTTCAACTTTAGGAGTTTTAGCAATATCTACCAAACTTAAAGGTTCATCAATAACTTCATTTGTTGTATCTATAAGATCAACTATAACTTCTGGATTAAAACTTTCTTCATCTTCTATCTTTTCAACTGTTTTTGAAAGGTCTTTTGCAGTTAATATTGGATCAACTTTTTTTGTTGTTTTTACTGCAAGATCTAGAGATTCAAGATCTTCTGCTGAAATTGCTGTTTCTTTCGGCAGAACATCTTTTGCAACATAAGTTGCATTTTGCATAACACTCCAGGCTAGACGAACATCACTATTAGTTTTATTTAAGTTAGATACTCTGAGTTCTATTGCATCACCTAAATATTTCAAATCTACCATCTCTGATTCTAAATCAATTATTTCGCCATCAATTTGTGAGAGTAAAGATTCAGCAATTGCCTGACGATCTAAACCAGACTTTCCTTTTTTAACTTCATCATTATCCTTCATAAAACAATTAAATTTTACTTGGCGCTCCTTACGCTTACTAAGGAGTTCTCTACGATTATGAGCAATCTCTTTATTTATTTCAATTGCTAATTTCTCTACTTGATTGATTCTTTCACGACACTTAAAAATTGAAGAGGTTATTTCGTCTGGGGTCGAAAAATCTGGTATTGCTAATACAATATTCTCTAACTCTTTATATATTTCAGCAACTCTATTAGGATTCATTAATACTCTCCAATTTCTCAGCATCTATGGTTGGCTCATGTAATAAGTGAGCTTTTCGCTGCATGAAAGATTTTTCAATATTCTTCTCGACGGCAATAAAATTCTCTTTGCTAAACTGACCACGAGTTAAGGCATCAAGAGCGCATTCACGAGCTAATTCTCTGCCCAAAACTAAATGAGCTAATTTTGCCTCCTCAAGGGTCCAACCATCTTTTTCAGAACAAACAGCAACCATTTCAGAATAACTATCACCACGAAATTTAAAATTACCCCAAAAACTAACAGATACTTTTAAGGATTTAATCTTCATCGTAGATATAATCTGTTCAAATCTCATTTGTGTTTATTTTACAAGAGATCTTTTAAAAAATTTCTCTAATTTCTAAACAAAAATGTAACTAAACTCAACTTTGATAATAGAAATGTGAAACCTAAGAAAGATGTATTTCTTTCTTACTACAAAATTCCCTAATTCTCTCAGCCAAAAAAGTGTTTCTCTTAATAATCTTGTTCGTATTAATAGCCTTTTGAATAGCTTTTACATCTCCAATAATAAAAACTCTTTTTGAAGCACGGGTAACAGCTGTATATAACAAATTACGATGCAATTGATTATAAAAAGATAAAGTATAGGGAAAAATGACAACATCATACTCAAGACCCTGAGATTTGTGAATTGTGATTGCAAAAGCAAGTTGTAACCTCTCGCGAGCCTCATCAAAAGAATAAGTGTAAACTAAAGAGGAGCCCTCAATAACAAAATTAATTTCTTTAGCAGCATGATCAATTCGTGTAACCTTCCCGCAATCTCCATTAAAGATCTCGCGATCATAATCATTTTGAGTAACCATAATCTTATCATCAATTCTAAGAGCCAAACCAGAACTTAGAGTTGTTTCATCCTTTTTAACTTGATTTTCTTCATCTATTGGCGGATTTAATACTTCCTTTAAATGGCGATTTAAGGAATATGTACCAATCAAACTCGCTTTTTTAGGACTCAAAATCTGGACATCCCGTCCCCTAAGCTTTCTAGATAATGCCAAAATAGTATTTAAAATTTTCTGATGCTCTGTCTCTTGAATAAAGTAAAAATGAGACTTCTCAGTAACATCAACCATTTTACCCTCATGAATTCTTTTAGCGTTAATTTTAATAGAGCTACCCTCACTCTGTCTAAATATTTTAGTAAATGAAACAACCTCAAAACAGCCTGAGTTTATAAGATCACGCAAAACATTACCCGGAGCAACGCTTGGTAACTGAGCTGTATCCCCTATAAAAATCAAAACTGCAGTACTCGGAATAGCCTCAAGAAATCTAAAAAAGACTTCTTGATCAACCATACTTGCTTCATCGATAATAACAGCATCTACAGCAAATTTCTGTTGCTGATTAAATTTCCAAGATTGCATTTTACCAGTATATCCCAATTTACGATGAATTGTTCCAGCCTCTTCACCAGTTATTAAGCTTAACTTTTTTGCAGAAATTCCAGTTGGTGTCAATAAGGCAAAACTCCAATTTTCTCGCTTAAAAACATCAACTAAAACTTTTGTAACAAAAGTTTTACCAGTACCTGGATAACCTGTAATTATAAAAACTTTTGAGCGTGTGAGTGCTTTTACTGCTTGCTCTTGTTCCTCACTAAACTGTACATTAAATCTTACCTCATACTCACGAATAAACTTTTCAACATCCATTTTAACATTTGCCTTACCTACAAAATTAGAAAGTAAATCAGCTGATTTTTGTTCATATTCAAACCAGCGTTTAGCATAAAGTCTTTTAGACTCAACAATAATCTTATTAGTATCTCGAAGATCTTTGAGGGATTTAAAAACAGCTTCTTTCTCTAGATCAATAGGCTCGAAAGAACTATTAAAGATTGCTATTTCATCAAAAAGTTCTGACATTGTTAAAAACAAATGTCCACGTAATGGTGTAACATTATTTAAAATATAGAAAATAACTGCATTTGAACGTGAGAGATCTTTTGAGTTAACACCAAAATGTTTAGCAACCCGATCACATTCTTTAAACGGAAAATCTTCAATATCTAACAAACAATATGGATTTTCTTTTATTTTTTGAATTAAGCCACTACCAAAAGCAGCAACAGCTTTCCCGCAAAGAATTGGACTTAAATCTAAATTAAATAAAAACGTAAGAGCTTGTTTTTCTTCTTGATAAACCACAAGGCGTGAATTAATATAATTTTTCTGATCCTTACTTAAAAAAGTAATTGCCCTCAAATCTTTAAAAGCATCAAAAGCTTTTATGCTAAACTCACTTGTTAATTTTTCTATAATATCCTCAGGAAGACTTGAAAAAAGAAATTTTAAAAAATCGGCTGCAGCATTTCGTGTTTGGAAGGATAATAAATCAATTCTTGCGGCACTAAACTGTTGCCCCCACTTCTTATGCTCTATAAATTTACCATAAACGCGAATTTCTTGCTCTGGAGCAACTACTACATTTAATGTTGAAGTAACAGTAACCTCTAAAAAGAGTTCACAATTTAAGATAAAGCAAATCCAGCCTTCCTTTTGTGCAACAACGCGCTTTACTTTACCCTGAAGAATTTCAGACATGATTCTCAAAGCAAAAAGGGTTGTTCATCTTCAACAGAACGAATTCTTCTCAAAATCAACTTACGTAAATTAGATTGAATTCGGCGCATATCTTGGTAATCATCTGGACAAAGACTTTCATGTGCTTTAATAAAACCATAATCAAGTCTTTTTTGTTCTCGCCGAATCAAGGCTTCAATTGCACTGTCTGTTCGAAAAGATTCATTCCCAAAAATCTTTGAATATAATTCTTTATATAAACTAACTACACGATCAATACTTTCTTGTTTTAAAAGATTGACTGATGTTTTTTCTCCAAGTATTTTTAAAATTTTCTGTACGAAATTCTTCTCGGCTGCTGTATAGTGAGCTTTTGAGGCTTCTTCAGCGTTCCGCGGGCGAATTCTTTCTTTGTATGCTCTTTCTTCAAGAGCAGATGGATCTCGCCCAAAGAAATCACAACTGGCTTGCGTAATATAGAAACTGAGATGATCTTCTAGTAACTTCGTTAAACCCCGTCTACTAAACAAAGTTAAACAAGATTGCTTTACTTCTGACATATTCTTTAGAACATGTCCATTAAAAAAGTCATGTAAAACAGAATGTACAACAAGTTTATGACGATCAGAAATGTTTTCCAGCATACAACTACCCTTCAAACAAACCTGAAATGTTTTCTTTTAGGTAATTAAAAACTCGTGGAAGAGTGTAGTTAAACATCTTTGTTTTTTCACTGGGATTCCGTAACAAATATGCAGGGTGGTATAGGGGTATTGTAATAATTGATGAACCATTTGGTTTAAAAACTTTACCGACAGCAGCACTAATTTTTAAATCACTTTTTGTAAAAAGACCTTTAAAGGCATCACTCCCTAAAGGAATTAGAATTTTCTTCCTTGAGAAAAACTGTAATTCTTTCTGTAACCAGAGTGAACAACTAGAAATCTCATCTAGAGTTGGTGCTCGATTTTTAGCCGTAAAGCATTTAACAGTGTTTAAAATACCACAATTTCTTCGCTCTAAACTAAGAGCCTCAATGATTTCACCTAATAACTTGCCAGCACGCCCAACAAACGGACGGTTCTGTTGATCTTCATTCTCCCCCGGATTACGTCCAATAAAAATAATTTGAGCTTCTTCAGGTCCTTCACCTGGTACCGGACGCCTGGCATCTTTGCGTGCAGAACATTTATCACATATGCGAATCGTCTCTGCCAAACCTGAAGATTGAAGATTCACTTAAGCGCTCCTGCAAACTTTTGTAATAAAACTCTTTAAAAGGGCAAAACTATCAACATCTGAAGACTTCTGCTTTAGATCGATATCGCAGAGCTCTTTAAAGACTGAAAATAATCTCTTTAGACCTATCTTCTGTGCATTTTTTTGAAGGTTCTTAACTACAAAAAATGGTAGTTTTACATGTGTTGCAATCTCTTTTAAATCAAAGTTATTATGCGACATATCAAATATTACGCAGAGATTTTTAAAATTTGTATACAGAAAATGTACAATACCGATCGGACTTTGTTCAGTCGTCTCAAAATCTTCAAGCACAGCGAAACATTTATCTTCTTGTCCACGCACAATCAAATCCACTAACTGAAAAATATTCTCTTGCGGCTTTAAATAAACAATTTTCTTAAGGTCCTCTATTAAAATTTTATCAGCCTTATTCTTTAAACAAAAAACTTTACGCAACTCACTGACAATAGCCCCTAAATCATTTGAATAAATGCCAATTAAATATTGAATTGCATGATCATCAATTTCATAACCAGTCCCATGAACAATAGAAGAAATAAACTGGTTTAAACTTTCAGTATCATATACTTTTATTTTTGTACATTCTAAAATAAAAATGTTTGCAACATCTGCAAGTTTTTTAACTTCCTTTTCACATAGCAAAACAATAACAACATCATTTTGTGGTTTATCTGCAAGTAGACGAATAACTTTTTCTTTTTTGTCTACAGCATCAAAGTCAGAAATAACAAGCAATCTCTTATGATTAAAAAAATCATCCTCACATAAAATTTCCTCAATCTGAGCAAGTTTTAAGTCTGAAGAAAAACGTATAAAGTCATAGCCTTTGGTTGTTTTAATAACTTCTTTTAGTAAAGCTTGTTTAAAAAAGTCCTCTTCTCCCCAAAAGCAATAGATCTTTTTAAGATTGGCTTTAATTTCTTTACGAGCAGCAGTAAATTCTTTTAGCATGCTGAGTACTTTGAGTAAAGAGCTTTTAATTCTAAAAGCATCTGCGCAAAATGGAGTTCCAAGTCAATATTAAAACGAAGTTTATATTTTAAAAAGGTAATCTTTCCCAAGAACTTACTTAAAAAATTAAAGTTAAATAACGCAAGATGTGCTCTAATCTCATCTGTGCGATCTGAATTTTTCAATTTGGAGACACTATTAGCAGAAATAAAGTCATAGAGAATTAAATGAAGGAAATCTATAAAAGTCACATCAACTTCATCTAAATATTCAAAGATCTGATATAACTTTAAATTTTGGATATTTATTAACAGAGATAATGCCCGATCACGCACCTTTAAGGAACTTCCAGATAGGCAGCTTATTGCTTTCTTAACAGTACCAAAAGAAAGTTGTGCTGCTAAATCAATATTTTGGTCATACCCTTGTTGTAGCAAAACTTCTTTAACTTGATCCTCTCGAAGAAGTTTAAAATCAACTTTAACACAGCGCGAGCGTATTGTTGGAAGAATTTGATTTAGATTTTCAGATACTAAGAAAATAATTACATGTTCCGGGGGTTCTTCAAGAATTTTTAAAAGGGAATTAGACGCAGCCGAAGTCATCTTATGTGCACATGGTATTATAAAAACCTTTTTCTCCCCGAATTTTGGACGCGAAGAGCAAGCTTCTTGAAGTTCTGCAATTTGTTCAATTTTAAAAAATTTACTTTCAATTTTTAAAAATTTGAAATCTGGTGAGATTCTCTTCTCGAAAGCAACACAGGAAAGGCAAGAACAGTCTCTTCCCCTTTTCTCTAGACATAAAATTTCTTTAGCAAAAAAACAAGC
>Ga0105097_10000080_pt1 | contig 35586 bp, 41 predicted proteins | sample PPLLak12cMay2015_FD_87035 | JGI IMG/M metagenome (GOLD analysis project Ga0105097, IMG submission 87035) | Freshwater sediment microbial communities from Prairie Pothole Lake near Jamestown, North Dakota, USA - PPLs Lake P7 Core (1) Depth... | ecosystem: Environmental > Aquatic > Freshwater >...
GCGCTGGATCTTGTAGATGTTCCTATTGGTAGCTACTGGAAGTTGAAGAAGACAAAGCACCACCCTGGGCTAAACTGCTGGGCGGTTGAACGTGAATCAGTCTCGGAGCCCGGCACGATCACGTCCAGCACCGGCATGTCGAGTGCAGAAGGAAAATGGCGGCTTTGCATAGGAAATCGTTATCACTTGGTTACTGATGGTGTTTTGATTGTCGCATCCCCGGTAAAGATGACCTTCATAGGTACCGAACCATGTCTTGGAGTAGCTGCCCTGGCTGATGGTGCAGTAGTCATCTGGGTAACGGTAGAGATTTTCCTGAAAAAGTTCGCCCGTGTAACACCCTCGTGACATGAGAGATAGAGTGTGATTACCTGATACTTCTACAATCCCTCTCTATTCCAAAGATACCCAGGGTAGTGATGGGCGGAACAGGTGTTCCGCCCATATTTATTTTGCGTGCTTCCTCTCTATGCGTGGGGCTAGCCTATCTCTGGATAGATGGATGGAGAAAGATGACGAAAGTAAACACAGACGACGCCCTCGCCGAACTAATCTCTGGCGTTCTATACGAGACTGTGGAAGAGGCGGCCCTGAATGCTCCTGCGATAAGCAAGAACGAAAACATAGCCCTCTTCTTCAAGAATGAAGGAAAGAACGACGCAACACTCTTTGCAATTCTCTTTGACTGGAAGAAGGCCCTGGAAGCCGCCAAGAAGGAGAACCGGGACAGCTACTACATTGACCGGGCGATACAGCCCTTTGTGGTTGGTTTTGTCAAGATAAACAAGACCCTTGGCACCGAGTCAGACGTTCGAACCATTGCCCTGTCGGCTGCTGAGCAGGGGTATGGGCCTCTCATGTATGACGTTGGTCTGGCAATGGCCTATCCAAATTACCTGGCTGCTGACAGAGGTTCTGTCTCTGCGAAGGCGCAGAAGGTTTGGAACTATTACTTCTCAAAGCGTACGGACGTTGAGAAGAAGCCAATATTCGACCTCAAGACGGTACGAAACATCAACGGTCACATCCTCCCCAGTTCTATCTCAGGCAGAGAAAGCGAGTATGAGGATGTTGCCAATCTGGACTGGCGAAGGAATCTGCTCATCAGGTATTTTGATGGTGCCGAAGAAAGACTGGCGCATGGGGATGCTTCTGTAACCGATCCCTGGACCGGAGAGCAGACAACCACCAAGGCACTCAAGACTGAACTTCAAAGACTTGAGACCGAGCTTGCCAAGCGTATCGCACAGGATCCTTTGGCCTTCAAGTACAGAATGAAAGGCCCATCAGCCAAGGAAGGTCCTGCTCTTGCAAGATTGATTCAGAGAGGCAAGGATTTCAAGGCTCAGCTTCTTCAGCTACGCAAGAAGGGAATGCATCACCACGGAGACGACGCAGAGACGGACAGGTGGGGAACAGATACTATGTACCGAGCCGGGGAGAACTTCTTCGGTAAGAAGTATGACGAGCAGTTTGAGGAAGCTGCCTTCTCCGCTCCCGTTCTGGCCAAGAACAGCAACCTAGCTCTCATCTTCCGCAATGGAAGCGAGAGTAGTGAACGGTATGCAATCCTCTTTGACTGGAAGAAGTCCTGGTTGACCCTGCAGAAAACCATGCCCGAAAACCCACAGTTCTTTGGGAGCTTCATAAAGCCTTTTGTGGTTGCCTACATTTCCACTTCTGACGCTGGAAGACTTGCTGGTAAGGCATCGGACTTCATTGACCTTTCCAACGTACAGACCGTAAATCTAGCTGCTGCGGAGCAAGGCCACGGGCCGATAATGTATGACATAGCTATTGCCATGGCCTATCCAAACTATCTCTGTTCCGACCGTGTCTCCTCTACCAAGGAAGCCACGGCAGTTTGGCAGTACTACTTCAACAAGCGCACGGACGTAGAGAAGGTTCTGATTGCAGATCCAAGGACGGTGCCAGCGAAGTACTTCAAGGGCATTGGCCTACCAGCCCTGTCACTAGGCCAGGATACTGCACAGACCCTTATCACAAACAAGGGAAACCTGGAAGATCAGATCCGTGACGAAGAAGCCTTCCTGGCATACGGCGAGCAGACACTACCGCCTGGAGTACACGACCGCCTGAAGGCCGAACTTCAACAGGTGAATGAGGAGCTGTGGAAGCTCATGCAGAACAATCCTCTGGCCTACAAGTACAGGATGAAGGGACCTTCTGCAAAGGAAGGACCAGCCCTGGCCAAGCTCATTCAGAGAGGTAAGGACTTCAAGGAGAAGGTCAAGGACCAGCTCGAGACAGTCCAGCAAAGCCTCGCTCGTCGGTCCGGGGTTCCGCCCGATGAGCTAACAGATAGAAACATTGAAAGAGCTGGAGTAAACTTCTTCTCCGACAAGTACGGACAACACAATGAAGAATAATGGCAAAACAGAGGAAGAGGAGACGGCCATCAGGTCTGAATCGGCAGTTAATGCTCCGACAGCAGCCAAGGGTGGAAATCTTGCCCTGGTTTACAACTCCCGCAAGAAGGACACTTCCTATGCCACCCTCTTTGACAGAACCAAGGCAGAGCAACTCCTCTCCAGAACTCCAGGTCGTCTCACTCCACCGGAGGCAATATCCAAGTCTGCCGTTGGGTTCATCAAGATTGGTGACCATATCCGCTACATGCCAATCTCTGGTAGAGAACAGAAGACTGATGCGAAGTCCGTACAGCTCTCCGCAGCAGAGGCTGGATATGGTCCGCTGATGTATGACATAGCCCTGGGAATGGCTTACCCGGACTATGTTACCTCTGACCGTGCTAGCGTTTCTAATGCTGCCCTGGCAGTGTGGACTCACTACTTCAAGAATAGACCAGACGTGGAGAGAGAGCTGATTATGGACCCAAGAAAAGTAGAAGGTCCGTACATAGGCTATCTGTTCCCTCACTTTTGTGCCGGTGCGGTCAACAAGGAAATGGACGAGCTAACCAAGAGAATAGCGGCCCACGAATATAGCGAGCCGGTTGATCACTACGCCATCAAGAAAGACAGAGAGAAGCTCTATGTCCTGGCAAAGAAGAACCCTCTGTGCTACAAGTATAGGATGCGGGCTCCTACCTCCGAGGAAGGTCCGGCTCTGGAGACGTTGATCCAGAGAGGCAATGACTTCAAGAAGAGAATGGAGGTTATCCTGGCAGACAAGACCGACCGTCGCAGGCAGAAGTGGGATGCCGACCGAGAACTTCGGAGCGCCGGTGGCACCTTCTTCAATGGCAAATACCTTGCGGAAGAAGAAGAAACAGGAAAAGGGCAGTGACCATGAAAGAAGAAGGAAAGAAGCGGAGTCATCTGGTGTCATCAATAAGGGAGGCGGCTGTTACCAACAGGGAGGCGGCCAGTCAGAGCATGGCCCTGTTCACCTTCAAGGGAGATGGCGGAACTCATGCCATGCTCGTGGACTTTCCAAGGGCTGCTTCACTTCTTCAGAAGGAGCTAACCAGAACAGGCAAGAGCTATGCAATTGGCGGAAGAGACTCTCCAAGAGGAGGGAGTGATGCAGAGAACGTGATGTGGGACATCACGGCCGCTGTTCAGGAAGCCATTGAACCTGCCGTGGTCGGATATATCAAGTTCAGCAGAATACCAAGTGCTGGCTCCGTTGCTGGTGCGGATAGGAAGGATGCCTTCATGATTCACCTAGCCAGTGCAGAGTCTGGCTATGGTCCCCTTATGTATGACCTTGCTCTTTCCCTGGCGTATCCCAACTACATCATGGCAGACAGACAGAGCGTCTCCCCAGGTGCCTTTGCCGTGTGGCAGTACTACCTTCAGAATAGGTCAGCAGACGTTGCCAGAGTGCCCCTGGAAGGCGTCAGAACAGGTAAGACGGACATGCCCGAGTCCAGACCTTCCAAGGCCGCCAAGGAAGCCTGGGAGCTCTCTCTGCTCAACATGCAGATCAGGGATACGAAGGAGGATATGAAGGGCCCAATTCACTGGGAACCCGAAGAAATTCGGCGTCTTCAAAAAGACCTGGCTGTCCTTCTGAAGAAGAAGGAGAGACAGGAGAAGAGAATGGAGACTCTCCTTCAGGGAGATCCCCTTGCCTGGAAGTTCAAGATCAAGAGGCCTCTTGGTACAGCAAGACTCTCTGCCAATGCCCAGAAGCTTGTGGAAGGTCTTATCGCTGTGGCGGTGCAGGTGTTCCAGCCAAAGAACACCTATGAGGTGAATGTCCTTAGGCAGGCCGTGAAGAACGTCCTAAACCTAAGGGACAGTCTTCTGAATATCGGGGATGACTTCTTTCAGAAGAAGTACAAGCCCTAACATAGCAACAACAGCAACTACCACCACCACCACCACTACAGTGTGAAAGAGAAAACCCTACCTTTTTCATGGGACACATTCCAAAATGTGGTGTTTCTTCAGGGAAAGTGACCTATTTTAGGCATTCTTCCCGCATCCCCTCCCGGCATTCTCTTGTATGCTCCTTCTCTCTATTTCCTACAGACCTTCTTTCCTTTGTAATATTGGCCCAAATCCCCTAGTATTCTCTCTCTATTCCCTTCGATTCCTCCAGTCCGTCGCCTTCGAGGGCTCTTATGGTCTTCCGGGAGTGCCCGTCGTGGTGGGTGAAGCGGGACTGCGCCGCATAGGGACTCTGACAGGGTCCGAGGGAACCCTACGAGCTCCTCGCCGAGGTGCCTCCATCTCTCGAATTGGGGTCGGACCCCAACGAACACACATATCTCGAGGGTTTCGGACCCGGCCTCCCAATCCAATTTGCAAAAACCCTTGGAAACAGTTCGGTTCTCTAGGGGTTGGAATGAACTCTGTCTCCCTCTCAGAGACAGCCATCTCTTAGAGACAGGAAAGGGCTTGTTACCCTCTTCACCTGGGGGTGTACCCACCCCTAGGTCAGAAGGGGTAGCTACCCCCCTACAAGATGTGTGGGGTCCCCCTTGAGAATGTGGAGGTCAGGCCCCCGCACACAAATTTCTCTTGGAATTTTTGGAAATGAAAAATGAGGCAAAAGCTATATGGCAATTGTTCCTTCACTTGCTACTACTTCTCTCCTCCTCCTCCAAATTTTTTCCTCAATTTTTTCTCCGGGAATTTTTTTCTCTGGATAGGGCGGTGGTGGTCACCGACACGCATCTACTTAGAGGTGTTAGTTGAGTTGAAAAATAAGGGATAAGTAAAAGTGGGGAAATGGTTCTCTATGTTTTTATGGGGTTTTTATTTGTCCTTAACAGTTCTCTTGACTACAATGGGGGATATTATTATGACATTTGGACAACCACACGTAACCGGCTCAATGAACATCCTGCTCACAACGGGACCACTACTCGCTCCATTCTACTCCAGACCGCTTGTTTCCACGGTCACAACCGTGAGAACCGGCGTTCAGGACACGCTTCCTCCTAACGGAGTTCCAAGCACCTGGAACACAATCAAGCCAGTTGGCAAGCACTACACAACCGGTTCTAACATCCGAATCCTTACCTTCAACTCCGGTGCCTACAACCAGACCGTCTACGTTCATGCAACCACAACCTGGTTCTATCGTGGTGGCTGGACTCGAGCGGACTTTGTTAGCGGAGGATATGTGGTAAAGGGATTCCATGCCTACCTCAATACCATCGTTGACTACACCTGCACTTCCAACGTGGCTGCTTCGGCTCCGAGCTTCTCTGGCCTGGAAGTGAACTTCGGAACCAACAACTCAGTGAATGCCTTCTTCTTCAACAACATCTACATCAAGTGCACCTGAGTTAGAGAGAGAGAGGGAGAGAAAGCTCACGCACACACACCGTGTGTGTATGACCGGATAAGTTGAGAAGGGAGGGGCCTCCGTCGGAGGCCCCTCCCTTTTCCTTTTGCCCCTATCCATCCCTTCATGAGGGAGAGATGGTGGGAGAGAAATAGATGAATGCACACAAAGCATTCCTGATGTCCTAAACTTGCTCTTATTATGACATCACCTCCTTCCTCCGTACTACATGGCACCGGTTTCTTCTTTAACTCCACCGACACCGTCTCGGCTGGTAAGTCCATAAGACTGACCACTGACGACTCCAGCGAGGAGAAGCGCACGGAGGCCATTCTGAGAGCCTCTGGGGCTACCTGGAGCGCCTTGTGGATTGAAAGCCCCGATGGTAGGCGCATGCCTCCAGAGCGCCTTAGACTGGCTGCTAGGTGGCTTAGGGGCGAGATGAACCTGGAGCCCGTCCTCTGGGTCTTTCCATCCGAGAAGACCATTCCCGAAACTCTCTCTCACCTGGAGTCCTGCATCCACGCCCTGACCAAGGAGGTTTCCCCTGGAACTGTCATCAAGGTTATTCTGGACATTGAGGTTGAATACAAGGGAAAGAAGAAGCTTGCCCAGCAGTTTGTTGATGGGCTTATGGCCATGAAGAAGAGACTGGCAGTGGTCTTTATCCAAGTGTCCTTTGGATTCTCCTCCTATCCCTTTGGACACTCCACCCTTCCCTGGGATACCTTTGCTGCTGCCTTTAATCCTATAACCAGGCAGAACCTGATTGACTTCGTTCTCCCACAGCTCTATGAGAGTGGAGATACCGACGCCGAGGTAAACAGGTCCTGGACTTTCTATGCTGGAAAGTTCCCCGGCAGGCAGATCATCCCCGTGGTGGCCAGCTATATCGAGAACACAGCCCGCCTTAAGAAGTCCCTGACGTGTATGCAGAAGAAGAATCCCACGGCTCTGTCCGTCTGGGTTCTGAGAACTACTGACTTAGCAGAGGCCCAGGAGCTTGGGAAGTTTGCCTTTCCTGGCTCTTCCTGCCCTTCGGCAGGGAAATAAAAAAAAGGGGGGAAGAGTGACACCTCAGGCTACATGGTTTTTCCTGTGCTGTCTTCTGACCGGCATCCTTTGGCTGGCCCTGTTTCTTTCCGACCCTAAACCCCCGTCCCCGTAGTCCCTCTTCCCTTGAAAGATAAAATGCCTCCACAACGAATGACAACCGGCCTTGAGCGAGCCTTCCGTCCCATCAACATACCGAACTATGGCGGGCCTCAAATCTATAGGGAGATCTACATGCACTACATCCACTTCCTCGCCGAGGATGGAACCGTGCAGAAGTCCAAGCTGGACAAGATGATTGAGGGAAAGTTCTACAAGGAAGCCATTAACACCGTCGAGCGGTCTGTGCATGGTGAGACCGAATACCAGTTCCCGGATGGTCAGACAAAGAGGCTGCTAGCTATCTACACAGACAGCAACGGCAATCCCGTTCTGCCTCAGAGGTGACGGGTTATGTCGGCCGACTACGTCAAGCACATCATTTCCTGTAAGTGCATTCTGCCTCAGTACAAGAATGCCAGCCCGCCCGTCTTTCACAGGTTTGTTGTCTTCTCCACCCTCGAGGATGGAACCGGGGAGTTTGAGCCTCACTACGCCCAGTGCAACAACTGCTCTGTCATTCACAGGGTAACAGAGGTTGGGGTGTCTCGGGTTATTCGTAAGGAAGACCTTCCTACCATGATAACCATCGAAGACCTCAAGACCACTCTACCACCAAAACTGGTGGGTATTCTCGAGCTTCATGACTGTCCTCTTGCCCTTTGGCAGGAAGCTGACTTCATCATCTCCCACAAGCTCTGGGGTAGGGGATTCACGTTAGCCAAGGAGCTGGACGGTGGAACCCTGATTGGAAAATACATAGTGATTCTCGGGGAAACGCTTTATAGTGTGAAGGCTTTTGAAAGGGAGGACGGACCAGTATGACTTCATCATCATCATCTTCAGGAAATAGTGACGGGGGCTCCGGCGACAAGGACAACAAGGGGGATTGGGATTCGCTCCTAACCAAGGAAGACGAGTCAACCGGAAGGGATGAGGACTACATCCAGCCAAACATAGAGCACAAGCTCTCCTCAGAAAAGAGGAAGGAGTGCCGAGAGATAGTTCGAGAGATAAAGCAGTTTGGTGTGTCCCAGAGACAGATGCTTTATCTCATCTATCTTCTTTCCCTAGAGTTGGAAGACGTGGCTACCATGAGGGCTCTGACAAAGACAATTGGCGAGAATCGAGAGAGCACTCCCGTGGTGCCAGCCCTGGTAGAAACCAAGGGTCGAATTATTTTGGACTGAACCTCCTGACGGTCGTCCGAGTGAAATATACTTAGCAGAAGAACCGGAGTGAGACATAAGAATGGCATCATTTAACTCGGCGATGTATGACTGTTTTTTTCCTGATGACGAGGGGCCGGTGGAAGCCCGCAAAAGGCTTCTCGACCACGCCAAACACTTTCACAGGGTGAGGGGATTCTCTCTTGAACAGTGGAAGATGCTGGTGATGAGAGACTCCGAAACTCGATACTATGCCAAGCTAATTGGTGGAGACCTCTTCCTTCACCATCTCGGTATGTGGGTTTGGAAGCCTATCTCTCGAAGACACGCAGCCTAACCCCACCACCACCACCTGTGACAACAAAAACGGTGCTTGTGAGTAACAAGCACCGTTTCTTTTATTGTAGAAGTATCGGAAGACAGTGGAAGAGGAAGGTTAGGCAGATTGCTATTACCGCAAGAGCTAGACCAGAAAGCCCCACCTTGCGATAGAGGGCTTTCCTATCCCTGTACTGTTCGACGGCTCCCTGACCGTCTTTCAGGCGTTTTTTGTTTCGCCGCCGGACTTCGCCAAAGGGCTATCTTCGGTTCCCGAAAAACTCACGAGAGACTTGTCAAGCTTACCCATGAAGCGGTCGATCTTGGACATGAATCCATCGTCGATACCCTGCCTGACAACATCAAGGATTACAGCCATCTGGTCTCGGTCAATGTTTGGGTGCCTCTTGCGAACGGTCAGAACCGTATAGTCAACCACATGCTCCTTAACCTCTGCTATTAGGTTGTGTATCTGACGCTCAATTTCTGTTTCAAGCTTTTTTCGATCCATAGTCTTCCAGGTGCTCCTTTACTTCTTTCGCTCTCAACTTACGTTTGGTGTGTCTATCTGCAATGCAGTTGGCCACATATGATTCAGGCTTTAGAACGCACTCGTATCCACAAGATACGACATATCCACGAAGTTGTTCGGAGAAAGAAGAGGTAAACTCCTTTTTGTGCGGTATTGAGGCATCGACGTGGACGATTGGCTTGAAGCCAGTCTTTTCCTGAATCTTTATGGCAAGCTCGATGGTCTTGCCAACCTCATCGAACATACGCATCTTCTGGTTGCTGATAGGGAATGCCGAGCGAGGAGCGTACTCTGTCTTGTAGAAGTAGACCCCGCCCTTGCCCTTCTTCCAAATGCAGAGCACGGTGATAAAGCGGAATAGCTTACCACGAATCTGTGAGTCGGTACCGATGGCTACCTCGTAGTCGTACCCAACATCCCTCATCGACTTTGTGATGGCTGCGTATATGTCCTCGTCCGTAAACCGATCATCGCTCTGCGGAAGTCTCCAGAAAACAGACTTTGGGCTGTCGGCCAGAGCCTCGTTTTCAGATGGTTTAAGACGCCTGTTTGTAGGTGAGTGAGTCATTGCTTCTTCTTCATCATTCTTTCTTTAACGAAAACGGCGGACGTATTTTTTCTTGGATGGACTCCAGGTTTTGTTAGAGCCCTCGGGTGGGTCCTCAATTGAGGGTCCTTCTGGCAAAAGGTTTATCTCAACCTTTTCTGGCTTTATGTCAAGCGCCATCCACTTATTCTCGGTCTCTTTTGACTTTACGAAGAAGTTGGTCTTCACATATCCACACAGATACGTTCTGCACATATTGGGCCGAGCCTCATATATGTTGCACATTCCTGTTTGATTGTTTAGGTACTTGCAAGCAAATCTTGGTCCATCAACCTGGAAGCGCATGATGGGATAAGACTTTGGGTCTTCAAAGATTGGATGGGCGTTGAAGAGATTCCGACCGATTATCTGGCCTTCCTCAAAGTCAATTACCACATCATGTCTTGTAACACTTATCCCTTTCTTCTTAAACCATTTTATGATCTCGCCAATCCAACCCTCATCAAGGGGCCCTAGGACGTGCTCCAGGTCATTTGGATCCATTCGGCAGCAGGCGCTTTTGAGGCCGGGAACGCCGCAGCACTTGGACAGGCAGGTTTCCTTGGCAACTTCATCCGTGAAGTGTTCACGCTCAGAAGGTGGCTTGGACGGCCACATATCCATGTGATTGATTTTTAAGACAGGCAGATAAAACTTGTTATCCTTCCTCAGGGCTCTTAGCTCTTCCGGGGTATAGTCCGGCATATCCGCACTTCCCTTTGGTGGGACCTTTCCTCCCATCATAAGCTCTTCATCCTGCGGAAGGTCTTCGATTTTGATTGTTCTTATCGTCTTTGAAGAAACTGTTGTCATCTGGTGAGCCTATTTAGATGAGTATGTGCAACTACTGCACAAATGGAGAAAACGTAATATGTCAACTCTTCGTGAGGAACTAGAGAAGTATAAGTCGAGGCAGCAAGAGATTGTAGATGAGGCAGCGATTGCCTGGGTACAGGATAACATAATTCTGATCTCTGAAAAACTCAATAGATCTGCCATCACTCGCCTTACGAATAGCATCATGCGTTTTGATGAGAAGTTTGGTCCGTTCAAGGATAAGCTCCCAGCAATTCAGTCGGTGATTGACGATGCAGAAACGGGCCTTCAAATGGTGGTCACCGGCAAGACCTCAGACTCCAGAGCCACGGATATGCTCAGGAATCTATCCATGGTCTATAGCATTCTCTCCGAGTTCTTCTCTGGCGACCTTCCAGCCCTTTTGAGGACTCCTATTTTTCGTGCAGCCAAGGAGACTCCTGATGTTAGGTTGGATAGCATTTCTGCCCCAAAACACGACCCTTCATCAATAGCAAGCGCAATCGCCAACGCCCTAAGGCCATCGAAGGATGAGCTGAGGATGCTTGGTAAGATTTACAAGAATATCCCAATGCCCAACCTAAAGGTTGAGGACATTGCCAAGCAGCTTCTATCTCTTTCTTATAGTGAACTTCAAGGCCTTAGCGAAGTGGGCAAGATTCCCATGGTAGCTGTCCCAAGCGATCTTTCTCCTGACGGTTCGGCCGCTGTTGAGGCCGCCCCAAAATTTGAAGCATCCGGTGTGACAGAGATGTCACTCACACCTTCAACCCCGGTGGCCGAGGTGCAGAAAAAGACAGAGGGGGAAGAGGTCCTGGAAGAGGCGGGCGGAACGGCAGACCTTGCCAGCATAAACAAGGCACTGTCAGACCTGGACAATATCTTTGGAAAGTCTCCTGATCTAAAGTCGTCGCCGCTCTATGGCGCTCTCAGCAATCTTAGAAGGGAAGCCCAGAAGGTTGCCGCAGGTAATGCTCAGGGTAGAATCTCCAGTCTTCTTTCTGGTACTGGTGGGATTGGAGCACTGGTTAAGGACCCTTCCGGCAGAGTTCTTGCTCAGGCACAAATGGCAGTTGACATGTTTAGAAAGCTTGCTGGTGTATGGCCAAAGGTATCTAACCTCTTTACGGATGAAAACTTTGATGCCGAGGAGCAGAAGCAGCTATCGGGAATTATCTCAAAGGAACTTAAGGGTGGCATCTTCGACCAGTTGAAGACTACCTTTGGCGTTGCTCCATTTGCTGGCTTGTCCGTACCGGACGTTGTTCAGGCTGTCAACACCATCGCACAGAAAAGAGCCGAGACCGATCCATCCGGTGATGGTCCGGGGCAGGAACAATCCACAGACACAGCTCAGCAGGCTGTGGCTGGACAGCCCCGAAGGACGAGCAGTCTCAACGAGGGTGTCGAGGACTTGAAGAAGTTCTTCTCCGACCTTAACACGGGATTCAAGCCACAAAGCTCTAGCCTTGATAGAATGATGTCCGGTGGCAGAGGTTTGCAGGGCAAGGGTGTTGGAACGGCGGGCGCTCAGCAGCCACAGACCACGGGGCACACAGTTCCTTCAGCTCAGGGCGCAGCGCCCGGTCAGCCAGCACCAACACAGGCAACGCAAGGAACTGGACCTGTTAGCGCCGATACCCCTCCAGGAGCACAGGGCGCTCAGTCTAACTTTGTAAGGCTTCTGCCACAGGCAACTGACGCTCAGCTAAAGGCTATAACGGCAGTAACAGGGGTTGAGGAAGATAAGCTTAGAAAGCTGATCACGTTCAGCGGTATCCGAGTTACAGTCCATCCAGACTATCTGAAGATCAAGTAAAAGAAACCATACCGTTTGATGATAGCAGGGTGAGCATTGCTCGTCCTGCAACAACGGGAGCAGTAATTGCGGTTAGTGCTCCTATTTTCTTCTTTCCTTGACAGGCCATGTTCAACCCGGACTTGATTGCCTTCTCCATAACCGTATCTCCTGGAAGTGTTTCAAGGAGCGGAGCAACTTCAATTACCCCGTGATTCAATACGGATTTTGCATACCGGAATGAGTTGTCGAGCTTAATCCGAGCGGCATCAATACCGGAAGGTGGCATGTCCTTTAGATGTACCGTAACGGTGGTAGGCACAAGAGCTCGAAGCCTTCTGTCTATGAGCACCTGCAAGTCTTCTACGGCGGCATTCTCATTTCTCTTGTCAAGCAGACCAGATATGTGTGCGCTTACTGCTGGACGGGTTGAGGCATTCTGGATCGAGATGTCGCTAACACCGCACCTAACGTATTCCACGCTTGGTAGGTCCTCATACTTGACGAAGCAGAGAAGCTCTCCCTTTAGGCTGGAAATGGGCGTTGTTCCACAAACAACCGCAATGTCATTGGCCATGTTGAGGCTCTCCACATCAGGCATTACCCTAACAGGAATGGCCTCGAAGTTTCCTCTCTCCTGATTGGCTTTGAGGGTAGCAACCACCTCCTCCGAGAAGCCCAGAGCCACTATGATAAGTGGCTGTTTGGTCTCGTATGTTTGGCGCAGGAGATGGTCGATTTCGGATACCTTCTCGATCAGCCCGTCAACAACAAGAATCTTGCATAGTGGCTTTTCCCAGTGACCGGACTGGTTCAGGAAATACTTGAATGGCTTGGCTGGAAAGGTATATCCCTCCTTGTGCTCAACCAGATAGTTTGGCTGCTTGCCATTCTCCACAAAAAGCTTGCCTTCCAGACCAGCAAGCTGAAGAGCCTCCCAGGCAACATCCGCAAGTATCCTGTCGTCTGTGCAGGCAAGCCGCACTCCGTTTACTATGTCCTGGGGTTTGGCGGTGGTCACCAGTTCTCTGATAACCCTCTCTACTCCTGCTGCTCCTAATTGGTAATCTTCCACAAGTTTCTGGATATTCTGTTCCTTCTCAAGGGAACCGGTTGTCAGCAGGTATTTGATAAAACCGATACAGAACAGCAGAGAGACCGGACCAGCTCCCTGGCTCAGGACCTCGGTACGATAAGCTATATTCAATATATGAGATTCCAGTGCCCGTTCTAGACGGTCGGTGCCGGAACCTTCTCGGAGAAGCTCAGCCACAAAGTGGTAGGTGTCCTTGTCAACGGCAAACAGTCGTTCGGTCAGAGCCTGTTCGATATTTGAATATTGCCTTTCTAACTTGGTTATCGTATTTAGAAATGATGAGTGAAGGACGTTTCGTGGGGACCATGTTGTCGTCTTCTTGTGCATGTTATATTTATCGTGTGAGTGTAGCCTAGCCATGGAAGAGCCTTATGTCTGAAAAGAAAAAGAGTATCAATATCCCCGTGCCCTTCCCGGCTGCAAGCCCTCAACCATTTCCAGCGTACAAGCGAAGCATACCAGTCATACCACCGCCTGCTCCAAAGAAAGAGGCGACGGACTCAGCTCACCTTCAGACGCTTGCTGAGATGATCAGTGCCATCAACGACAAGGTTCACAAGGCCGAAGTTCTCAATGAGGGGTTTAGCGAGCTAAGGGCAAATGTCACTGACATTCGTCACACGCAGATCAAGATGGAGTCAGAGATTCGTTCCATTAGAGCTGGAGAGGCCAACCTCAAGAACAGCATCACCGAGATTTCTGAGGCAATCTACGATCCAGACAATGGACTCTACAGAAGAATAAATGAAAGCCTGACCATGGACAAGATCCGTGATGAGAAGCTGGATAGAGCGGTAACCAAGATTGCCAAGGTTGAGGAGATTCTGGCTCCAATAGAAAAGACCGAAGAGGATCTGAAGAAGATAGCCGGTGATGACCTGAAGGAGCTTCAGTCAATCGTAAAGACTCGTCAGGTCATTGACAGGATGTTTTGGATCATGGCAACTGCCCTAGTGGGTGGCGGAGCCAAAATCCTTTGGGATTTCATAGCTGCGCTAGCTAGTTAACAGAAGAACATAGCAAATCAAAACGAGGCATTTGTGGAATTTGAGTATAGAGGAGAGTCGGCATCCGGTGGTGTATACAAAATTACGAACATACAAAACGGTCGCCTCTACATTGGTTCCGCAAAGCGTTTCAGCGTTAGAGGTATAGAGCATAGGCGTTCTTTGGACCGTGGAAAGCACCAAAACAAATTTCTTCAGAATGACTTTAACAAATGCGGTACGGACGCCTTTCGCTTTGAGGTGTTGGAGGTTGTTGTTGGAGAACGTGAGGACAGACTTCTTAGAGAAGACCATTTTTTAGCAAAGCACTTTGACAACCAGCATACCTGCTACAATCTCCGACCGAAAGCTACAGCCCCACAAAGCAAACCAGTCAGCTCAGAAACTGCAAAAAAGAAGAGAACCCAAATGATGAAGAGGAGATGGGCAGATCCAGACTATAGAGTTCGAATGTCCGTTAGGCATAAGGAGCTTGTTGCTAACGGGGAAGCCAAACCACCAAGCATGAGCGGTAAGACTCACTCCACGGAAACAAAGCAGAAGATAGGAAAAGCGCATTGTAATAAAATAGTAACCAAAGGAACTCGGAAAAGAATCAGTGCGGCTGCCAAAGAGGTTTGGAAAAGGCCTGGATATAAAGAGAGAATGTCCCAGGCGCATAGGAAGCCATGAAGGCCCTAGTGGGTGGCGGAGCCAAAATCCTTTGGGATTTCATAGCTGCCCTGGGGCACTGACTTTAGCCTTGTTGACTGTTTATCCGTGTCATAGTATACACAAGGCCGCATGAGTCGTAGACTATCAAACATGACCGACAAGACCACTTCCAATACCAAAGAAACCAGCAAGCCTATTCCTACGCCAGAGGAAGTCCTTACCATGTGGCAGGATTTTTTCATGATCGTTCGGGATGCAGATGAGAACATGTACAAGTCTATGGTTCTAGGAAATGCGTCAGCAGGCATTCGGTCACGCAACACCTTTCGGGACCTAAGAAAGCGTGCTACGTCCATCATTCGTGCCATGAGCAAGATTCACAAAGAGTCCTTGCGGACAAAGACTAAGATCGTTGCAGATCCTGCGACGCACCTAGTTGATGGTCCGTGGGATTGACACAAAGTCAAAAAGGAACATCAGAAAATGGGATTTAGAAAAAACAGACATCCAGCAGAGCAGACACCACCTGACGCCGTCTTTGGCCTTGGGCCTGGCTCCTATTCGGTAACAGAGGTGCCAGTTGTGCTCCCTCCCCCAGCACCCGAGCCCGCAGTAGCAGAAACGGCAGAGATTCCATTTGTCGTTGTGGTAGAAGTTCAGACCCCGGCAACGCTTCCTCAAACATCAGACCCAATTGCTGTAATGGAGGTTGGCAATAGTGAAACCGTAAGGAATGCATTGGTTATGCTAGAGGCTGGAGAAGATGCCTCCACTACTTATGACCAGGAAGAAAAGGCCGATGAGGCCCAGGCAAAGCCGACCGAAAACAACAACAAGAAGAAGGTTTCTGGCCCAGTAGCCAAGAAAAAGAAGAAGTAACAAATGAAGACATATATCCTCGATACTAATGTCCTACTCAATGATCCAGATTCGCTATTTGCTTTTGAAGAGAATGAAGTAATCCTACCCTTTACCACAATCGAAGAGCTTGACAAGATCAAGTCTCGTCCAAATGAGGTTGGGGCAAACGCTCGAGAGGTCGCCAGAAGACTATCTGAGATGATTTCCGCAAATGATGCAGGAACTCTCAAGCGTGGACTAAAGTTGAGAAATGGTGGAACGCTGCGTATTGTGGCTGTCTCCGATTTTGAAAATCATAAGAAGCTAGAGAATGACTGGGATCCTACAAACAAGGACAATCATATCCTGGATGTATGCCGAGGTCTTCATGCCCAGGCCCTGACTCTTGGGTGCCAGCCACCAATCTTGGTGACAAGGGATATCGTCCTAAGAGTTAAGTGTGACTTCCTAGGGATTCCCTGTGAAGACTACAAGAAGAACTCCGTTGCCGAGAATCCTGATCGACTTTTTGTTGGTCACACAACCGTCGATGTTCCAAGTGAGGTAACCCAGGCATTCTGGGAGGCCTATGCTAGTGCTGATGTTGGCGGGGAGTTTAACTGCATCGTAGATAGCTATGTGTCGCACCAACTCTCCCCTAATGAGTTTGTGTCCTTCAAGGACCCATCCACCACCGAACCGGCAACCGTTAGGTACATGGACCAGGGCGAGCCCCTGAAGATCATTCGTGATCACAAGAAGCCGATATTCAACGTTACACCCAGGAACAAGGAGCAGAACCTTGCCGTGGACCTCCTTCTTGACCCAAAGATCAAGATGGTTACTCTAATTGGAAAGGCTGGTTCTGGAAAGACCCTGCTATCCATAGCTGCTGGCCTAAACCAGGTTCTTGAGAAGAAGAAGTACAAGAGCCTTGTGGTATGTCGTCCGGTGGTCCCTGTTGGAAACGACATTGGTTTCTTGCCCGGTACCAAGGCAGAAAAGCTGGAGCCCTGGATTGCTCCAATCAAGGACAACCTGCGCTACCTTCTTTTCTCTGGTCGCAAGAGCAAGAACTCTGAAGCTACCCTTCAGGGATATTTCGAGGATGGTGTAATCGAGGTTGAGGCTATCACCTACCTTCGTGGTAGGAGTATTGCTGACGCCTTCATCATCATCGATGAGGCGCAGAACCTAACAGCCCACGAGCTAAAGACAATCATCACCCGTGTTGGTGAGAACACCAAGATTGTTCTAACTGGTGACATTGAGCAGATTGACAACCTCTACATTGATGCCGTTTCTAACGGTCTTACTGTTGCAGTTGAGAAGTTCAAGCAGTACTCGATCGCTGGACACGTTACCCTGGTAAAGGGCGAGAGAAGCGAGCTAGCAAGCCTTGCTTCTCGCATTCTCTAGTGTAGAATGTTTGTGGCATCTATACTTGCTAGTGCCAGGAAACAAGGAAGGGATCTAATTACTGGATATGGCCGGTCCGATTAGATCCCTTTCCCGTACCTTTGTTGATGTTTCCGGTGATGGATTTCATCGGGATTGTCACTACACTCTCGTCAAGTATTTTGAAGAACACCCTGGCTTTCAAAGACTTGCCTGCAACTACGGGGTGTCGAGCAACATTTCTGGTTCCGGTTTGTCTGGATCCTTGTACGCACAAGGTCGGTCAGAGAACAACGCCTTTGCCGTTTTCAGGGCGGTGTCAGCTTCTCTTGCCTATGACGTGGCTGTAGTGTGGACGCAAAACGTTTCCTATGCAGCCAATTCTTGGACAGCCGGAACGACATATTACTTTGGTGTTGCGCTAGCCTATCACGTAAGTGGAGCATGGAGCGGCTCAATAAACAACAACGGTACCGACAGAATAACTACCGCCTCACAGCCATGGAGATCGGGGTCTGTAGTTTTCCCAAGATCAAATTCTGACGCAGGATCGTATGTAACCAACAAGAATGCCGTGATGAAACCGGCGGCGATCGCCACGACCGGTACGCCTCAAATGTTTGTTGTTGGCGATAATGATGTGACGTATTTTTGGATGACAGATGCCTCCGCCAAGCTCGATGGTGGTGCAACTTCAGTTGCTGGTTTTGGAACCTATGTTCCAGTAACGTCTAGCTACACCCTGCCTCTTTTTGCATTTGCTGGGGGCCACCTTAATACTACCAACACCTATGGGTCAACCACTGCCACCGAACTAACGAACCTCCCTGGCGGTGTGTCTTACACGGTTCAGAACGACGTACGAACATTGCAGCTACACTATCCGGTTTACGCACCAATACCCGCCCAAAGACCACCATCGCAAATTTCGGGCGAACTAACCTCTTTTACCTGGGGGTTTCCAATTAGCGTCTCCTCCTATGAAGCCAATCACTACCACCTACTGGGACACCTATCTGGTGTGTACGTGGGCCCAACTAATACCTTTGGAAACATGCAGGATATTTCTCAAAGCTGCGTTACGATGAAGATTTCAAACAGTCCAAGCAGTCTGTCGTTGCTGATGCCTTCTAGCGGAACAACAATCTTTTACCAGGATGGACCATTCTCATGACCACTGGTACTCTATTCATAATGTCAGGAACCCTGACATCAGCCAATGGTGTGGCCTCGACCGCAGAGGGGTTTGCAGTAATTGCCAGCTTCTTCAACAGTAGTTCAAACTACACTAGAATAGCTTGCTCTGGAACGTTTGGGGCTCCTGGAGCTGGTGACGGCACAAGGGAAGGAAACTTTGGGGTCTGGAGAGCGGTGTCTGCATCTCAGCCCTATGACGTTATCCTCAAGTGGAGCTATAACGATAACTGGGCCGGGTGGGACGCCCCAGTTCAATCCTGGGGCGTTGGCATTCTGACGGGCATTCATTCTTCAAGTGTGGCCTGGGCAGGAACTACCAACAACGATGGCCTGGACACGACGCCTCTAAATCCTTTCATCTCTGGCACCATGGTTTACAGTCGAAGAAATTCTGCTGGCGGTCTATCGACCGTAACTGGCAGCAAAAGAGGTTTCATGGATCCTGGCGGGGGTACAACCTATAACCAGGGAACCAAGATAATCTGCGTCGGTGACGCAGAGTTCTTCACCATCCTTGTAGATGCCAGCAGCAACAATTCCTTTGACGGCATGTACTACTTTGGGCCTTACATTCCTGCCCGGCCAGAATTCACACTTCCAAGAATAAGCTTCTCCACAAACACGGCGGGCTTTTTCCTGCAAAACACAACGTTCGGAGCAGTTGCAAAATCGGCTGTTGATGGTGCCCTGACCTACAAGATGCCAACAAACATCACCATAACCAGCTCAATACCAACGCCAGAGGCATTCAAGGCAGACTATACGACAAAGTATGCGGCTCCATATGCAATAACAACCAGTTACCTGCCCGCTCCGCAGGAGTACCCCATCTTTCTGACTGCTCAAGAGACGGGGGCTGGATATGTCGGGTATCTAGAGGACATCAGGGTTACCTATGCCAGTGCCAGCAACTACTCCATGTTTGGCGTAAGTTCTTCTTATGAACCGCCGAAGGATGAGGGAGAAGGAACGTGGACTTATTCTGGTGGCGATAGGATGGTTGTATCACAGTCTACTAACGGCGCATACCCGACCATTACAATACCGTGGACTGGGTCGGTGCCGTTTCTCTCTGGAAACAAATGGGAAGCATCAACCGTGTTCCTAACTGGTTCCATGGGCGATTTCGGCTCCCAGCCACGAGGCTTTCAGGAAATTGGGGCACTTGGTTCTGTAACTGTAACCAACAACATCATTCAAGGCGGAACAGCAGAGACACTGTACAGAGGGCTATCCGGTGGATCCTACGTCTATCAGCGTGGCACTCCTCCTGCTGGTGCGACAGACATAACGATTGTTGGCGAGATCTCCTCCTAACAGCACAAGCAGAGACAAGGTTGGATACTTAAGCCCGTGGCGAACAACCAGACAAAATATGGCAACAATAGAAATCTCTGGAGAAGGGTTTACCCAATTGGCTCTCCAAGGAGAGCGCCTCAGACTGTCAATCTGGTAGACCCGGACACGAACCTTTCTTACAGTCTTGACCTTCAGACAACAACTCGCCACAGAGACTACTTTCAGATTATTCAGTTTGTCAGTGCCACTCTAGACGAACCACCAGTTGTCGTTTATGGTGAATATGATGAGGGTCTCATCTACTTCGACAATACCGACAACGAGATTTACTCCTTCAACTTCACTTTCTCTTCCATGCCGTTTGTTGTTTACACGATGGAAGAGTCTGACCCTCTTAATCCAAACTCAGAGTTCATGAACGTCTTTGGAACCGGCAAGGATACCTCTGGTGGTGTTGCTGCTGTGTCTGCACCATTCTCTGGAACAGTCAGGTACAGAGCGGCCTACAATGCAACCTACCCGGCGACCTTTACAAGCTCCTTTACAGCCTCCATGGTGGCCTCTGCTGGCGCTGTTGACGTACTGAACCTTACCGCCTACACCGCCTCCTTCGGAGCCCTTACAGGGGCTCCTACGCTCTTCCTGAGCACTCCAATAAACACCTCCGGGTCCGGTCAGCCAGACGTGGGCCTGGACCCGACCGAAGCAACATTCACAACCTCGACCGTGGCCGGAGAAATCTCCGCACCATACTCTGGGGCGATCGACTTCATAGCCTTCCAGTGAGGGCCATACTTACTCTTTGAGTAGAAAAGGCACAAGACACCGTGGCAATAGATTTTCGAGCATCACAGCTACAAACAAACAAAATCATCTCGTCCGGTTCAACCGGCACGGGGGCTAAGCTTCTTATCTATGATGTAACGGCCTCCACTTCTTCCTTTCCAAACTCGGGCATCATTGACACGTTAATTTTTGATACCGGAAGCATTGGAACCGATGTTTTCCTATTTGTTTCTGGCGGTGTTGAGACTGGCTCCTATGGGATGTCTGTGTTTGGTGGTACGATACTTTCTTCTGGCTCTCTTTCGGTAGCCCTTCCAGAGCCGACAGTGCTTGATCGAACCCAGCTATATTTCAGTGCAGCACCTGACACGAGAGGTGCATTTGTCAAGGTGCTTGACCTTGATGATGGTACCGACTACATAGTCTATGACCAGCAGTCAACCTTTCAGGACATTACCTTAAAGGCGGGCTCTGTAGTTGTATCTGGTTCTGGTGGCTGGACCAAGATGATGTCTGGGAATGGTGGCCTAAGTTCGGTTGAATTTGAGGGGCATGCTGGCGGTAAAATCATCCTGGATGCTGGTGATGGCGGGGATGGTGAAATGGCTGGTAATGGTGGTACCGGCGGTGTCATACAAATCACTGCTGGCAGAGGCGGTGCGGTGTCGGATGTTGGCATGAGCGGACAGGGTGGCTATATCAACATAACGGCTGGAGATGCCGGGACAGTCCTAGGAGAAATTGGAATCAGCAACCAGGGCGGGGGCATAACCCTAACCGCTGGTTCACCAAGCGGACCTGGATTCGTGGCTGGTGCCATGACGTTTGTTGGAGGCATGAACCCCAGCCTCGACGAGCAGTACAACAGCGGAACTCTTGTGGAGTGGGGCAATAGCTCCATTCAGAGAATGAGGAAATTCCTGATCAATGGTACTGCTGATCTGCAAGACCCACTTGCGATTCCGCAGGACGTTTTCTTTTACGCTTCTGGCACAATAACGTCCTCCAATTATCCAGATGGTCATGCCGCTGTGTCCATGTTTGGTGGTGACCTTGTTGCCTCTGGCAATCTGATGAGCACCAAGACGAAGACTTTCTCCCCTGTGGCAGGCTACCTTTCAACTACAGCCACGTCTTCCAACCCAGAGGTGGCCGGACAGGCAATGCTGAGCATGCACGAAGTGCCAAACCGGAATGTCTTTCTGCGTGTAGTTCTAAGCACCACCGACGACCAGGAGGTGGCGACTGCCATGCTCTATAACGTTACGAGCGGTGTATACGTGGATATGGAAAGCGACAACATTCAGACTCTTACAACGTACAACACCACCCCAACAGTTCTGGAGTCTTGGAACCTCGTTACTCCTGGCTTCGCTGGAGGGTTTAACGTTACTGGTTCATCGGTTTATGAGCTGAGAGTGTTCACGACTACCGGGAGCGTTAACACAATTCTCGGGTCAGCCATGTTTGTCTGTTCGGCCTAATTGTACTCTTTTCCCTTGTGTTTTGAGGGTTTTGTGTTACTGAATATTTGAGGAGTGGAACATTACCAATTAGAGCACTGGTATACGGGCAAACTAAACCCGAGCTACACTGTGGGATACATGGCAGACCTCGACCCCTATCAACCCAACAACGTTCCAAGTTTCTCAAAAGGTGAGATAGCTGAATTCCTGATATCCAACTCCTTTCCAATTTTCCCTCTTCAGACTGTTGGAGAGGGAGGTTTGTGTGGGTGTGGTAAGGTAAATTGTCACTCGGTGGGTAAACACCCTCTCCTTAGGTGGAACTGGCGGCACATAGCCTCCAGCAAAAGAGACTTCGTGGAGAAGTGGATGGCGGTTGATAATGTCAACTATGCTGCCATGACTGGCTTTCGTTCTCCTGAGACTGGAAAGTACCTAATCGTTGTCGATGTTGATGCCAAGGAGCATGAAATTCTTGGCAGACTTCCGAAAACCTTCACATACAGAACTGGCTCTGGTGGGTGGCATTTCTGGTTTTGGTCTGACTACTGCTTCTCCAACTCCGTTTCGAGACTTGCAGAGAAGGTTGATATCCGTGGTGGAGGTGGATATGTAGTTATCCCACCGAGCAGACACAAGTCGGGCAAGAACTATGAAATTCAGTGCCTGTCACCCATAGCAGACCTGCCTTCCTTTGTCATTGACAAGCTCTCAACGCCTTCATCTCGTGCTAAGGCCTCTGGGGTTGTAAAGAATCTTCCATCGAGAAAGGCAAAGCCTGATCCCTCTGCCTCTCTAGAAGTTCAGGCCTGGACAACTTATTCGCTTGGCAAGATTCGCTCGATGCTTTCTGAGGGTCACAAGATTCCATCCGGCCTCAGGAACAACACAGTTCATAGATTGTTGTCCTCAGATAGAGCCAAGGGTTCATCCCTAAAAGAGCTTCATGCCAATGCCGTTCAGTACATGGCAGCTTGTGACAGCGCCAATAGTCAGCCATCCTTTTCTCGTAAGGAGGTTCTGTCCTGCATATCCCAGGTACTCAAGTACCGACCATACACCACCTCGCCAGAGGATGTGAACTCAGCCTTCTATGAATTTCTTGGAAGGTCAAAGACAAAGAGCATGTCCAAGGAAGAGTATGAGAGGATGGTGCAGTGTGATCAAATGTTCTTCTCTAGCTGCATCAAACTTACCTCATCGCCAACTTCTGGATGGATGACGCTTCAAAGCATATCCGTTGCCAGGGATGAGTTTATGAAGGAGTGTGGGTTTGCGACCCACTCAAGGTATCCGCTACCGCTTCTTGGTAAGAAGCTCCGTGGTCTCGGCGTTAATAGACACAGAACGTCAAAACAGAATGTATGGCTTGCCACAGTCACATTTCCAGATAAGAAAGCCCCAGAAAACAAGGGAATATACAGCTTTACAAGTTCACAGAATTGTGCTATTATAGAGAAGGAAGTACAGGTAGAGTCACGTTTGGTTGACTCACAGCCCACCAGTCCACAACGAGAGAAAGCGTCTATGCCCAGCACTACGGCCAAGCGAATGAATGTTTCCCCGGTTGGAAACCTTGCAATGACAATGAAGGTTCAGGAGCGTACCATCACCGTGAAGGTGCGAAAGCATCCTTCTGAGAAGAGGTATTGCGGGCGAGAGAATCAGGAGCTAGGCTCGGCGATGCTCAAGCTTCTGGCTGTTCTCGATGACGCAGAGAAGAAGGACTTTTTCGCTTCCACTTTGGTTGTGGACGAGGAGGGCACAGCAGCAGACTTCGATGCTGTGCAGGTAGGAGATCAGGTTGGCATTGCTCTTCCCTTTGAGGAGGGGTGGTGTTCCACGATCGTGAAGGTGGATGCCGTTCCAGCAGGAGCAGACACGATCTCTGGTACCGACATGTATACCGAGGACGAGGTTTCCTTTACTTTCGAGGAGGCCTCCATCGCCCGTGCCATGGGCTATTTCGAGATTCTTTACCGAGAGGATCCGACTGCTAAGGGAAAGTATGAGCCCTATGGCGTGCAGAAGGAGCAGCAGGTCAAGGTGGCGGTCTATACCCCCGAGGAGGAAGAGGATCCGGCTGCCGCATCCGGCACCCCCGCCCAGCCCGGTACTGCTACCGTTGGCACTACTCCTGCTGCTGTGAGCCCTAGGTTTGGTGTTGGGCCTGCACCCGTTCCGGCCCCTGCGGCCTCGACCCCTGCTGTCACTCCCCCCGCTGCCAATACTGGCACAGATGAGGAGGTTGACAAGCAGATGGCTGATGATGATATGTCAGTTGATGCACTCGTGGCCAATGCGAACACCACCGACCCCGAGATTCTCAAGGCGATTCTACAGGCTCATAACAAGCCGGTCGTCGCTACCGGCCCGGCGATCCCCGCTCGCCGTAAGACCCCGGAACCCTCCTCTGAGCAGGAGCCTGACAATGGCAATTGAAGAGAGGGGTAGGCCTCGTGACAATAGTGAGGGTGTGAAGATTAACACCTGTAACCTGTGCGGTGAACAGTGTGGGCATGAGAATGCACCCAACATGGGCCTTGTGAATGCCAAGGTTTGCGGCGGATACTTCTCAACCCCTGGGAATGGTGACGGGGCCCTAGATGACATGACCTTATACACCTTCTCCATGTGCGAGTTCTGTCTAGACTGGCTATTCTGTCAGTTCAAGACGCCACCGCAGACCAACGAATATCACATGGATGGGTCAACCGGCACAGCAGAAGTCTTCCGGCCAGCCAAGCAACGTGTGCAGGAAGATGTGTGGCGTCGTTACAAGGAAGACTTTTTTCGTGAGTTTCACCACCGGTCAGCAGCCCGTGGCAAGAAGGAGTGATCGGAAATGAAGTCCCTATTCTACGCAATCCTTGATAAGTATGAGCGGCGAGACTGGATGCACAGCGGTCTTAGAACGTGGCATCCACAGACATATCATCGCTTTTTCATTTCCTATGACGGTCCCGAGGACTACCAAGGCGATAAGCGTTATTCGCTCACCGTGCATTTCTTTGGCAGAGCATGGCAGTATACGTACTGGCGTGCGGAACGCTGAACAGACCACCCTCTAGCTAGAGAGAAAAAGAAAATGGGTAAGAGAGCTCTTAGGAAGCGTGTGGGCGAACTCCTCAAGCTGCGAGGAATCGGTCTTCGGGCCTATCGTGGTCGAAAGGCAAAGTACCGTATGCACTCTGCGGACATGCACCGCACAATCTCCTTTCTTGAGCACTGGACTGGTGACATTATCCACGACTGCGATGCTCGGAACCACCGCATCACGGGAGTGGCCTACGGTGAAACCCCTGAGAAACTTCGTGCTGTTTTCAAGACACGAGTAAGCACCATTCCAGATTCTGACTGGAACTACAAGTATCTCCCAAACCAGTATTATGCCTCTGGTCATAATGCTCAGTACCAGTTTGAGGACGGCAGGTATTCCTGTGGGTGTCCTGCTGGCATTGACGATGCAGCTTCACCTGAGTCCATTGTCCAGTGGGTCAAGTCCAGTGAGTGGTTTGACGAGTGGGATGCTGATGGATACACCGCCTGGCTTCGGAGTGTTGCCCTTGCCGGAACAACGTTCCTCGATTCTGATGGCATCATGCTTCCAGAGTTTACCAGGGATGAGTGGGAGAAGCGACAGTGAAGCCAAAGTATGAGCATGACTGCTCCGCATGCATCTTTCTTGGGTCCTACACCTACCAAACGATCATGGGGTCAAGGGTGTATGACTTCGATGACGACCTGTATGTTTGCCCTAATGGAATCCTTGGTCCGACGCTCCTGGCTCGGCACGGAGATTCTGCACCAGACTACACCAGCATGTCATCCAAGCTGCTCATGAATCATGAGGATTCTATGAGGAAGCATCTCATCACTCCGATGCCAGAGCTACTTGAGGCTCTTGATCGCTATCGTACCATGCTCAAGAATGAGAGTCTTTCAACGGAAACACCTCCCTCGGAGGAAAAGTAAATGCAATGGGTCGTTGATCTCCTAAAGAAGGGCGAGACGGTAACGTTCCGCCCTCGTGGCAATTCTATGGTGCCCCTGATCAAGTCCGGTCAGGAAGTAACCGTTTCCGCATGGCAGAACATTGAAGGTCAGCCGCCCCTTGAGGTTGGTACAATCGTTCTCTGCAAGGTGAAGAGTAACATCTACCTGCACAAGATTTACGCTTGGTCTGCCAAGGACGGTTACCTTATTGGCAACAACAAGGGATTCAAGAACGGCTGGACAAAGTGTATTTACGGAGTTCTTGTTTCCAAGTAAGCTGTCCCCTATGACGATTCGAGAGTATGTGGTTCCGCCAACGACTGATGTGATCTTCGTGGCCGATCTGTTTTCCGAAGATTACGTTGGTGGGGCAGAGCTTACAACGGACGCCATAATCTCACATGCCCCGGCAGGCTGTCGCATCTTCAAAATGCACTCCACAAGCCTGACCCCTGAGATTGTCGCCAAGAATCGAAAGAAGCACTGGGTTCTTTGCAACTGGTCCGGTGCTCCTCGTGAGGGCCTTGCGGCCCTGGTAACAGAGAATTGTGCCTATACCTGTGTCGAGTATGACTACAAGTATTGCATCTACCGTTCCTCGCACCTTCATGGGATGAGTGGCACGGAGTGTGATTGTCACACCAAGGCCAATTTCGCTGTTGCCTTCTACCAGCGTGCAAAGAGCCTGTTCTTCATGTCAGAGGGGCAGAGGGATGAGTATTATCGTCTCTTTCCCATCATGAAGAGATGGGCGCATATCTGGGTCCTTTCCAGTGTTTGGAAAGACGAGGACATTCTTACCCTGCGCTCTCTTGCCGAGACACCAAAGGTCGATAAGTGGGCAGTTCTGGCTGGTGGATCCTGGATCAAGAACATGCAGGCCACCGAGCAGTATTGCAAATCAAAAAACATTGACTATGACCTCGTTGGTGGTTTGGCCTATCAGGATTTCCTGAAAGAGCTTTCACGCTACAAGGGTCTCGTGTTCCATCCAGCCGGGTTTGACACTTGCCCAAGGCTGGTTGTTGAAGCAAAGCTGATGGGGCTTGAACTGGACTTGAACGATAACGTTCAGCACAAGAATGAATCCTGGTTTCTCAATGCCTCCATGGCTGGTACGGTAAAATACCTCATGGATGGCAAGCAAAGATTTTGGGGACGGATAAAGCTAGCCAGTTAGTCTTCCACAGAAGAACATCATGACACGAACACCAAAGAATCGAAGCGATTTTAAGCCGTGCAATCTGTGCGGCTGCCTCTGCGCTGGAGAAATCTCTGAAAGTAGTGTAATTCCAGCGGAACTAGGCCTCATTGATTGTGTCGCCTCTGGAGGTTATGAATCAACCCCAGGCAACGGGGATGGTCCGCTCGATGATGGTATGTCATATTGCTTCTCCTTGTGTGAGTTTTGCCTGGACTGGCTTTTTGTGCAGTTCAAGATTCCGCCGAAGGCGACCTGCTATTTTGGCGACGAAGCTGCCGAGGATCCGACAGGATACGTCCCAGCCGAGCAGCGTGTCAGAAATGATGACTGGCGTACCTACAAGGCCGAGTTTTTCTATGAGTTCAACCGTCGCAAGGCTGCTCGTTCCATAAAGCCATAGTAGAAAACTACTATAAGACGCATTTCAACTGTGTTATACTTGTTGGTATGAAGATTTACTCTGATAGACTCCCTGCCCTTGATTACAAGGACGTTTACATCATTCCTCAGTACACAGAGGTAACGTCACGCAACACCGTCGATGTTTCCGTTACTGTCCGAGGTGCTACCGGCCTGCCGGTTATCTCTGCGAACATGGATACTGTCACAGATGCAAGAATGGCAGCAGCCATGGACAGTGCTGGGGCTTTTGGTGCCATGCACCGCTTCATGACAATCGAGGAGGGTGTGCAGCAGTACAGACAGTACCTGCATGGTTCATACCAAAAGACCTTTGTGTCCGTCGGAGTCAATGAGGAAAGTCTTCACCGAGCCCGAGCCCTCTATGACCTGGGCGCTCGGCAGTTCATTATAGACATTGCTCACGGGCATTCCCGGATGATGAAGAACATGCTTTCCTGGATGAAGGAGACCTGCCCTGATGCTTTTCTGGTAGCTGGAAATGTGGCTACCTCAGATGGCACCGAGGATTTGATCAATTGGGGTGCTGATGCAATCAAGATCGGCATTGGCCCTGGTGCTGTGTGTACAACGAAGAATGTCACTGGCGTGACCGTTCCGCAGTTCACGGCAGTACTGGAATGTGCCCGTGTCGTACGCTACTACAACAGGGAGCATTCCAATCAGCCTCCGGTGATCGCCATTGCTGATGGTGGTGTAACAGAGATTGGTGACATTGCCAAGGCCCTGGGCGCTGGCGCTCACATGGTGATGTGTGGCAGACTCTTTGCCGCTGCCCAGGAAACCCCTGGCCCAAGAGTCTTTGGCAAGAAGGTCTATCGAGGAATGGCATCCAGAGATGCCATGGCAACCATTCGCAAGGAATCTTCTCTACCCACCGCCGAAGGAATTTCGACGTTGATTGAAGAGCAGACCCGCCCGGTCGAAGAGATCCTTCGTGATATCAAGGGCGGCCTACAGTCTGCCTTCTCGTATTCCAATGCAGTTAATCTAGAGCAGTTCTACGGTAACTGTGAGTTTGGTATTCGCAAAACAGAAATGAAGTAGAACGAAATGTCAGAAGACGAAAAAGTTCAGGAAAAGTTGACTGCTCCAATCAAGGCTGGTAAGTTCCAGCTTCCTCTTTTTGAGGACAAGACGATGCTGCCAACTGGCAAGTACCACGTCTCATATTCAGAAATCTCTGACTGGCTTGACTGCTCAGAAAGGCACAAGCTCAAGCACATTCTCAAGATTTCTCTTGACAAGCCGAGCATTCACACGGAGTATGGCCGGGCTATTCACGATGCCATGGAGCAGTATATTCTCAACAGGATCATGCCTGATGCTACAACGGTGAATGCGGAGTTCGATAAGCTCCTAGAGCAGATCAAGACCGAGCACGGTGTCCTGGTCTCTGATGCTGAGGCTGCTTCCTTCAAAGTTTCAACCCAGGCCATTTTGACAGGAGTTCCGAAGTTTCTTGATGAGGACTTTCCTGGTTGGCATGGTCACGCTGCTGAGCTAGCCCTGTTTGAGTCTATTCCTGGTCAGACAAACAAGAGCTTCAAGGGCTTTATTGACACAGTTCTTCGTATGCCCAGGAAGGCTCCTAAGACCAAAAGGAACGCAGATCCCGACAGCAAGAATCCGCCCATGCGCCTATCGGAGATGGTTGGTTCCTCTGGTGCCGCCCCCGAAACAACCGGAAGCGAGTTTGAGTATTACATCATCGACTGGAAGACGACAAGTTGGGGCTGGGCTCCCGACAAGAAGCGTGACTTTCAAAAGCAGTTACAGCTCGCTCTGTACAAGCACTTTTTCTGCAAACTCATGAACGTTCCCCTTGATCAGGTGAAGTGTGGGTTTGTTCTTTTGAAGCGAACTCCGAGGAAGTCTGATGGCTCCTGCGTGGAATACGTTCCGGTATCCGTCGGTCCAAAGACCGAGGAAAAGGCAGTTGCAATTCTTCATGACATGATAAATCAGATCCAGACCGGAAGAACGATAAAGAATCGAAATTCTTGTAGGTACTGTGCCTACCACAACACCGAACACTGTACCTGAGAACAACAAAGAAAGCAACCATGATCAGACCACTAACAAACACTCTAACAGTTGGCAACGTAACCATCACCCTTCACCGGACTCTTCGTCTTCCCGAGGATGGCAAGACTCACGCCCTTCCTCCTTCTCTTGGAAGCTTCCCCGTGCGGGCCGTTGCTGATTACATCGACAAGGTCCCAGCTTCCTGGCGTGAGCATGGAGGAGTTTTCATGCCTCTCTATCAGAGAGAGGCAATGTGGATGGGTTTCCGAGTGGATCCTTCCACTGCCATACTGACGAGGCACGCAGCGGTCAAGGTTGCTGCTGGTAAGGTGAATGCCGTCTCTGGTAAGGCTTGGACCGACAAGCTCGAAAAGCCAGAAGATGCCGTTGTTGGAGGCAAGGATCCGGTTCAGGACTACATGGTTGTTCCTGGGCAGCCCTGGTTGGACGGATTCAACACTGGGGATAGCGTAGTTCGTCAGTTTGTTGCAATGCCTCTTGGTATGGGCTATACCGTGGAGAAGCAGGTAACTGGCAAGGAAGACGTTGGAGGAATTCAGATTGCCGTATATCCTGCCAAGCAAGGAGCAATTCCAGAACCAAGAAATACCGGCATGTACCCTGGAATCTCCGGCAGCATGGCTGAGTACAAGACCTCAGGTCCTGTTCTATATTCTGGTGGAATCACCACCATTCACGATGGAAGCGCCTCGGCCACATGGGAGACGGCCTCGTCTACGCTGCTTTCTGCTGATTCTGATTACAACAGCCCTACACGCAGCGCCACTCGTAGTCTGGCAAAGTCCATGCCCAAGGGAGCCGAGATGGGTCTGGCCGCTGGTGGCAAGATGACACAGAAGATTTACGCTGACCCCTACGGAATCGAAACCTGGAATCAGGATGACCCGCACAAAGTCTTCATTCATATCGTGAACTCTCAGATGTGGCAGGAGATCACCGGCGAGGAGGCTCCTGCCTCCCCTATTTCCGCTCACACCTACACGGCTCACGGATTCCCTTGGTTCTCAATCTATGACGAGAACGTTCAGGCAGTTCAGGGTTCCGGTACTTTGGCAAATGTCAAGCCCGTGTCGGAGGTAGACAAGGAGAAGGATATCTCTGGTCAGCAGAACGATGAGCCTCTCGATGAGAGCAAAAACGTTAAACAGCTCACCCTTGTCGATAAAGTGAAGATCCTAGCCAAGCTAGGAGAGAAGGTTTTGAACGACGGCAAGTGGTAGCTCTATCGCTTAACAAACATACCTGATTTGTAGTAAACTGCCCTGTAGGCTTGAAAGGCCAAACGGGGCTTTTTGCTTTGCAGAATAGGAAAAGGTGTTAAAATGAATGAGTCGTCTACTGGCCCGCTGTCGGCCTCTGCCATCCTGGATGGCTTTAGCAAAGAGAAGAAAAAATACTACGATATCAAGCGGGATCCCTCCATGATCACTGCGCTCAATGGTCAGCTAACTCTGACACCAGAGCTGGTTGATGATTTGCTGTGGTTTTATGACATTGGACCGGAAGACATATTGTCATATGTGAAGTCGGTTTTGGATTCGACACTCTTCAAGGAAGAGGTTGATATTATAGTAGGAATGTGCAGGCCCCTTCTCTCTAGAAAGGAGAGCATGTGGTCAATGGCCATAACCGCATCCAAGGACCGTGGAAATGTTCTAAGTACTGTGTACTTCTCCTCGAAGCCGTTCGAGAACATTCCAAAGAGCTATTGTTTTCCAAAATACGATGACTCTCTAGAAGCAGAGAAAAGTGAGCAAAAATGAAGCTTTCCGGGTATACCACAATCAGAAACGCCAAGCAGATGGACTATCCATTTGTGGCGACCATTCGTTCACTTCTCACGTTTTGTGATGAGGTTGTAGTTGCTGACTCCTCTGATGAGGGAGAGGGCACGCTAGACATGCTACAGGACCTGATGGACGAGGACGAACGCCTCCAGGTCTTTCATGTAGACATTCCCTGGGATGCTCCAAACCATGGAATCTATGATGGACAGATGAAGGCTTACGCTCGTGAAAGATGCACAGGCGACTATCTCTTTCAGATTGACTGCGATGAAGTTTGTCAAGAGACTGGGATGAGGGAGAAGATTGAACAGGTCCTTGCCAAGGCAGGCCCCGAGGCATCCCTCATTGCTCTTCCGGTTGTAGAATATTGGGGCGGCAAGGACAAGGTAAGGGTTGATGTAAATCCTTGGAAGTGGCGTCTGTCAAAGAACGATCCGAAGATAACCCACGGAATTCCTTACCAGATGCGATGGTACAAGGATGGTCTGCTGTATGCTCGGCATGGTACGGATGGCTGCGACTACATTTATACCGATACTGGTGAGGTCGTTCCTTGTATGCACTTCATCAAGCCAGAAGTTGAACAGATCCGAAGACATGCCGTTACGAATCCCCAGGCCACCGACATGTACAGGTATTGGTTTCAGTCTGTCATTGAGCAGCTTCCAACCGTCTATCACTTTTCCTGGTGGAGTATTGCGGCTAAGATACGAAAGTACAAGCACTTCTGGAACGACTCCTGGCTGACTCTGTATGGAGAAAAGGGCGATAAGCCAACTGGCTGGAACCCCTTCTTTGAGAAGCCGCTATCGGAAGTAACTGACGAGGAAATAGCCGAAAAAGCTAGGGAACTTGCCACGGAGACGGGCGGTCATATTTTTCATACCTCCTGGATTGGTCAAAAGACCAATTCCATAACCCTGGAACACGAACTGCCCTCCTGCATTAAGGAATGGGCGGAGTCACACTCAGACCTTTCAAAGTGAAAAGGAACAGAAATGTCAAACGCCCCGCTACCACTGGTATCAATAATCATCGCCAACTATAACCACGTAAAGTATCTACGTGAGGCCTATGAGTCCATCCAGGCCCAGACGTACCAGAACATAGAGATTCTGTTTGTGGATGATGGCTCAACGGATGGCTCCGTGCCGCTCATCAAGGAGCTTGTGGCCCTGGGAGGTAAGTTCCCAGTTCGTGGTATTTACCTTGAGCAGAACCGTGGCAAGTGGTTCGCCCTAAACACGGCCATTGCTGCCTCTAATGGCTCTCTGGTGACCTTGCAGGACGCCGATGATGCATCCTGTCCTACTAGGATAGAGAGGCAGGTTGCGTGCCTTATAGCGAATGGTAGCGTGAACAACCTCTGCCTGTTTCATCACTGCTATGAACAGGAGGACATGAACAAGAATCGTGACACGACCTTCTCTGGCCCGCTTCCGGTCATGACTCACAAGGAAGTAACTTCCAACGTCTATTTTGGTTACACGACTCCTGGCATCAACCACTTCTACATTGGCCAAAACTACGAGGCTCATGGTGCCTCATGTCTGTTCTACAAGCAGCTCTGGAAAAACGGCATGAAGTTTCTTCCAAGTAACCTTGAGCTCCTCTGCCTAAGGTCAGAGGATGCTGACTTCAATGTCAAGATGACTCTTCTATTACAGAAGACTAGCATTCTTCTTGAGAAGCAATATCTGTATCGTAGAAACACAACCACCAATCCTGCTCCAACGGAGGGCCTATGACCCTGATGAATGTGGTTATCTTCTCAAAGGATAGACCAGCTCAGCTTGATGTTTGTCTTAGATCCCTAAAGCAATCCTGCCGAGACAGCACAGGCTTGGGCATAAAGATTCTCTATGTTGCAACAACCGATGACTATGAGAAAGGCTATGAGATCGTAAGAACGACACAGCCTTCTTGGTGCTCCGACCTAACAACGTTTCACAGACAGGGAAACAACTTCAAGAAGGAACTGACAGGGCTTGTAGACCCTTCTCGGCCCATCACAATGTTCTTGGTTGATGATATCATCTTCAAGACTCCCTTTGCAACCTTCGACCCCGAGATAAAGATGGTGCAGGATAGTGACCGGCTTGTAGCTCTTTCGCTAAGGCTAGACAAGAACATAACGCACTGCTACGCCCTAAACAATCAGCCAACACCAGTCCCGCAGTTTGTCAAGGGAAACGTTTGGAGATGGAAGGACCACCAGGGAGACTGGGGTTATCCATACTCTGTGGATGGAAACATTTACAGAACCGATGATATTCTCGCAAGAATGAAGGCCTGCAACTACAACAACCCAAATCAGTTTGAGTCTGCTCTAAACGACCTACCAGGGCCGAGGCCTGAGTACATGGCTTGCTATGTGAACGGGTCAAAGCTGGTTAACATTCCAGCAAATAGAGTGCAAGATGAGTGCAAGAATAGACACGCAAATTCTTTCTCTGCCGAAGAGTTGAATCAAAGATTTTTGGCGGGCGAAACAATATCCATGGCAACAGTGAGTGGTGTGACCAACACTACCGTTCATGCCGAAATTCCTTTTATCTGGCAACAGTCCTGAATATCTTGGGAGGTAAACGAATGCTAATTTCATTTGCGGAATGTGTCAGGGTTACCGGCGGTCAGCCATTTAGAGGAGTGCTTCATATAGGTGCTCACTTCGGAGAAGAGGGTCCTGCGTACCACTCTAACGGAGTGAAGACGATCTACTGGTTTGATGGGAACAAGGAAAACATCAAGAGACTATTTCTTGCCACAAGGATGCTTCAGCTTCACCAGCAATATTTTTGTGAGACCTTTAGCGACCAGGACAATGAGAAGGTGCAGGTGCCATATCAGCCAGATGGTGCCCCGACAGAAGTCATGGATGTTGTGACCAGTCGATTCGATACATTCTATCGACGCAATATAGTCAAGGTTGAGCTTGAAAATGTAGATTTTGTGCGGCTTAACGTTCAGGCACTGACCCTCAAGACACTCCAGGGATTTGGCGATCTATTTCAGTCCTACAAGAACATCAGAGCTGTATATCTCGAGACCTCCACGGAGCAGACTCTACAGGCCATACAAGAACATATGGGGAAAAACGGCTTTGTTTCAAGCTGCTTCTTGGAGTCTCCAACATCGTCTTCCGTTGCAACGCTCTTCACCAGATAAATCACAAAACAAAGATTGTTTGAGCGTGTACGATGTCCACTAGGCCACGGATACATGCTTTTGTGTTTGGGCCGGAGGATTTGATGAAGAGCGAAAAAATCTTGTGGGCCGAGCACCAAAAAATAAAGCAGTCAGGGTTAGTGACACTAGAGTGGCTTTCAAACCTTGAAAAGATTCAGAGCATCCCAACGGATTATGGGGCTCTCTGGAAGAACTTTCTTCAATACCCTCCAGTACAGCAGACAATGTTTATGAACTCACAGGGTGAGCTGATGAGACATCAGATAGCACTGGTCAAGAGCGTCATTCCGCAACACATACATGCCTCCTCTTTGAAGGAGTCCGATGTTGGAAATCCGCCGACGGTAATGGTCGATGATATCAAAACATCACACAACACAATACACCACAACTACCACATAGCACGCTACATTAAAACAATGGGCATTGATGCTTGGACCAGTTGTGACAGTTTCGTTGAGTGGGGCGGCGGCTACGGAAATTTTGCCAGAATAGTAAGGTCTATCAATCCGGGTTCTACATATTCCATAATAGACCTGCCTCTGTTTTCCATGATTCAGTATCGCTACTTGTCGGAAATTTTTGGACAAGAAAGTGTCGTTGTGGTAGAGCCAGGTCAGCCTATCTCTAAGGGAAAGATAAACATAGTTCCTAGCACCTACTGGGAAGAGGTTTCGCTGGAGGGTATCATGTGTGTCAGTACATGGGCCCTTTCCGAAAGCCCAAAGACCGTTCAGGAAAAGGTTTTTGCAAAAGGCCTTTTCGGCTCTAAGAAAGGCCTCTTCAGTTTTCACCAGTGTGGTTACCACATTCCATTCATGGATGAGTCAATTTTTCTGAAAGACCATCTCTCCTCGAAAGAATTTCAGATAGAGGATGTCAAAGTCATTCCAGGCATTAACTTTTACGCATTCAAATGACGACCAGGAAAAAGCCGTTTAAGGTTGGAGAGGTTGTTTGGGTCTGGGAAGATAAACCGACCCGTGGTCTTGTTGTTGCTGCGCTCACCCCAACTGAACATAACAGAGCAGCTTATGACGTTCTCGTAACCAAAAACGAACATTCGAGGGTAAAACGCTACCTGTGCTCCAATATATGGA
>Ga0105097_10000083_pt1 | contig 35256 bp, 37 predicted proteins | sample PPLLak12cMay2015_FD_87035 | JGI IMG/M metagenome (GOLD analysis project Ga0105097, IMG submission 87035) | Freshwater sediment microbial communities from Prairie Pothole Lake near Jamestown, North Dakota, USA - PPLs Lake P7 Core (1) Depth... | ecosystem: Environmental > Aquatic > Freshwater >...
AGACTTCAAGAAAGACAAGGTCTACAACAAGCTGTACTTCGACGGGATTCAAGCCGAGATCGCGCCGGCGTTCAGCGTTTGCAGAGAATCGGTGATGCTTCAAATCAACCGACTACTGACCAAAGCGCAATGGGTGATCGGTAAAGATCATTCCATCGTGCTGAAACCGGCAGTGCGAGTGAGAAAGAGCGTCATCGAGGGAGCCGATCCCGAAGCTCGCATCTTCGGGTGTATGCCCGACTACAACGCATACACTCTGTCGGTGAACACGCCTCCCATGGACGCCGCCGAGCATCCCTATCGATATGCCGGTGGGCACATTCATCTGGGTTGGTCGAGTCCCTATCTGCCCAAGGGTTGCGCGGAATACAAGATGGTGAAGGATGTTGAAATGCATCCAAGGATCATCAAGATGCTGGACTTGCTTGTGTCCATTCCCACCCTGCCTTTGGACAACGCGCCGGGTTCGAAGATGAGGCGAGACAAGTACGGCAAGGCCGGTTGTTTTCGACCGACTCCGTATGGTGTGGAGTATCGCACCCAGAGTTGTTGGTGGCTTCAGTCGCCGATGACCACTTCGCTGGTATTGGGGCTTGGCAGGCTGGCATGGAACATCATGGCTGCCGACCGGACCGATTTCTTCCTGTCCAAGGTGGGCGTCGATGAGGAGGAAATCAGAGGAACCATCAACGAAGGAGACGTGAAGAACGCTGCGAAGGTGTGGAGCAAGATGCGCCCCTACGTTTCGACGATTGGTGCGTCTTTCTGGAATCCACTTTACGTCAACGCAGGGTTCACGCCTAGTGTGAAGGACGTATCGACATTCAAGGCTGACCCCTTCCGCAATGATCCACCGGCTCAGTTCGTTAGCGGTCTTGCATTCTTCGAGTACATCCGAGCGAATGGTATGGACAGCGTCCTTGAGCCTGGCAACGTCGCCAAAGCGTGGGGTTTGAGCAAGAAAGCCGGCACCGACAAGGACCTGATGACTTCTGAACCAGCGTACAGGGGATTCAACACCGGCGCGTACATGCTCACTGCCGGAAAGAGAAACGATTTTTCGAAATTCCAGAAGAGCTTCTGGAAAGAATGCGTCGCCGCATAAGGAGGCATAACATGAGCACCAGGATTTTGAGAATCAAAGACGTTGACGGAATCGAACACACAGTCGGCGCTTCCACGGACGAAGTGGTGTGTGTAAGCATCAACTACAAGCGGGACGGCAACCCATTCTTCAGGGGAAAGGACGGCTGCTATGAAGTGATTGTCGTGAGTCAAGCCGACCTCGCCAAGAAGGAAGAGAAGCAGGAGAAGAAGGAACCCCCAGCGAAAGTCCTCTACACCATCCCCGGTGGAAAGGTGGCATGTGTCACACTCGACATCGCCGACCCTCCGGCGAAAGCCAAGAAGGAAGAGAAACCAATCGTGTTGGAGAGAGTTCAGGAATAGGAGATCGTTATGGCGCAAAAAGAGTTGCCCAAGTGGGTGCAAGACCCAATCCTCAAACGTTATGGATACAGTGACTACTGGGTGGAGTACTCTGTGTTCAAAAGTGACATACCACCCGGTGTTGTTCCGCCAGATCTGAAAGAAGAGTACCTCAAGAAGCACCACAAGATAGGGCATGTTTGTTTCAGCGGGCTGCCGTCTGCCGCAAGCGCTGCCAAGGATTCAAACAGATTGATCTATCATCTGGAGATCCCCAAAGCGCAAGTGAAGGAACTCTCCCCTCAAGAGAAGGTAAGGTGGGTGCAGCTGCTGAAAGCGAACAGAATGCTGCCGGATTACACGCCTGAAAACGTGGTTGAGGAGACTCCTGAAGTCATAAAGGGGGATTCTTACCAGAGGAGAAGCAGCGCAGCTGAAGGATTCTACCTGTTCGATATCACGGACGCTCTGCAATCCATCGTCTATTTTTATCTGACGGTGCTTCGCGATCAGAGGGAGAACTACGGCATTCCAAAGGTATCTCTCTTCCTGGCCGAGAAAGGCATGGATTTTTGCGCCGCTTTCGGTTTCGGTCATCGGTATGGTTCAAGTGGTTCGGGTCATGCAGTCATAAACATTTCGCCCTACGGGCCTGGTTATGGCAAGCCAACGAAATACAAGTCCAACTACAAGCCTGATTCGCTTGTTTCATTGAATTTGTTGAATGCTATGTCAAGGTTCCTGGATAATCCAGGAGCGCATAACAAGACCAAGCTAACTGCCGGTTCCCACTGGAACTGTTATCCGATAATCGATAAGATCAACAGTGCCAAAAACGTTGTACAGATCGACATTGTGGATGCGTTCAACCCAAACGTAATCAAAGCAATTCACGCAAAGGATGACAAGGAGTTTGACGATCATGTTGAAGCGTTTATGGAGGATGTTAACAGGGGAACCAATGCCAATTACGTCCCTGGAGATGGAGAGAGAGTGGGAAAGAAGAAGGCAGAGGAACCAGTCGGAGACACCAAACCAAAACCTGCTCCCAATGTTGGTGTCGTCACCCCCGTCAAAGTCGCAGTCTTCGCCCCCGTCAAGGTCGAGCGTGCTATTCCGAAGCCCGCCCAGGCGTGGGCCGAGCCAAAAGCACTTGTTCCGAAAAGAAGACGCAGAAAAAATAGGAGGAGAAATGAAGCATTACAATTTCAAGGGTGGTAGGAATGACCGGGTGATTGTGGTGGTGGGTTCACCTCACTATGCAGTGCCACTCGCTAAGCTCGGTTGCAAAGTCAACACGCAATTCAGCTTGATCAGGTCCATGCCGAGAAAGCAAATCGATCTGGTGTTCTTCACCGGCGGCGAGGACGTGTCGCCGTGGCTCTATGGTGGAAAGGAATGCGGAGTTTCGTATGTCAATCCGGTCAGGGACAGGATCGAGCAGAATATATTCGAGTACTGTACCAAGGAGTCCATCAAGATGCTCGGAGTCTGTCGTGGATTCCAGTTCCTGAACGTGATGTGCGGCGGCAGAATGTACCAACACCTCGATCATCACGGACTGGCAGGCAGGCACGCGGCGTTCTTTCCGCACATAGGTAAGACACTGTTGGTGAGCAGCACGCATCATCAATTGGTACAGCTGAACGAGAAAGCCGTGCCGATCGCGTGGTCAAGTCCGAAAAGATCGGATATGTACATAACTCCGGATGGGGAATTGATCGACAAAACCAATCTGGAATCGTTTCCGCCCTTCGAGATGGAAGCCGCGGTGTTTCCCGAGATGGCGGCGTTTGGGGTTCAATACCATCCCGAGATGATGTTTTCAAACGAGCCGGGTAGACAGCACTTCACAGACATGGTAAAGGATTTCATAGCCTTGCCCATGGATGATTTTACGCAGAAATACGGGAGGAAAACCGATGAGCCAAAGCAACTCCAAGTCGAAGCAGCAGGACAAGGAGAAGGAATCGCGGCCGGAGCCGGTAACTGATCCGGTAATTGAAGAAATCGAAGACCACGACCCGTCAGACCCTAATTTCCCTTTACTGAAATCGTTTAGGGAGATAACGCCTGGCACGTTCAAGCACACCCAAGCGCTGGTAGACATGGTTGAAAACGTGGGTGCGGCTTTGGGTATGGACTATGAAGATCTGAAATTGGCAACCCTGTATCACGACGTGGGCAAGATGTTGGCACCGGAGATTTTTACGGAAAACCAGGGACCCGAGAACATACACGACAACCTTGATCCACGACTGAGTTACTGGATACTCACCAGGCATGTCTCTGACACGGTTATGCTGATGGTTGCCAATAACTTTCCGCGTAGAGTCATTGAAATTGCGTCGCAGCATCACGGTCAGTGCGTCGTAAAGGCTATCTACGAGAAAGCCAAAGCTTCCAGTCTGGGAGAAGACTGGTTCAGATACAAAACGTCAAGACCATCAAGCATTGAAGCTCTGATTCTGATGCTGTGCGATCAGATTGAAGCCACGAGCAGATCTTTGCTCATCGAGCAGCACACAAAAGACATCGATCCGTCGGCTCTCGTCATCAACATTTTCGAGAAGCTGTCAATGGACGGACAGTTCGACAATGTCACCATGCAGCTGGGCCAGTTGTCTAAGATCAAGAAAGCCCTGATTCAAGACGTTGCCAGCACCTTCCAAAAGAGGGTGGCTTACGAAGAGGACAAAGAACTCATTACTCCACAGAAGGTGTAATCATGAATGTAGAACACATAGCCGACCGTATAACAACCGCAGTTTCAGAGGTAGTGTTGAAGCACTTCCATCTCAGGGCAGTGTATGACTGCAAGGGGGTGTTCCTTCTTGTGGAAGACGGACATACCGAGACTACCCTCATAGGTTGCAAAACACTCCACGATCTGGTCTACTGGGCAGCCAGGTTCAAGGTGTTCGAGAAGAGCAAGGTGGAGCCTGAGGATCGAATTCTGTTCAGAGGCGTGGTGGTGGACCCTGAAGATATTCCGTATTCAGTTCTCGGAATGACGCAAACGCTCGTGCTCATCCAGGATTGGAGCCTTGATCTGTGTAGTTCGGTGAAGGAAGCCACCAAAGCCATTGAAAGACTTTTCGAAATGGTGCCTGGATTAACCATGGACGAGGTTACCGTGGTCGTTGGTCGAGAAATGAGTGAAAAAATAAAGGAGAAAACACACGAGAAGATCGACGCTTTGATTGAGCTTGCGAAGAAAGCGGAAAAGAAAGAAGCAAACCCGATCATACTGCCGGAATCTATTCTACCTTTGATAAGAGGGGGTGCTGTATGAGAGACCCTGAACTGATTCCAGTTTTCCCTATCGTGAGCCTCGGGGATGAAATCGTGGGATACATGTCTGGAAAAGAAGCTCTACACAAATGCGGACTTGCTCACAGGGCTATCCACATCTTTGTCGAGTTGTTTGGAGGCGGGTTTGTCCTTCAAAGGAAAGGCCCCAATAGTGAGAACGCAGGAACTCTGAGTTCAGCTGTCTCGGGGCATGTCGAGGGAGATGAGTCCTATCAAGACGCCGCCGTGAGAGAAATGAAAGAAGAGTTGGGCCTCGATATTGACGAGGCTGACCTGGAAGTAATCTGCAAGATTCCACCGTGCAAAGAAACCAGCGATGAATTTGTGGTTCTGTTTTCTTACTTGTTAGACCCCAGCAAGGAAGACATAAGACCTGATTCCGAAGAAGTATCGGAAATAATCCGCTTGCCGTTTAAGGATATGGTTTTGTCGGTGGACAAAAATAAGGAAGGATATTCACCAGCATTTGTGCTGTTGTTGGATAAGTTTCTGGAAGCTCAAGGATTGAAAGGAGAAGCTTAATGTACTATCAAAACGGCGTTAGTAAATTTGACGACCCGAAAGAAACAGTCTCCGAAATAAACAAGGAGTGGATGAAACGATGCATCTATGTCATCTTCTCCGATGTAACAGGCTATCCACAAGGCGGTGGCAGCATATATGCCTTCACGGCCAAGGACGACGTGGAGAAATACATGCGAGACGACGCCAACAGCAATGAGATGGGCGTTGAAAACGCAGGCGATCTCAAGCTGATTCATGGTCTGGTGCTTGACCAGCAAAAGCTACCGATGAAGCTTGACTCCAAGCTGATGAAGGATAGGTCTTTCTGGGTACTGTTGGACAGCGGCAACAGATCCATACAGGTGGAGGAGTGCGCTGACCTCGACGAAGTCACTCAAGCCATCGAACTTGCCGTTGAAAACGAGGACATCGACATAGAGGACGTGTGCATACTCCTTGGCGAGGAAGTCGGGCTGTCGCTCACCCCGAGCAAAACAGGAGACTCGCCGACAGCGTATCAAGTGTATGGTTCGTATTCGTAAAGGAGACAGTAATGAATAACGTAGAAGTGGTCATAAAAAATGGCCACATAATCCGTAGGTTCTTCAAGGGCAGACTTATAGGCTTGATGACGAACGACGACGCCCAAGCCGCAAAAAACACGCCAGGCATAGGTCGAAGAATCTATACTGAAGCCACAATGCCCTTTGAAGATTTGAGAAAACTAAGATGCGGTATGTCCCGCATTGTGATAGCAGACCCGACAAACAAAACTGTGCTTGTCACGCCGTTGGTTAGATGGTATTCAGCCAGGGGCGCTAAGGTGGGTGAGTTTGGTTGCAGAAACAAGAAAAGCGAACAGATAGTGTATGCTTTGAGAGAACTCACAAAAGAGGAGGCTGCCGACAATGCCAATAGTGCTCAAGGCGAATGATGAAAAGATCGAAGTAAAGAATGGCACTCTCTTTATGGTGAAAGACCAAGCTTTCAGAGACTCCAACATCAATTATGAGAGATTTATGGTCATTGGTGGGCTTGTGGTTTATATTGACGAACCAAACAAAGCCATAACTATAACTACCGTTGCACTGGACAGAAGGTACTGTAATGGGGCGTATCCTCACCTGGACAAAATGAGGATAGACCTTGAGGTCAAGAGTGCCGACTCTGATGGAAGAAGTCCACACGCATCCTTAAAGGTTGACAGAGATCTCCTTGAGCATTTGTTTCTTTGCACGCCGGCTTATCAAGGATTGAGCATAATAGGTTTCAGGGGAGCGGCTCTACAATTAATGTCAACCAGAACCACCATTGAAAGGTTTCAATGCTACGCGGTCCCGTTTGCGGACAGATTGCTGAACATGGGGAAGTGGCCTTTGAATGCCATAATGGCGTGGCTTAGATATCGGGTAGGCGTTGACACTGACAATATGGGTGACGTGAGGGAATCGCTGGCAAATCCAATCAACAGGGAGCCGTTGCTGCAAGAAAACGTACTGAACAGCATCATGCGCGAAAAATCAAAGAGCTTGCGAAATAAACCTAACAAAAGTTTATTTAAAGCTCTTATTAACCCTCGCGACGCTATACCGGTGCTGCCTGTAGGCAACATAAACGCCATCGCTCAGGTCGTAGAAAATGCTGAGGCAGATCCACTCGTGGTACAGCGATTGTGTCATGTGACTCCTCCTGGGCACGAAGGAGCGTTATTTCATCTTGGTTTGCTTTACACAGAGGGCTTAGGCAAAAATTCACCCATGTCTTGTCTGACAATATATGACGACCCAAAACTGATACAGCCTGGAAATTACACAGGAGGACTCGTTGATAGATTTGACTATGGTCATGCTGATAGGGTATTTAAAATCGACATGCCAATAGGCCAAGACATATTTGTCAACAATGTTCTAAGAAAGTTCATGTTGATACTGCAAAACAACGCACTCAAGTGGATCGTTGTAGACCTCAGTCATATAGACCCTGACGACTCCAGATGGTTGTTCGAAACATATGGCACGAATTACATGCAATTCTCATATGCTGGTGGGTCGCATGTTCATCTTGTCTTTCCGTTCGATTACGAAGTCATGGAGTTCTTCCTGGATCATGAAGGGGATGAGTTCAAGCGCACGCGCAAATATCTGGAAGATTACGTAGCCAAGCTGAGACATACAACTGGATTGATGAACTTCACAAAATTTATCACTTGGGAAGAGGGCGTGTCTTTACTTAATCAAGCCAGAGAATTGACAGTGGCCGCGGAATTGGGAAGAGCAAATAGAGATATGTACAGAGACCCGTATCGCGGACAAGATCATCCTGCTTATTATCACAGGTTACCCAGAAGGGCTGTTGAACCCAGGCGAACGCCTGATGCTCCGCCCATTATTGGGTATGCTTCAGCGGCAGACCCCACATTGGTGGTTGAACCAGTGCCAAGTGCCGAACAAAATCAAACAATGACTTTTGCTGACGCTATCAGGCATAGGTCGGCCCAGCTGGATGAGCAAAGGCAGGCTGAACAAAGACCGCCTAGACTACAGATAGATTACGACGATCCTTACGAAGAGGGGCCAGAGGACGACGATGATCCAGAATATAATGAGGATTCGGAGGAGAGATGATGTACATTGAACCTTTTACCAAAGTAAGGGTAGTGTCAAGCCAAGTAAGTAAATGTAGTGTGGACTCTATTGGTTATCTTGGGTTTTGTGACACAATCCGTACAGGATACAACCTATGGAATGCCCACTTGGTGATTGTTCGGTCAGGTAAAAGAGGCAAGCCCACTCTCAAATCGATGGAAGTGAACATACCCATCGTTGAATACGACATCTTCCCTGAGGAAGATCGGAATCTGATTCAGGAAGTGAAATGCACCGAGTGTCTGGAGTCGCTTGACTATCCTAAGATTAGAAGGGCATCCGTGTCAAAGCCGGAAATCGAACTCGAAGTAATTCCGCACGAACACAAGAATCTGATCGACGGGCCTATCCACGAGTATTTTGCCTTCGTTCTGATACTCTCGGCAGCTATAGTGAGATACGCCAATAACAAATTTGGTCGAGGCATGACAAGCCCGCACTTTCTGACGACTGGAAGGGCTCCGTTCGTACCTAACGTGCAGGAGATAGAGAACTTGCCTCAACTCATGGCGATGAGCAGCTCAAACGTCGGTAAGGTTATAGCTTACGCTTTCCGATCGGGACCCGAAGAGACCAAGAGATTGATGGACGTGTTCAACACCAGAGTGTTCAGATTCCAAGTGCTTGAGGCTCTCTGGAAGCAAGCTGCCAGCAGTGCGGAGTGGTTCAATCTATACATGGAAACAAAGCTGATGCAAACCGCCAGCATGATCAGACATTTGGGCCACATAGCTGCAAGCTGGAGAAGAAATACCAAGTATCTGGATCAGTTCAGAAAAGATCCTCATAGCGTGTCCTCAATGTGTGCCATCGCAAACTACCCTAACGACGAATGGCATCTCAACAGCCAAAGAGAAGCCGGCAACGAGGACCCTGGCAGGTTGGTTCGTGGAGGATACGTAATAAGAAACACTCAACCGACACTCAATGTTGGCACAATGACCGCAAGAGCGAGACCTGCGACTAGAAATCGCAGGAATAACAACCTTGTTCTCGAAAGGATAGTGGCGAACGACCAAGTGGCTGCGCATCTTGCAAATGACGAGGCTCCTCAAGTAACCCAATACGTGGTATATACTGGCTCTGAACAATCTTCTGGCAACTACTACCAAATCAATCTGGCTGACGCCGAAGTCGCTGCCGCCCAACAGATCGCCGGAGAAGCATTGTCCATTCATGTAGAAGAAAGCGACGAAGAATAAGATGGAGGACAAGATGGTGCGCCGTGGTCAGAAAATCAAGATCCTAACAAGTTCGTTGAGAGACAGCCACCAACATCCTAACGTTGGAGACGTGGGTTATCTGAGCAACGTGTTCTTCCTGCCGGCTTACCGGCTTCTTTTGGTCAACGCGTTTTTCACAAGCTACAAGGGAGAAAAACCCGGATCCAGGTGCGAAAGGAAAAGATTCTTTATCGATATAGAATCTCCTCCTTGGACTAAAGACGCTGTGTTGAAAGACCCGAAGATGGTTCTTCACAAGATACTCACCAACCCCAACCACTGCGTTGACATTACGTCGGTGTATCGGTCGTTCGCTGGCGCTGGAATTGTCAGCTATCCGGCTATGTTTAGCACGCACGGTATCTTTCCCACGCACTTTTTGCAGGCTAAGCCCAACGATCCGTTTGCGCCCAAACCGAAGACGAAACCGAACAAAGAAAAGGAGGCTACGCAATTGCCTATATGTTCGGTTGAAACTGCGATCGACAGGGTAAGTCTTCTCAACTACGAGAACGAGATGAAGGCGTGGTTCCATTCCGTTAGGGCTCTCGTGTACTACTCCCTGTTCGATTTCACTGCTCGGAAGTTTGGACAATTCAAAGAGAGGGAGAATCTTGATGGTCCTTACGATCGCAAAGGCAGTATAGAAGATAACATCCATACGCTGTCGAAAATCTTGCTAAGATTTGTGAAGTTTGACCAACCGATAGGAAGTATGAACCTCAATGACCAAGCCAAAATCACTTTGGCTCCTGAGTTTTTCGAAGCGAGCGACGCAACAAAGAATGAATTCATATACAGTATGAGGAAGATTCAATCCATATCGGAACTGGTGTCGGAAAGGATAGACATTGGGTTGGTGTTGTACGCCAACGCGTATTTTACTCTGGGAGCCAGGTCGATAATCACCAGGTGGGAAGCTGAAGGACCATTGTCGCAGATCATAGAAAGCAAACCAGAAATTTCCATTCGCATTGTAATCAACCAAATAGTGCGGGCGTTGTTGGCTACAAGCCATTCCAACTCAGTGGAAAAAAGGCTGGACTTGATGGATAGTTTCAATCTATTAAGTTCTATGCCTAACTCAAAATTAGCACGGGATAAGATCAAAGCCACAATAACTATACTGAAGGAGGTGGAAAATGTAGAAAGATTTGCGTCTCTCGACCGAATTTTGAGAAGTCCTTTTCTACAACTGTGACAAAGAGGAGGTAGGTACTGTGGTAGAGCAAAAAGGAACGACGGTGGCAGAGGGAGCAATGGAGACCATACTGAAGACCCTGTTGGAAGTGGTTACCAGAATGGTTCTCCAAGCTGTGAACGACCTGAAATCCAAACAGAAACCCGTTTCGCAATCCAATCTGCGGACAACTCCTACTGAGGAGTCCATGGATCGGAGGACGGAACAACTCGCTGCGTCCATCACGAAAGAATTCAACCGGGCAAACAGTGGTGGAGTAGTGGAAACAATCGTCATGGATCATGTCCTTTGGGTTGTGTTCCGCAAAGGCACTGAGGAAGCTACAATCAAGGTGCCGCTGCCCGTGGTCAATGAAAAGGGCGTGGAGCTGGTCACCAACAAGGACGTGGTTCGCGTAGGCGGGGACTACTGGTTGGAACGCGAACAGCGAAGGGTCAACTATCACGAGATCGTGAGTCGCTTGTTTTGCAGCGATGTCAACGATATCTTCCCTGGCATCGAGAGCGGGGACCCCCTGGTGGCTAAGATTGCCAGAAGCTTTGGACGAGGTCAGTTGGTGTATATGACTGGCACCCTTCAAAGACTGGTGAATGATGTGGTCAACAGGATGCCGCTTTTCGAGACCGACATGAACAGTTGGGCAATGAATCATCGGATCATCATCATCGATCCCAAGTTCGACCAGATCCGCGATCCGAACAAGCGGCTGGATTATCAAGTGGAGAAGAACGCTAAGTATTACGAGAGGTATGGATGGACGGCAATCGGTCTGTCCGATGGCGTTCTCTCCGACAAGAACTATCTGCTCACGATGGATCTGAGAAACACCATTCCGTTCGGAGCTTTCCACAATCCTCAGAGAAATCTGTACTCCACTCTGAGTATGAAGGGTGACGAACTGCCGAGAATCAAATCCATATCGATGGAGAAATTGTCGAAGCGTGGCATCACCAGGAAGGGGTGGAACGTTGTAACTGCTATCTTGGATACCCCGCTCAACTTCGAGGATCAGATTCTGGTGGACAACAGCCTGCGAAGCATCGCTCACACGGCGGAGAGACGCTTTGTTATCTACGGCGACAAGCTGATGGTGAAAGAAGGCGAGTCCATCAAGGAAGGCGACACGATCGGATTCTCCAATGACGGAGTGCCGGTGAAGATGAATCTTCGGTGCGATGAAGCCAAAGTTGTGCGCGTCAGAAGAGATATCGACACGATCAATTCGCAGCCCATCAGTATCTGGGTGGTTCTCGTGGAAGGCAAGAGGTTCATCCGTGAAGGAACCAAGTTCTCCAATCTCCATGGGAACAAGGGCGTGATCAAGTTCGCTGACTTGGGTTACAAGATCAATCCCAAGACAGGGGAGTTGGTCAAGATCCATGTGATGGTGTCTGCGAAGTCCATCAACAAGAGGAAGAACTTCGGTCAGATCCTGGAAGTGCTTCTGAACAACGTGCGGCCCGGCAATGACCCGATCGTCATCGCGGACGATTACTCGCCGTCAGGAGAGAAGGTCAAAGGCGCGCTCAATGCCGCAGGGTTGCCCGATGATGGAACCTGCGTGATGACCACACCCTTCGGGGATTTTGAAGGTATCTGTGGGGAGATGTTTTGGGGAGTGACCAAGGACCCCGAAGATCAGTCGTGGGACGAGAGGAAAACAGAGCGCACGAACAACAGGGCTCTCAGAGTTTCTGGTTTGAAATTGAGCCACGTTGAACTCAAAGCCCTGACCACCAGGTTCGGTCCTGGCAATCCCATTCTGAAAGAGATTATGGAACACGCTCAAGGGGTCGAGATCCTAAGGGATGAATTCCGTATTCTTCATTCCGCGAAGGGAGAGTTGAGCGCCGGTTATCCGGTGGTTGACGCCAAGGACGTGCGATCCGTAGATACAAGGAAGGGGTTGTTCCATCCGCTTTCGAGTATCAAAGGAACCATTGTGGATGAGGATTATTTCACCAACGGATTCGTGCTTCGGCTGCCTATCTACTTCCAGGCTCTCGTGTCGAAAGACAATCCCGATAGTTTTGAGTGGGGTCTTCCTCAGCAGTGCGACTGGCCCGAGGGAACGTATGATGAGTATCAGTTCAACACCATCTTCGTTCCCAACGCTTTGTTGAGAAGGTGCTGGAAGCATCCCTCCGGTTTGTGGGGATTGAACGTGCTGGGCTCGCATGTGAACGCCATCGTTAACGCATGCCACAGATACGAGAGGAGTAAAGACCTTAATGACGCCAACACCATTGCGCGTCATGTGGGCAGATATTTCCGCGGCGTGTCAACCAGCATGGGTTCCAAGACGGGCGAGTTGAGCGTGTATGGCATGTCCGTCAGGTATCCTTTCTCCGCGAGAGCCACCGCTACCTTGAGTGACAATCTGCCGAAGAACACGGTGGAGATTCACAGAGACATGGCGGCGATTCTCGGCGTGAAAACCGGGGATGTGGTGCTGGCTGAGAGGTTTCCCTGTCTGGGGTTTATGTCCATTCGTCCTCAGTATGTGAGAGTGACGGACGATCCTCAGTGCAAGCATGTCATTCGCGTGAGTGGGAATAGTCTGGTGTCCATGACGCTGGACTTTGACGGAGACACTTTGTTTCTCGCAGCGCTCCATTCTCCTCAGGCGATTCAGCTGCTTCACAAGGAAATGAAAAGCCCGAACAGGGTGTGTGAAGAAGCAATCGAAGCGCTGAACTCTCGAAAGGTTCCCGAGTATAACGAAATGACGCTGGACGATTTCGAAATCGTTATGTTCGGTAAGCCTACGGTAGAGGAACACTCCGAGATCGTTCGGAAAGCTACCGGCGTCAAGAGTCACACTGGACCGGTCATCGCCCTTGCGTACAACCTGATGCGCATCGTGGAAGCCAACGTGCCTTTCACGAACATCGAAGACCATGCGTATCTGGAAATGCTTCTGGACTTCCTCGGCAATACCGTGTTCAAGCAGAAGCATGGCATCAAGTCTCTTCAAGAAGAGGCTACGGACGCTGTATGCATGGGAGACGTGGACAAGATGGTCGCGCTTGGGTTCGAACATCGTCCGAGTAAGATGCTGTGCGATCTGATTCGGAAGGAAGCGCTGTCCATCGGAGTGAACGACTTGGTTTGGTATCACACCAAAGCCAAAGAAAGAGGTTGGAGCAAAATCATCAATCGGATCGTTCGGGAGAAGAACAAGGTGTACTTCGCAACCCGAGCCACTCTCGGTCCGTACAACCTGCTTCAGCACATGTCGAGTCCCGCAGTGGATCTGCCGAGCAAAATGTTGTTCGACATACTGCGCACTCCGCGTGAGCAAGTGGCAGACAAGATTGAAGCGTTGAAAGCGGAGAGGATGAGAGTGCCCAATCTGCTGAAGACAGCAAAAATGAAGGATGTCTTCGAAGCCCTGTCAGGTATCGTTGACAAACTTCTAATAAAACCGAAAATGGAGGAATTGAATTATGGACTTTATGGACATCAAGTTTGTGGGGAAAGTCAAGGAGCCGCCTCAAGTGCAAGCGGAGGGGGACAGTAAGAAGGTGTTCTTCACGCTGTTGGTTTCGACTGAACGCGTGAAGGGAGCCAACGATCAGTGGGTGGACAAAGTCACTGAGGTTCCCATCTTCGCCGTGGACAAGCAAGCTGATGTGATTGCTCAGCACGTAGTGGCTGGGCAAGAACTGATGGTGCAATGCGTTTACGAAAACACGCCTGAAAACTGGGGCCGTTGGGTTTTGAGGGCTCAGTTTGTCAAGTTGGGCTGGAAGCCCAAGGCGGGTGGTGGAAAGGGCGGCGGAGCAGGTTTGCCGCCTGTGTAGATTTCGCCTAGCAAAACGGGCGAAGTATTCTATAATTAATGTGAAGCCTTTCAGTTCCTTTGGTTCCAAGAATCGCTACCTCCTTTCTTGGAAGGGGTGCGCAGTGGTTTGCCCGGACCACTGCGTGCTCCTATAACCAAATAAACTGAACTAAAGTCAAGGAGATACACCTATGCCAGAAGCGAAAAAAGTATTAGTAGCAGCAGTAACACCTGTGAGATCAATAGCGATCCCTGTTGTAGCGCTTGGCGAGGAAGATCTAAATGAAGTAGCTGAAATCGTTGAACATCAACCTCACACAATCGAAGAGAAGATCGCCGCACTCGAAGTGCGACAAGACAATATGGTTCAAATGATGGACAACATGTTCGCTCTGTTGAAAGATATCAGATCCGCCGTGCAATCCGATCACGACAGAAGGGTAAACCAAGCGATAGACGAGACAGTGAAGTCGAAAGCCATGGCTGTACCTGAAGGCACGGTATTGACCGGTAAGAGTCGTGGGTTGTCCTACTTTCTGCAAGTGAAAAACGGAGCGTTCTACGTAGGAAACACGCGACACGCCACTCTGTCCGCGGCTGCCGAAGCAGTAAGCGGAGTGAGAAGAAGCGGGCTGACGTTCTGGAAGTTGGATGACGGAAGAACCGTGAAGGAAGTATTCAAGAGGTAAGAGAATGAAACTACCGAATGCTTTTGCTGACACATTCGCCGCAACAATCTGCAAAGTGTGCGGGTTGTGTTTGTTGGAAAATGACGCTGGGGACGTTGATCCTGGACATTGTATCGTGCTCTTCAACAATGATAAGAACGCGTTCATGAAGATCATTGAGTATCTGATGAAAACCAGGAAGGCTGACATCCAAAGGTACATAGACTACTTAACCTTTGAAGGGTTCTCAGGGTTGTTCTGCATACCGAACGATGAATGTCCGTTCCTGTCTGTGCAATGTAAGGACATATCGCAGCGCCTGGAATGTTACAGAACATTTATTGCTCAAGCCGGTCTTGAAGTCGCGCCAGACCAAGCTGTTGCCATCAGATCAGAGTTCGGTGACATGGACCCGAGAGAAGTTGGCGCTGAATTCAAACCTGGCTCCATAAAGCTGGACAAGAAAGAAAAGAAATCTGTCACGCGAACTTTGCATCGAGCGATGAAGGCGTTTATGAAGAAAAAGAAGAACAAATATGCGGCTCGCAAACCGGATGAGCCAAAGAAAAAGAAAGAGAAACCGGTGAAGAAGAAAGTTTCGACTTACTTCTTTTATCGGGACGACGATCCGGTGTGGGCTGCCAAGGTAAGAAAAATTCTAGGTATGGAGGACAAGGTGGTTGGAAAGACCTAAACTATCAATCGGAAGCACATTGGTTCTACAAGCAATACCGGAAGAGTTGCGTCAATGGTTTGTTGAACAACTGACCATACCCAATCCTAAGTATAAAGAAGCTTTGGATCATGGTAGGTCTACCTACCGTGTTCCGGAATTCATTCGTGTCTACAAGGATTTGAGAAATGGTGGTATAGAAATACCAAGAGGTTGTTTGCAGTTGGTTGAAGACGCGCTTATCGGTCAAGGGTTCGGTATGCTCATAAACGATGGGCGAATTCTTACCCCACCGATCTCTGTGGAATCAAATATAAAGCTCCACCCACATCAAGAAGCTGCTAAGTTTCCATTGTTGAGTCATCCTAACGGCATGCTCGTGGCTCCGGCGGCTTCGGGAAAAACAATCATAGGGTTGGACTTGTTCGCTTCCTTGCACCAAAGGACGTTGTGGTTAACCCATACCAACAGATTGTTCAAGCAAGTAAGAGAGCGTATTCTACAAACGTTTGAAGACATTACACCTGACGAAATAGGCGTGCTTGGAGGCGGTAAGTTCAAGGTAGGCGCGAGAATAACCATAGGCATGATACCGACGTTGATAAGAAGACTGAACGACCTGCCTGAAGTGGGAAGAGAATTCGGTCTTGTAATACTTGACGAGGCTCATCACGCGCCGGCTTCTACGTTCCTTGAAGTTCTGTCTTACTTCGCTAGCTTTTACATGTATGGGTTAACTGCAACACCACATCGAAGAGACGGATTAGAAGACGTGATGTTCGCCTCCATCGGGCTACCCAACTCGGTAATCAACCGACAGGAAGTGGTAGACAGAGGAGCGATCATCACTCCAAAGGTAGTGGTAAGAAACATCAGGTCAGCCAATGGTTTTGGCTATGACTACCACGAAATCGTGCGGGAAATTCTGACTTGCAACGTGGAACGGACCCGACTGATCGTTGAGGATATACTTCGAGAAGCAAGAGCTGGTCATCATTGTATCATTATTTCTACAAGGAAAGCTTACTGCGAACTTCTTTACGAAATCCTAAGCAAACATTGGAGTAAAACCGCGATAGCTACAGGCGATTACACCAAGACGCACAACGACTTACAGGTTAACCGACTTGAGTGCGACGAAATAACCGTACTCGTCACTACTTTTGAGTTGTTGGGTGAAGGTTTCGACGTGAAGAAGCTTGATCGAGGTTTCCTTGTGCTCCCCTTCAAAGAAAAGTCAAGGGTTGAGCAAGCGGTGGGAAGAATACAAAGGTCTTGCGAGGGTAAAAAGGAAGCGGTACTCTATGACTATGTAGATATAGACATAGGTATGCTCAAAAATCAGTTCTTCACGAGAGCGCTTACCTATCGCAAGCTTGGAATGGAGATAGTAAATGCCTAACTTGATTTACATACCGAACAAATCAAAGTTCTTTGATGAAATGGAACACTTCGCTTTTGAAACAGTGCCTGGTATAGTGGAAGGGCACACCAAGCTGGAGTATTCGTCAGAACCGCGTCATTTTCCGTGCGCTATTGTGCCTTACTTGCGAAGCGTGATCAAGAATCAGGACGGCGTGATTGATATTGTCTTTTGTGGTTGTTTCGTCTTCAGCAAGTTTGAATTAAGAAGGCTTAGCTATCCCGAATCGTCGTGGTGCAAAGACAGCACGGCTATAAAGAATGGTAAAATATTTGTGGGGCCTTACAAAGAGATCGGCAACCATGCCCACATAAAAGCACACGAAGCGGTGAGCCACAGCATTCATTCCGCAATACTCTATTGTGCCAGTCAAGGAGAGAGGGTCTCTATCCATGAACATAATCTTTTCTGCATGGTGAGCCTGAAAGTTGCGCACGACAGGATGGACCCTTACGTAGGGTCTGTTGGGTGGGTGGCAAGGCTGGCCATTGTAACCAAAGGCGAAGCACGAGACATACTCTACCGCTTCATTGAAGAAAGAGATCAAAGGATACTGGTGGAAAAGCTGGACAGAAAAGGACGAGTACTGGCAAAAGCAAACGCCAGATTAGAAAAATCGTTGAAGTTGGAAAAAATAAGGGAGCTGTACTCCAGCAAACTCTTGTTTGACAAGTACGACAAGCATGTGTTTGGAGTAGAGTTCAGTTAATCGAAAGGAACATTACATGGAAATAAGGATAAGGATCTCCACTTTAATGGAGAGCAAAAAATCCTTACTTGGTTCAATAGAAGATAGACTGGTAAGGATACCTCAGAAAATGAGGGAACAGCTCGGTTTGAAAACCGGGCTTTTTTTATCCCTGAAAGGAAAGGTAGGGGATGTCTATCTTCAAGTAGCGAATGCGTACTCGGCAGACGCAATGGCTGATGCTGAATGTCTATATGTGTCTGACAGCACGCACAGCCTGCTCGATCTAAAGGGGTTGTCGTCACTCGCACCGGCAAGAGACATATTGATCGGCTGTGATCCTGAATTCTATCTCGTGGACAAGAACACAGGCAAGACGGTGTCAGCAAGCAATTTCTTTTCGCATGCAGGAGAGGTTGGCAGTGATTGTGGTTTAGGTGAGTTGCGACCGCGACCTAACTACGATCCTTCCATTGTGACTGCTTCGATAAATACGCTGTTGAAGCACGTCAAGTATCGAATAGACAATCGTGGGATAATGCGAGACAGAAATCTTTATATCTGCGCAGCGTCCCACAGGAACAACGTGTCGGCTGGTTTCCATGTTCATTTCGGTTTGCCTGAAGTGTTGTTGAGAGGCAATCCTGACACGCCATGGCTAATGTCCAACATGGTAAGTATTCTTGATTACTATGTAGGTATTTTATCTATAGTGCCGGAAGGGAACGAAGACAACAAGAGGAGATCGGCAAGGTTCTGTAAGTACGGCAAGCCTGGCGACCACAGGCATGACATACTGACTTTGGAGTACAGAGTGCCAGGCGGTCATCTATTGAGGCATCCGGTTCTAACAGGGGGTCTTCTCGCCATCAGTAATGTAGTGATGAAAGACATGTTGAGTAGATTACAAAACTATTCAGACAACTACAGGCCGGGAAGGGTTTTCAGATCCTACGAAGAACTGCGAAATCTATATCCACGGCTTCCGAACAGGGAAGAAGTACTGGTGGCTATAACTTCGGAGACCATAACCAACGCTCAGAAGCATATGGGTCCAATACTCGAAGACCTTGGAAGAATGATCGGTTTCAAAGAGAGAAAGGATGCAATCTTGCCTTATCTGAACTATCTTTTAGAGTTCATGAAAGGCGATCGAAGATACAACGAGGACATTTCTACTAACTGGGGGTTGTAATATGAGAGACAATCGGGAAAAATGGCAGTTCTATGATCATCCGTCAAGACCGGCTCTGTCGCAAGCCGATGTGAGATACTGGAGAAGCACCCTTATGAAGATTTTGAAGGTTGGAATGGAGTTCGAGTTCAACCTGCAAGATCCGAAAGGCACCTGCAAGGGCGACAACGCTCAGTGCCCGTGCATCAGCATCAGCAAAGAATGTTGGAAGGTGTGCGCCAATGTCAAAACTTGCGCAGGTATGCCCTTCCCCGAGACGTGCAAAAACAGAACAGGCAGATGCGAAGTCAGTATGTGCGCGTCATGCGACAAGTTTGACTTCTCATGTCTCGGAGTGGCTTGCGTGGATTTCACGAGCGCCTGCTTCTCGTGCGACAAGTTCGCCAAGAGCTGCGACGGGTGTAACAAAAAGTATATTCCCGATCAGGACCCAAGACACATCAGAGAGAAATTGATGGAGGACTTCAAGCCAACCAACCACTATGGTAGAATGAACGACTCAGGTGTCGTCAGTATCACTACCGACGGATCATTGCTCGGCGGGTCTGGGCACGACAAGGGAGCCGAGATCATAACTATCGGGAGAAGGGTAGATTATTGGGAATTCTTCAAGATGGCGAGCCGAATCCTTCAGAAGATGTCGGCTGTCGGCGCGTTCCTCAACGAGAGAACCGGAAGCCATATGCATGTTCTGGCTTCCTATTATGAGAACGAAGGTTCAAGCGAGTTGGAAAGAAACGTGCCCCAAATCATCGCTGCGAACTTCCATCAACTCGTCAGAAGATTTCAGAATGGATTGACCTGGATGACGATCGCCCTGGATGACCCAAATCATATGACCAGGTGGGAGAAGTTCAGGATGAGTGTCCTTGGCGTATCCCCGGTGCTGAGAGACATGAGAAAAGTGGCTGAAGAAATCCACAGATTTTCCGGTAACAAATACGGGTTCGTGAACTATGACAGGATGCGCTTCGACAGCGCCGGCAATACCAGCACGTTCCACGCTGAATTCAGAGAAGCCGATTCGACCATGTGCCCATCCTACTACGCAGCGCTCGCGTGTCTTCACTACGCCTTTGTAATCAAAGCCGTGGAAATCAGTAGATACGGACTGCTGAAGGTGGGAGATGAAGAGTGGCTGAACAAAGCGCAAGCTATGAAGAACGTCATTCTCAACGGGTCAGGGGATTGGAGCAACAACAGGCTGAGCGACACCAAGAAGTTGCTCGACCATAGGGAATACTTCGTCAGTGAAGCCAGAGAGATGGTGGATCAGATGAAAAACGTTCTTATCACTCTCGGGCCGGCTTACGACGTGTTGGTCAAACTGGCTGAATCACCGGTCGCCATCAGAAGAATCGAAGGCAGATCATGGGAGCAGATCGAGCGCGACATCGCTGCCGAGATGACTCAACACGGACAACTCGACTCCAAGATCAGAGGGTTCATTGATCTGAGAACCATAGACCAATGCACTTCCGTGGCTGAGTGGGTTGATGAGGTACACAAGATCTTGTCCGAAGATGACGACATGCTCGAAAAGCCCGACAAAGAACAGATCCTTCGATATCTCGACCTGAAGTTGAGGGAGGGCGAATTCGTGTGGTCTGACAAGAGTGGTTGTCCACTGGTTGTATAAGGAGGGGTTATGTGCGGCATATTTGGCGTAATCGACTATGGCAAAGCTCCGTACTTCAAGGTTTCTACCTATCAGCAGGTCTTGAAAAATCTGTTGAAGGAATCCGAAATCAGGGGAAGGGATGCGTCTGGATTGTGCATAGTCACCGACCGAAAAATTTCCATATTCAAAGCCAGGATGCCGGGTGAAGAACTGTCCAAGTCGGCTGGAATGGATACCTTGATGAAGAGGATGCACGAGAATCAATTCCGCTCCGCTATAGGACACACCCGTGCTCAGACAAAGGGATCAGAATGGTTCAACGTGAACAACCATCCCATCATCGCGGGAAACATTATTGGGGTTCACAACGGATGGATAAGCAACGATGAGACCTTGTTTGACGAGTTCAAGGGCAAGATAGACCGCGCCGGTATGGTGGACAGTGAAATCATCTTCAGGCTTATCGAGCACTACCGAAGGGAAGGTGAAGGTAGGTCCATTATCCAAGCAGTGAAAATGACCTGCGAAAAAATCGTTGGAACTTATCGGTGCGCGTTCATAGACAAGTGTAATTCAAGATACGTTACCTTGTTCCACAACGACACGCACAATCCTTCGATAGCTTTACGCGATTACACATTTCAAAAAGTCATGGTTTTCGCGTCAAGCGAGTGGATCATCGACAAATCACTGAAGACCGGCAGTCTGCCGTATCCTATGTTTGATGACACACCGATAAATAGGTACGATGTGAAAGAGGGAGGGGTCAGGATAGACACCGAGACTGGGGAGATGTGTTTCTTCCGTGCCAAGCCCGAAAAAAAAACTACCTATCAATCTGGAGCATCAAGCGGTATGCCAGACGCGTTCGGGCGATGTTCAATGGGACATTGTGACCAATGTGCCCACCAAGCTTTCTGTTGTATGTAGGAGGAGTGAATGCACCCGACAAGATTGGAGTATTACAAAAACGGAATGTTTGGGGACAAGCCGTGGTTCGTGAGCTGCTTTCTTGCCACCAAACTGCATGCTGACATGCCAATAGGCACGCCGTGCTTAGCGTGGGTAGAGCCCTTTCATCTCGGAAACGCGGCCATTGACTCTTATTACGACACCCTACCCAGAGACATGATCGAAAAGAAGCTAACTATGGAAGAATTGCTCGCCATGAAGTTAGATCCTTACATGATCACTGATCTGATCCATAAATCCGTCGGGAAGATCTACATAGTTCATCTGTTTCCGACAAGCGCGCTGGGCAAAAGGGAGTATTACACTCATCAAATAGCGACTAACAACACAACCATAATACCCTTAAAGCCACTGATCTATGACGAGGGGACGATAATAAACATCGCTGAAGCCAAGGATATGTTCGATGAAGTTGACGACGTGGCGTCCAAGTTCCCAACGTTCGTGATCAATATGCTAAAGGACACTAGGTATGTCACCTACATACTGAACAATGTAACCAGAAACGTCATCAAGAACATAGGAGGAGCTTGCTCGGATCTTATCAATGCTTTGAGACGGCATCTGCCTGAATCAGTATTGACTATGCAAACAAACACCTCAACGGTAAGGTCTCTCTATGACACCGTAGTTATTTCATTCTATCACATAGACGACATGATAGCTGTGTTCGATAGATCCAAGGTTGGAATAGCCATGGAAATGTATCTGACAAACAGCGTGTGGAGTCCGGGTGAGATGGTGGAAAAAAGCTCGGTGTTCAGATTTCTGTTTTCAAAATCAAGAGAGAACTTGTTCACTATAGACGGAGAATCAATCAAACGGCAAATGGACGCTCCCGTAGGCGACGCAAAGGAAGTGCTGAACTGGATATTCGCAAAGCATTTCCCAGTGTCGCTTGAGGAGTCAAAGAAAGAAAAGAACAAGGAACGAAAAACACCGAAAGAACTTCCAAAGGAACTTCAAGTAGAAGGAGGCATCTAATGTGCGGAATCGTAGTAGGTCTAACATTCGGGAATAAGTTGTCCAAAACGGACGAGGCAATCAGGCAAAAGCTGTTGAGATATTTCACGACCGAACTCATCATTCTCACGGAAGAGCGCGGCAAGGACGCCACCGGAGCAGTCGTGTTGTTCAGCGACGGGCGGTACGCTGGTCTGAAAAGGGGCGACAAATCAACCGAATGGCTGGCCAGATTCAGTGACACAAAGGATTTCTGGGGCGGGTTCATGAAGGTGTGGAGAGAGAACGAAGTCCCTGGAAAAGTCGTCCTGGGTCACTGCCGACAGGGAACTCATGGCGACAAAGAAGACAACGCCAACAACCATCCGATCAAGGTGGGGAATATCATCGGCATCCACAACGGTCAGATCAGAAACCACGACATCATCTTCGAGAACCTGGGATGCAAGCGGGATGGTAAAGTAGACAGCGAAGCGGTCTTCAGGATGTTCGACCACTTCACCAACGGTGGTAAAGAGCCGTTCACCATGGATATGTGCCAAGAAGTGGTGCGCAGGATCGACGGTGAATTCGCAGTGGTGGCATTCAACGCAGACAATCCGGATCAGGTGCCGATATTCAGGGACAGGAGACCGGCTTATTTTGTCTTGCTGAGGCGTTATGGCATTCTTCTCATCGTTTCAGAGTCCAAGTTCTGGACTCAAGCCCACTTCCAGTATGAAAGGATGATCGGTTACAACCCCGATCTTTTCGGCACAAAGAAGATGCCTTCGTTTCTGGACAAGGGTGAGGTAGAATCGAAAGAGCTTCAGGACGATCACTGCATGCTGTTCGATCTGACCAAGGTTGTCACGATGGACACCAAGATAGACGACCTGGGAGAGTTGAAGCGCATGGAAAGACAGAGTAAGATCTGGGACACACGGATCATAAAGCCAGCGTATACAAGATCGGCTGCGACCTACTCGACTGGTGCCAGCACGCCCAACGTTGGGGCTCGCACCACAAAGACCTCCACCACTGCTACGTCGGGCTCCAATATTCCTGACGATCAAAAGCGCAGGGTCTGGGACAAGGTCACCAAGAGATACAAGATCAAGGTCGGTGATCTGATCATCGACGAGAACGACGAGCTTGTTCTCGAAACCATTGAGGGTGAAGTGGTTGATGACAAGAAAGACGACAAGAAAGACGACAAGAGCACATCAGTGGTATTGGTGGACGAAGACGATCAGGACGTAGTGGCATCTATCTCAGCTGAACCCACAGGTGCTGAAGAAGAGCCTGAAGAGAAAGCCACAACGACAACCCCGGCCGTGGAAGACGCCACTGACTATTCAACCGACGCCAAATCAGGCAGCGAAGATTCGGATGGTACCGTCTTCGAAACCACTGGTAAAGTTGTTGAGGTGAACCTGAAAAAGATCCCAGCTGAAGTTCTTGAGGCCGCTCGAACCGCTTACGACGCCATTCCAGTGCAGAACAAAGGCTTCGACAACATGGAAGACATGTTGACTCAACTGAACATTGAGAGTGAAGTCAAAGCCAAAGACCTTGGACCGCTGCTGGTAGCCAACCGAGCGTCGTCCCTTGCATGGAAACAAGGTTATGCGGCTTGCGTGATGGATCTTATGCAAGACCCTAAGGAGTCAAAGCTTCCTGTGACAAAGAGACGCGAGAAACACATTGCAGCTTTGAAAGCGATGGTGATTATCATGGCTAAAACTCTGAGTGAGCTGAAGAGCGGATCGAAAACCGTGTCCGACTTGACGCAGACGAAGCTCGCCAACGTCGCGCTTGCGCACCAAGTCAAAGTGAACCCGTTGGACTTCTTCCCATTGTTCAATGAGCATGAGCGCAAAATTGTTGCGGAAGTGGGAAGTATCATAACCAAGGCTGACGATTACAAGTGATAATGACAGGAGGAGGGGTATGAAGGCGCAAATCATGTTGGTTGTCTCTCCGAAGATGGATTCCAACCGAAAGAAAGATCGGGGAGAGGACGGATTGATCAGGCTCGGTTCCAAAGCGCGAGAAGCTCTCGGGCTTGGTAAAGAGAAGACCGTGGAACTGTGGCCCGACAACAAGAGCACGGACGACAGGATCAACCGTGCCAGAGTATTGTCGATCTTCGAAGCTTACAAAGAAGATCTGAAGGGGCTGAAGGAGTCTGGAGCCAGTGAAGAGGAGTATCTTCGATCCGGATTCGTCACCTCAAAAACCTTTGAGACAATCTGCCGCGATCGCTCCAAGAAGCGCGAATCGATATGGGTTGCCGACACCATAACTGAGACGGTAATCGGTAGCGATCCCGAGTTTCTTCTCCTCGACGACAAAGGTCACGTAGTGTCAGCCAATGGATACTTGCCTTATGGTGGAGAGTTCGGTTGTGACGGATACATGGCGGAACTCAGACCGAAGCCCGCGATCTCACCGGCGGACTTCGTCAAGAACATAAGGGACCTGTTCAAGTCGGAGTACGGTCGCAAAATCAAGGATCTGAAGTGGGTTGCGGCTTGTTGCTTCGACGGCACCCACAAAGGCGGAGGGCACGCCAGCATTCCTGTAGGAGGGCATGTCCACATCGGATCTCCTCTAATGTTCGCAAGAACAATGGATAAGATGGGCGCGGCTGTGAAGTCCGCGGCGTATCAATGCTTGAAAAAGCTGCTGGACGAGTACATCGCCGTGCCGGCAATGAAGCTCGATGGAATAGAAGAGTCCGTCGCGAGGCGAAAGGATCATGGCTATGGAAAATTCCATGACATTCGAACCGATCATGGCAGACTGGAGTGGAGGACCCCTTCAGGAATATGGATGGCGCATCCACTGTTAGCCGAGGCGTTTCTAGGAGTTTCCAAAGCTGTGTCTCAGGCGTTCTTCCTCTTCCTGGAGGAAGGTGGGTATGAGAAGGAGCTGCTGATTCCGAAAGGCATCGTGCCGAACGAGAAGTATCTGTCCGATATGCCGGGGTGGATGTTGGCGGAAGCATCGTTCGAGGGTTGGAACGCAATCCCGGTTACGAAAGAGTTCGAAGCCGTGATTCCTACCAAAATCATGGCATCCATTTTGCTAACTGGTGGCATGGAATTCAACAAAGCTTACTTCACTAGGTTGGCAAAATTGTTCAAAGGGCTACCAACCTACAAGGAATATCGGAAAGAAATAGAAGTATTTCTTGAAGTTGTGGCTCTCTCTGAAGAAGATCTGAAAGAAAACCTAGACAGAGACATCAAGGGAAACTGGATGGAGAAGAAGAAGTTCATCGTGGAATAAACAGAAACCAAAAGGACGAAAGGAAAAACCATTATGGCAAAGTATTTGTGGTATTCAGGAGCAACAGACGTAACCGGAAAAGCGCTGGCGGAGGCTTTGCATCTCACCGCCACCAAGACGAGGCCGAAGAATCTGACTGCGGCCGACCTGGTCATCGGTTGGGGAGTCAAAACGGATGAGCCTGTGAATCTGAACGGGACCACTTGGAATCATCCCAACGCAATCAGGGCCAATCGAGACAAGTTGGGGGCACTGCAAAAGATGTCCGTAAACCAGGCTCTCAAACCCTGCATCGCGGATTTCGTGGGCGCAGGCGGAGTGATGTCGTCTCTTCAGCACAACACCATCAATCTGCCTCTCATCGGCAGAACCAAGTCCCATCAGGGCGGCAAGGGGTTCTGGCTGTGTCCGACCAAGCACCTGGTCAAGCTGGCGATCGACTCCGGAGCTGACTACTTCCAGAGCTTCATCGACATCAAGGACGAGTACAGACTCCATGTGGCTTTCGGCGACGTGATTCTCGCGGTCAAGAAAGAGGTGAACACCTCAGAGGAAAGCTGGACTGCCATCCGCAAAGAAAAGGTGGCTGAGTGGGCAACGAAGAACCATATTGAAGTCGATGACGCCACGGTAAACGCGGTGCTCAAGGTGATGTTCAAAGAAGCGGTGGTGCCGGATTACATCATCAGAAGCAACAGGCGGGGATGGAAGTTCGTCGGTGTGAATCTACCCAATGTACCGGTAGCGCTGAAAAACGCAGCCGTCAAAGCAGTGGAAGTGATCGGTCTCAACTTCGGTGCCGTGGACTGCGCCATCGGAATGGACAACAATCCCTATATCATCGAGGTCAACAGCGGTCCCGGGTTGCAGGGAAACGCCCTCCAGAAGTACGTGGACATGTTCACAGCCAAGATCGCCGCGCTCGATGCGCCGGTCGCCAAGAAAGCCGTGAAGAAAGCCGTCGCCGGCGTGGGTGCGCAAGAAGCGGCTCCGGCAGCTGAAGGCAAGATCAGCAAAGCCAAGTTCAAGCTGTTGCTGGAAGCGTGCGAGACTCCGGCCGAAGCCAAGAAACTGCTTTCGATGCTGGAAGATTAACAAAGTCGAAGGGAAACTCTTATGAATAAATTCATGCTCTCAGTAGGACCGCAAGAGGTGGCTGCTGGGATATCAACTCTCATAAACCAGGGGGGTCAGCTTGGATATCGGCTGACCCCTATGGGGATTACCAAGAATACCGTCAGTTACATGGTAGAACTTGACGGGGACAAAGTCATAGGCGTGATAGGTCTGGAACAAGTCAATCCAAAGGTCACCGAACTCAAACATCTCAGCGTTGACCCCAACTACAGACGAAGGGGTATCGGGAAGAGACTATTGGAAAGAGCAGTCAAATACTCCCCCACCGAATTTGTTTACGGTATGGTAAGAGCTGACAACGAAGTGAATATCAGGAATAATCTCAGGGTGGGGATGAAACCAATCGGAAAGAAAAAAGGTAGGGGATGCTACCTTATTTGTTTTGCGAGGAGGAGAGATGATCAACAACGCGACAGATATCTACACCATGGATAAGCTCAAAGAAGCTTCGTATGTGATGATCGAAGTCACACCGAAGGATGGGCCGCTGGAAAGAACCTACGGGTTGTTCATGGGTATTGATTCCGTAGTGCGAACCAATACTGCGATAGCTTCCACGAACGAGCTGTTTGTCTTCTTGTGGAAAGATCCGGTGATTCACATGTTCAATCTGGATCGCTACGATGTCACGCAGATTGAGATAGGCGCCAAAACCGCCGGCAGTTCTTCAAGATACTTCAGCAAGAACGAGCAGGTCGAGGTTCTTCAGAAGCTAAGGTTTATCCACAATGCCATGAAGGAAGCCGGTCGAATGATGGACGGCAGTCTGGTGGACACGGACAAGTACAATGTCCCAGACGCCATCAAGATCAAGATAAAAGAGACTACCAAGTCCACTACAACTACCGGCACGTCTTCTGGAAACTGGAACAGGTCTGGCGGGCAGTCGTACAATCAGCATGCGTGCGGTTATTCGGGCAATTATTCTGGCGGGACGTATGTTCACAAAACGGTCTCAACCACCTGGATGCAGAGAACGAGCAAGTACCCGATTGAAGCCGCAATCACTCGTATGCGGGCCAAGATCGCCGAGATAAAGGAAGGCACATACAAACCACCGCAACTTACCGAAATACCTTACGATAAGAAAAAATCTGAGGGCGGCGAGGACGAAAAAAAAGCAGTAACCCAATCGGGTACGACCCCGACCGATACATGTGCGGATAGCACGTCGGAAGCTTACGAGGCGGCTTTGCGTCAGATGGAAAATCATGACATGTTTTGCGCTTGGGGCTAATTTTTTGCTTGACTTTGCCTAGCAAAACCCTTACTATATTCTATAATACTATATAGTAGGATAGGTATAGGTAAGGAGGAAGACTGAATGGGTGTAAAACTAATAGGAAATTCAAGTATTATGTCCCAGCTTACAGTAGCGATGCGATCAGCCTCGGAAGAGAACAGATCAATTCCTCATATGCTGTTAAGCGGTGCGGCAGGCTGCGGTAAAACCTCAACGGCAAGGTGGTTAGCGGCAGCGACAGGGGCTCAGTTCATAAACATCGCTCCTGATTCCATTAAGAAGAGACACGATCTGTTCCCCATCTTAAAATCTATGGATAGAAGGACAGGTTATAGCCCTCACGGAAAGAAAATCGGACAGATAAAGCCGGCTATTCTGTTCATAGACGAGATTCACGGGCTTTCTGTTGCGGCTCAGGAGTATCTCGGCGTAATGATGGAGGAATATTGCATCGCCGCGACGACTCACGAAGTGAAGAACAGCAACCATTTCTACAAAGATCCCAAGTCGAAGAATGAGCCTTTTGTGGTATGGGTTCCCGAGTTTACCCTAATCGGTGCAACCACAAACGACGGTAAGCTTACCAAGCCATTTCATGACAGGTTCAAACTGCGATTCCACTTTACTCCTTACAGGATGGAGGAAGCCATCCAAATCGTATTGTCACATGCCGAAAGTCTGAATGTGCGCATAACGAAAGAAGCTGTTCTTGAAATAGCCAAAAGAGGACGAGGTGTAGGCAGAATACTGGTAGGTTTGCTTGAGCGATGCAGAGATATGTCGGTATTCTATTCCGTTCCTGAAATCAACCTGGAACTCGCGATACTTACCTTCAATGAAATAGGTATAGACAGTACCGGGCTGACGAGAGGTGATGTAAAACTTCTCAAAACCTTGTACGAGATAGGTGATCCGGTAGGTCTTGAACACTTAGCAATTCAACTAAACGAATCGACTAAGGTATTGAGCGAGACAATCGAACCTTATTTGATTCAGCGAGGATTTGTAGCTCGTGGGTCCAAAGGTAGAACCTTGACGGACGCTGGCAGGATCTATCTGGTTGAAAACAAGTACGTGGAAATGGAACTGGAACCGGATTTTATCATACCAATGAGTCTCTTTAGAAAGGAGTAGCACATGCCAATCAGGGATGAGGAAATGATTCACATCAGTGAAGAGGAAAAAGCAAAGGGGAAGAAAGACATGAAGTTACCGGATTTCTTTCTCGGTCACACCAGGGAGCAAGCTGAGCAGGTGTTGAAGGACTACAAGCACGACGTGGATTGGATTGCTTCCAGAGCGGCAGCCATAACCCGCCTCGACAAAAACGACCTGGTGCAGGAAGGATACATCGGACTTGCCAGGGCTGTTCGCGACTTCGAAGAGGGACGTGGCGCGGCTTTCAGAACCGTGGCGATCTACAAGATCAAGGACGCGGTAAAGGAGTTCGTGTCCACCCAAGGCAAGAACGTGATCATTCCAAGGTACGTGCAGGAAACGATCAAATTCGCCACCGTCCTGCGGGACCTTCTCTCGAAGTCCATCGGGGAAAACATATCCCCTTTTGTCCCCATGACTGAAGTGTGGAACATGGCCAAGAAAGAGGTGGTGAAAAAGGCGAATGCCGAGGGTAGTCTGACAAAAGACATTCAGGATGCCATCCTCGGTTTGAAAAACCTAGCCGCCAGATCGAACACGTCGGCGCTCAATCTCATCGAGCGCGCCGAGTTGATGCCCACGAAGATGGTGGACATCGAAGAAAACATGTACATGAATGAAATCCATGTGGAGGACAACGTGGTGGAGAAGCTGAGCGTAGCCTCCACGGTAGAACACATCCGCAACTTGCTCTCCCCGGAAGATTTCGAGCTTCTTTACGATCGTCATATAGATGGTATGACCATTGAGGAAGTAGGTCAAAAGATCGGCATCACTGCCGAGTCAGTATCCGTTCGAGAACAGAAGTTACTGGCGAAATTGAGGAAATATGAAGACAAAATACTTGCGCATGAAGTTGTTGCAGGCTTTAAGGGAACTGGTCAACGGAGAAAGCGAAGTCTACCTGGCGGGACAATATGTACGCGATTTGGTAAGGCACAAGAAGCCAGTTTCGCTGATTGAAATCGTTGTCCGCAGAGTATCCCTACAAACGATCGCGGAGAAGTTGAAATCCCTGGTTCCCAAAGGCAGTATGAAGCTGAAGGGCACCATAGGGGAGTTGTGGATTCAGCTCAACGGAGAATCCATTAGGATTTCTCTTCCCAGAAGAAAAGGAAAACCACATCCTGACGTATCTCTTGAAGAGGACGCACGAGATCGCAAGTTCACAATGGACTCGATGTACATTCCACTCAAGAAGGTAAAGAAGAATGTGAAAATCATTGACCGGTTTGGCGGTCAACAGGACATCAAAGAAAAGAAGGTTGCCGTTATAGGCAAGGCAGACCAACTATTAAGGGAAGACCCGCATCAAATAGCCAAAGCAATAGCATTGGCTGCTGAGCTTGGGTTCCGACCCGACGGCAACCTTTTCCACGCTTTGAGAATCAACGCCAAACTGGTGAATGATCTACCCGGCGAAGAAGTAAGGGACATGCTTGAGAAGGTGCTGCTAAGCAGAAGACCTTCCAAGTATCTCAAACTGCTTCAAGACACTGGCATTCTGATTGAAATCCTGCCTGAGCTTGCTTTGTGCAAGGGAGTAAGTCAGAACGAGAAGTACCATAAGTATGACGTATTCACTCACTGCTTGATGGCTTGCGACAACACGAACCCTGAAGTGGTGATAAGACTAGCAGCTCTACTGCACGATTCAGGCAAAGCAATCGCCAGGAACGAGATAGTAAAGAAAGGTCAGAACACGATCACCTTCTACAACCACGAAGCAATCGGAGCCGAACTGGCGAAAAAGAACTTGAGGAAACTTGGGTTCGACGAAAAGAAAGTAGTGCGTCCTGTATCCGATCTTGTCCGTTACCATATGTATAACTACGTAACGCAATGGACTGACAAAGCGGTGCGTAGGTTCATACGTAAGTTGAAAATAACGGAAGAGGATTTGAAACACACGGACAACATCCCCTTGTTCCAAGTAAGAAGGGCTGACAGACTCGCCAGTGGTCAGGACTTGAAAGAAGTGTCCCCAATACAGAGGGCGCTTGAAGAAAGAATGCGAGGAGAACTCGTCAAGCTGAGACCTACAAAGCCTGAAATGGCTGTGAACGGCAGCGTGATCATGGAAAAGTTCTCCCTGCAAGAAGGTCCTACGGTAGGGCACATTTTGAACCATCTTCAAAAGATGGTGACAGATGGACATGTTCAAAATTCAAGAGAAGCACTTCTTGAGGAAGCATCGAAATACTTATCAGGGGCACTCAAATGACAACTGAAGCTGGTAGCCTTGGGATCTGCGTAAAAATGAATGGAGCACAATGTGCCGGTAAGTACTGTGATTACTGGGACGACGAGCGTCAAGCGTGTTCTGAAGCGCTTGAAAGTAAGATGAGAGTAGAGATCTTGCATGGTGTGTTGGAACAAAAGAAAGAAGAGGATATCCAGAAAACAGAATCCGAATCTTTCAAGAGGATGGTGCGACAATTGAATATTGTCAATCCAACTCTGACTAAGCATTGATATACGAAGTTAATAAAATTATTTTAATTATGATGTAGTACGACGTAAAAGTTGCGGAGGTATCGATGCCACCTGCGGCAACCTGCGACAATACATTGAAGCGATACGGTAATCCGGTCACCCCGTTAGTTAGTAACGGCTCATCCCGACATCCCGTAAGTGGATATGGGAGTGGCAGTAATACCGTGGGTGGAGGTAGAAGACTGAAGAAGCACTTGTTTTACTGGAGCGTCGCTAAACAAGTTATCCAGTAGTTGCCAAATGTCTGGTCAACATTTGGTGTAGTAAATCAGTAAAGGACGAGTGGGATGGGGGTGGGCCGACCATTGCTTAGTCAAAAGAAGGGGTGTGTAAATGCTAGTATCACAAGTAAGAGTGCAATACGTGTGTCCAACATGTCATGGAAAGGTCTCTACTTATCATCTACAAGGCTTCTGCCAACTGGATCGCATACGAGAGCGGTATTGGAGTAGGTGCTCCAAGTGCGGCGTGGAGATGGTGATCGAACACGCTTCTGGCGCCAGAATAAAAAACGAAGGGAACATAAACCCAAGATCCACAGGCGGATTCCATGGATAAACTCGACTCCGGAGACATCATCTTCATGGCCGGCGCAATAGGGCTGGCAGATGAATCCATACAAGAAGAAAACCAATTCGACAACGACGTTGAAGATCCTATAGGTTTGTTAGACCCGCCTGTAGAACGCAACAATGTCAACGTAAGATTGTTTCGGAATGGTCATCCGGAACTTTATGACCACATAGTGGAAACCATCGCAAAGCAAAGAGTGGAATGGGCGGAATCAAAGCGAATAAAAGCAGAAGTTCAGCATGAGCTTGACGCTCTGGACGAATGCGAACGAATACTTAGGGATACGGAAGATGAAAAACGATGAGCCTTGTGGGCGACTGATAAAATACGGAAGTATGGACTATTGCTGTTCAAATCCCGAATGCAGATACAGCGGGTCCACTTCCTTCTCTGGTGGCAAGGGGTACACGCTGAAGGAGTTCATTGAACTCTTTTACGGGTCGAACGGTAAAAGACAATGCTCTCTATGCCACAAAGGAAGCGTCATCGTAAAGCACGCCAGCTTCGAATGGAAGAAAGTGCCGTTGGACAAATGGACGGCGCATTACATATGCGGCAGCTGTCATCAACCGTGGACTGCAACAGTGTATACAGACAAGGGTGAACTGGAGGTCTACGTGAAGGTTTATGAAGACATCATTTGCCCAATGTGCTACAACGATGACGAAACTTTGATCGATGTCGTCAGTGTGACGAAAGAGGAAAAGGAAGCAAAGACATTTTCATACTATTAATGCGTGTGATCCGTCACTGATGAGGTGGCGTTTCCAATATAGGAAGGCATAAGCCAGATAGAGTAGAGCTAATCGCCTAATAGGATGGGTGGGCTCGGTGGTGTGAGCAGATAGGGTTTTAGGCGATGGTCGTCAGTTCAAACCTGACTGCCTTTCACATTAGGGCGGTGATGTGTGGTATCGGTTCTAATCCGAGTCACTGTTCTAAACAGATGGTAGTGTAAAGGGAGGACAGCTTATCCTCCTAGGTAGGTAGGCGCAACCCGCCTAACCTACCTACACTACCAAGAGGAGAACGTAATGCTTATCAAAGCTGTGGTGTTTAGATTTTTCTGCCCGAAGTGCGGTCATATGGAAATGAAACACCAGCGCGCTGTAGGACATGATTTCAGCGTGATCGTTGAAGCGATACAATCGCACGCTATACCTACGTGTCCTAAGTGTAAACCAGAGGTGAAGCTGAAGTTCGACAAGATAATGTGTAAACCTCTGAAAGAAATCGGAGGATTCGTAGATAAGTTTGGCGACGAGAAAAACGGATTCTGGGTTTGTGGCAGCCATCCCACTAAAAAGTTCTTTCCAATACCACTAAAGGACGCGGTGACAAAGGGGGATAAATACGACATGGAGTGGGATGGTATAGGCATGTCCATTTTCTACAGCGATATAGCCAAGAACGGACATCCTTGGAAGTGCCCAACGTGCAAAGAATACTTAAGATATTTTGACGAAAGGGAGGTTGGCTTCGCGACATAACCTTAAACTATGGAAAATAAATGGGAAAACCAAGTCATTCAAGGCGACAGCTTAGAGCTGATACCACAACTACCGAATGATTTTATCGACTTGGTCGTAACTAGTCCACCTTATAACGTAAACCTAGGCGACAACAAGTTCAACAAAAGCAAATACGACACTTATGACGACAACAAAAACCACTGGAAATATATCGAGTGGTTAAGAAGTCTGTTCGTTGCTTTAAATCCAAAGATAAAATCAGGCGGTAGGGTTTGTATCAACATAGGCGATGGAAAAAACGGACAAATACCTACCCATAGCGACATCATTCAGTTCATGATGCACGGCGAAGGATTGAAGTATTTAATCAAGACCACAATCATCTGGAACAAAAGCCAGATTGGCAATAGGACTTCGTGGGGTAGCTTCAAGTCACCAAGCAATCCGTCCTTTCCGACTCCTTTCGAATACGTAATGGTATTCTGTAAAGATAGTCAAGAGAAGGCGGGAGCAAAGGAGGACATAACAATAACCAAAAAAGAGTTTATTACTAACAGTTTAGCCCTGTGGAATTTAATGCCTGAGATTAGGATGAAGCGATTCAAGCACCCCGCCATGTTCCCGCTGGAACTTCCTTACCGGCTTATTCAATCTCTGTCTTACAAGGGAGACCTGGTGTTTGATCCTTTCTCTGGTGTTGGAACCACATGCTTAGCCGCCAAAATCTCTGGTAGAAGATACCTGGGTTTTGAACTAAGCGAGGAATACATCCAGACTGCGAGGGGTAGATTAGACGCGCAGTTGGGATTGTTCGAGGTGGAATAATGGGGATATCAACTTACTACAACACTTACACAACAACATCAGCGTCAGCAACAACCGATTGGAACACAACTACTTCAGGATCAGTGTGGATGGATGACCACACCTTGTACTACGAAACTGAGCCCGAGCGGAAAAAAATCATCAAAGACAATATTTACGATAAAATCCTAGAAGTGAGGGAGGAGCTTGTGAAAGCCGCGCCGAAACAACCGCATGAGGAAGCCAAAACTGGCTGGTTGAAAGAGATGTTCAAATCAAAGAGAGTGGTAGGGTCTGGACCGCGCGGCACCCGCATGCTGGTAATTCCTGGCGGCAAATTCAGAAAAGCCACTCATCTTATAGGCGACAGTGATATTGCGGCTATTTCCAACGCAGGGTTTCAAATTTCGGGAGTATATTGCCATGAAAATCTGAAAGGATTACAGAATAATACTCACGGACTTGTCATATCTCTGCATACGGTGGTGGAAGTGGAAGACAATTTCATGAAGAGAGCCAACCGCATACATGAGATACTATGTATGCTGATGCCAGACAATAGAAAAGCTGTTGCGATTTTGTGGGAAGAAGAGATCGATGAACCGACGCTGAGTCAGTTGGTGCATTTTGCCGGCGGTCAAAACATAGAAAAACTGGAGTGCGAACTTCCTGGTGTAGTCCTAGCGGCTTCACTATTGGAATAGGATAGGTGGGTGGGCACCATAAAAACAATCAAAAAGCGGTGCAGACATTGGGTGGGGCTTTTTGAATCAAACCTAAGGACAAGGAGG
>Ga0105097_10000084_pt1 | contig 35230 bp, 50 predicted proteins | sample PPLLak12cMay2015_FD_87035 | JGI IMG/M metagenome (GOLD analysis project Ga0105097, IMG submission 87035) | Freshwater sediment microbial communities from Prairie Pothole Lake near Jamestown, North Dakota, USA - PPLs Lake P7 Core (1) Depth... | ecosystem: Environmental > Aquatic > Freshwater >...
CGATGAACCGTCCGGCATCGCCCGCCGGGATCCAGATGGTTGCCTTGCCCACCGCCGCAGGTCGAACGTCGTTCGGGAGCTGCTCGTTCCACGCGTCGAATTCCTGCTGGTTCGTGTTCGGCAGGTTTAACGTGCTGAATATACCCATCGGGTCGATCAGGACCACGCTGTAGTTCTGCATGACCCGTACCAGTTCCTCCGCATACACGCCTGCCAGGTATGATTTTCCCCCGCCCGATTTTGCCACGATGAACGTGTGTTGCTTGCGGGTGAAATCGATGTATAGGGGATTCTCCTTGTCTAACACGATCTTGGAGATGCGATGGTGCTTGGAATCCCAGACGGGGACGAACGGGCGCCCGATGTATGCGAGGTCGGTCATTGTTTCAATTCACCCTTGCTGGCGAGGTCGTTGTATTGCCCCTCGATGATGCATTGCAACGTGGCGTCCCGGTTGCTATCGAGAGCCGCTTGGATGGCCATGAACTGTTCGATCGTGTCAGGGTCATCGATGCGGACGACCAAGATCGCGGGCATCCGCGGTTTCACGGGTTGCAGGAATCCCGCAGGGAGCTCGCCCACGTAGTAGTACGAGAACCTGCCACGCACGGTGTCGCGCGTCGCGGTCTGGATGATACCGTCCGCACGTGCGACCAGCATGGACACGTGCTGCAGGGTGTGCCCGAGCAGAGCTGCGATCGACCGCAGGGTCATCGGACCCTGTTTTTTCAGCGTGTTCACCAACCGGCTCACGGCTTGGTCGGTACGTGTTTTAGGAGGATCGGGGGTGCGCGTGGTAAACCAGACACGGGTCCCGACACCACGTTTTGCAGACAGGCGCTCCGAGCGCAATCCCGGCACGCGGTCCAGCACGCCCGACAGCCGCCCGTCCGACCACCCCAGGGTCCGAGCAGCTTCGGATTTTTTCACGGGTCGTGCATCCAGCAATGCCTGCAACGCAGCCACGTCGCCGTCCCTTGCTTTCTCGTCCCCGCGCGGATTGAACGACGTGTCTCCACGGACACCGCGTTGCCCATGGCGCCGTCCGGGGCTTGGAGATATCGAGGCAAGGGGGGGAAATTTTTTCATGGTATCAGGCACATCAGCGTCCGCTGCTTTCCCGTCCTCCAAAATAATTCGGTCGGGGATTGATCCTATAGCCGGGGTTTCACCGGCGCCTGTTTGGAGGGCTTTCGGGGCAGGGACTCGCGAACGCACGTCCTGCAGAATCGCCTGCTGGACGTGCTTGGATGGTTCGGGCGGCGTCTTGTTGCGGTCCGGGCACCGATGGTGCTCGTACTCGTCCCAGCTGTAAAACTTCTCGCCGCACGTTGCGCACTTGAACATCATCATGGATGCACCTCGATATCTTTTCTGGATCCGGGTTTCGCGCCACGGTGGCGACAGAAGGAGGGGGAAATGTCCGGCATGTTTTGAACAGGCAGCGAAAAAGAAGAACGCGCTCTAGGGGGTGTGGGAAAGGAGCTGCCCGGTGAACGATTCGCCGCGCGTGGTCTCGCGCCCGAATTCCAGATCCGGGTGATGGAACGTGCCACCACGTCCAGGATGCGTTCGATGATGTTCATGCGTGATCCCCCACGATGCCCCTCAACGGGGTGAAATGCGCCGGGTGCTCGACGAACCGAGCCAGCCAATCCATGTACACGCTCGCGGAACGATATATCCGCGCGGGGCGCACGGGCCGCGTGCACGTGCAGGTCACGTCGACGATGATGAACGTGCCGAATGCACGAACCGAGATGGCGTGCCCATCCCACGTGACGGGACGAGCACGTGCCCGCGTGTCGACGTTCATCACGACCGCATCGGCAATCTCGGCGGCGCAGAGCCCGCAGTATTTCGTGCCGCTCAGGACATGCGCCCGCCCGTGGTGCCACGGCTCCATGCCGGTGGCGATGCAATTCGGGCACAGGTACGTGCTCGTTGTTTTCGTTGTTGCCATGTATTTCACTTCGTTTCCTCCACGATCGCGAACACGGTCTTGGGTCGACCGCGCCCGCGGTTCGTGCGGGTAGTGTACGTGTAGATTTTTTTTTTGATCATAAGTTTCTTGATCACGTCGAACACGGTGGTGCGTGCAACACCCAGCTGCTGGACTATCTGATCACGAGTGAGCGGTCCACGCGCCAGGCACGCCTCGATGCGTGCCTTCAACCCAACGTGGCGCTGCGGGTGATAATGCGCGTTCCACTCCCGCCATTGCCGGAGGGCGGCATTTCCCACGATACCCCGATGCAGGCACGTCTCCGCCCGCTTGTGGTTTCCATACCCGCGCCGGGAGAAGGTCCTGCCGCAGGAGAGGCACGTGACCGTTCCCGGCACGTTCACGCCGGTCGGTGCGGGTGCGGTTTCAACCATGTTCAGCACCCCGTCCTCGCCGCGATGGCGAGGTACTCGTTCCACTCCCGCATCCAGCAGCGGAAGATTTTTAGCGTGTTCCACGTGTCGGCGTGATTCAACATCTCGCCGAGAGATTGCACGAATGAACCCCCGTGGCTCTTCATGGCGCGTGCCACCCGCGCCCGCTGTGCCTCGATCTCGTTGATGCCGATCACGTTGATCGTCTTGGTGGCATCGTTCATGGTCAATTGCCGCTGCGCCATGCACAGGTTGCAGAACGTTGCACGTCCACCCGCGGGGCGCAGGCGCACTTGGTAGTAAATGCCCGGGCCGTGTGATTTGCAACCATCGCAGGTAACCGAGTCCTCGACAGCCACCACGACGGGCGGCATGATGGTGGTGCTCATGGTGCCACCCCTGGAGGGCAGGACGTGACATGTTGGCACGCCGCGCACTTGAATGCCCAGAGCCCGTCCTCCTGGACGGTCCAGAACGTCGCCCGTGGTTCGCCGCAGTACGTGCAATCGATGACGTGCTGCCCGCGCTCGAACAAGCTCTTGAAGATCGACAGGTCGTGTTCGACGGCGGCGCGGTCCTTGCCACCGAACGGTTGCAGGATCGCCGTCTCGCCCGCGCAGGATGCTGCCTTGGCTGGCGCAGCCTCATTGAATTTATCGACCGTGACCTGCACCACGTGCCGGATGTTTACCAGCTCCAGCGTGTCGTGATCGTACGGGCCTCGGGACCGCTTGATGAATACCATGAACGATTCGGTACCGATTTGCTTGATGCCCGAGAAGGCGTCCCCTGCCGACGGGGTGATTGTCAGGTACATGCCGTCGACCGAGAGGACCGACGTGCTTTTACCCGACTCGACGAGATTCGCCACGGCGTTCGTGGCGAGCATGTTTTCAATCGCCGTGTCCATCTTGATCCCCCGATTTTTTCTCCTGGTCCGCGGTGAGCTGTGGCAACACGCGGTCGACCATGTCCGCGAATGGCAGGTAGAGCAAGTACCGTGTCTCGTCGTCAGGTGCATCGTTGATGGCAGCAATGACGTGGCGCTCGCCATGGCACAGGTTGGATAGTTTGTAGTAATGGATGTTGCCAAAGAAGTTGCGCAGCTCGGCACCCGAACCGAACCGTGGTTTTCCCATGAGCAGGACCAGGCGCTGCAACAGTGCCCGTGGATTCCTCTTGATATACCCCTCGTTCGGGTGAGGTTCGACCATCGCATCTTCGAGACAGTCCACGATGCGATCCAGTGATAATGCTTTGCCGCACACGTGCTCGCCCCACTTGTCGACGGTGGCGAATGTTTGCCCCCATCCTGCTGGACCGATCTCACCGACCAGTTTTCGGGCGTCGAATAACGTGTCCTGCATTAGTCCATGAACACCCCGGGATTGTTGATGCTGATCGTGCACTCGCTCGCCAAGATGGGCAAGCCGTGCGTTGGCAGGTCCCGCCGCACCTCGGCGACGGGAAGCTTGAACTTGGCAGCGACGTGCTGCACCAGCCGCTCGATGGTCGCGGCGTCGTACACCGACAGGTCGACGTGGTAGAACCGCCGCTCGCCGTGGAGTCCCGCGGCGCGGTTGATGGTCGGGATCGGACCCACGATGTCGACCGTGCTGGACCCGAACACCGCCACGAAGTCCTTCGCCCGCTCCGGGTCGGTGATGGTTGCTTGGAAGTCCCCGTGCATCATTTTCTCCTCCGAGCGATTCCAGCGATCACCAGCATGCCCGCAGCAACGGCCGCCAAAACCAGCGCAAAATTCTCGTGGTGGAGCACCTGGTCCCACGACCACCAGACACCCCACGTGATGCGTTGTTCGATGATGATGATGGCTGCCAGCGCCAGCAGCACCAGCGCCGCGATGATGACCGCGTTGTAACGTGCTCGATTCATGTTGTTGATCAGTCCTCCAAAAGTGCCTTGAATATCTGCCGGGCGTGGTCCGCCGAATACACGAGCGTGTCCCCGCCCCGCTTCCAGAACTCGTCGAGCGTGATGGTCTTGACGAGGACCCCGTTCTGCGTGACACGGACGATTGCATCCCCGACCTCGGCCGTGAGATCCCTGAACACGATGGTGGTTGCCATGGCGATCATCCCTGGTGCCAGTACCACTGGCCACCCGTGATCTCGTGCTCGTGCTGGGTGATGAAACTCGCCATCGCCTCGTGCTCGAAAAACTCGGCGTCGTCCTTCGCATAGAGTTGCTTGAGCAGGTGCAGGTACTGCGCGTACACTTGCAGCTGCTCCAGCGTCGCCCGCGCCCCATTTTCCGGATAGGCGTATTTCAATCCATGCGCCCGCGCCTGCTGCTCGAACTGGCACGTGTACGTCGTCTTCACGTTCGTGTCCAGCCACTTGGCGTTATCCGCTGGCTGTCCATCCGCATTGATCTTGTCAACGAAGAAGAGATAGTAGCCCATTCAGACGGTCGCCATTTTCTTTTGATGATACTCCCGGACGGCTTGCTTGATGAATTCAGCACGCGACCCGAACCCGCTTTTCGGATCATCGACGATCGGGTCGATGATGTCCTTCACGAATTCGACCGGGAGCTTTATCGTTGTGTAGGTTGTTTCAGACATGATGATAGACCTCGCACATTGAATCGCTCGCGTTTACAAATCGCCCAAGACCAGCGCGGTGAAGGGAATTCCGGATATCTTGGGTTCCGGGGGTCGAGTCCCTTGGCTGGCACGCGGTTTGATAACCGAGTGTTAGAAATGTGTGGTTAATCAAGGTATAATTAGTAGATCGATCTTCGAATATATAAACTTATCCATCCATTAGAAATTGGTTAACCACACAGAGATATTAGAATAGGTACAAAACGTTGATATGGTGGTTTAACCATACTTTACTCATGGAGAACACCAACGATGGTTATACAACCATTAAACTGCCAAAGGAATTTGCAAAATTAATTGATGAGTTGGTGGATGATGAGAAACTCGGTTTTTCCTCTCGTACCGAGGTCGTTAAATCTGCTGTTCGTGATTATTATGAACGAATGAAAAAATTTGGAAAGGATTCAACATTAAAGTAATCCTATTAATTCACGACATATGTTTGTTTGAATGGTGTTGATTTCTTTTTCAATATCTTTCAGTTGACTCCCATCCGCGATTAATTCTTGCAGCCGATTTGCCAAAAGTAATATTCCTGTTTTTAGAGAGATGATATCTGATTCATACTTTAATTTCATTTTTCATTCTTCACCTGGGATCCCGCACGCCGGGGATCACCCCCGTTCATCACCCGCCTTTTATCACCCCGGCAGGTCGACGAAATTTCTGGGAGAGTGAGAGAGGTCGTCGGAAAACAAATCGAGCCCCGCAGGTACCACCGACCGATCCCCGCACCCCACCCGCCTGCACCCCGCACGGTGCAGGTGCAGTATTTGTTTACAGTGCTGGTAACGGAAGGTTAAATAGCAGCAGGTCCATTGCCACGCCGGATCCCCCCACGGAACTATATATACTCACCGGTGGTTTTGCAATTGTTCTATCATTCCGTGGAGGAGCTTGAATCGTGGATGCACAATCCAACACCATTGTTATTCTGCGCCGGTTGCTGGTTGTCTTCGTCGTCGGCGTCGTGTTGCTACCTGTTTCGTTTTTTCAACAATCTTTCCCTTATACTTGTTATTGCCCAAGTGGGGATCAATACCTGACCTTGAACGCTTCGTTTATCACGTGGATCTGGGGATTCTACTGCATGCACCCGACCCCGCGCTGGTTCAACATCCTGGTCATATCCGAAAACCCATGCTGCCCCATGGATGGTGGCCAATATCCTTTCGTCGCCTACACGGACATGACGTGGGTCTTCCTGTTTTTCTTGGTTATTGGAGCCTTGCTCGTGCTGTTCGCATTGATCGCCCGCTACCAACTCGGGTGTTTGCAACGGGAGAAGGCGATGTCCGCGTTCCTCCCATTCTTCGCGATCTGGTTCGTCACGTGGGGTTGCATCCTGACCGCCGTGTCCATTGCCTTGGCCATCATGCCCGGACCCGGGAGCGTGTTCACCCTGGTGGTGTCGATCATCTACATCGCGATGCACGGCAAGTTACATCCCCCGACCGTCACGCATCCATCGATCCACGTGATACCCGATAGTGCCCTGAGGACCGCCATGCAACCTGCTGCTGCGTCTGCACTCGCCACCTTGAAACAACGACTCGCTGCCGGCGAGATTACCGACGAGGAATACCTGCGCAAGAAGGCGCTGCTCGAATCGTGAGTGTTGGAAGGATGACGTGGATGATACAAACGGCTATAAGCAATGAACGCACATCCGTCCGTGATGGAGCACGAAAGCTGTGTTAGGTAGATAACACATGAAATTCAGCGTGATATTGAAAGGCGATAAGGTAAAGAATAAACAGGTCCCCATTGATATCCTCGGCAGGTTCTTGGTGAGCTTTCAATCCTTGGTCACCGAGATTGCACGGGCAACCGAGAAGATTCCAAAAGATCCGGAATCCCGAAAGATTTTCAATCGTGGCATTCAGGTGTACGCCACGGATATTCGCGAGGGTTCCACCGACGTGGTGTTATATGCCCAGACCCCGCCACCCCAAGCCACGTTAGATATCGGGATTGAACCCGAGAAGAAAATGGCAACACTCTCCCCCGTCGAACGAGCATTGCGAGCATCTGTCGATGGTATCGGGATCATCCAATCCAAGGACGACGTGGCAGCATATACTAACTTCGAGAAATCCTATCCGAATCGAACCCGCAGGGTGCGAATATTTAACCATTACCGGGGCATGTATTCCACCAAGGGTGCTACCGTTGCAATCCAAATACCCCCCGAGATTGCCCAATTCAAGGATGAAGTTGAAATCGAGATCCAGCAATCTTATGCCGACCGCGTGGTTAAATGGTTGAACATGGAGTTGCGTATCAGCGAACAGGTTGTACGTGGTATCATCACGCGGGTAAAGGGTGACGGTCCAACCAAGTATTTTACCTTGCTGGACGAGAACAATACCCCCTTGGAATGCATTTACACGGATGATACCGAACGACAAATTCTCGGCCTTTTTAAGACACCCGTGGAAGTTAAAGGCGAGTATTTCCATGTTAAATCCAGACGAAAATTGAAACACGTGCTGGCGATCAATGCGATGGATTCCATAGCCATTACCCCCGGGGATTATCTTCCACTCTTGCAGCCGATCGATTTCACGTTGGAATATTGTACCGATGATGGATTTTATATCGCTGAAAATGATGATCTTGGCATGCGCATCGTTGGTTCGAGCTTGAATGAACTGAGGGAGAATATCGTCCAAGATATAGATTTCAAGGTCGACATGTTCCTGATCCAGAAGAGAAAGAACATGACACCAGGGCTCAAGAAAATCATCATCTTGCTATCCGGCATGGTCGACGTGACCAAGCGAAAGGATCCGAACCATTGGTCTGAAATCTCGCCGAAAGAATTGGAGGAATCTTGAACATGCCACCCGTGTACAAATGGAAGACTCTCGTCAGATTATTGGATGTGAAAGGTGTTAAGTTTTACAAAGGTTCTAAACACCCGACCATCACCGTCGTTGACGAATCTGGAACGTTTACAAATGTATCTTATCAGTTTTTTGGTAAACATGACGGGGATATCCATCGAGATCGTCTTAAAAAACAAAGCAAGGCTTTTGGCTTGGATCATGCCTTTTTCTTGGAGGTCGTGGACTGTACCAAGAGTCATGGTCAGCTGCTTGCCCAGCTCAGGGAAAACGGTCGCTTGAAACAATGATCCACCTTTCTATCTTGTTTTCGAACTGCTATGCAGCGCAGGATAAAATCCGTGGAACTGTATTTTTAAAATTATATAGGCTAGCTTCACGCGACGTGCTATATCTCGATGATAGATACATTTATAATCCCATAATACTAAAATAAGAAGTAAAGGTGCACCCGCCGGGACTTGAACCCGGAACTTATGCCTGGCGAGGTCATTTGTTTTTCCTTAAACCACGGGTGCATCTTTGCTTTCTTCTTCTCATCACTCATTCTTTAACCTTTCGGTGAACGCGTTGATAATATCGATCCTATTTAAAATTATATTAACCCGGTGTTCATTGAAACCATGGAGTCGCGCTCTGCTTGATTCGAGCACCCGAACAATGGGGGAAAAAACACCACGCTTGTTCTCGAGCACGCCACGGTTGCAGAGAGCACGTCGAACTCTCACGTAATTACGTCGGAACACCCGGGCGAGAAAAACACGTGATTTTGTCGATCCAGGTCCAGCCACCTAACATGTTATTAATTGCCAAATAACGGGTGCTCGCGTTGTCCCACGAGCATGACAAAAATATTCATACTACCGGCAGTATGAAAACGTTCACCCCGCCGGAAACTATTTAATCCCCACCCTGCTGGCTAACAACAGGCACCCGATCGTGAGCCAATTTCACCGGAACACCCTCGTTCAAATGCAGCTCCGTGCTTCACGGGTTTGTTAAAACGGGGATCCCCGTGGCATCGAGATATAGTGCAAGCATGCCATTCGTAGTATTTTCGCGGGCATTTTTCCGTCCCGCACGGCTGGCACGGATTGTTTTCCTGCTGGCTAACAATAGGCATCCGATCGTGAGCCAATTTCACCGGAATGCCCTCGTTCAAATGCAACGCCAGCCAGCACGGACAGGGTTTATTCGTTCCTCGATTTCAGGCAAGCGCGCCGTGCCATCATACTACAACGGGTATGTTGTTGTTCCAAAAATGGAACGGGTTCATACTCGGGTGAGTATGATACCATCATGGTACCCACCCCCTGCCGGCAAGGGCACTATATACCACCCGCAGGCGCCAACAACAGGCACCCGATCGTGAGCCAATTTCGCCGGAACACCCTCGTTGTTATCAGGCGTGGCTGGCATTAACGCTGCTGCCAGACGATAGAAATCCGTGATCGGTTTTCACGATCCCGCCCGTGCACGTGTTTAATCCCCCACCATCATCCGAGCCCCCGTGATGGATTCGATGCTCGCACCGACCGCCGACAACAGGCACCCGATCGTGAGCCAATTTCGCCGGAACACCCTCGTTGTTAGCGCCTGTTGCAGGCACCCGTGCCCACCCCACGACGTGGATCATCTCATACTCTGGGGAGTATGAGATCGACTTGACCACTTTCGTTTTATAAGGGCCCGCGATCGGCGCCCCCCTGCAAAAAATGGACCTATTGACGCAGGAAAGTCGAACCCAACTCGCCCACCGGTGCCGCCGTTGGAGGGTGTCGATTGCCGCCCCCGGGCAAGGGGGAAAGGTGCCCCGTGACGCCTGCGCACGCCTGCCCCTTGGCAGGTTTGCAGGCTTGCTTGCAGGTCAACGGGGGCGCGCCGGGGCGCGGATCGTTCCAGGTGCCGTTGCATGCAAGCTAGACGGATTACCGATCTCGGAAAAAATAGGGGAATTGATCGAAACGGGTGAAATTCCCGCACGATGGATGGTTGATCACATTATTATTTGTGATCTGGAACGGCAATGGCAATATCACGTTCGTCACCCGAGAGATAGTCGACTTCCTGCTGGATCACCCGGTCAGAGGGAAGGTGGGCGAGATACACGAACAGCCGAACGCGATTCTCGGGATATTGCCCGTGGAACACCCGGGCGCGATCGATCTCCGGGGTGATCTTGCCCCGCGGGATGTAGATCACGTTGTCCACCACGTCGGACGCTTTGGCGTTGATAACATCGATGTCACCATTCTCGTGGGTAACAACATGGTCCGAGAGTCCCTGATCGCCACCTTCATACGTCACGACCGCCTTGGTGCCCTTGTACAGGAGCTGCAGGTCATGATCAAGCTGTTTTTCCCAGTCGTGCCCCATCGCGAGATTGATTAACCCCTGCACGACATCCCGGGCTCCCATCACGTTCGTGGCTCGATTCTCCAGCTGACCGATGCGTTGCCTGGACCTGTGTTGCTCGTCGCGCTTGGCTATTTCAGATTGTGTCAACCCATCGAGGCGCAGGTAGTAGATGTTGAACGCGTCCTCGTCCAATTTGCCCGATTGCACGTATTTCTTGTGCAAGAACGCGCGCTTGTCGAACCGCAGGGTGCCATTACCCTCTGAGCGTGCAAGCTTTGCTGCCTTCAGCCCGCGATGCTGTGTTTGCCATTTTTGCAGCGCTTCGTGGCATATCTCCTCCGAACGCCGGTTGTTCTGCACCACGGGAACCTTCACTGCCAGGATCTCGACGTCTATCTGGCTGTGGAACTCGCGATCCGCAGCCGCCATCGCCTCCAGCAGCGCATCGACCGCATCATCGACCCCGAACGTCTCGACCTTTGACACGCCGCCCGCATCGCGCATCCCCTCCTTCTCCTCGCGGCATATCCGTCGATAATAATCGAGAATTTCGGGTGGCTGGGACACGTCGATCTCGATCAGCCCGATGTACATCCAATGGGTGTTTTCCAGATCCCGTTGGAATAACATGCCGATCGTGGTCCAGTTGGCGTCGTTCCGGGCGATCACGCGCACATACCAGCGCACCGAGTCCAGCACGTAGGGAGAGGGGCGCAGGAACGTGTAGTTCATGTCCAACAACCGGGACGAAATATCCAGGATGTTCGATAGCTCGTCACGGACCTTGTTTTTGTCTTTCCCTTGGTTCCGTTTCGTTTCGTCCTGCACGATCGAATCACCCTCGCGCAGGAGCTTGCTGAGCTCGACCGTGTGATCGAATCCGAACCCCATGTACACCTCCTGCCATCGCGTGCACGACGGGTCTATGAACCGCGGGAGTGAATGCTTGGGGTCCCGGGGATTCATGTGCAGGTTGAAATGCGCCCCGGAAACACGGCAGATGAACGTGATGATCCCGAGCGCGAACAAGGACTTGCCCATGCCCGTCGGTCCCGTGACCATGATGACCGTGTTGAATCCCTTGCTCCGCTCGCGAATCGATGCCTCCAAGTGGTGGTTCGCCAACTTCCCCGTCTCGAAATATCCGTCGAACGGGCGTCGAAACTTGGAGTTTGATTCGTACATCTCGTGGAGCTTGAGCAGGTACCCGCGCTCGCACGTCCAGCCCCGCGACGTGAACTCGTGGATGAACTCGTTCTCGGTCAGCATCCAACGGTGACGCTTTGATGTACCGGGGGTGATGTTTATTTCTATGTTCCAGAGCGCGAGATCGTCATCATCGCTGGACGGCGCGTCGTACAGCTCGGGAAATAATTCCTCGTCAGGCGTGTCGTTGCTGCTGTCCAGGTCCCAGATTTCAGTCAAGCTGCTCTTCGTCTTGATTTGTTTCATCCACGTCATCCGTGCCGGTTTTTTGCGTGTCATCATCCATTTTCTTCGAATCACGTTCCAAGATCCGCGTGATTTTACGCTTTAGATTGTTTTTATATAGCGGGTAGACGTCCTTGCTAACGTTCAGGGCAGCATCATCGTAGCTGTCCACGCGGGAATCGTCGGCAGACGTTTGTTCGGCAAGCACCCGTGCGAATCCTTCTCGAAAAATGAACATGATGTTGTCCCGTGCATCGCGTTTCTGCTGTAATGTCACTCCAGGCGCATCGCACGACGACAGGAAAATGTTGCATAGCCACTCCACGTCCTCGATGAAAATAAACGCCGGGGTCTTGATTGCTTTTGGAATCGCGATGATTGCATAATACACGATGCCGATTTGCAACTTGGGGTCCCCGTGTGTTTTATTCAGGTACACGTTCACCTTGGATTGCAGGCTGAATAATGTGCCCTTGCGCTCTATCCATTTTTCAACACAAAATTTGAAGGAATCGATGACGCCCGCCGTTCGTTCCTCCTTTTTATCAGTGCTGCCAGCCATGTTCATACACCATAGAGCCGCATGAAAAATAACACGCACACGAGTCCCCCCAGCAATCCCGCCAGCATCTTTAACCCTCGCGTGCCATCAGCGTTTTGTTTATCGCGGTTTAATTGTTTATCCCGCGTGAGAACCCACCCCCGCGCATTCAACCGGGCCAGCACCTCGATCCTGGCGCGCTTCACGGTGTTCGAGTACTCGTCATCATCCGCATTCTGCTGATCTATCAATTCCTCCAACGGGGCAACCGATGATCGCACGCGATTGTAGAAATACGTGATCGTTTTTATCAATCCAACGGCCAATTGCCCCGGTGCGATGCTGGCCTGCGCAATCATGTTTTTGCGATGGAACGTGCAGGTGGAGACAATGTTGATTGTTAAATCACTCAGGACTGTTTGGAGCATCACGATCTCGATGCGTTCGGCGTGGCTATGTTGAACGTCGAATCCCATTGCCCTGACACCCAACGGCCTGAACTCGAACGATTGGTTCCACGGGGCAGGCAAGATCCAGATCCCATCGTGCACCGCGCGTGGAGACGTCTTGTTGCGGATGCTGTTACGTTCCGTGTAGAAACGTGGCTTGCCGAATACCACGTAATAGAAATAGAAACGTCGCCCCGGTTGTGGGTCTGCCGCATCTCCCGCATTCGTTTTATCTCGTTCGCTTTTTCCAGCTTGGAGATTCTCGTGTTTCTGTTTCACGGAATCGGGCAGATATAACGCGATCGCGGCGTCCAGCTCGCTTTTGTTCAAAATGCCCAGCTCGGCAGGATTGGTCACGTCATTGTTTTCCAAGTTCAGAATCTTCGTAACGACGTCATCAGGTATATCGATGAACACGGGCTCGTCCGCGATTTCCATCCATTCATACTCGTCCAGATCGTCACGATCGATGTGCTTGCGGGTGTCCCCGTCAGCAGAATATACCTCGACATATTGATCCGGTAATACCCAGTCAACGTGAATGTAATCTCTATCGGTCACGCGATCCTTTACCAGTGACCTGATAACCGCGTACATCGCGATGCCTATCGTCGTGAACAGGATCAGGGACACCACGGTAGAGCCCAAGCCGGGTATCAACATCGTCCCCTGTGATTCGATCCAGAATCCCATAACCACCACGGCGATACCTGCCGCCAAGATGAGGGCCATCGCCCAGATCATGATTCCCTTTAGAGGTAACCTGGAGCCCCAGTCTCTCACGCGCTGCCGGAACGTCATCGGTCCCGCGTGATGCAGTCTATTTAGTCTCAGTTTCATGTATATCCTCCATTTCTCCATTATTTTCTATCAGATCGAAATAAATCTCCCGCGCCTCGTGCGAGATGCGCAGGATCGTTTGAATCGTTGTTTCTGCCACGTTATATCACTTCTTGAACCTGATGTTGCTCAATATGGTGAATAGCACGAACACGATGATGTAAAACCACGCCGTCGTTTCCAGCACCGCAGCATCGTAATATCGACGCCCGTCGATCACCGTTGTTGCAGGTACGCCCCCGTTGATCGCCGTCGCGATCGCTGGAATCAGGCCGAACGTGAAAATTGCCGCCTTCGTGCAGATCAATATTAATTTTACCCACCACGTGCCCCGGTCGGTGCCGCCGATGCACCATTTTTGAATTGCCCATGATAGAACTGACGTGATGGCATAGATGCCCATGCTGATTAGCCAGCAGAGCCACACGATGGGTAATGCGAGCGAGATTGCCCACAACACGATCGTGGTAGCCGCCGGGATGACGATCCAGCACGCCAAGATCCATGCTGCGACGTGTTTCATCATTGGTCCACCCCCGCCAGCGTTGCGTGGAGCAGGAACGTGCCCAACAGCAATCCCATCAGGATCACGATGTCCACGTTCGGGTCCAGCACGAGCACGAGAAATACCGACGGCACGAGCCACCAGATTTGAACGGGCACGTCGAACGTTCCCGTGCCCAGGAGCCCGATGAACGCGATCATGTACCATGCCCCGAGCGCCGACATCGCCGCCCAGATCGCGATCCGGATCCCTCGCGGGTCACGTATCATCACGGCGACGACGATCATGAACGCCCCGACAGTCACCAGCACGTATACCATCAGTATATAATTGATCGCCGTGTAGGATGGAATCGCCCCTGCTGCCACCGCAGGTTCCACGATGCCATCGATCATGTCAACCGCGATGGACCCCAGGATGAGGTAGATGAATAGCATCCCGATCGTGATGATGCCCGCCGTCGCCAGTATCCTGCTCACGGGAATCCTCCTAGCGTTGTCGATTGTGGCATTCCCGCGTTCGTGAGCAGGAATAATGCGATGGAAAAAAATAATGCAATCACGAGCAGGATGTTTTTCGTGGCGTCGTTCATGGCAGCATCACCGTCGCGTTGGTAAACACGATGCCTGCCGACATCGCGTTGTTGATAAAATGCGCCGTCATTGGAACCACGGCGTCGTGGCTGTACACGAGGAATATTGCCATCACGATGCCACCGGCCAGCGTCACGAACAGCATCTCTGGTTGCGTGACCGCGTACACGCCCCAGTGTGCCAAGCTGAACGTGATGCCTGATAAGGCCACCGCCGTCCCCGTTGCCCAGAGCGGCGCCTGATTTTTCTGCCCGCCTGCCACGCGGAACGCTATGAACACGACCATCGATGCGGCCAGCAATCCCGCCCGCACCAGCATGTCGGACATGAAACCCGCGCCGATTGCCAAGGCGGTCACGATGCACGTGCCGATCACGCCTGGTACCCGCCGCCCGGACAGCAGCACGATGATGCCCAGCACGAGGAACAGGCGATAGTACACCTCCTCGCAGATCGCCACGGAGACGTATGTCATCAGGATTTCCCACGGTACCACCTGCAGCGTCAGGGTCTTGCGAAATACCTGCGCAACGACGTTGATGCCCACCACGATCGCGGTGCAGGCCATGCTCAGGACCATGGTTCGCTTGGCACCTCCGACTTTTTTTGCCGAGCTCGTGAATTCGACGATCTGGAACAGCACGAGCGGGACCAGCGTCGAAAGCAGTGCCAGCATTGCCACCGACGTGATTGCATAACTCGTATCTGGAATCGCGTGTGCGATGATCATGTACGCCGACCAGGCACCCGCCAGCACCAGGTAAATGGTACCCAGGGGCAGGATCCATGTTTTTGATTTCATCATCATGACCTCGCCCAGCTGGGTATAGTCTGGCGGCGCCGACCACCCGTCTGACCACCACGCGCGACCGCCGCGATCACCACGCCACCTGCCATCATGCCCCCGATGATCAGGAACACGTAGAGATAGTCCTGCGTGCTGACCGTGTAGTTGTTGTACGTGTTCGTGTCGCTACCGCCACTACCACCTCCACTGCTGCCACCGCCGCCTGTCGGGACCGTGACCCAGCCGAAGGATAACCCGCTTGACGCCGACACGTTCACCGTGTCGACGTATGGATTGCCGTCTTGGTCCTCCAACACGACCCCGGTCGTGCTCGTGACCGTGTAATTAAACACCCCGAGCGCCAGCCGCAACGTGACCGATCCCTGCGCCGGCACGGGCACGGACACCGTGATTGCCCCGACGGTGTACGTGAACATCGCGACCGAGTTGAAATTGTTCGAGATCGTGAATGCTGCAACGTCCAACCCCAGATCCAGGTCTGGTGTCGCGTTAACGTTGTACACGTCGTCGTGCAGGAGGTTCCCGGCGAAATCACGCACGGTGAGATGATAGAGCACGCGCGTGATCGTCACGTCGCGACGTACCCGCAACGTTCCATCAACCCACAACTTGATGATGTCGAACCCGAGCCCGTAGTAATCAAACGTGCTGTACAGGTTCACGTAGATCGTGTCGGTGCGGGGGAACCACGCGGGATAATACAACGGGTGCGTGTCCTGCACGGTTCCTGTCACGTTGTACGGCAGATCGAACTCGACCATGCTGCTGTTCGTCGTGGTCGCGTTCGGGTGCGCGTCGAAATAATTCCTGTAATAGTTTCGCGTGAACACCTGCGCGGACGCATTGTAGGTAAGCAACGCCGTGACATTGCTGAACCAGTTGTGGTCGATCGCCATCCCCGTGCACGGATTCAGCGTCATGGCGATATTGGCACACGTGAAATTGTTTCCAGTTATGCGCCCCGTGCTGGATTCCACCAGCACGTTTTCGTATTGAAACAAATTGTCTTGCACGGTCATGTTCGTCACGTGGGTCATCTGTAGCGTCGTGTTTATGAACGTGTTATCGATCCACGAGATGTTGTTGCCGTTCTGATTCCATGCCCGGCGGGCGTGCGAGAACGTGCACCCCGTGAATGTCAAATCCTCGAGATTGGCAGTATTCACGCTGCTGATTGCATACCCGCCAGCGTTGTCCCCGTAGAAGACAACGTTCGTGAAATTGCATCGCGCCACGTCACCAGATAATTCCAGTCCCGCCCCCGGGATATGGCGATCGGTCAGGTTACCCATGGTGATGTTTTCAAACACGCAGCCAGTCAGGATGTCGCCGGTCCACGTGTAAAACCCGTCCGCCGTGTAGTTGCCAGCACGGTCCTCCAAAATTTCAATGTTCGTGAAATTGCAGGACCGCACGTGATCGAGCCCAAAACTGCCTGCGCCACGCCACGTCACGATTCCATCAAAGGTACAATTCTCTATATCATTGCATGAAAAATGCACGGCCGTATCACCGAGGACCGACGTGGATAGGACGTTCAATCCCGTTATTGCCCCGAGACTGAATCCCGTGGGATGGTAGATATTTGCATTGATCGTGCAGTTTTCTATCGTGATGTTCTCGGCGGAACCAATCGCAACGTCCTGGCTCAGGGTTCCCGCGATGTTTACATTGCTAAACCGGTGATCGGTGTTGTTGATGCCGGACAGGAGGTTTGAGAGCATGATTGCATCTGACGTGTCGTTTATCGCGATGTTGTCGAACACGAGATTGGTCGAGCCCTCGCAACTGATGCCGACCGACGCGTTGTTTATAACGATCGATCGAAACGAGCAATCGATTAGCTGCGTGAACCCGATTCCGAAGTTTGTCACTTCGATCGTTACATTCAGGAAATCCACGTTTGATGTTAACTGCATCACGATACCCCCATCCGTTGGGCCTGCCCCGGTTTCATTTATATATCCGTTCTGGAAAATAGCGTGTGCCGATGTGCCCAGTACCATGATACCTGCACCGCTGCCGTTACACTCGATGAGGAAGTTTTCGATTATGTATGGATCCCCCGCCGTTCCGGAGCCGGTGGACGTGTATAGCAGGTAATCAACGTCAGACATGATCGTGATGGGTCCCGTCCTGTTCCCTGGCAACGAACGTATCACGTGTCCGAGATCCGGCACAGGTACCAAGTCGTGTTTTGCAGGTGCAGGGACCGATGCTGCGACGAGCAGCACGCAGAACACGAACGAAAAAAAAAATAATGGTTTTATTTTCATGGTGCTCGCCTACATCGTAACGTTTGCAGTCAGCAACAACATCGTGTCCAACGTGATGCTCTCCGCGAATCCGTACGCGACAGAATTGATATACCATGCCTGCCGGGTGCTGTCGAACCAGAGCACGTGGTACATCTGTGTCGACGTGAATGCCGGGTTGTACGGGCTCACCCACGTCTGGTTATAATTGGTGGCGTAGAACACGCGGTGCTGACCCGCCCGCGTGTACAATTCCTCGCCTAGCTCGGCAGCCAATCGCGTCTCGCTCATGACCAAGGGGAGAAAATTGATGGCTGCAGGGTTCGATGCCGTGCCCACGCTGATGATGATACGCTTCGCAGCGGTGGTATCGACGTCAGGCACCCATTGGTTTGCCCCGATTGGATTTGTTGCCGGGTTGTACCGCGACATCAACCCGGTTCCCGTGGCGTTGACAACCAGCGGGCGATCGACGAACAACTCGTCGATCGTGTTCACGTCGTCGTTCGGGTTATCATTCGTGTTCATCACGAACGTGTAGAGCACGGGTATTGCCACCAACGCCACGCAGGCAATTAATATTGCCGCTGATGCTTTCAGGATTTTTGCCATTTTGTTTACCCCGCGTGGTAGATGTAGTTGGCGCCCGTGTTGTTTGCCATCACGGTCGTTAACTCGTGCAGCGTGTACGCTGCTGCGACTTGGTTCACGAACCATGTGCCACCAACATTGATCACGTAGAAAAATCCAGGATGCAGCGTGTTGTCGGCGACCAGCGGGCGTCCGTGTGGTAGCGAGTTGAACCAGAACACGTGCGCCGTGCCGTTGTTGCAATACAAATCCCGCTCCCGTTCCAGCCCCATCTGTGATACCAATCGTGTCACGTTCGTGATGGATATCAATATGGCGAACACCCCTGGATTCCAATTAAAACATAGTCCCGCCGAGATGGTGGGGGTGGTCAGGATATAGTAGGATTGGGGTAAAAACGGGTATCGCATGTTGTCCACGTATCCCACCGCGTCGTGCTGGTCGGGTAATTGCCGTGCCAGCGTGTCGTTGTCGAGATCCGGCCCCGTGTACGAGTCAATCCAATCGTCGAACGTCCGGATGTCGTTCCACGGGTTGCCATCCGTGTTCATGATGATTATTGGCACGAAAATGAGCCCGGCCACGATAGCGCAGGCGATGCCTGCGATTTTCACATTCTTTTTCCAGTTTGCCATGATTTTTTGCACCTATTTCACGATGATGCCCGCGTTGCCGAGCCATGCCAAAAGATCGGCCAACGTGTAATACGCAGCGATATGATTCATGTACCACGAGCCATCGTGGTACACGATGTAGAAAAAGTACCCCTTAACCAACGAGTTGAACCAGAAGACGTGCGCCGTGCCGTTGTTGCAATACAAATCCCGGTCCTGTTCCAGCCCGATTGCGAGAATCAGAGCACTCGCGTTCATCTTGAACAGCTGGACGTAACCACTCCCGTCAATAGTCTCGTATGGCAGCGCAATGTAATGCCGCATATCTATAAAACTGAAACCGCGTGGATATGATGGAATCCTGCCAGACTCCCAGAAAATTGTGTCCTGCTGGTCAGGCAATTGTATTGTTAGTGCATCCATTGTTGGATCCGGCCCCGTGTATATTTCCACCCAGTCGTCGAACGTCCAGGTGTCGTTCCACGGGTTGCTATCATTGTTCACGATTATGGTGGGCACGACGGCAATGCAGGCCACGACCATGCAAATTACGATGACCATGATCGTGATGCGACCACGAGGTTTCGCCATTTACACGAACCTCCGGATGATCGAGTATGCGATTCCCAGCAGCACGACGACGACGATCGCGATCACGATGATCACCCACGGGTTGTTGAGCCACTCCATGATCATGGCACCGACATCAGCCCAGAATTTCGGCCACGAAAACGTGTCGATGGGACGCGTGATGTTCCGGTCCCCGGCGTCTGGCGGGATCGCGATCACGTTGTTAAAGTTGAATTCCGTGACGTCCTGCGGGGTGATTGGTTGCCCGTCCTGCGCGATCACCTGCACGGAGTTTTCCGTGATGACTGCCATCTTGACGATGAACCGCGTGATCGCATACACGTTTTGCACCGTGACCTTGTATGGGAACCGCGCATCCTTCGTCGTGAATTGAGGCACGTTGGTGTCGGTATTGAGCCACGTGTCATCCCAGAACAGTTCCGAATATTTAACGGAAACCTTGGCAACATCGACCACGGTCTTCGGTTGAATTGTCACCGTGATCTTGTCGGACATCGTTGTTGGCAGCGAGAATGCACCTCCTGCTGCGACCGAATTCAGGTCGATCACCGGTGCCGTTCCTGGCAGCGTGGTCACGTGCGAGCCCACGATGACACCACCGCCGATCGGATTCGATGCCCCGTAGGTCGCGTCATCCCCGGTGTAGGTCATTGACCCCTCGAGCGTGTACGTTTGCACGCCCGGGATCGATTTCGCCGCGTAATTGGGTTGCGCGCTCCCCGTCACGGTCGTGGACGGGTTCGTTTCCGCCGCGTCGATCGTGTTCAACGCGTCCTCTGCCAGGTTCGTGATAAGACCCGTGGACTGCTGGGTCGACTTGTAGCTGTTCAGGATCCCGATACGGGCAGAACGTGTTTGCACGTGCACGGTCACGACGGTTCCGTTGTCCAACGTGACAGCGCGGTCATACTCGTACTCGAACATGCCATCAACACACGCAACGCTAACCGTGGCATCAACGGTGACCTGCGAGTTGCCGAATTTTTTCGCACATGCCGTGATCGCGTCGGACAGCGTTTTACCTGGCGCGGGAACGCGCCCGTACGTGGTCAGGCTCTCGAATTCCATCGGCGTGCCCAGGTATGTTAACGTCGCTCGCTGGTTGGATCGCACGATCCTGTTCCACGACGCCGTGTTCATCGCGAGTATCAACTCGCCGGTGACGTCCTGCGTGCTCCCCGTGGTCACGACACCATAGACCGAGTCCAAGAATTTCATCGACCCGCCGCGATGGGGGTGTGTCAGCCCAGAGAACGGGCTCAGCGTCGACGTGTAACTGACCGATGCCAACGATGGCGGGTTCGGGTTCGTCCGGAACAGCACGTCAACCGCTTGGTAGAGCTCGTTGTAATAATACACGTTGGACCCTATCCACAACGGGTCGCTGGCCGGCGTGTAGTCTGGTGTCGTGATAGGCGTGCCGTTGGCGGAGCACGTGAATGGTTGCGAGTATTGCACGTCGATACCCGGCCAGTACTGGCTGTTAGGCACGAACATCGACATTGCATTCCCGACCGTTTCGATAACTGTGGACCCGTTCCGCACGATGAACGACCGCCCCGTCGTCATGAGCGGGGTGGTCACGTCCGGGGTTCCCGAAATCTCGAATTGCGATAACACGCTGGCAACGCTGGAGCCCGCGATGATCAGGATGATCGCGGTCACGGCGATGCCGACCTGCGCCCGGCGGGAACGCAGGATCTTTTCTATCAGTTTTTTTCCCATGTACGTTCCCTCCAAAAAAGGAAAGAAAAAAAAATGCTTAGATGGCGACCCCGTTCCACCGGATCGCTACCGTGGTACCGACAACCCGCAACGCCGCGGCTGCGATCGCTGCATCCGACCACGTGAACTGGTGCACCGATGGGCTGGCTGCACCCAACGAATCGAAGAAAAATTCGAGCCCCGTCGTGCCAGCACCGCTCTTGGTCAGGCCACCACCGTTCATGTCGACCGTCGTGACCGTGTCATTGAACCCGAGATAGTAGCTGAGCCGGACGTCCTGGTACGAGTAGAAGTTGAAATATTTCTGGTAGCGCGCGTAGCTCTGCGTCACGTTGCACATCCCGATGATCGTGAAGTTCACGGCCGTCGTGATGTTCGTCGTCGCCAGGTTGATGTATGCCCCGGATGCGCTGTTAAATGCTGCAAATGCGGCACCCGCGTTCGGCGTTTCGAACGCCTCCAACGAGTTGTTGACGGTCTTGTAAATCTCTGCATGTCGCGCGTAGAACTGTCGCGTCGTGTCCAGGATCTCGTCAACATAGTTCGTCGCGGAGTAGTTAACGAACCACCGCGAATATTCCGTGTCATCCAAATCGGCCAAGGAGATGTCGGAGAGCCGTTCGACGCCCGTCTGCCGCACCCAGTTAGACCAGATGCTAGGATCACGGCCAGTACGCAGGCCGTATAGATCCGCGTCGAAATCGCGCTCGTAGAGAGTGTGCCCGGCGACGCCATCGCTCAAGTTAATGAGCGAACTGTCGGTCACTATTGCTGGAGGGGCCGTATCATCACTATCGTTCCAACCCAACGCGTCCTGCGTTGCTGGAGCAGCAAAAATTGCGCTGACAACGATCGCGGCGATGACGATCCCGCCCAAAAACCCGTAAAGTCCAGAGTGTTTCTTACCCATGGATATCCACCGTGGATCAACATGTTAAAAAAAACATATGCTGATGATGTTTGATCGCAAAAACCGTGTAATAAAGGTTTCTGCGATGTTATCGGGTGAATACCCGGGCACTATCCGGTTAACAACCCGAAACCGCGACATTTATTAGACACGGGTCGGAAATGTGAACCATGGTCCCGAAAAGTCACCTTTTTTACCCCGCACCGTGGTCGAGATCGGGCACGACAACCCGCAACAAAGTTCATATTGCAACACCACCCGGCACGGGATCCAAAAACGTGACGTTTGTCGCGACCAGGTGATCCCCACATGGAGGACATCGAACACGAGCAGGTCGAGTGTTCCCTCGACACGGATTTCCCGGGCGACGAACTCGCTGAAAAATTCGCTCGGACAAACGCTGATGCAACCGGCAATTTCAAGATTCGGCGGTTCCGGTTCGCATTGAGCAAACGACAACGCGATGATCTGTTGCGCACTGCAGCCAGCCACTCGCAGCGCCACAGGTTCATCATCGAGACCCAGTTGCGCACGGGCATGCGCATTGGCGAGCTGGCCAACTTGCGGATCCAGGACGTGAACCAGGGTGAACGAACGATCTACATACAGGATCACCCGCAAGACGAGTATTGTGACCCGTGGCACCCGAAAACAGCCGCAGGTATCAGGATCATACCTCTGGATGATGACCTGTCTGCTGGAATGCGCGGATTCCTGCGAGACGAGAAACGCAGCAGAGGATACGTGTTTCCCAGCCAGAAATCGAAACGTTATAATGAACGCGCCCTGATCAACCTGATCAATAAGTATGCTAACGAGACACGTACAATCGGCCACAATATTGGCTCGCACGCGCTGCGTCGCACGTATGCCAGCCACCTGATCAACGAGGGGGTTCCCATCGGCGTGATTTCACGCACGTTAGGTCACACCAGCATCACGATCACCATGCGCTACTTATTTCAGATCGAATCCCCCGAGAATCACGATGCGATTCGGGCTGCCACGAGCACGATCATAACAAAAGGTGGAATAAATTGATAGATATGGAATTGGAACGAGAAGATTTTGATTTCACGTTATACGGACTTTCAAATGAGAATTTGTGTGAATCTGTGTATATCTATGATGAGAAGGATGAGAATCGCGAAATAGTCGTGATGATCGTCCTTGGTATGTGGTTTATATCCGTGATGTTGTTGTGGTGGAAGGCAGCAGATATTTGGGGTCCGTTCAGCGCATTCGTGATGTTCCCGTACGTATTTATCTCGTATGAATTTATCTCCGCAGTGTTTTATTGGATGAACAAGGGTGCCCTGTTAGATATAGGAAAATATGAAAGGTGAATACGGAAGGTGAAGCCGAACCGCTGCTTCATTCACGAACCGGGTGAATCCCGCTGCAAGAATCCTATTTTTATTTCTCTATTGGTTGACGTGTTCCATCCTGACACGTTGCGAAGGTCCCGCCAAACGTGGCACGTCTGCGAACAGCACTGGAACCAATTCCGCGAGCACGAGCCAAGAGATTGGGTTGTTATATACCGCGCAACAAAACAACGCCCGGAACCCCCCGAATGCCCCGTGCTGGGTTATTCGGTGCTGGGATAAAAAAACCTGGCAATGCCAGGTATAAAACACAGAGCCACACGCGGAATATCATGGCCAATTTATGTTCCGTGTAGGAAACATAAATATTTTGTGTAGAACCGGGATCGGGTTTTGTGATCGTATCCCCCCGTTTGTATCGCTCGTGAAATCTGCACCGGGGATCAGGATCTCTTTTGCCAATTTCGAGCTGAACAAGCCGCGATCGTGAAATTGGTGGAACCATCATTTTTTATATCGTCAGATTGATTTTTCACGGTGTGCAAAACGATCGCACTTAGGGCACATCACATCCCGAGGGTCGTCATTTGTTTTGATCCACCTGGCACCGCAATGATCACAGAAATCATATACGCGCGGTGCGTAATATTTTTTCTGGATTTCTTGAAGCGTGCTCAATCGAATTTCAGTGGCATAAATCAAGCAGTCCTGCAAGCAATTCTTTTCACGCTTGCCATCGAGCATGTCTTGCATTTCTTTGCGCAAAATAATCAAGTGACGTTCGTTGAACGCGATCTCGTCATCCAAATCGGTTTTTGTAAGCATGTTGAATCGTTCTCGATTTTATAATTGGTCAATATTGGTTCATGGTGGGTCGAATATAACGATCTCGAATGACTGTCACAAGTTTAGTTAATTTACTCAAAATCGAGTCAAGTCAATCTCATACTCCCGAGAGTAGGGAATTATGGCGTAATACTCGGACCACGGTTTCGAGATCGAGATGATTGTCCATTTGTCATGATCGTGAAACTGGTGCGAGGGAATGTATATTCTCACACGAATTTTTCACGAGCACGCATGGATCGATGGTGTGGGCGATGCTGTCGCTCCCAGCGAGCCGAGGTCACGGATTTTGCGGGTGTGCATCGCGTGATTTGTCATACCCCCGTGTGACACCGGAGCATGAACCCGCACGAGGCATCTCCCATGTCATACCCGGGTTAGACACCAGGATGCATTCCTTTTTGTTCAGGCACCCGCAGTTCGCGCGATATTGTCGGAAAAATCCGCGTGACCTCGGGCTTCGAGGTCACCTGCATTTTATAGCGATGGCACCCGCCCGTGTCGGGTTAAACGTAAATTCGAATCGCGAGACTAGCGAGAGTCAATCGCGAGAAAAATGACCTCGTAAAATGACCTCGGGCTTCGAGGTCACCTGCATTTTATAGCGATGGCACCCGCCCGTGTCGGGTTAAACGTAAATTCGAATCGCGAGACTAGCGAGAAACCGGAGGCAACCCCGGTGTCATACCCCAGTTAGACAAATCAAAAAAGCAGATTCCCGAAAAATCCGACCGGAGGCAACCCCGGTGTCATACCCCAGTATGACAAATTAAAATAAGTGCGGATCGAATGGAAAGTTCCGGTCGTAGAGATTGCGCAGCTCGATTATATCGTCGAGGCGCTTTAGATAGTTACGCACGTTCACGCCTGCGATCTTGTGATTCAGCAGGCGGCAGCGATCCTCGTATGACGTGCCGAATCGTTCCTTGCGATACGTGTTGATTGCGTCCCTGAACCCTTTAGTTGAGATACCTGAACGATTGAGTCCGATGAAGTTAAACGTGCTGTAGAGAAATTTTCGTACCTGGTTCGGGTGCACGAACCCACGACGCTCACCATGCTTCACGTGCTCGTGATCCGGGGGAAAAATGAATTGCGTGCCCGGGGTAGTTGCATTGATCTGCTGCACGTACACCCTGACCACGGGCTGGAAAAATCGCGGAAAGAACCCGAGAACAGTTCCGGTCTTTCGGAACCCCTCCACGGTGCCAGAAATAAACCACCTATTTTCGATATCGAGATATGCGGATTTGATGGTCACGACCTCGGATATCCGGTCCCCCGAAAACGCTGTTAAACCGAGAATCAAATAATATTTAAAACTAACATTTCTCGCGTGAGCCAGAATCCTGGCAATGTCGTTTTCAGTGTAGAACGTCGACAGCACCCGCACGGGGTTCTGGCGTTCCGTGAATTTTACCAGCGGTTCTGGTGGCAGCTTGAGCTGCACGAGATGTTCCAAATCATCCACGCTGGATAGATTCATCACGTGATCCCGCAGGTTCTTGAGCATGAACCAATATCTACGTTTCGTGATCTCCAGGACATCCCGCTGGTCGATCATCTTTAGAAAATCCAAATAATCCCGCTGGGTCGCCGTGAACATGCTCTGGGAACGTGTTAATAAAAAATCCAGCATCTCGCCGATATATCTACGTTCGTTTCGACGCACGTTCGGCGAGCGTGATTCGAGATATGATTTCACGCACGCATCCTGATCGAGAGAATTATTCACGCAGGACCCACTCGAGTTTTCGGTTCATGGTTAGCAGTCCATTATTCTCGAGTTCAAACAATTTCTTATAGGTTTCCTCGGGGTCGGTCCCGAGTGCTGCGGCGATGCGCGCCGTGTTCGACGCCCCGTTCGTTGCGAGAAATAACTTGATCGCAGCAGGATCCACGGGTATTGGGGGTGGCGATGTTTCGGACTGGTGTTGCTCGTTCACTGCAGGTTGATGCACGACCTCGCCATTTTTTCCCTGCCGTGGTGCATCCATCGGCAGTGGCCAGACCATCCGGTCCATGCAGAATGCAATAAATTCGCTCTGGTTTCTAAATCCCCGTTCGCGCATGAAATCGTTGTAAATTTTAGCTTTTGTTTCGGTTAATCGTATGCTCCACGTTGGCATTTTAATATTCCCTCGTTTCGATTTTTTCTGTTAGTTGCCTGACCACCCGCACGAGCTCTGACACGTTGTTGCTCATGCGGTTGATGTTGTTGGACACGATGCCCAGCTCGTTCTGCGTGCTCGTGTTTGTCGACGCTATCTCTATCGAGACCTGCGCCATCGCATCGATGCTGTTCCGATGCAGTTTCAACTCCTGCCTGATCGCCTCGATCGCTGCCAGCACCCCGGGCAGGATTTCTGCATCATCACGTGATTCAACCGCAGCGACACGAGATTTCACGTCCTCCATCTCGCTGAGCAGGACGCGAGTGTTGTTTGCATACTCGGCGTTTTTAGTTTCAAGCGTCCCGGGCTCGGGAGAATCGTCGACCCCGATCTCGTTGAATCGAACCGGATATGGTTTCTGGGTACGTTCGGGTCGCTTCTGGGCAGGTCCCGTTGGTGCATTTGGATCCAGTTTGGTCTGGTATGTTTTTGCATAAATATGCTTGTTGGTAGGAAGACAATCGGGTTTAACGACCTCGATGGGATCCCCGAGCGTCACGTCGAATTCCGCGTGGAACGCATCACGCACGGCATTCACGTCGGCAAATGCCAGTGCGTTAGCCTCCTCGACACGATCTCCCAGCTGCGAGAGGGTCACGATGATGTTGCGCGACGTGAGCTGCAGGACCAGCCCGCGAAATTCCAGAATTGATTGATAGTTGTTGTTGAGCCAGACACGGCGCCCCCGTTGTCGAGCTCGTTCATAATTGTCGAAGTTTCCCTGAACGGGTATTTTCCACCGGTGCGCATGGGTCCCCACGCCATCGGGGTGCAGGTGACCCTCCATCGCGCGGAGGTCACCAGGGCGATAGCGTCGCGGTCGCTCGTTCGCGATCTGGATGACCCCCTCGCGTTCCAGCCGATCAAGATGATATCGTGCCGTGCCCGACGAGATGTTCAACCTGCTGGCAATCTCCGCCGGGTTGAGCCCATGGATCGCGAGCTTGTAAATATTAATACGTGCATCTCCTATTTTTGGTGTTCCTGCTGGTTGTAGCACCCGGTGTGGCACCACGTGAATGCCGGTTTTTTTACATGCCCGGCAGTTGAACCGCTGGCGCTTCTGGCTATCGCTCGGGTGGTATTGTTGCACGTGCCCGCACGCGGGGCACCGGACGTCTATCGCAGGTTTACTGAACACTGGTTCATGTTCCCGTTTTGATTCCTCGATGATTCTACCTTTCTTTCTCAATCTTTTTCAAGCAGAATTCCGCGGAACCGTCGGAATGCAGGATGCAACCGATCATGGTGAATCCCTCGCGATGATAATCCCGCGGGTAAATGGGGAACCCTTTGTGTATTATGACCTCGGGAATCCGTGGCTCTTGCCGAACCTTGTTATTGAACTTGTCGATGATCTCAAACATGTTTTCATTCACTCCTTGGAAGGTTTATCTCCTCGGGTTTGTCGTTTCGTTCATATCTCTTGATATATCTCGATAGAACCTCGCGCACCAACGATTCTGTTTTCCGTTTCCTGTTCAGCGCGATCCGGTCCAGTTTCTCCGACATGGATGCACTGATATCGATCTGGATCGTCTTGGCGACCCAGCGTGGTTTTTTTGCCATTCATATATCCTTCTCGATCAATATTGCCGTGTAAATTGCTTTCGCAACCGGTGGGCACACGGCATTCCCGATCTGGATGCAACGGTCACGATAGTTGCCGAAAAAATGATAGTCCGACGGGAAGCCCATTAAAATCTGGAGCTCCCACGACGTGAGCCTGCGACCGAAATATTGGCAGCAGCTTTGTGCTCGCTTGCTCAACCGCATGTTTTTATTGAATGCCTTGACTTCCTGAGCCCGGATCGACGGGTGGATCTTGCGATGGTGTGTTCCTGGAGTGACCCCGGGATAGTTGCCCGCGATCAGGCGCTTGCGCTGCTGGTAGAGATTGAAATCGTTGGCGCAAAGAAATCGCTGGTATTGCTCCGGAACCAGAAATGCAGCGAAGGGACTTTCCTCCATCACCCAGTACCGTGGCTTCAGGTGATCGACGACCTCCAGAAACCGTTCCACGTGTCGCGGGTCCTTGTTACGGTTCCCCCGGATGTTGGCACCCGAGAATGGCGGGCACGGCGGTCCCCCGATGATGATGTCAGCAGGACCCAGCGTGGACATGTCGATGAGGCGCACGTTGGCGTGGATGATCTCCGAATCGACGATGTTGTGCTGGTACGTGTGCAGGGCGAGCAGCCAGCGATCTATTCCAACATAGTGATCTCCTGTCGCCGCTAGCTGGAACCCGCAGCTCATGCCACCTGCTCCGCAGTATAAATCATATATGCGCAACCGCACGAGATTTTCACCTTATTTGATGAATGATTCTAACGTGATGATTTTCGGTGCCTTGCACACCGGTTTCACGCGTTTCCCTTTTGGAAGTAGTTTTTCAACCTCGATCCCACGAAGGTCGACGTCGAGGATCAGGTTGCATTGGAGGCACCGTTGCGAGAATGGTTTAACTTCCTCGTCTGCATCATCGATGCCATCGAGGTATTGAAAGCCGTTTGCTGACTTGCAGTAGGGACACGGTGCAGGATATTTTTTGGCCACTCGTCGTTTCCACCACTCGTTCACCGTGCCGCGCAACCACGGGAATGGATTCTGGCGACAGGTGGCGCACGCAGTTGATGGGTACGTGTACCTGCACGTGTCGCAATAATCATGCAGGATGAATGTGACTGCGGGTTTCGCGGGTGCTGCCTTTTTCTTTTTGTTCCTGAATCCGCAGCCATTTACCAAATTGCAACCGGGCTCCTTGTGCGAGCAATCAGCAGGACAGTCTATTTCGGGGTTTAATTTTCTATCCAGGACCCGTGCTCCATCCTGAACCAAGATATTGTAGTGTTGAGTGAAGCATATACGATTGCAGGTGGGATCTGGACAATATGCGTTGTACGTGATGAATCGATCGTAATACGTGGCTTCCACGTACATGTCGAACATGTTCCAATTAACCCCGCATTTGGAACACTCGAATTCGGTTTTACCCCACCGGTTCGGGAGCATGAACCGTTCCTGTTCCTTTTCAGGATACTCGCGGGCTGGCTTGGGTGAGACCATGTTTAATGGGGTTGATTCAGGTTTCTTTTTTGGTTTGGCCATCAGTCCTCATCTCCCGGATATCTCGGTGACCCCGTGTCGTCAGCAGGCGAGACCATCGCGTCGAGGTCCCTTAGCCCCGCTTCCGCTGCCGCCTTGCGGAATCGCTTTACCTGTATCCAATCGTCCTCGTAAAAGTCTTCCTCATCCTGCTCGGTATCATCACTGCAGCCCGGGCAGTCCTCGTCGCAATTAACGTTCGTGTTGTGAAAGTTGCAGAAACCTTCTCCCATCGACGCCTGCAGGTCGTCCATGCTGTAGTCAAAATGATCGCACATCATTCATCACGCTCTTGGAGCAGCACGTTAATTTGTCTCGTGATCTCTTCCATTGGCGTGCCACGGAGCCCCATCAACGCGGGGCATTTCCCTGCCTGCCGCATCTTATGGCAAAATCCCACGCATTGGTCCACACCCAAGTAACAGAACATCAGGTCGCGGTCCTTGGTCGCCTCCAACCAGCCATCTGCGATCTGTGCATCAGTCCACGACGGGGGCTTGCGGAACGGGCATTTCTGGTAATCACCCGACAAGAAGGATTGCTCGTCCATCATTCATTTCCCTCCCAAGCTTTCCAGCTTGGCGAATATTTCGTCAGCTGCACGTATCCGGGCGCCAGATATCTTGATCTCGGATGCCTTCCACTGCTGCACGGCTCGCTTCAAATCATCCTGCAATTCCTCGATGAGCTCGAACCAATCAAACGGTCTATAGACGTGAGTCCCGTGGCAACTGCCGTATGTTTCGCCATGGTGATCACAGCTGAAATTTTTACACGTTTCGCACGTGTCGCGTCGGTATAAGGGCATCATCGATTCATCTCTAAGATTTTCCGTATTGCATCGTTCGGGAACCAGCCCGAGTTACCGTGATTGTTCAAACAATGACAGCCATCGCAGAGGATGTCTTCCTTGGGTTCGGAACCGTTCCCACAGGTCTTGCACGTTCCATAAGCAAGGAGCAAGGCGTGTAGATTTGCTATTTCCGCGTCCTTGGTTTTCACGACGGTGCAATCCCGCCCGAGCATATTGCACGCGGTTCCCTGAACGACGAGATTCGGGGTTTCGGGAATTGGGTCTTTGTGTTTCATGATTGTTTCACGTAGGTTTCCAGCGCAGGTGTTGCCGCTGGTGGTATTTTGATTTTCGATTTCTTGGCAGGCGTTGCAGGTGCGGATCGAACATTGTCCCACCACGTGATGAACACCCACCTGCCGGGATTGTTCTTGCAGTTGTAGGTCGCGGATATCCACGCGCGAGATTCGGCAGCGTCGCTGAATCCCTCCGCCCGTGCTATCGTGTCGTCGATGTCCTGCACGTGGATTGGCGACAGGTTGGTGACACGCGCCACCACTTCGGCGTTGATGGTTTTCCTGCCGTCGTGTCGTTCCACGTCACGGAGCAGGATGTCCTCGCCCACGGCATAGGTCGGGATGTAGAGACCACGGATGGTACATCGTTTCTCGCCCGAGATGATTTTATCCCAGAGCCCGGGCACCGTGAAATTCAGGGATTTCATTTCACGTCCCTCCAATGGCACGGGTTCACGGGCGATGGTGGTGGGTCACGGAACTCGACCCACCCGCAGATCAGGCAGCGCGTCTGTTCGGGTAGCCAGTTCGGGCAAGGCTTGCAGTACGCCCGCGTGATGCTTGTTTCAACGGTTCCTGTCATGGATGCCTGCTCACCACGTTCATGATGCTGTCCTTGAACCGGATGCGTGTCTTTCCCGAGAATGCGCGGTAGATGCCGGGGATGTTCACCTTCACGCCGTCCTTGGTGTAATTCATGATGCCCAGCCAGATCGAGCCGGTGACGAATGGTTCGAGCATGCAATAGAGCCGCTGGACACCCGCGATGGTGGCGTCCAGGATCGGTTCGATCGAGATCGATGTCTCGAACCCTGACAGGGTCGCGAACTGGAGGGCGTCGTACCGTTCGTGGAATGCCGGGGCCCCGGGCTCCCAGAATCGCAGGAGGGTATCATCCATGCTGGTGATGGTCAACCTGAATTGCACCTGCTCGCGGTATTGCTCCAGCTCGTTGCAGATGCGGGTGATCGCTGGCATGTGGGGTTTCGTGGTGACCAGCACGTTGTTGCCTGCACGCAGCAATCGTTCCAGCACGGACATGCACGGCTCGAACGACGGGTCTGCAGGTACCAGGTCGTGTGCCGTGGGGAACATGATGCGCCCCCGGCGCTTGCGATAGGTGCAGGACACGTCGGCATCGCGCACCCGCATTGATTTCCACGTGTCGCCCGTGGCGCGCCCGAACCGGATTGCCATCTTTTTCGCATAGCAATAGCGGCAATCGTGCGCGCAACCATCGACGCAGTTCACGTTGCTGTCCGCCCACTCGCGTGTGCCCGCCGTGATTTTTCGTGTCGTTGTCATAGCTGGTATCCCTGTTCGATCAGGTGATAGAGAATTTCGAGGACCGCTGCCGGGATCGCAACGTCGTGCGACGTGTTGCGCCGCAGGATCTGTTGCAGGGTCCGCAGCCCGCCCGCGTTGATGCTGGACCCGAGGATTGCATCCTTGAGAACCACGGGCGTGATGCGCTTGGCAGGTGCTGGTTGTTTTCGTTGTTGCCGTTTCCGTTCGGGTGCCCGATCCTCGACGGGTCCATCATCCACGGTGGTCTGACCACCGGCACGGCCCCACGAGTCGGGATCGATGTCGTCTAAACTCATTGTTTCAGCCTCTGGACGATTTGTTTCACGCGTGCGATCTCATCGGGCGTCACGAACAAGTAATCCTTGTTCCGCTGGAACAGGAGCATGAGAAACAACATATCGTCCCGCGATCGATCATCGATGGTGGTCTGACCACCCGTCTGACCACTGCCGGATTCCAGCAGTCCCAAAACGTACGAGCTGACCGAGATTCCAGCCCGCTTGGCAGCATCGTTGATCGCGCCGTGCTGTTCAGGACTCGCGAGCCGGATCGTCAATCGCGGGCGCTTGGTGTTGTACGTGCGGTATTTTTTCGTGTCCCGATCCATGGTGCCGTTCGCCTCCATGGTTACCGTGCCCACCCGGCACGGATGGTGCGCATGTCAATTTTCTTTGGTGGTGCTGGACGTTCAGCACGTGGCACGACGGGCTGGTCCTTGTCGTTGAGATCGAGCAGGGTGTTGACCATGCTCAACTCGACCTTGAGGAAATCATGCAGTGCAACGCGGACCGCCTCGGACCGGGACGGGAATAGTCCCTGTTCGGTTAGCTTTGCAAGAGCGTCGAGGTAGACGCTTGGAATGTTCACTGTTACAACCTGCATGGCATTCAGCTCCAGATGATCTCCGTTTCTGTTTTTGCCTCGACCGGCTCATGTTCCGATTTCAATTTCCGCAGCAGGCGCGATATCTCTTTCTTTTTTTCTTCCACGTCCAGGGACGCGTGGAGCTTCTCCGAGATGACCCGTGCCTCGATATCGTCGAACACCTGCGAGAATCCCAATTCCTTCTGCAAGAAGTCCCGGATGGCCGCGCGGATCGCCTCGGACCTGGATGGGTACAGCCCCAAGTCCTGCAGCACCTGCAACGCCTGCACGGCAGGCGTTCCAAGGTTTAGTGTTATGATCTTCATGATGTTTCACGGTGGATGTTGTTGGGTGTACGGGATTTACCCGGCAACGGCTCCCGAGCCATCACCGGGATTGCGCGGCTCCCGCGAACCGCCTGTCTCCCGCCCCGGTCATGCCGGTGGCGTTGGAGGATTGGTTATTGAAAAAACCATCATTGATTTTCCCCGCCGTGGTTGGCGGGTCACCACGAGCAGCCCCCGTTCAACGAGGGTGTGTAATGTTTTCTTGGCGATGTTGTACATCGTCGTCAACGTCGGGATCCCGAGATCGGGGATGGTTGCCGAGCCACCATGCTCGCGTATCGCAGCGAGCAGGTCCTCCTCGGACGTGCCCCGCATTCGTTTGCCGTCACATTGCGAGGCATGCACCGCAGCAGAATGACGTGACCTGTACCGCCGGTGGCAATGCGGGCAGGTCCGGTCAACAGGCCACGGCACGATGCCGTCGCTGGCCGAGCGGGGATCGATCACCACGGTCGTGACGGCCTCTGGAGCTGGCAGTTCAGGGACCGGCACGGAGAATAACCGCGACACGCGTTCGACATGCTCGATGATTGCCGAACGTATGAACTCGGAACGATTCACGCACACGCGAGCCCGCACGAGCTGCTGCACGGTCTCCAGCACGCGCCGTGGCACGAACACGGGTACAGATATTAATTTATCAGGATCCACTGCTTGGGCACACATCCGCTCGTGTGCCATCGCATTGCCGTACGCCGCGAACTCGCGGCCGCACGACGAGCAGCAGAATTGCACGTCCGTCTGCAGGACATCATCGACCAAGCGCGTGACCATCAGGCAGTCCCTCCTTGCACGTGGGTGAGCCATTCCAGCTCCACGATCCAGACCGGCTGCCCGTTGATGCCCAGCTTTGCCAGCGAGGTTATTGCCGCGTTTTTTGTATGCTCGCCCGTGACGTGTACCAGGAAATCCCCGGGCAGCTGGGGAATGGTCTTGCGATGGGCGAACACGACACGTGCTGTCCCGAGCTCGCGGGACCCGTGAGCCACGACGGTGAACACCTGCGCCTCGTGATATTCCACGTTGCCCAGCAACAACGCCGTGGAATGCGCGGCACCGTCGACCGGCACGTCCGAGTGGAGCAGGATGGGTTTCAACGTCGCTCCTGATTCTACCTGCTTGAAATACCGGCGCTCGTCACTCAGCTCGGTAGATGCCGGGTGCAGGGTCCTGCGCGGGCGCACCCGCACGAATTTCTCCGTTTTCTCGTCGATGTTGTAATACAGGAACGAGCCCGACGTGAGCACGTGCACGTTCCCCTTGAAATCCTGCAACTTCTTGGCATTGGGAACCATGGCACGCGCACGGAGTATGTCGTCCTCGTAGACCAACGGACCGATCCAGAGATGCGTGATGTTGGCGTAGACGTCGCGGGTCAGGTCGGGGGATTGGCTTATCGCCGTCATCATGAACCCGCAATTCCTGCCTTCTTTGATGGCCTTCTTGAGCACGTCGGAATTGGGGAAGAAGTTATGTGCCTCGTCGACGACGAACTGCACCGGCGGCACGTACCACGACGGCTTTTCAATTTGCGTCTCCGTGAGCCGCGCCCGCAGGACCATCCTGGTGATCTGTCGCCGCAACGCCAGAATTTTCTCGGCGAGGAAGTTCACCAGGATGCGCGCGGTATAGGCTGAACTCTGCGACAGGTCAAACACGGCGACCTGCTGTTCCCGCACGATGACCTCGATGCCGGGAGCATTGTCCGTGATGATGCCCAGCTCGGCGAGCGCATCTAGCTTGGTCACGAGGGCGTCGATTGTTTGCTGCGCGAACTGCATGCCAGCGGCATTCTCGCGGATATATGCGATCAGGTCATTCAGCGTGTACGCTGGCTTGTCCTTCAGGAGCGCTGCCTGTGATTTGCGGTACAGGTTAACCTGCGGTTCCAGCGCATCGAGGTCGAACGTGTAGCACAGCGTGCCATAGGTTAACTCCGATGCTGGGAGCGAAAATACCTGATCGAACGTGCCTTCGATGAACCGTCCGGCATCGCCCGCCGGGATCCAGATGGTTGCCTTGCCCACCGCCGCAGGTCGAACGTCGTTCGGGAGCTGCTCGTTCCACGCGTCGAATTCCTGCTGGTTCGTGTTCGGCA
>Ga0105097_10000085_pt1 | contig 35123 bp, 64 predicted proteins | sample PPLLak12cMay2015_FD_87035 | JGI IMG/M metagenome (GOLD analysis project Ga0105097, IMG submission 87035) | Freshwater sediment microbial communities from Prairie Pothole Lake near Jamestown, North Dakota, USA - PPLs Lake P7 Core (1) Depth... | ecosystem: Environmental > Aquatic > Freshwater >...
TCCCCTTTCTCCGGCCACTTTGCGCGGGGTAAGTGTTGGCGGAGGGACTTTCAGATAGGGGATAAAATGAAACGAATACTAATTATTATGCTTTTGCTTTTTGCTGGTCAGGCATGGGGTCAGATGTCTCACGTTATAATCTACTCGCCAAACAAAGAAGTTGATGTTTCTACTGATACAAAAGCCGATGCTGTAATGGTGACGGTTCCGGCTATCAAGTGCAGCCTGAAATACCAATGGATAATCAACACATATAAGACTGACACTGTTTGGTACGCTTATGTCAGCCCTGAAGAATCAAAGTGCATACAAGAGGCTGGCGATATTAAGTATTGGATAGGTGCAACAGCTAAAGAGGCATGGATAGCGGCTTATAAGAGCGGGCTACCCGATGCCGTAGCCCTATTCGAGCAGAATGTGAAGTATCCTATCACGGTTGAGGAAGAAGGCAAGCCTGTTGAAAAAATGGTAACGATTGTCGAGGCCAAGGCACTCGGAGTCAAAATCGAACAGACCACGATTGACAAGCAGGGGGACGCGATGCTTCCCCGTAAAGTTTTTGATGGGAGTAAATAACTATGAGAAAGCTACTTGCCGTAATCCTGATCCTGTTCGCCACGACTGCCCTTGCAGGGCAGCAACTTGTAGATTTGCCGCTGACGAGCAATCTCACCGATACCAGGGGCAACCTCACCGCAGGCAATCTTATCCGCAACAGCGATGCCACCTACGTCAACACGTCCGGTGCGCTGGCGTATAGCAGGGGGACGAGAATTAATTACCTGCTTTATTCTGAGACTCCAACCAATGCCTACTGGCAAAAAGGGCGGGTTGAAACATTCGTTCAAGAGGGGACTCCGCCTTCTGGAGTTTCAACCTCTTGGAGAATGGAAAATACAAATGAAGTTGGTGCTCATTATATCAGAAAAATTGCATCGGGAATAACAGGCGTAGCCGCTGGTACGACCTACATATTTTCTGTTTATGTGAAAAGAGGAAATTACGATTACTTTGCTTTGATAGTTGATGGATACAATGTTTGCTATAACCTGACAACTGGCGCGAGTGTTTATAATCCTGCGGCACGAACTGTATCGTTCACTTCTATAGGAGATGGATGGTATAGGTTTTCTGCTGTAAGTACCCTTTCTTCTACTTCAAATTATTATGGATGCTCACTAACAAATTCAAGCGGGAATGAGACATGGACTCCTACAGGTGATGAGTATTGTTATATCTCCGGCTTCCAACTCGAAGCCTTGCCCAGCGGCATGGTCATTGGGCCGGACCTGATGGATCAGGAGGCGCTGAATGCAACTGTCCTGACAAACGGGGACTTTTCGGACGCCACTTATACTGACTCAAGTGTTCACACTCTGAACGGTTGGAGCAATGACGGAACCCATAATGCAACAAACAAGTGGACTATTTCAGGCGGTGCAGTAAGTTTTACCTCTGACGGAACATCGTGTGCCATCTCCCAACAAAGTGTTTTGACTGTTGACAAAGTTTACAGAGTAGTAGTTCCTGTTTCAGCAGTAGGTGGTGCAGGAATTAAATTTATTGATAGGTCGAGTGGTAAAGTTTATCAGAACATTACAACGGCCACTACATACGACTTTTATATCGTAGCGATTGGAACTGGAATTTCTTTCGATAGAATTTCTGGCGCTGGCTCTACAGCTACAATGGACAATATTACTATCCGCGAAGTCACCTCCCCCGCCAAAGGCAGCTTCCACAACATAGCGATGCTGGCGGGCTCGACTGAGCTAACCACAAACGGCGGGTTTGAGACTGCCGCAGCCGGAGGAGATGCTCCATTCGGGACGTGGGTTGAGACAATCGGCGGAACCGATACTATCACCGACGAGACAGGAGCAGGAGACTTCTACCTCGGCGCTCATTCTGCAAAGCTGACCTATGTAGATAGCGGAGTTACCCATGTTCAGCAGCCCATCACCACGACTGCGCTAAAGCTATACAAGCTGGAGTTCTACACCAAAGGAGATGTGGCTGGCCGGTATCAGGTGATCGACCTAACCGCTGATCCTGACGTTGATATTGTAGCTGCTACTGCCACAGGCGTCACGGGAACGACATGGACTAAAGTTACTAAGTACTTTTACACTCCGACCTCATGCGTTTCGGTTGGTATTAGGCTGCTTGCCCCCGCGAGTGCTGGCTATGCGTTTTATGATTACGTCTCCGTCCGCCAGGTGCAGACGGCGTGGACGCGCTACGGCACGAACACGATGGAGATTGACCCTGCGGAGGGCAGCGGCGGGGCGTTGAAGTCGGTTTATGGAGACACTACACCAGCAATGATTCTTTACTTTGCGAATGCCTCTGATTCGACGGTAGACTTAACCGTAGGAGAAACCTACCAGGTAACGTGTAAAGTAAAGGTTGCTGCTGGAAATTCAGTTGATTTAAGAATAAGAGATAACAGTGGTGGCACCACATTAGCAACGACTACGGTTACTGAAACATCCTTAACCAGCAAGACCCTTTACTTCAAGGCCGTACACGCAACACTTAATGGGGTAGACTTCGCTGGTTTTGCTTCAGGCGAATCAATCTGGATCGACGACCTCACCATCAAGTCCGTCCCCGACTTGGCCTATCTCAGCCCCGGCACCTACACAGCGACCGCTGGCAGCACAGCCACCATCCCCGCCGAGCCACGGTTTGAGACGAACGGCTTGCTGGTGGAGGGGGAGGGGACGAATTTGCTGAGCTATAGCACAGGATTGTCAACTTCTCCTTGGGTAGGCACAAGGTGTTCGATTGCTAACACATCGGTTGTTGGCCCAGATGGTTCAACATACACCACACTGCATTTGAAAGAAGATAATACTGCCAGTAATACGCATTATCTAAGATACACTCCATCAGAAACTCTTGTCGATAGCACAACCTATTCTTTCTCAGTTTTTATAAAACTTCCGTCCACAAATTATAGAAACTGGGTTAGACTGGCTTTGGTGACAAAGGCAGGAGGGGAAAGGGAGTATAATTTTGACATAAGCACAGCAACAACTGGAACTGGCGACGCTGCTGGAAAAGGCATTAGTCTTGTAGGAAACGGCTGGTACAGGATTTGGATTTCAGATAACTTATCTACAGGAACTACCGCGCCAATATTTACAGTGTATATTGGAGAAGCGGATAACGATTGGACGTTTTCAGGAGATGCTGCTTCTGGATTCTATCTTTTCGGCGCCCAACTCGAAGCCACCGCCTACCCCACGTCCTACATCCCCACCAACGGCTGCCCCGTGACAAGGTTGACTGAGCGTTCATGGTACACCTCGCCCACAGATCAGAACGGTTACTCGTGGACGATGAGCACGGCATTGAAGAATGCGCTGGGGGCCGCGAGTCCAAGCCGGGGGACGATGCTGGTGGATTGGATGCCGGGATATGCTGAATCGGCTTTAACACTTAATTATTTAGCGGCAGCAATTAGTGTTTATGATAATGCCACAAGCATCTTACTCCCAAGAGACAGCGGCGGAACAGCTCAGATTAGATCTTATGATGGAACCAATGAGCCAAGAACACCATTTAACTGGGCAGCGAATACAGTTTATCCTCTGGCCGTAAGATGGGATTCAACCGCCAATGGAGCAGCGGGTTATTTGCAGATTTCAGACAAACAAAGCGGAACTTGGAATGTTACCACAAATGACGAGCGCACAGCCTATGATGGATCATTTGGTGCGCCTGCTCTCGGCACCTCCCTCCGTCTCGCCTACGGCAACGAGTACCCGTTCTGGATTAAGAACATAAAGTTCTTCGACGGCTGGGTAGCTGACGGAAGTCTTGACCTACCGGTAATGGAAGACTGTATCTTACCAGGACAACCGTGGAGTTGCGGCGAGCTTGTTAGACCATATACGTATTAGATGGAGGACATTAGAATTGACCTACACCGGAACTGAAAAACGCAGCGGCGACCCTGGACGGCGAAGCTATGACGGAACTTGTGTTTTGCACGACCCTACGCTTGCGAATTGTCGAGAGGAACGTCAGCAGACACACGAAGAACTTGCCCTGTTGCGAAGTCAGACCGGCGGGATGGTTTCTTGGAAGGTTATGACTTTAATTATAACTATGTCGGTTGTAGTTTTGGGTTCAGGATTCGGGTATTTCGGTACTGCGATGAACAAGTTAAGCGACCGGCTTTATGTCCTCGACGTTCTGGTGTATCGTATGGACCAGCTTGAAAAAGCGGTTCATAAATCACAAATTACGCCTTGACAAAATAAACTCAAAATGAGACAATTATCGCATCCGTGTGTGTCTTATGACGAATCAGGCACCAGGGCCAGCATCCGAACACAGCAGTAGGAGCTCGCTGGCGATATCGCTTCGATCGGCGGCCTCCTGGTGGGAAACCGCCGACACACGGTAAACCAATGGCCAAGGGTGACGCAATGCCACAGCCGAAAAACTATTTTCACAAGCGGGCGAAATTCGCTCTTTTGCTCCAAAAACTGATTATCCATCTTCACGGCCTCAGGATCGATATTGACCTGGGGCCGGGCGTGTTTTTAGACTTGCAAAAAACAGGAAAGCCGCTTACTGATGACGATATTTTCCACATTGAAAAATATTGGGAGTCTATCGGCGGCACGATAAAAAAGGGGCGCAAGGACAAGAGCCTTTCGTCTTATTATTGGACGGTGGAGTGATGGGAAAGTTATTTATGGATAAATACGAAGAACCGGATGAAGAATCAATCGAAATTCTTCAGAAAGAAGGTCATACGTACCACTGCGCCTGTAGGATAGTTTGGGGTGATGGAGAGTGTGAATGCGATAAGGCAGACAAAATACCTGGACCTGTTTCGAGCCTTATGTATAACGGGGTTTGTTATATTTGCCTTGCTAAAGAAGGAAAAATTCATGAGCCGTGGTGCAGGAGCGCCGGTAAGGAGTGCAAATCAATGTATACCCTATGGCAAAAGCTCATGGTAGCAATCAACGTATGTCTGAAGCTGCGCCGTGAGCGTAAGGACGCGGAGAAGTGACACCTGCTGCAAAGCCACAGCCGGCTCCTGAGCCTGGAAAGCTGGTTGTACTACCGCTGGTGCTTAACGACCTGAAAGCCCGCGCCGTGAGCGGCTGTATCAAATACGGCACTATGCTCCAATCACATAACGGCCGTGACGCTTTAATGGATGCCTACCAGGAAGCTCTTGACCTTGCGATGTATCTCCGCCAAGCAATAGCCGAGAGGGACGGCGAGTGACCGACCAGCACTATGACGATTACTTTTGTGACCTAATAGGGGTTACAACGTGCCGTTATAGATTGGTCGGGCAGCAAACCTCTTGCCGGGGCTACGGAGTGACAAGCTACGGTCGCAGGGCGAGCGATAACACTTGCACATGGTTCAGGGCGATAGGTGACGGGCAGTGGTTGTGTACTAACCCTGAGGCCACCAGGGACGCTCTGAGGCGCTTTAAAGAGATGGCTTGCATGGAGGTAAAAGCATGACAATCGATGCAGAAAGTGAAGAATATATTCAAGTTTTAATTTACCAAGATGAAGGCCACACGCACCATTGCGCTTGTCGGATGGTTTGGGGAGGTGGTGAATGTGAGTGCAATTTAAATAAGCAAACTCCAGAAATGTTTAAGGCGGTTGAGTGCGAAAATAAGATATACTGGCTGGTTAATAAGTGACTGCATGAAGGTCTACACCTCAGAAACAAAGCGCACCTGTACGCTCTGCGGCAGCCGTAGAACGTATTTGCGTTTCCGCGATGAGGCTAACGATAAAATTTGCGCTATCTGCGGTAAGTGTCATGAAGAATGGCATAAGGTAAACAATCACAACCACAGAAAGGAAAACTACAATGGCACGAGGGATTAGCAAGAATTTCATGGCGCGTATGCTGTTCGGGCTGTCTTTTGCTGCGGCCCTGCTGGATGCTTTCAGCGACAACAAATTGACCCCGCAGGAACTTACGTCGATGTTCAATCAGGCGTTCGGGTTTATCCTGGGGGCCGGGTCGGTAACTGCTGCTGACTTGCAATTCGTTTTCAACCCGGACGGTAGCGCCAGCCTTAACTTTTCAAAGGCGCTGGTGGACAAGCTGAATCTGGAACTGTAAAAGAGGGGGCTGCTTCGGCGGCCCCTAACCACTTGGAGGTTAAATGATCTCAGGTTGGAAAACACTCTCCGCTGGTGCAACGCTAATACTAACTGGACTTGTTGAAATAATCTCCGGACTTTCAGGTTTGCCGGAAACTATTGATTGGGAAGCTATCAAGGAAGGCGCTACGCTGTTTGGATCAGGACTCGCGGCTATTGGAATTGGTCACAAAGTCGATAAGAGCGGGATTGTGAACGTCAAATGAAAAAAAACAGACTGACAATATACAATTGCCTTGCACCACAGATGGACACCGGAGATCTAATTGAGTGGCGGTCAAAGAGTGCTATCGGAGCCGCTATCAGGTTTTTCACCGGGGAGAATGTGAACCACTCAAGCCTTGTCGTGCGATTGCCGTATGACGGTTGCTCCCGCAGATTCGTGGTCGAGGCTATCGGAAGCGGACTTGAATTTAGGTTACTGTCAAACCAGATCGAAAGATACCACGGCGCAGCATGGTGGTATAGCCTGAAAAAAGAGCCTAAAAAGCCGCTTGATAAAATGGGCGAATGGGCTTTGACTGAAGTCTCTAAGGGGATCAAATACGATTTCGCAGACCTGATAAAACAAGCTTTTGGCCGAGTCAGTCTTGATGCTAAAAGGTGGTTTTGCTCCGAAGTTGTTGACGCTTGCTATATTGAACATGGTATTATACAACCCGATCCAGACGGAGCAAGGCGGCCAGGGGAATTTTCCAATCTCGGTATTTTCGAATCTAAAGCGAGATTGATATGAAATTCATCGTCCATCGCAGTGGTAAAAAAATAACAATAAAAATGAAAACCCCAATATCTGAAAGACTTTGCATTATCGCAACACCTAAAAAAATAAAAGAATTATATAATCAACTCGCTGATGTATTATCTGAAGATTCTAACGACGATGCTTAAGTGCTCTTGTAAAATTATATAGCGTTGTAGTTTACAGTTTAATTTGTGATATTTCTTTGATTAATTTTATGGCGTCTTCTGCTATACTTTCTGCTTTGTCATATGCGCGCTCAAATACGCCTAAAAGTTCTTCATGACTACCATCAGTTCTAAAAGTTCCATCTTCATCTGGATCATCAGGTAAACAATACGACAACCTTTTCTGTAGATCATTTATTTTTTCTTCTAAATTTTGCATATCATCATCCTTGTTTAATGGTGAGGTAAAATGAATGAGTGCCCAAAGTGCCAAGGAAAAATTGAGCCAGTGCTTTCTACGCCCGATGAGGAGCGCTATCTGTTCCAGCAATGCGGACTGAATTGGGCTGTTGCTTCTTGGGCCGCGTGCTGGCCGCAAGATCCGCCTTGTGCTTCTCAACTACGGCCCATCCTTTTAGAGCGCGGTTAGATCGTCTGAGCTTGGATAGTTCCTCCTGCAATGCTCGCACGTCTCCGGAGTAACGTGTTTTTTCGAAGTCTATTTGGCGCTGCATGTCCTCACATTTCCCGCCAGCTATTAAAGCCATTGCCAACGCGCCAACTACTGCTCCTACGATCAAGCAGATTGCGTACCACATTTAGTCCTCCGTTTTTTCCCATTTGCGTAGTCCTGTTGCCGTTGCACAATCTCAAACGCTGCGAGTTGCGACCATCTTCGCCCGTTACCAGTTACCGCGTGAATCACTTCGGAATATGGCCTATTGCACTCACGGCAATAATAGACCAGGACTGCGTGTGAGATTTCAGGAATTGGCACCTTGGGCCTCCTTCTCGAACGGCGCGAGGGCTTCTTTAGCTTGGTCGTAAACATCCCCACAGTTGCCAAATTTTGAGACATACCGATTTAGCGCCTCCACCAGTCGCGCAACGTCGGATCGCAGATTGGCGTTCTCTTCTTGCATTTTCCTTATGTATGGTTCTATGTCCTTCCTGATAGACGATCCCCATTTCACACCTATTAATTTGGCAATAGTCTGGATATCCCACTCGCGTTCGACTGCAAGAGCCGACTCTTTCCAGTCTCGCAGCTTGGCGTTTTCGGCTTCGATTCTATTTATCCTTCCAGTAACACCTTCCTTCATAGCCTTGTAGCACGCTATTTCATGCTCAAGCTCCGCGATGTGCTTCTGTTCCTCGTCGGAAACTTCAGCCTCGGCTTGATCTATGAACTCAAACACCATGGACACCAATCCCCAAGTATCGTATTCACCTTTTGAAACGTCTCTAATTTTTTGTTTAATCTTATCACCCAATAGACTCATCGCCTCAATCCTCCTTCTTGAACAGCTTAGCGAGAAGCCGCGCATTTTCTTTCCTGATGGTGGAAAGTTCGGCTTCAAGCTCTTGTGAATGCAGCGATAGCTCATTTACGCTTTCGCGCTCACGCCCAAGCTCATCCTCAAGCTCCGCGATGCGCTTATCTACGGACTCAGCCTCATAATAAAATCCTTCGTAGTTTTTACCAGGAATAGGTTTAGTTATAATATAAGTAACATTCCCAGCTCTTTCGAATTTTGCTTTTTTAAGCATAGCCTCAATCATCCTTCTTACCTACCCACCTCATAAATATCCAGTGGATAAAAATAGCTGCCAGTATGCAAGTATAGATTATCAGCACGACTTTCATTTATATGCTCCATATTCCATATTTTTTGTCTATTTTTTCTATTTCTTTTTTGAATAAAACTATTCTGTTTTCAACCTTACTCATGGGCCACATTTCTTGAATTGAGATTTCTTTGTCTATTTCAAGCCGACGTATTGCAGCGTTATATTCTGCCGTATATTGTTTTATATATTTTATTTCTGGATGCTCTTTACAAGCCCTTGAACCGTTTTTTATCGCCATGCTTTTTCTTTTTGATACCTCTTTACCGCATATGAAGCACTTGGCTATTTTCATTTGCCCCTCTCATGCCTACGAAGATAGTACCCATGCCCCGAACTTGTATCAGGCCCTGTGACGTAGAACCCTGAACGCTCGTTTCTCTCAATCGCAGTGTGCCTATCGAATCCGGCGAGCAACAGATGGTAGAAAAAATACGCAGCAGCTATACCGCAGACGATTAGAGTTATCCAGGTCCAGGCTGACCGCCGCGGCTTGATTTCTTCGCACTCAACGCTTAAATGTCCGTTTTCGCAGCGGATCATTTCATCCTCCTAAGCCGTTTGCAGACAAGATCAAGTCTCCTGAATGCGTCTTGGCCTAATCTTCCGCATGGGCAACCTGTTTCTAATTCAAATTCCTTAAATAGAGTGCACATACACCATGAATTGTTATCATTATTAAAATATACTTTAGTATGTATAACAATACTTACAATTGGAAAATAGTTTTCTTGCTCTTTAGTATAAAAATCGTCCCAATCCATAGGACATTTAAGCGAGCACTGGTTTTCTTCTTTTGCAAACCGCAAATATTGCGACTTGATATGCCGGAACTCTTTTTCAGTGAAGTTTACTCCGCCTATGGTTTTCAATTTAGTCCTCCTGGAGCATCGCCCCTTGCCGACCCTCAAGGGGCTGTCTACCTGTCGTCCTGACCCTATGCTCCGGTTTTGCCTTGCCGTTGACGCGGCGTATTGCGGCGGTTAGTTTGCTTGGGCCGGGTGGATACTAAAGCTCCTGGGCCGCTTTGATGATATAATGTTCGAGTGTTGAGACTCTTTTTTTTATTTCCTTCATAAATTCTTTGGCAGCTTGGGTTGAAACGTCAGGCAATGGGACTGTCAATATTTTTGAAGCGTATGCTATGATTTTTTCTTTATCAGGCCGCAGAGCCTCTTGCCGGGCCGCCTCTTCTTTTGCCAACCGTTCAGCTTCGGCTTTTTCGCGGGCTTCACGTTCGGCTTGTTCCTTGGCTTCGCGGATCGCTTTCTCAGCGGCTTCTTTTTTGGCGGCCTCAACAGCGGCCTTATGTTCCTGTTCATGACGGGCATTTTCGACAGCGCGGCGCTCAGCTTCGATCTTTTCACGCTCGGCGCGTAGCTTGGCTTCTTCCTCCTTCTGTATGCGGTCCTGTTCTGCCCGCAACTTCTCAATCTCGGCGCGTTCTTCTGCCAGCTTCGCGGCTTCAGCTTCGCGGGATTTCCGCTCGGTTTCGATCCGCTCTTGCTCCAATCGCTTTTCTTCGGCAATGAGGGCTTGCTCTGCATCGTAGCGGGCCAGGGCATCAGCCAAGATAGGGGCAAAGTCATCTTCTGTCATGGTTAGAGATTGCGCGTAAGACAATGCAACTCCTATCCTTGCCATTGTGTCACAGCGGGCTTGCGCGGCCTCCTGGAGCTTGCGTTCTTTCTCTGCGCGTATGCGCTCTTGTTCCTTGGTGATAACTTCTTCCTGTTTTGTCAAATGTGTTTCAATCGGTTCAATCCGGTTGAAGATCCGCTTGGCTTCTGAATCTACTTTTTTGCCCCATTCCAGGGCATCAGCCTTGAGAGCTTTGCGGCGCTTTTCAACGTCAATACGAATACCCTTGACGACCATCCGGGCCTTGTGGACGGCCTTAAAACCTTCTTCATCGTCAAGACCCTTGACCGTCAATGCCATGTAGTCATTTTCCATCTTGGCGATTGCTGCTTCTTCGACGTTGTAATTCACGACTTGCGTTTCAGACATTTTCTCTTTCCTCCAAAAACCGCGTTAAAAGTTTGATGATTTCCATTTTAACGTCAATGTTTGCATAGCTTTCCCAAAACGTTTTTTGACCAGCGGCATGTTCTAATTGGTGGCATTCGAAGCAGAGCGGGACGGTATACGAATCGGGCTGCTTCTTCCCCATTGCGCGGTAGCCTAACCCCTGGTGCGCTGCTTGGCTTGGCACTCTCCCGCAGCGGAGGCAGGGCTGGCGGCGTATCCATTCGAGGTATTTGGTTGAGCGGTAGGTCATACGAACTCCAAATATTTTTCAACCAGTCTACGAATTTCGTCCTCAGTCATATCCGGCCCGTAGACGTGCTTGATTAGGACCGTGATTGTAGCGCTGTAAAGTCGCTCAAAGTCTTCTTCGCTCATTTTGGAGAAGCTAATGCTTTTAGGCTCTATCCGCACGGACCCGTCAAGGCGTATCGTGCTTTCGTAGTATCCCGCTAAAATTGTGAGATCTGCGCGGAAGCGGTCAAAGTTCTTCTCTGGACGGCCAAATTTCGAGTTGACTTCGCCAGGCTCCCATTGATCGAAAGCTAAGTTCAGTAGCGCAAAGTATTTTTTTAGGAATCGGTAGTTCCTAACCCGCTTAAAATCAGCATGGACAGCTTCGCCAAGCTTCAACTTCTGAAACCATGTTCTGGACCGCTCATCGGCTGGAATTAATCCCATCATTGTCGTGGTGAAATATACGTCCATTATGTCCTCATCCGCTCAACCATTTTCAACATGTCTTCTATAAACTCATCCGCACCGGATTCCAGTTCTGCAATCTCTTTCTCGTCGCGGTAAACTCTGATAACTGATAGCGGATCAATGTCTATTACATACGGGCAGTAGACCACATAATCACACCACTGGCGGCCAGACCGAGCCATGCCCCATTGCATCTGCTTCCGGTATCCAGTTGGTATTTTTTTGGTCAACTTGGCTTCGACAAATACCGACGGAGTAACCGTTTTTATCTCAATCATTCCGTCATCACTGACTACACCATCCGGCATGGCGTGCTTATGGGGATGATCTCGAAACATAAAAATCTCTTGTACTTCAACGTCATACCTAAATGCGTACAAATTGCGTGCTTCCGATTCATACTCAATACCGGCGTCCATGTTTTTGTCGTGGTAGCTCTCTTTCCGTTTGCCGCTCAGGATTTCGCCAACCATATCATAAAGCAGTTGCTTCCGCGTTTTCCCTTCGCCTTTGGCTACAGCTTTGGCAATCGAAGACCCTCCGATTGACCCTCTGCGTAGCTGGTCCCACGTTTCAGATCCGCGCTCTATGTCAACTGTTATCATTCGTCGTCCTCACCCGGCTGGCGTTCAGGCTGTTTTGCGACTTTATTTTTCTTCCGTTGGAGTTCTTGCAACGCGGTAATATATTTTGTTGCTGGGAACTTCTCTACTGAATCAGCCCCGAAATGCTTCAGAAATAAATTCAAGTTGGCTTTAGTTTCAGTGATTAGATTATTCATTTCAGTAATTTGGGCCTCGTTGATGTATTCCGGTTCTCCCTGCGCGTCATCGTCCATCTCATGAGTCGCCAACCCTGTAAGGGCCAGCAGGGTGTATCTTTCCAAATACGAAATGGTTGACCCTACCGCCTGGATCGCGTTCTTGCTACCGCTATCATCCGGCAAGGCGTGAAGGCTGGTGCTCTCCGAGTGGCCGAGACGATGCGTGACTGTGCAAGTAACCGTTATTTGCTTTTCGGCCTGGGAGACATTCCAAGCCGCTGAAAGGCCATGGACGCTGAGTGCCGCGTTTATCTTTCCGGTGACATTGGCGAGGCTCGCGTGACGGTATTCTACGACCTTATTACCAGCGGTATATTTAACCGTCTGATCCTTTTCAATTTCAGGAGGGTTAGCCTTAAACGCGGCCATAGCATCGTGGTAGGCTTTCCGGGCTTCGTTGGCCTCATAACGCTGCTGCAATGCCATCGCCTTTTCGACCTTATCCAGGTCCAGGTTGTTCTGTATCGCCATAATCATCAATGCCGCTGGCGACCGATCAACGTATGTCCCAGGTGTAGGCTCAACATGCTTTACAAGCTCTTTGGTTTCTTCAGTCATTTGTTCCCTCTCATTTCTGCCAGTTTTCGGGTAAGGTCAAGGGACGCACGTTGAAGGGCGCCACCCTCTTTTGATGCGCGAGGACGGGCGTACTTGTCTTCAGCCCACCTTCTTTTAGCTGCCATGGCCGCTTCGATAAACCGGCGCGCCTCAGCGATAGCTTTATCAACTACGTCATTATCCATTGTCTTTTTCCTCTCCGTCTCTCAGGTTCCAGGCCAGTATCGCAACGGCCTCGTTGCTTCCGAAAGGCCCGTAGTATTCGCAGACATCGCAATACGGGGCAAATCCGCCATTGTGCGGAACTGGGCCGATAACCTCACATTTGCAGAATGGGCAGGTCTTCATTATTCCATCCTTTTAAGCCGCTTGACTACTATCGCAAGGCGGCGAAATGCGTCAGATCCATATGATGCACAGGGGCATCCAGGAATTTTAAACTCATGAAAAATATGGCAACAACAAGAAACGTTGTAGGACCCTCTTGTTTTTGTGTAAACGCTCTTACCTACACGACTGAGCCCTATGCCATTTGTATCTTCCCATCCCATCGGACATTTATGGGTGCATTGGTTTTCTTCCTTGGCGAATCTCAGGTATTGCGCCTTTACATGCCGAAACTCTTTCTCGGTCAATTTAATCCCGTTTAAAACTCGCATATCCGCTCCTTTCTTCCTCCTGGTCCTTCGCGTGGCAGTCCTCGCATAGACCCCACTTGACGTTAGGGCGCTTGCCGCACTCGATGCAAATTCCATCCAGGAACATAGCTCCGAGGCATTGATCGCAGACCCCGAGCGGGTCTTTCTGGCAGGCTCTACAGTTTTTCATTTTTATCTTCTTTCCATTTTTTTAAGTCAGAATCCCAACTATATTTTTTTAAACCATTGTCATAAAAGTCTAATGCACCTACCGCACCACGTCCGTAACCAGCAAGAGAAAACGCTTCAGAAATAGTCTCTCCTGTTATGGTGTTGTGAGTCCCGTCTAACCAATAGAGGGTAAAAGTTTTCATTTTTCGTCCTCCAATTCCATCCCGCAAAGGGGGCAATAGTGGAACTTCATCCCGCCGTAGACTCTTAGCGGCTCCTGATAGTTGACGTACACAAGCGGCCCGTATCCAGGACCGCTGACCTGTGACGGCGTTATCCCTACGATATGGTGGCACACAAGTTGCCTGTCGGTTGGGATGATTGCGGTTGATGGTGACATTTCCCCTCCTAATTCAACAACAGCCTGCATCTGGCATGATATACACAGCCGGTTTGCCGCTGGCGACATTGCGAATGTCATCAGGGGTTTCGTTTTCTGCTATCTCGCATCCTTCTTTTTTAGCAAGAGCACGGGCTTCTACCTCTGATTTTGCGAAGACTACCACTCCACCTTCAGAGTGATATGAATCGGTACATTTTTCTATTCTATTCCATACGAATACTTTCATTTTACCCTCCTGGTTTTTTTGCGCGGCGGCCGGATTCCCCACCCGGCTCCTCGATCTCTTGAACCACCCTCGTTGTTACCCCACTCCAGTCCCTTAACCCAGCGTATCCCTTGGTCAGCGTCCTCTGGCGGGGCAAATCGAGACACCTTGGTCCGTCAGTGGAACACGCCGCACCGCGCAAGTCTAAAAGACCCGTTTCAACTCGCCTGCTCCCCCAGCGTTCGACCCCGCAGGGCTGGTCCTGGGTTTTGTGGAGGCTGACGGCATCGGCAGATGCACAAACAGGATAGCCGGGGCTGGCCTGCCGTTTTGCCGATTTATGTTTTTTGTTAATCATGGCTCCAATCTTAGCACGGTTGCTTTACGTTTGTCAAGCAGATTCTGCGTCTTTATAATTATTTTTTATTTCTAATAAATTCCAAGCGTTTAAAAATTCTCTATATCTATGTTTGCTGTTTTTATATGAGGACCATTGAGCGGAAATATATATAATATTGCATTTTGGGTATGCGTATTTAGGAATAATGAAAAATCCTTGATATTCGTTATGGTAGCAAGCTACAAAATCTGATTTATTTCTTTGGTGTTTTCCTGAAAACCCATATCTGTAATGCCCTATTTTACTACCATCTGTAACCGCTAATGAATTAGCAGACTTTATTTCTACATTATATCCATTAACAATTATATCAATACTTTGGCATTGGCTATGCTGTACATTAAGTCCTCTTTTTATACATTCTTCTAAAAACATTTTTTCTATTTTTGCTCCAATTAGCTGAAGGCCTTTATAGTCTGCTGCTTTTCTTAGTATACATCTTTTTTCTTCAGCGAAATGTTTTGTAATCTCTTTTTTATTTTCAAGCGCAACTCGATATGGCTCATCATGCACAATATTATATATTTGCCGTGATCTTTCTCTTGAAAATCCATATTTTTCAGCTATTATTACAAGATCATAATTATATTTGTTTTTGCAGTCGCATAGGTCATCAATTATTTTTCGACCATATTTATTGATAAGATTACTAATAACAGTTTTTCTTTTTTGAGCATCGGTTTTTCTTTTAGATGTTATTATTTCGCCATCTCTGCGTTTTTTAGTGTAGCATCTAATACATAGGTTATGCTTTAAATTAACAATTTTTTCTTTATGACAACAATTGCATTCCATAAGCTTCCTTCATTTTCCTATATTATACCCGACGTGCTAAACAAAAGTCAAGCACAATCTTCAGATTAAGCTTGACATAAATAAAGCTTTTGTGATATTGTCAGGCTATGAAAACAATTCACCCACTCAGAAAATGGCTAAGGGACAACGGGCATTCGCACGTTTGGTTTGCCACAAAAATTGGAATAAGCAAGAGTTATTTTTCGCAACTTTTGCTTGGCAAAAGGTTACCTAACAAGGCGATATGTAAAAAGATTTCTACTTTGACAGGCCGCAAAATTTTGCCTGACGTTATAAGGGCAGGATCTGAAGCGGAACGTGCGGCAACCGCCAAGCGGTTCCCGGGGGTCTAAGTGTCAACGCGAATCTATTTTGTGGCTGCTAAAGCGGATATAGTCAAGGCTATACACGGGAAAATTTTTTACGATAAAGTTGAGGCGGATGAAATGGCATACAGGATTAATGCAGACTACCAGGGCCATTATTTTAAAGTCTATTCGGCGCTTGTGGAGGTGGAAGATGGTTTGCAAGGCTAAACACCTGTATGTGTCCGATTCTTGGGAATGCCCCCGGTGCGGCTCTTCGGAAGATTTTTACAACGACGGCGGAGACCCAAAGTCGGAGAAGAATTGCGAGGAATTGCACGCCGGAGATTATGTCTACTGCGGGATGTGCAATACCAACTGGACAGGGCGGCAAGTATCACACAGGATGCGTGAAAACGATTCCGCAGTTATATGCCCTACGTGCGCTGGGCGAGGATATGTTTCCCACATGGAGGTTGAAAATGAAAGAGTCGGAAAAAATAAGCGATGAGCAACTAATGGCATTAGTTGATTTTGCCGAGATTGCCCTAAGGGAAGAACCTGGGCCAGTGAACTGTTGCCGACTGATGGCGCTGCAAGAACTCCAAGAGCGAAGGAGGGCCGACAATGCAAACCGACAAAAAGCGTCTTGATTGGCTTGAGAAGATGGGAAGCACATCAGAAGGAATATTATTACATAGTCAGGCTGGAACGACTGGGCGCCTTGGGTTGGGGCTAAAGAATACCGGCAGGACATTACGCCAAGCGATAGATTTTGCTATGGGCTGTGTGGAGGATGGAAATGACCGAGAAGATCAGTAACGCCCGCATAACCGAGCTTATCGCCTGGTTGGAGTCAACCAAATTCGCCACTAAGCGGCTGACCGATCTTGCCGGAGACACGGTAGACTGTCTCTTGGAATTGAAGACGCTGCGGGGAAGGAGTTGCAAAAATGCGGATAGCAAGAGTATTCCCGCGTAAAACAAAAGCAAGCCCGACAGATGATCTTGCATTTTTTGACGTTCCTGGGCTTTTCCCGCCCGAAGTAGACGAAGTACATGTTTCTGTTGCGTTTACGTGGGATATAGAACGCGCTGAAAGGCTGGCATACCAATGGGAAATAGTTGCGCCTGTTAAAATTGGTGGACCAGCTTTAGGACAACCGAGCAGTGAGTTTACACCTGGAATGTATGTTAAAAGAGGATATGTGATTACTTCTCGCGGTTGCCCTAATAGGTGCTGGTTTTGTTCTGTCTGGAAACGAGAACATGAGCTTATAGAATTACAGATACATGATGGACATAATTTACTTGATGATAATATCCTTGCTTGTTCTAATGAACATATCCGAAAAGTCTTTTCTATGCTTGAAAAACAACATGGCGTAGAATTTACCGGTGGGCTGGAGGCTAAAATTCTTAAACATTGGCATGTTGAGTTGTTGCAAAAAATTAAGCCAAAGCAAATGTTCTTTGCTTACGATACTGAAGATGATTATGAGCCGCTTGCGGACGCTTCAACCATGCTGCGATCCGCAGGATTTACACGTCATCAAATGAGGTGCTATGTGTTGATCGGCTACCCTCACGATACAATCCAAGCGGCAGAAAAAAGACTATACGCCACAGTAAGGCTTGGGTTTTTCCCTATGGCTATGCTATGGCGTGATTCCGTGACAGGTGAAGCAAATTATACCTGGAAAGTTTTCCAAAAGTCATGGGCGCGACCGGCGTCTATAGCGGCAATGGTCAAGACGCTGCGGGGCCGCGAGGAAAAGGAGTTTATCGCATGAAAGAATGCCTGAGATGCAGATACGCAAGATGGAAAATGACATCGAATGGTAGGATGCACCCTTCTGGGGATGGTAGATGCGGATACAGTTATGTTGTCCCGACTCTGCCAGGGGCTTTTTATTGGATAAGCGGTGTTCCATCGCCATGCGGCGGGTTCATCAATAGGCGCGAAAAATTAAAAGAAGATTGTGTTTATTTCAAGCAACCTATTAGTGACGAAAATCCTTGACACTTAGCGGAGGATTTAACAATGAACGGTGATAGCATAAGGGTAGTGCAGCCACTTTTCCCGGTGGAAGGTGAAGGTGAGATACCAACATCGCCGCTCCATTTAAATTTTAATGTTTGCTCTTTAAGTAAGGCCAAAGAATTAAACAAACTATGGCACAGTAGGCTTCCTAAATACCGTCAAACAATATCAAAAATATGTTACTATGCAGAATATAAAAATCGTTTTTTTGCTGTCGCCATATGGTCAAATCCAAGTTCAGCTATGGTTGACCAATCATGGTTAGAGTTAAAAAGAATGGCGATTAGTGATGATAGCCCAAAATATACAGCGTCAAGGATGCTTTCTTGGATGGTTAAGGACATTAAAAAAAAATACAAGGACGTAAAAAAACTAATATCATATCAAGATCCTAAAGTGCATAGCGGAACAATATATAAAGCTTCTGGATGGGTTTCAACTGGTGAACGAAAAAGCGGTGGGTTTTCAAATACAAAAGTAAGATTTCGTGAAAAAGACCAAGCGCCAGGGCCTAAAATAAGATGGGAAAAAAATATAAAACGATGAAAATCCTTGACACTTCCGGCGCTTTTCGATATGGTTGTTATGCACACTGAGAATTAACGGGGCTTTTTTATGTTGACAATTTTCCCGCTCGTCATGGTTCCGAAGAAGCTCCGTTGGGGTTCTCGGTGTGCAAGCCATGGCGGGCGGGATTTTTTTTGTATTTAAAGGCGTAATATGCCGAAAACAATGCTTGAATATGCACTACGATACCGAAAGCGTGGGTTCTCGGTTATCCCATGCAAACGGGATAAGACCCCACACATAAAATGGGCACCATACCAAGTTCAGAAGCCTACAGAGGATGAAATACGGCAATGGTGGGGCAAATGGCCTGATGCTAATATCGGAATCCCTTGCGGTCCTGTGTCCGGTATAGACGTGCTTGACGTTGACACCGAAGAAGCCTACGAGCAGCTTTCCGAAAATTATTTGCCAGATTCTTTAGAGACTCCTACCGTAAAAACTCCCAAGGGACGTCACTTGTATTTCCAGCATCGGCCTGGACTATCGAATGAGGTTAGGGTGGTTCCTGGGACCGACCTTCGTACTCATGGCGGGTATGTTATAGCGCCTCCAAGCAGCAACGGTGATGGCACAACGTATTACTGGCTTAGCGGCCTTAATCCAAAAATCATCGAATTTGCGGCATGGCCTGAAGAACTCTTTGCAGTTCTTTTGCAAGGTAGTAGTAACAATACCTTAAGTAATAATAATAGGGGGGGTTATAGGGGGGGATATGTAGAGGCTGGCGAAAGGGCTTGTCTACAAGTGTCTACACTGTCTACAAGTGTCTACAAGATGTTTCAACAGGGGACACGCGATAATGACCTTTTCCATGTTGCCAACTGTTTACTTAAAGGCGGTTGTAAAAAGGATGAAGTATCACAAGTTTTAGGAATACTTGCTAAAAATTGCAACCCTCCGTTTGATGAAAAAGAATGCGAATTAAAAATCCAGTCTGCTTTATCAAGAAAAACCTCCAGAATTAGAAATTTATCAGATGAAGTAAGAGACTTTGTTCTGTCTACAAACGGCAACTTTTTGTCTACAGATGTCTACAAGTGTCTACAACTGTCTACAAGGGACGAGCACAAGAACCTTTCTGTAATTTTAGCGCGTATCGCAAAAGACGGTATTATTGAAAAAGCCGGTAGTCGAAACGGTGAATGGCGGTTGATAGACCAGGACTGCAAGCCTATGGACTGGATGAATGCCACATGCGAATATAAAGACTTGTGGCTTCCGCTCGGGTTGGGTGAGGTTTGCGGGGTTCAGCCTGGTAATATTTTGCTTTTTGCCGGTGCCAAGGACAGCGGAAAGACTGCCTTTCTTATGAATATCGCGAAGGAGAACCGTCACAAGTACAAGATTCATTATTTCAATTCGGAAATGGGTGCGGCCGAGTTCAAGATGAGGGCTTCGAAGTTTAAGGATATTCCGATCAGCCAATGGGGAGGTGTTTCGGTATATGAGAGGTCTGACAACTTTGCCGATGTCATTAAATCAGGAGAAGGAAATTTAAATATAATCGACTTTTTAGAAGTAGTTGACGAGTTCTGGAAAGTGGCGGCGACTATTCAGAAGATCCACAAAAAGCTTGACGGTGCGCTTTGTGTGATTGCGCTTCAAAAAAATACCGGAGTTGATCTTGGCCGTGGTGGAGCTTTCAGCTTAGAGAAGGCGCGGCTTTACGTGGCTCTTGATTATGGAGCTGCTAAGATAGTTTCATGCAAAAACTTCAAAGAAAACACAATCATAGAAGGCAATCCGAGAGGATATACATGCCGGTACAAGCTTGTTAATGGGTGCGATATTCGACGTGATCAATACGGGTGGACAAGCCCGGTAGAAAAGAAAGATAAGAAAAATGAAACTCAAATGCTCCAAGTGCTTGAAAGAAGTTGATTTAGTTCTATCAGTTTCGGGACCGCACATCAAGGCATCGTGCTTTGAATGCGGGGCATACATAAAATTCATATCAGAACAAGAACTTACAGGAGAAAACAAAATGGCTGGCGAATTTGAAATTGTGGTCCCGGTTGATGGTAGCGAGTACGGAGATTGCGTGATGATGCAGAAGTATGGCGATAAATATCAGCTTCTTGCAGGGCAGTTGTCTAAAAAGCCGAATGGAAGCCCCTGGATGCGCTGGGTGTTTCCGCAGGACAAGGACAAACAGCCACGCGAAAAGGCAATCCCGCTTCAGATCAATCTTGGCAATCTGATTGCGGCCAGGTCAATCTTGGCGCAACTGTTGGCGTCACTGCCGGCGGCTCCAAGTAGCCAGGTGCCGAAGCAGGCTAAGATTAGCGAAGATCAAGAACCGCCGTTTTGATGGAGCTACGAATGAAAAAGCTACCAGTCCCTACCGAGTACCAAGAACAGCGGGCCGTGATAGCCTGGGCGCGAAATATGGCAGAAATGCTTCAGGATGGATGCCTCGCCATGCTCCACGGAGACGCTACGGGCGTGCGGGTGCCTATTGGCTGCGCTGTGAAGATGCAAGCGGCAGGCGCTTATCGTGGGTTCCCGGACCTATTTTTGCCGGTTGCGCTGGAATCTGCGCCGGGGCAGTACTATTGCTGCGGGCTGTTTATTGAGCTGAAACGGCGCAAGGGTGGCGTGGTGAGTAACGAACAGCGAGCGGTACACGATTTTTTGAGGCGGCAGGGATACGCGGTCGAGGTTTGCCGTGGAAGTGACGAGGCGATAGACGTAATCAAGGTTTATTTGGGGCTGTAGCGAACGGAGAGGCGATTTAAGCCTCATAAAACCGAAAACCCATAGGTAAGTGAGGGCCGAGACAATGGAGCTTGAAAACGCGATCAGAGAAGCATGTGCCAAACTGGCAGAGTCGCTAATTTCCCAGCAAACATTTATTGCCGAGGGGCTTGCGAACAAGGGGACGAAGTTCTCGTTTAGCTGCAAGTGCACAGTTTCATCGCTTCCGCCTGGAAAACCTAAAAAAGCTACTGTTGCAGGGTATCAGTCGCCGGTGAATGGGCGTGGTCCGTATGTGTGGTTTGAGGGGTCGGTTTCGCCAATCAGGTCAGAGTTCAGCAGTTTGGACACTCAAGGCAGGCTTGAAGGTATGTGATTATGATATTAATGCCGTCAAATAATACTGGCCGGGTAGTGCGTGAGTTGTTCGAGAAGTACCCTGAAAAGATAGGGCTGTTGATGTCGCCTGACGGTTTCAGAAAATCACCAGGAAAGTATGCGTTAGACAATGGAGCGTTTAAACAGTTCAAAGAATTAAGTTTTTTTAAGATGTTGGATTCAGTAGACCCGCAAAATCCCCCTATGTTTGTTGTAGCTCCCGATGTCGTAGGATGTCATGATCGGACCCTTGCACTTTGGTATTACTATTACCCAAGATTAAAAGCATATGGGTATCCGCTTGCTTTCGTGGCGCAGGATGGGTGCTCCCCAGACGCTGTACCTGAAGAAGCTGATTGGATATTTATAGGCGGCACTAACGGTTGGAAATCAGCAAACATTGAGCCGTTTATAGGTTCGTGTCTCGGTTTGCGCCCTGTGCATGTGGGCCGTGTAAATTCACTGGGGTTTTTAAAATATTGCGAATCGGTAGGTGTTGCGTCAATCGACGGAACCGGATGGATGAGGGCAAGAGGAAAACAGTACCATGATTTTATTAATTATTTCAACGGGGAGAAACAACTATCATGGCTGGAATAGCGTATCTTTTAAGCATTATATCCGCAAATATTATTGTCAGCATTTTTGGGTTGGTTACTGTTTTAGGGATTACATTTCCTGCTGGTGCCCCATTAATCGGGATGACTTTCACATTCAGGGATATGGTGCAGCGCCGCTATGGTCCTGCCCGGTGCTGGTGGTGGATGCTGGCAGCGATGGTTACAACGGTTTTATTTAATCCGAAACTTGCGCTTGCCTCTGGTGCCGCTTTCATTGTTGCTGAGGGGGTTGATTGGGCAATTTATACCTACACAAAAGTTACATTCTCTAAAAGGGTTATGCTGTCGAATTTGGTTGGTTTGCCGCTTGATTCTTTTGTTTTTGTGGTAGTTGCTTTTGGGTTTAACTGGCCTGCGATTATAGGCCAAACACTTGTAAAATTTATGTTTTGTATGGTTCCTATCGCGGTCAATTTAGCATATAAATTGGACACTCAAGGGCGGTTGGAGGGCATGTGATGGATATTAGATCGTTAGCCAAAGAAATTGACGGTATTGAATATCCGTGTCATGGGCTATACAAATCCGAGATTGTAAAAGAAGCCGCAAGGAACCGTTTGGTTATCTGCTATGGCGCTTCTGACGATTTGCTTGAATTTGCCGGGGCTATTGATGACGAAGTTGGATGTTACGAAGGATGCACAGCTTTGGTAGATACAGCAGGATTGGTATTGTCGGAAGTTGTTAGAGATAAAATGAGCGAAGATGATTTATTGGAATGGCTTACACGTAAGAAATACGCCAAGAAAATTAAGGCCATATGGAGTCCTCCAAACGGTTCTTCATGGTTGATTGAGTCAGATATTGTATATGAAAATTTTGATATAATGGAGGATGGCGAATTATTCGGGCGCGGTATAGTGTTTTCGCTTGACAATCTATGATTGGAGGGCATGTAGATGAAATCCTGCACACGCTGCAAAACTGAAAAGGAGTTGGATCAATTCAGGAAAAGTGTAAAGTCGCCAGACGGCTTAATGTCAATCTGTCGAGACTGCGACAGCGAACGCAAAAGAGGATGGTGTCGGCGCTATAAGGAAAAACAAAAAGAAATATTCAATCAGGTCTACGGTGGCAAGGTTGACTGTAAATGTCCGAAATGTGGGAAAATACATAAAGTTGAAATGATATGGATAGGTAATGGGATGCCGCGTAAGTTCTGCGACGGCTGCAAATGGTTTCCTGAAAACTATGTAGAGCAGCATTCGACTCCGCTTAGGGCGGATATGCTTTGGAGGTCGTGACAATGGCCGTGTCAGACATAGATCCGGCCAGCAGAGCGGCCTCATAACTTGTTTCTGGAATCAGAGTTGCCGCTGAAAGACTGCTGGCCGACTGTGGCGAAGACAGGATTGATTTTTTTGTGGCGGCCATAGTTCTCAGGATAAGCACGTTTTTCAATGGCCGATGCCGTGATGTTTGAAACGTGTCGCAAGGCGATCCTAATTACAAGATTGAAATTAGCGGAAGGTGTTAAAGCCTGAAAATATTGCGGATGGCTACTATTCGATCAGCAAAACTGGCGGGAACTAAAGCTAAAATGAGACACTTTTCTTGATACAATTACAAAGTTGTAATTGGCTTTTAAGTGTAAGAATTATTATATAAAATTTCGCCTATAAAGTAAAGCTCAAAATGAAACCGGCCCGGAAATATACGAGCCGGCTCGTCGTCGTTAATCCATCCTCATGCAGTGTATTCATCGCCGTCTCCGGCGCACCAGGACTCCCACGCTGATGACGCCACATAGGATAGCTCGTCCTCGATGCTCGATTCCAGGCCCGCCTCATCCTCCGTGTCGGAGTCGATACAAACGCTGATCGGTGGGGACCATCCGCATGCTCTCTCAGCGTTGACATTGACGATTATCTCTGCGACTGGATACTCGGACCTGATATGCTCCAGGTATTTTTGTTCGACGTATTCCGCATACGCGGCTTGCGCTTCGTCGTTCCATCCGTCTCCCATACTATCGGCCATTACCCGGTCAATGATTGTGATTTTCATTTTTTTCAACCCTCCATCCTATCCAGCGCATTGCGCCGTTTTTGCCGGCCGACCTCATCCTCGATCAGCCAGGATATAAGGACCGCCAGCGGGATACGCTGTTGGTCCGCTGCCGCCTGGACATCCAGCGCCAGGCGCAGCGGGAGTTCAACCGTGATTTTTTTAGTTTGCATCTTCGTCCCCTGACCACCGGCCGCGTTCTCTGTGTCCGCTGTTTGCGTTTGTTTTCCTGGTAGCTCCACACCTGCAAATGTCGATAAAGCATACCATACCATGCGCACGCGGGTTTTGTTTGTAGAAACCGGACATTTCGTTGCTTACCGGTCCCGTAAATCCGTGAGTGATCCGCTTTATTTTTCTATGCTTACAGTGATTCATTGTTCACCTCTCATTTTTCCCGGCCTGAAGACGGGTTTTAATCTGATATTCCGCAATCGTCATGGATGCCAGTTCGAGAATCTGCAAAACCTCCTCTGCCTCATGCCCCATAGAAAAACTGCCATAGGGGAGGATTTCGTTATTGATCTTCGCCCTGACCTCGGACAAATTCATCCAAAATTTAGCCAGATTATCCGAGTCCACCGCGTCCCATTGTTTGCATTTTCCGATCATGGTGTTACCTCCTATCAGCCTGTGATTCGATATATGCCCCGAACGGCGCATAATGTTGTCTCATAGCATCCGCCCCGCTTTTAGCGAGACGGACGCCGCCCCATACCAGCAACCCGGCAAAAAACAGAACCCAAATGACATGAGCGAGGCGCATTTTTTCTCCTATGCGGCCTGAGATTCAGCCGCCGGTTGATAGTTCGAGGCAGTTTCGAGAATCAGATTGACAGCCCCACATATTCGGTTGATAAATTTGAAACACAATCCGACCGCTTTTCCCGCGTCGGTGCCGGCATACGATTTGATATAATCCCATGCGCCACCGAGGTCCGCTTCGACCGGCTCTCCGATAATTTGCAGGAGAACCGCCCCGCCCAGCTCGGCAACAATCTCATTATCCTGTTTTTGCCCCGGCCCCTTTGTCAGTGCTCCGAGTTTATCATCGGCCGCGTGTACCAATTCATGCGCCCAGGTTGACAGGTTTTTGACTCCGATTGCTATGGTAGAACCGGCCTGATAGTATCCCAAATAACCTTTATCCCGGCCGCTATAGCTTGTCACATTCAGGCCCCATGATTCAGCCACTTCCCGCAGCGGGAGCGCCTTTAGACGGGATTCTTCGGCCAGATCGACGCCGCCGGCAGTTTCCCATTTCGCCGGATCGGAAATTTCGGTTGATTCTATCGCAAAAACCGGAATTGACTTGAACCCGTACAAAACAGCGTGCGTCTTTTCTTCGCCTGATTCGTCTTTTTCAGTTTTTTTGCCGAGGCAGGGACCAAGAATGTGAAATGCTTTTGACCCTTTTTTGACTCGCCGGCCTGCCGCTTCCCACTGCCTAAAACCACGGGCATCAGCGGTCCCATTGATGGCGCAGACAAACCTATTCATAAAAGACCAGGACCCCGAAGGGACATTGTCTGACCGATTGATAAAAATTGGAGCGATGGCAGCGGGCAAGTCACCTTTTTCGAATCGCTCGACTATTGCCTTACAAACTGATTCGCTTTGGCCGTAGTATTTCACAGTTCCTCCTACCAGTTGCCCGAGTTATTGACGATTTCAGACATTATGCTTTCCAGCAAATAGCAGTATTCCAAGCCATTAACATTATTGCCAGTCTCACGATTGAACAATTGCGCTTTTTTGATAGCTCGGGAAGTGACGTTGAATCGTCCATTAATCGGCCATAGCTGGCTTTCGTCTTGTTCCAGATAAAGTTTATTGATAGCAGCGCGGCAGGCACTACCGCTCAAATCGTTACAAACTTTCGCTATTTTTTCCGCTGTTAATCTTTCCATTGTCCCCTCCTGGTTTTTTGGTTTTAGCCCTTTAGCCTGCCCACCTCGCAGCGGGCAGGATGAAAAGCTAAATCCGTTTTAGCGTTTTAGCGTATGCTTTAGCTGCACATACCCCATCTGACAGACTGGCAGAACGTAATCCGTTTATTCTGTGATTGACCGCGCACAATTCGGTGAATGCCACTTCAGAAATACGGTCCCACATGACAAGCGGGATGTCGTTGAAGTGCTCATCTTTCGAGGCATGGATAAGGTTATCAAGACGGGCGACCATCGCCTTGACTGTCGGTGTTGCGAATTGAAGGTAGTAATCCTGAAATAATTCCGAATTTTTCATGTATTCTTCTCGGGTAATCTTATCCATTTTGAATCCTCCTATTCAAAGTCGATCATTTTACGCACATCTTCAGACCGCAGCGTATGAGAGCACACCGGCACGGAATCCTCACGCGGATTGAGGATTGATATAACCTCGGTCCCGCGGTCTATTTCAGACTGCAAACAGCGGGAGAACCGAGACAGGTTATCGTCGGTAGGGTAATCGATCAGGTATCCGGTGATATGGATGCCGATTCTATTGCCGGTATCCCATTTAATCCGGTAATAATCCCGGCATTCAGCCGCCGCCGCTGTCGCGCTTGCTACTATTGCAGCGCCTATGATGATTTTTTTGAGCATTAACTGTCCTCCCGCGTCAAGAGATATAGGTTGCTATTTTATATCCCTCGCCGTCGTCTGAAATTTTGATCAAAACGCCACTAAAAAAACTATCGCCATGGTATCCGTCCCAACCATTAAACTCATCACAGGTTTGCGTCATGAAATCAGAGGTATGATACCAGCATTTCCGGTACAGAATAAATCCGTCAAGGCATTCGTCCTCAGGCAAGTGCTCGAAATAATCAGCTAAAACATTTTTAGGAACTTCGTTCCTGTATTTAAACTGTTTCCATTTGTTGTCTGTGTAAATTTTCATTTCGTCCTCCCTGGTTTGATTGTTTGATAGGATATAATGCAACGCGGGTGCCAAACAGAAATAAATTCTAAAATAAAATTGTAAACGGTTGGAATTATGAGAGAATAAAATTTATGCGGTATATTTCGGGAGATGTATTAAATAAGGATTAGGTCCAATACAGGCTGGAAGTTCAAAATTATAAACCGTCTCTTGAATTTATTGGTAATTCTTGGTTCAAAATTTTAAACTTGGTTTATGGGTTTGAACCGGCCTATATGCGGAAAATGCTTGACATTACAATAACAAAGTGGTAATGTGAATTACAATTGCGTTTTTGGGTTGAGTTGGAGCTATTTTAATGGTAACAGGCCGGCAGTCGCAGCCCTCAGAATTAAAACCAGGCCGCTTAGCTTGACACAACGGCAGCTTTCTATATTCGAGAGGAAAACCCAGGATTGACCGATAAACCCCGCCAATTACGCAATTGTAACTCAAACGCCTCAATGAGAGGCCGCAGGATCGATGATCGCCATCAAGTCTATACCGTAGCATGGGGGGATTCCGGTACCTGTCAGTCTCTAACCCGCAAAGCAACGGTAACCCATGGCCACCGAACGGAAACCAGGATCGCTCTCGATGGATAACGCCGAACTCCAAGCTTTAGACGAGCTCCAACCTGGACAGCCCAACTCCGCCAACCTGCCAGCAAAACCCGACGACGGTATAAAGCGAGATTCACTCGGAAGAAGACTAAACCGCCCTGCTAAACGTGGTCCCTACGCGCACGCAAAACCCCTGCCACAATCCAAGATAGACGTTAATGCCGCGTTTAAGATGCGACTCGTTAAGGGTATGACCTACGAGGAGATAGGTAAACAGTTCGGCGTGACCGCCGCCGCCGTATGCATGAGGCTCAAAACATTTAAGCACCTACTCGCGGACCCAGAACAAACTGAGGCATACCGAAATCACAAGACAGAAGTGCTCGACCAGGCCGAAGCAACACTACTGTCTCAAGTTCTAAACCCGAAGAAGCTAAAAGACGCCAGCGCCAACAATGTAGCCTATGCTTTGCGCCAGGTCCACGACATCGGACGCCTGGAACGTGGCCAAAGTACTGCAAATATCTCCGTCATGGTAGGGCTGAGAGACGAAGACAGAGAATGGCTCTCCGGTATGGCTGAGCAGCTTGTGAGCCGGATTTTAGATGATCCAGAGGGTTGATATGCTGTATCTATTTGAGACACTTTTTCTGCATAACTTGAGACACTCAAAAACAGTTAAGGTGTTGAAATTGTTACAAGTTGACATAATGCAAGTTATACGACCTTGTCGCAACATATAGATTTTACTGCAATATTTTCCCCTGCATTTTGGTCTATTCCATCAAAACAATATGAGACACTTTTGAATAGAGACACTTCGGCGGGTGTGCTCCTCTCGTTTTGCGATACCGGCCAATCGGCTTCCACTTCCTGGCAAGACCAAGCATCCGGGTGGACCGATGCAGTATCCGGACTCTCCCACTGCCAGCAGTCGATCCATTTTCATCCCCGCCCCTCTCGGAATTCTGAACCAGCACGCCATGCCCCCCGCGTACCACGCGAGAGGGCACCCCCGGTCGGCCATCGTCCCCTCCCCTTCTCCCTGTACTCTGCACAAAGCGATTTTGCGAATCCCCCAAAGTTGATTTCCCGAAACCCATTATTTGCGTTAAAAGCCTTAGAATTTTTTTCTTGACATACTAATAGCAGTTTGGTAGTTTAGGTTCATGAGGGACAGAACCAAATACACGATGCTGGAGTTAAGCCGAGAGTTGGGTGTACATTTGGACACGCTTTACAAGTCGAAGCGTAGGGGCCGGTGCTCGGTGAAGTTGGCGTTGAAGTTGGACGAGTTGACGGGTATCCCTGCTCGGCATTGGGCTGGTTTCAGGGATGAGGTCACATATCGTGACCCTTGGGGGAGGATTTTGAAGGATGGATGAGAAGAAGACAGACGATTATGGCAATCGGCCGATTGGGGTTGTTGTTCAAGTGGGTGGCGACGGATTGCAGGAAGCGGTTGAGATGAACAAGGACATTCAGGCTGCCGTTTGCAAGTTGAACGATCTTTTTTATGAATCTGCTGGTATGGGGATGGCGTTCAACATCAAGTTTGAGAACGTCCAGGGTTTTCGTTCTGGTGCTAACGGTCCTTACGTTCATTGCCGGCTGACGGTTGAAACTCTTTTGAAGGTCTGACACTTGAAAAATCATTGACATCCTGCTATGATACCTTAAACCGATGGAGGTCTTTTTAGATGAGTCGCACGCACAAGGACGCGAGAAAGCACGTTGAGCGCCTTGCGAGGCGATTTGATTGTCCGGAGTTGATTGATCTTTGTTGCGATGAAAAATGCTCCGACAGGCCGAGGATGAGGCGCAGAAAGGTTATTGAGCGCGAAGCAGAACTTTTTGGAATTGAGACACCTATCCCAAAGCGCCACTTCCAATATTCGTGGGGCTAACATGCTAACCGAAAAAGAAAAGATGGATTTCGTTATATCGGTTATAGCGATAGTCCTTTTTTTTGTTTTTATGTTTTCTTTCGACTGGAAATATTGAATGACTGAATACAAACCATCGATCAAGCCTGAAGACGTTCCTAAGTATCTGGCGGCGATGGACCCGTTTATATGGGCGAAGCTGAACAAGGTTAAACTCGTCGGCGGTGAATTCAGGGTTAAGGGTTTCGAGCCTCAGTCGGCTTACATGCGAAGCCAAGCCAAGAAGAAGTGTGTCAGAAAGGCGACACAGACCGGATTTACCGAAGCTGAAGTTTTGTGTACCCTCCACGGATTGATTAACAGGACCATCCCCCGTGGCGCTCTTTATTTGTTTCCTACCGGCGATGAAGTCACCGACTTTTCAGACACACGTTTTAAACCTCTTATATCAGAAAACGCCTGTATTGGCAAGTTCGTTAGAGACAGCGACCGCGTGAATTTGAAAAGAGTTGGCGGTGGATTTCTCTATTTTCGTGGCGCACGGATGCAGGAGGGAGATGAGGGCGGGGCGGGAAAGGTAAAGAAGTCTGCGAAGTTGAAGTCGGTCCCTGCCGACAAGGTTGTGTTTGACGAATTCGACGAAATGCCATTTGAGGCAAGGGCGCTTGCGGTAGCCCGTATGGAGGCGAGTGACCTCAAAGCCGAATCGTATCTAGCGAACCCGACGCTTCCCGATTGGGGAGTGGATTTCATGTACGAAACCGAATCCGACCGTAGGGTGTGGATGTGGCGGTGCCTGGATTGCGGAAAAGAAACATGCATGGACCTCGAATTTCCGTCTTGTTTGCGGAGAGGTGCGGGGTTGTATTCATCTCAAGGGGGCGTGATCGACTCCGAGAACGCTTTAAAGGTTTTCAGGGTGTGCGTCCTCTGTGGGAAACCGATGACCTTCTCAGGGAAAAACGGCCGTTGGGTAGCACGAACACCTGACCGTGAAATGGAAGGGTATTGGGTCGGCAGACCTTCGATGTGGCGATCCGACGCCAAGTCATTGCTTGAAAAGTGGGAGAACCCCCGCACCGACAAACAAAACTTTCACAATCTCGACCTTGGCGTGGGGTACGTTGCGACCGAAAACAAACTGACCGAGACTGACGTTTTCGCCTGTTGCGGAAAAGACGTTGAACACTCAGCCCATGACGGCCCTTGCGCCATGGGAATAGACGTTGGCAAGAATTTGAACATGGTTATAGGATGCCGGCCAAACAATTACAGCCTGAAGGTCTTAAAATCAGCCGAACTGACCAACCTGAACGATGCCGCCGACCTCGCAAAGCGGTTCAATGTCAGATGCGCGGTCATTGACCTATATCCTGAGACAAGGAAGGTAAGGGAATTTCAAAGATCGGTCAATTTCGAGGTTTTTTTGTGCGAATACCGCGAAAATCAGCGAAAAGCTGCCGCTTTCGATCAGGACTCGGGGATGGTTCACATCAACAGAACTGAAATTCTCGACGCAACTCATGACTTGGTGACAAAAGGCGGAAGATTGGAACTCCCACGCCGGTCAAGAGAAATCGAACTTTACGCTAAAGGCATGTGCGCGACTGCCAAAGTCCTTGAAGAAAACAAAAAGACCGGAGAGAAATACTATACTTACAAGAAGTTAGGCGCTGACCACTTCAGACACGCAACTAACTATTTTCTTTTGGCTTCTCAGCGTATCGGTGTGGCTCGTCCGGTAAAGTGGGTGAAAAAGGTAATCGATCGCTACGCCGACCCTGAAGACAACAGTCCGAACAGTGGCGGATGGATGGCAACTTAACGAAAGATTTTCATTATGAGAACAGATGGATTCAGGATTGTTGTAAATCCGATAGACTATACCGATTCTTACGAAATAGTCCCGATTGATGTCGATAACCATAATGGGACACGCACGTTTTTTTCACCGTCAGGGGATCAATGGGTAGGACACACTATCAATTGGAGAGATTCCATTCCCAAGGACAAAATTAATCCCATGACAATTCCTTCGGAATGGGCGAAAGAATTATATTCGCAGTTGCATAAGGTTTTCGGAGAGAAAAAATCACCTGAATTTGAAACAGAAATTAAAGCCGTTCGGTATCACCTTGAGGATATGAGAAAACTTGTCTTTGAAAGCAAAAAGTGAGGATCTATGAAATGACCGACATGATTGCTCCCGAAGAAAGCATCCAGTATTCTACCACCAACCCGACCCTGAAACGCGCACAGCAGAGATGGGAGTACGTCCGTGAGTGTAAATTCGAAAAGGACTGGCGCGAACAGATGAAAAAAGACCTCGGGTATTTCACCGGGGATGACCAGGGATGGGATGAGGAAGGTGCAAGGGCCAAACTGAAGGAACAGAATAAGCCTGCTGTAAGCCTGAACAACATCGCTCCAATTTTCCGCCTTATCATGGGCAGTCGTCCGACCGCTGACAGCCGATTCATGCCAACTGAGGGAAACGATACCGAAACCGCCGACATACTGAACGCCTGCAAGGACCATATTTTTCACATCAACCGATGGCAGTTCATGGAAGATGAATGGTTCAAACATGGCCTCCTGAAAATGCGGTCAGTTGTCTCCATCCTCCCGGACTACAGCATCGACCCCCGCGGCGAACCAAAGATGAAACTAAAGGACGGGACACGAATCTGGTGCGACCCTAACTCTCAGGAGAAGGACAGAAACGACGGTGAATACCTTTTCGAAATGGCCTCCATGACCCCGGAGCAGTCTAAAAGAACTTGGCCGCGGCAGGCTGAATACATCGATTCTCTTGTTGGAAGCATCGATTCGGCCGAATCATCCGGAGCTTCAGTACAGCGCCGAAACCCCGATGACTACGACGATAATTTTTCAGCATCGAAAGCTTCATACTACGACAAAGCCAAGAACCAGTTGAACGTGCTATATTACTGGTACAAGGAACATGGCAGGATAACGAGGATTGTTGATCTTGCTTCTCCTGGAACGCCTGAGATTTGGGACTCACCAAAGCCCGCAGCTGAAGTCAAGGCAGAACTCGCAGCGATTTCGCCAGGAGCTCTTGAAAGGCTTCATGTAGTTGAGACTGATTACGTCAGAGTGTTTTATATGGTGTTTTGCCATGACGTAATTTTCGAGCAGGATGTTACGCCGTGGGAACGTAGGGACGGTCAGAGGACCTTCCTTTCAGACAACTTTCCACTTGTAATCTTTGAGCCTGAGCGCCTTATCGCAGGGTCACACGACGAGCTAACTTCGCTTGTAAAACCACTTCATGACCCTCAGAAGTACCACAACAAGCTCGCCTCCGCGATCCTTCATATCATCGGGACCACCGCCAACTCAGGTTGGGAGTACGAGGACGGGGCCATTTCACCGGAGGAAGAAGAAAAACTCAAGAAGTGGGGTAGTACCCCCGGAGTAACGCTGAAATGGAACACAGGCGCTATTTCAGGGGCAAAAACGAGAAAAATCCAACCGAACGTCCCCCCCCAAGCCCACATGCTCTATGCAAAGGAGATGGCCGACAGCCTTTTGAATATTTCCGGTGTCGAGAGCCTTGTCAACATCGATTCTCTTGGCAAGTCCGCTTCCGGCATGGCCGTTGATTTGAAGCAAAGACAGGGAGGGAACATCATCGCATGGGTGTATAAAAGCTTCCGATTCTTTCAATACATCCTCGCTGAATACATCCGTGACGCCTGCCAGACTATTTACGATTACGAAAAGGTAATTAACATCAGAGGGAGTCGCCCACGACAGGTAAGGATAAATGAACAGATTTACGATGAAGTCGGCGGAATAACCCAGGTTTTAAACGACGTCACAACAGGCAGTTTCGACGTTGTGATAGCCGATAAGGACGTTCTTCCTACAATGAGAATGGAACGGTTCAAGCAGTTCGTTGAACTGGTCAGAAATGGGGCATTGCCGCTACCGCCTCCGGTTCTTTTGAAAGTCATCACGACCCTTCTGGACGACCCAGAACTAAGAGAAGTGGTCGAATCCGAAATGCAGAACCTTCAACAAATGATGCCCCCGGCTGGTGGTAAAACGCCAGGGGCGCCGCAGGTCACGCCGCCTGCCGAACCATTGATGGCGTAGAAAGGCACCAAATGGAGCCGATGAAGCATTTTGCGATAGCTGCGATTTCAGGACCGATAGCAAAGATCAAGCCTTTGGGGGAACACCTAATGGCAAAGTTCAAAAAAGTTGAGCTTTTCCCGACGCCTAACGATTGCGGAGATTTCCCTAATACCGAGGGATACACCGCCGCAAATTGGGCGCAGTTCGAATCCGAAAACGAGGACGGCGCATTGTTCCCGTTCATGACCAAGTGCATGGACGCTGTTCTCGATTACACGGACAACAAGTATGAACGCCAATGCAATCAGTACCCCGGACGAGTCGAGAAGCATATCCATTGGCCGAAGTTCGGAGGGGATGTTTTCGCCGTGACCGGGCATGTATTGGTATATCCGCACCGGATTATATTGGTGCATTAAAAAGAGGATAATCAAAATGACAAAAGACACCGAACCGAAAGAAACCAAGGAGCACGCCAACATTATTAGTGCGATCAACAGCGACCCGGCCATGAGCCGAAGGGAGAAAAAAGACGCAATCCGCAGCATGAATGAAGATACCGATAACCCCAAATCCGCCGAATCACAAGTATTTTTTAGCGGTCAACTTACGCTTGCGTCCCTTGGAAAAGATCATGCCTTTTATGAACTTTCTGAGCCTGTTACTGAAACCGAAATAGGGACAATTAAACTCCCGCGCCGGTTGCTTCCCGATGACCCCGATTTCAACTCCGATTTTATGCACCGTAAATTTGACCAAAAGAAAGAAAGAAAACAATACGTTAAACAGGCTTTCTTGAAGCGATACCTTAGCCTTAGAATGACCATCCAGATGTAGCAGCGCGGGTGCATCCTCCCACCCGTAAGCTACTGCCGGCCCCCTGGTGACGCTACCACCAGGGGGCTTTCTTACTGCATTTTGTGCCTCAATTTTCCCGGTACACAATTCCGCTTGACATATCCTATTTCAATGTGGTAATCTGAATTACAAAGGTGTCAGACGTTTACGATAAGGAGACTACCAAACGCAAGAAAGGAGCACCAACATGCGAAACGAGGCAGGCTTGTCAAGGGCAAGCGGGAGCGCCTTTTTCGGGATCATCCGAAAGGCGCTCAAGTTTTTTTTGAACGAGCGCGGTGAGGTTGGCGACGGAACCGACATCGACCCGAGCGCAGCGGGAACAGGCGACGGCTCGCAACTGCCGCCCGATGGTGGAACCGCCGATCCAAACATGACGGCAGATCCGTCCGCAGGGACGCAAAACACTGATACAAATCTGCCGCCAGACGGGACTCAGCCGAACCCGGAAGATCAGAATGTGCCGTGGAACAAAGATCCGCGATTTCAAGCGTTCCTGAGAGAAAGGCAGGAAATTAGCGCGGAACGTGAACGGCACAAGGCGGAAGTCGAGCAACATCGAAAGATTGCCGAATTTTACGCCACTCAGTACAACGAGGCCGCAAGACTGCCGCGCCAACAGGCACAGCGACCTCCGATTCAAGCGGGACAGCAGCACCCCGGAGTTGATCCGGCCACGCAGCTACCGCCGGGGGTAAAGCCACCCGAACAATGGGAAACACGCGACGATGAAGCGAAATGGGTGAATCA
>Ga0105097_10000088_pt1 | contig 34465 bp, 47 predicted proteins | sample PPLLak12cMay2015_FD_87035 | JGI IMG/M metagenome (GOLD analysis project Ga0105097, IMG submission 87035) | Freshwater sediment microbial communities from Prairie Pothole Lake near Jamestown, North Dakota, USA - PPLs Lake P7 Core (1) Depth... | ecosystem: Environmental > Aquatic > Freshwater >...
GAAATAATAGGATCTCAATCTATTGATAAAAAAGAAGAAATATTACTAGCATTCGCAAACGGTGAAATTAAAAGACTAATTACAAAAGCTAAAATGACTTCAATGGGTTTAAATTGGCAACATTGTAATCATTCAGTATTTTTCCCTACATGGAGCTATGAACAATATTACCAAGCTATAAGACGATTTTGGAGGTTTGGACAAACAAAAAACGTTACTATTGATATGGTTATTTCAGATGGTCAAACAAGGGTACTGGAAGCCTTAGAACAAAAAACACAAAAAGCAATACAATTACATAGAAATCTAACAGAAAACGTAAACCGTTCATTTGAACACAAAGTAAAAGAATTTAACAAACAAATTATTAAACCTAAATTTTAAAAACAAAACAAAATGGTAAAAGATCAAATTATTACAGAAAATTACGCAATCTATAATGGAGATTGTATGGAAGTGTTACCAACTTTAGACACTGAAAGTGTAGACTTAGTTGTTTATAGCCCTCCATTTGCTGGACTATACAATTATTCAAGTTCAGAAAAAGACTTTTCTAATTGCGATAGTAAAGAACAATTCTTAGATCAATATGAATTTATGGTAAAAGAAATGGCAAGGGTAACTAAAAGAGGTCGTATTAATGCGGTACACGTTACGGATGTTCATACAAATACCTGTCACCTTTGGGACTTTCCACACGAAGTAATTAGAATACACGAGAAGTACGGTTTTGATTATAGAAATAGAATAACTATTTGGAAAGAACCTTTAAAAGTTCGTATGCGTACAATGGTTCAATCTTTAATGCATAAATTTATTGTAGAAGATTCGACAAAGTGTTTTACTGCGATGCCTGATTATGTTTTAGTATTTACTAAAAAAGGCGAAAATGAAGTACCAGTAACTCATCCTTTTGGAATGAATCATTATGCGGGTGAAATTCCAATTTTACCAAACATTTTAAGAGCTTGGAATAATGCTAATAATTCAGATTTAAACGAGGTGCAACTTTGGGATCATTTAAACAATATTAATGAGGATGACAAAATAACTAAATTGAATCATTATATATGGCAGCGTTACGCATCCAGTGTATGGGATGATATTAGAATAGATAATGTTTTACCTTTTAGAGATTCAAAAGAAGAAGATGACGAAAAACACGTACACCCTTTGCAATTAGATGTAATTGATAGAATTGTAGAATTATATTCTAATCCTGGAGAAATTGTTTTAACTCCTTTTATGGGTGTAGGTAGTGAAGTTTTTAGCCCTGTTTCAATGGGTAGAAAAGCAATAGGTATCGAGTTAAAAGATAGTTACTTTAAACAAGCTAAGTTAAATTTACAAGAAGCTGCAAAAAGATTTAAAGAAAGTATAAAACAAGAAACTTTATTTTAGTACATTTACAAAGTTTTGTTTTAGCCGCTGAAGAAATTTAGCGGTTTTTTTATTTTATATCAAATTAATTTGTATATTTGTGCCATAGGAGTGGAAGCCTAATTAAAAATATTATTAAATTCCCGCAATGAGAAAGTCTTCCACCTTTTGAATTGCGGGTTTTTGTATTAAATGAAAAAAACTTTAAGACCCTATCAACAAGAGTTGTTAGATGAAATCCTTCAAAAAATTCCAATTACTGAAAAACTTTGTGTCCAACTTTCAACTGGTGGCGGTAAAACTGTAATTTTCACGGAATTAGTAACGCAATTAAACGCGAAAACTTTGATACTTGTTGATAGTATTGATTTAGTAAATCAAACTATTGATACATTTAAAAAGCAAGGCGCAGACATTGGATCTATTTTAGCTGGAGCAAAAAAAATACCTGATAATAAAATTTTAGTAGGTATGATTAAATCCGTTTATAATAGACGCGAAAACTTACATAAATTTGATTATTGCATTATTGATGAATGCCATATTTGGGAATTTAATAAATTATTTTCCTATCTTACTAATTGTAAAATTATTGGATTTACGGCTACTCCTGCACGTTTAAAAAGATATTCTATTGACGAAAATATAAGCGCGCAGGAAACAATGAGCGATATTTATGATGATATTGTATGTGGCAAGCCGATTGAATGGTTAATGCAAAATAATTATTTAGTTCCTGAAAAAACAGAATATATTGAATTTGATAGCACACCTTTAAAAACTGATGCAAGTGGGGAATTTACGGCTGCAAGTTTAAAAGAAGTATTCCAACATCCTGATTATAAAAAAGCACTTCGTAAAACATACGACAAACTTTGTCAAGGAAAAAAAACAATGATATTTACTTCTGCAACGGAAACAAATGCTATTTACGCGGAGTTATTTAAAGATAAAAATATAAAAACTTATGACAGCGTAAATAATACACCAAATGAAAGATATAGTATTATTGAATGGTTTAAAAACGAAAGAGATGCTATTTTAATAAATACAGGATGTTTCACAAAAGGTTTTGATGTGTGCGATGTAGAATGTATTATTATGGCGCGCGCGACAAAATCATTATCTTTGTGGGTTCAGATTGCAGGTAGAGGAGCAAGACCAACAAATAAAATAGAAAAACCTTTTTTTATTTTAATAGATGGCGGAAATAATAATAAAGAACACCAATCATTTAGTTTTAATCGAGATTGGAAAAAAATATTTTCAGATAAGAAAATAAAAGATAAACTTTTAGATATTACAGAATGTGAGGAATGCGGATTTACTTATGAAATAAAAGAAAGTTATTGCCCTAATTGCGGACACGTTCCTGATGTTATAGAAGCAGAAGAAGATATTACGAAAGAACAAAAACTATTTGAAATTCAAGGTAAAAAAAATAATACAATACCACCAACATTAGATTTAATTTATTTCATAAATAAAGGTTCAACAAAATATGAAACTTTAAAAGTACTGCGCGAAAAATGGATATATTTTTTATCTAAAATAGAAAAAATTGAATTTCATTTGCAGAATCCAAATATTCAATTAAATCAAAGATTTAGAAAATATTTATTTCCAGCATATTCAAAGGTAATTACATCAATGCTAAAAGATAGCAAACACGTTAAATACGAAACTTTAAAAACAAAAATAATTTATGATACAATTCAGCAGTTACAAAACGGTAAAAGACACCAATAAAATAGACATTGATTTAAAAGATTATATCGATGCAATTAAAAATGGAAGATTTCAAGATGTTATTTTAAGCGCGCGATCCGTTAAATCGGATAAACAAAAGTATAATGAGTTTAAAAGTCTAACTCCATGTATTACTGGTTCAGCAATAATGAATCAAGGTTCAAAAGTTGAAAGCAATATAAAAGAGTTAAACGGATTGATTGTTTTGGATATTGATGAGAATGTTGATATTGAAACAATCACAAAAATAAACAATGATAAACATACTTTTATTTCGCATCGTTCATTCGGTGGCGATGGAGTTTGTGTTTTTGTGAAAATAAATACTACTAAATTTTTAGAATCATTTAACGATTTAGGCCAATATTATTGGGATAATTTTAATTTAACTATTGATCCAAGTTGTAAGAATAAAAATCGATTAAGATATTATTCTTACGATCCTTATTTATTTTATAATGAAAATGCTAAAAAATTTATTGCAAAATCTAAAATTGATAAACCAAAAGAAAAAGAAAAATTCATTTTTGTAAAGGATGACTTTACAGCTGTTTTAGATAAAATTTCAAATATTGATCTTTGTCAAGATGATTATTCCAGATATGTTCAAATTGGATTTGCCATTGGTTCGGAATTTGGTGCAGCAGGATTAGACTATTTTAAAGCAATTTGCCAAAACGGTTCTAAATACGATGCAAAGAATATTGAAAAACATTATAAGCAATTTTGTAAAGTTGGAAATGTTACAATAGCTACTTTTTACCACTTTGTAAAACAAGAAGGAATTGAGATTTATTCTGACAAAACAAAGAAAACAATCACAACCGTAGCTGCACAAAAAGCGCAAGGAACTCCAACAATAGAAAGCGTTAAAAAACATATTATCGAAGTTTTAAAAATTGATAATCCAGACGAAAATCTAATTAAAGAATTAATAGAATCAAAATTTGATTATTCAGCAGGAATAGAAAATGAAGAAAGCGAAGTAAATCAGCTGAAAAACTTTATTATTGAAAATTTTAATCCTATTAGAGATTCAATAACAAATGAAATATTTTTAAACGGAATACTACTCGATGATATTAAATTGAATACCATTTATTTTGCTGCTAAAAATTGTTTAACTTTTAATGTAAATAAATCAGATGTTAGGGATATGATTAACTCAGAAGCCACACCAACTTTTAACCCTTTGAATGAGTTCTTTAAAGTTAAAACATTTGAAAGCGGGATAATTGATAAATACATTAATTGCATACAACCACAAACAGAATATAATAGTTGGGCGTTTAAAAAATGGATTGTTGGATGCGTTCATAATTGGTGCAGTCCATTACACGAAACAAAAGTTAGTCCATTAACGCTTGTATTATGCGGAATCCAACAAGGCACTGGAAAAACTTCTTTCTTCAGGAACCTATTACCAAAAGAACTGCAAAAATACCTGATTGAACACAAAATAGACAGCAAGGATAAAGACTCTATTTATAATTTAGTAAAAGGATTGATTGTTCTGGATGATGAGTTTGGTGGATTAGCCACAAAAGATGTAAAAGACTTTAAAAAGATAGCAGATGCAAATCAAATTGACATACGTTTACCGTATTCAGCTTTTTATTCAAAAATGAAACGTAAGGCTTCATTATGCGGAACGAGTAACGATGTATCAGTTTTAAAAGATGTAACGGGAAACAGGCGTATTTTGCCCTTAAACGTAACGTCCATTGATTATAATAAAATGATTTTATTAGATACGGATAGTTTATGGCGTGAAGCCTTTAAATTATGGCGCGAAAATTATGACTGGAAGATATACACGAGCGATGATATTGATTATTTAGCAAAAAACACTAATAATAATATAGAAGTAATGCCAGTTGAGGAATTGTTTTTCAATAGGTTTTCGATTGATTTAAACGATGTTTACACCGAAAGGCGCATAATGAATCAGGGCGACATTTTAAATAGCTTAAATTTAAACACAGCTATCAACGTGAGTAAATACGATGTAAAAGATATTTTTGTTAAAAATAAGCTTGAATATAAAGCATACAGGATTAAAGGAATGGTTAAGATGGGTATTGAATTATTTGTAAAACCTGAATTTGACGAGAAAATTAATGACGAAGTTCCGTTTTAAATGTAATATTGTAATATGAATGTAATATTTTTATATTACACGTTAGACCGCACCACCATTGACTTAAAGCCATTTGTAATATTGTAATATAAAAATATCATAAACTTATAATAATATATAATAATTTATATAAATATACATAATAGTGTTTTTTTTATATAGAATCTATATAAGTTTTAAAAAAAAATATTACATATTACATCGGCTTAAAGTATTGAAAATAAACGAATTAAATGTAATAAAAAACATTACAAACTATGACAGAAGCACAAATACAACAACAAATCATCATTTGGTTTAGAAATAATTACCAAATAAAAGGCAAAGGATTGATATTTTCAGTAGCAAATGAATCAACCTACTCAAATAAGAAATTTAAGAACACAGGAACGATGGCAGGAGTATCTGATTTGATAGTAGTTTTAAATGGTAAAACTATTTTTGTAGAATTAAAAACAGAAATTGGAAAACAAAGTGAAGCACAATTGAAATTTCAAAAGAATATTGAAAACTTAAACCAAGAGTATTATTTAATCAGATCATTAGAACAGTTTAAAAATGAAATTAGCCGAGAAGATTGAAGCCTTTAAAATTAAAACACCAAATCGCCTGGAGCATACTTTTAAAAATGGTTTAATATTCAAAGGAAGCGGAACTTATAAGTTACATTGGTGGCTTGATAGCATTTACAAAGACGTTGTTAATGAGTGGCATAGCTTTAAAACAAAAAAACATAAATCTTTTTTAGAAGAAATATTAAAATAAATTTTGCATAATAAAATATTATTACGATATTTGTCAAACAAAACAAAACAAAACAAAAATATTATGGAAGCAACAGCAAACAAATCAAAAAGAACCTTTACTTTAAGAGACAAAGGAAACAAATACAGAACGCAAAAAATGAGCAAACAAGAATTTGAAAGTGCATATTATTATTGGACTTCAAACGATTGGAAACAATTTTTAAAAACAGACGAATATTCAATTGTAAAATAATAACAAAATGAAAAGAACAATAAAATACATCTATTACAGAGAAGTTCAGGGATCTTCAGATAGGTCTTTTAAAACAATTCAAGAGGTACATAAGTACGCTAAAATGATGAATATAGAAAACTACGAAGTAAAAGAAGTAATCGAAATAACAAGATAAAAATTATGTTAACAGTAAAAAACAAAGCCGAAAAATTAGTGCTATCAATGCACGGAATAGAAAACGATCCTAATTTTTATATGTCAATTGACAACGCTAAAAAATGTGCGTTAGTGGCAATTGATGAAATACTTGGATTGGTAGATGAAGAAAGTCTATATTTTGAATACTGGGATGAGGTAAAAGAAGAAATAGAAAAAATGTAATTATGACACTAAAAGAAATTAAAGACTTATTTAAAGTCGATTTAACAATTAAGAATAGAAAACCGCATTTTGTATATTTACGAGGTATTTATATGGATCAGGAAATTGAAAACGGTAGGAATAATTTAAACATTTGTAAGGAATTAAAATGCAATCACGCCACAGGGTTTCACTACTTCCAACGTAAAGATTTTTATAAAAACATCAAAGAGTATAATGAGGTTAAAATAGCATTTGATAACCAAGATGCTGAATTATTTAAAGATATTGATTTTAGATTAAATAGTGTTAAGTATATTTATTATAATTTAGAGCCTAAAAAACCAAAGGCAATTAAAAAAGAAGAAATGCCGAAGGTAAGATGGCATTATTTAAAGATTATCGAAGCCTTAAGAAAAGATAATAGGAATAAACTTTGGGATAAAGAGATGAAGGAGTTTTCAATTAATGATTATAAAATTTTAGAAGAATTGGAAAATGGCAAATAAAAGAAATATAAAACCGTTAACGCAAAGGTTATCAATTTATGAACAGGAATATAAATTGAAAGAACAAGCAAAAGAAATACTTAAAAAAATAAAAGAAGATGCCAGATATATCACTTTGTAAAGGAACTAATTGTAATATAAAAGATAATTGTTATCGATTTAAAGCTAAACCCAGTGAATTTAGACAGTCTTGGTTTTTTAATAGTCCTAATATAGATCCTTTAAATTGTGATTATTACTGGGTAACTAAGCCAGATCAAACCAAGTGAGGGATTGAAGTTTTTGTAACTTATTTAGATTAAATTTGTTATTAAATTAAAAACAATAATACGGCACTAAATTAAAAAAGTGCCAATAATTAAAAATAAAATGAAAACACCACAAGAAAAAGCCAAAGAGTTAGTTGCTAAATATTATATAAATATTCCTTTAAGAGATTGTGATAATAGAAGGCCACATAAGTTAGCATTAATAGCAGTTGATGAGTGTTTGCATACTTGTGTTGAATCAATGGTATATTATTGGCAAGAAGTTAAACAAGAAATAGAAAAATTATGAAATATATTTTAGTTTGGATCGCGTACGAGTTTATAAGACCAAAAGCGATTTGGTTATGGAATTTTTTAATTAGTAAAGCATAAAATTATGATAGAAGATTTTGCACAGGGAATAGTTATAGGGTTTATGATGGGAATATGTTTTTCGTTAGTAGCTTATATTTTAAAAACAAAAAATTATATATGAAAAAATTAATGTTTATTTTAGTAGTTGTTGGGATGACAAGCTGCTCAAAAAATTGTGATGACTTAGAAGATGCGGCTTATAAACAATATCAAGACGCTGTTTTTAGATGTGGAGGTAGTTCAACTTGTAGGATTGAAATAAAAAGGCAATATGACGATAAGATAAAACGAATAAGAAAAGATTGTAATTAATTTTGTAACTTTGTATTATGGCACGACCAAGTGAATATAGTTTTGATTTGTCAAAAGAGATATGTAATGAAATAGCATTAGGTAATAATATCATACGCATATTAGAATCTGATCCAAAGTATCCAAACTGGACAACATTTAGAAGATGGAAAAATAATAATGATGAATTACGCACACTGTATGTGAGCAGCCAACAGGATAAAGCATTAGCATTGGAAAATGAAATTGATGACTTAAGAGATATGTTAATCACTAAAGAAATTGAATACCCTATTTATAATGCTTTAGTTAATACTTTAAAATGGAAAATGGCGAAAATGTATCCTAAAGTATTTGGTGATAAAACAGACGTAACTTCTGGGGGTGAGAAAATACAAAATACAACCTTACAAATCGAAATAATCAAACCAAGTGAGGATTAAAGCTACTACAGTATTTGAGAAAAATCATAACGCTTTAAATACTGGAAAGTATAAATATATTATTAATTCAGGGTCTTCTCGTTCGAGTAAGACCTTTAGTATATTACAGTTGTTTTGGGTTTTAGCATGGTCAAATGAGCGCATTAAATTAGCAGCTTTTAGGATTACTAAAAAAGATTGTAAGGATACAATTTTGCAAGATATGTTAAAGTATTACCCAACGTTAGATAATTGGGATAAAGTAGTTTATAATAAATCAGAATCTTATTTCACCTTCCCTAACGGATCACAGATATTTATCGAGGGTACAGATGATGAATTGAAAGTGATGGGTTACCATTCAGACTATTTATGGTTTAATGAATTTTACAAACTATCAAAAGAAACATTTGACCAGTTAGATATGAGATGCTCTAATACTATCTTTATGGATTACAACCCAGTAGGTAACCATTGGGCAGATAGCGTTATGAAACGAGATAACGCTATTGTTATACACTCAACATTTAAAGACAATCCCTTCATACCAATAGAGCAAAAAAAGAAAATACTATCTTACGAGCCTACTGAATACAATGTAAAACAAGGCACATCAAATGAATATAACTGGCAAGTATTCGGATTAGGCTTAAAAGCTGAAAAACAAGGCCGTATTTATAACTGGAATGAAATCAATTATTATGATTATTTAAACATTGAAAAACAGACTTATTATGGTTGTGATTGGGGGTTGGTTGATCCATTTGCAATTGTTGAGGTTAAATACCACGATGGTAATTTATACGTTCACGAGTTAAACTACAAAAGTGAGAACGAATTAAGGAAAAATTTAACCACAACTGAACTACACCAAATAAACGCAAATCAGGATGAAGGACTGGTAAGTTGGATGTTTACAAAGTTAAACATACCAAAAGATAAAATTATTGTTTGTGATTCAAACAGGCCTACAAAGATTATAGCTTTAAGGAGATCAGGTTGGGAGTATGCCGTTTCTGTTGGTGGTAAGACTCGATTGATTGACAGGATTGGCACAATGCAAGGCCTAAATGTTTACTACACTTCAACATCAAAAAACATAGAATTTGAACAGGAAAATTATAGTTATCAAAAAGATAGGTTCGGTGTAACGTTAGAAAATCCAGAGGATGGCAACGACCATTTAATTAATGCAATTGAATATATTGCACAAAAACTGTTTGAGATGAATATTATAAAAAATATTTAGTAACTTTGTGAAAATTTTATTATGGGATTCAATCTAAATTTTTCTTTTGGTAATAATGCACCTCAAACAATTGAGAGGGATCTAAGCGGGAATTTCTTTTATGAAGTATTAAACCAAAACGCAAATTTATCAAAATTTAATAATGATAAAGAAAAACTGAATGTTGTATTATCAAATCCAGCAGCGTTAAAAGTCTTTGCTTTAAACTGTGATTTATTTAGTTTAGGTAAGATTAACACATTAACAGAAACTGACTTTCTTTATAGTCAAAGAAAAAAGCCAAACTTTAAACAAAACTGGACACAATTTCTGTGGGATTATATGTTTTTTATGCAATTGGGAACAGCCTACCTTTGGACACCAAACAATCAGTTAAATGAAACATCACCAATACAATGGTTAAATCCAGCGAATATTGAATTTGATACAAATATAGTTGATAAGTTAAACAGTCTTATTTTATCTAAAATAACATATTCAGATATTATAAAAGGCACTATTAAGTATAATATTGGTAATACATCCAGAGTTATTCCGATTTCAGAAATTACACCATTTTACGATCTTACAAACTCTGTTAGTGATAACCATTTTAAAGGTGTTTCAAGATTAGATGCTTTATACAAAATTATTTCTAATTCTGAAAATGCTTTAAATGCTAAAAATATCAATTTAGAATTTAGCCAGAAATTTGTTGCTACTGCTAAAAATGACAGTTTAGAATCGGTTAATATGACCGATGTAGAAAAAAGAAATATTGAAGGAGTTGTAAGAAGTAGCAAAAGCGTTCACGCAATAAAAAAGCCTATTGAAATAAAGCGTTTTGTTGATGACATAGCCAGATTAAAACTGGATGAATGTTTTTACAATGACTATTTTATGATAGGATCAATGTATGGAATACCAAAAGATATATTAGAATCTAATTTAAAAGGTAGCACATACGAAAATCAAGAAAAAGCAACAAATAGACACGTTGAATATGTTTTGAAGCCAAAAGGCCAATTATTAACAGATACTTTTGAGGAAAAGTTTAATTATTCTGAATTATTTATGAGTTGGGAACATTTGGCATTTAATCAAGTGTTTGAAAAGGAACGTCAGGAAGTGATTAAATTGAAACTTGATAACAAAATTTTAGCAGATCAAAACAACATAAATCTGGATGAGTTATGATAACCAAAGAAGAAATAGAGCAACTAAAAAAAGACAAACAAAATGAAAATACCATCGTTCGAAAATAAAGAACAGGAAATTGATTTTATTGTAAAGAATCAAAACAAACTGATCGCATTTAAAAAGGCATCATTTAAAAAGGCAGATACATTTTCATTTTCGCCAATTGAAACAACTAAGGCAATTGTTAATAATAAGCCAGTTCAGGAAGCTGAAGAAGAACTAAAAGTGAAAGTTGTAGTAAATTCAACTAATTTTTTAGACTCTCACGGTGATGTACATATTAAAGGATTATGGAACAAGTCTATAAATGAAAACAAAAATATTGTACATTTGCAAGAACACTGTATGGAGTTTGACAAAATCATTGCAGATGGTGAAGATTTAAATGTATTTACTCAACAATTTACTTTTAAACAATTGGGTTTTGAATATGATGGTAAGACAGAATGTTTAATCTTTGAAAGTAAAGTAAAAGAAGATCGTAACGAGTTTATGTATGAGCAATATTCAAAAGGGTTTGTGAAAAATCACAGCGTTGGAATGTCATATGTTAAAATGTTGCTTTGTGCAAATAATCCATCAAGCACACAAGAATTTGAAAACTGGAATAAATATTTACCAGAAGTGGCAAATCAAGAAACAGCAATTGAAAAAGGTTATTTCTGGGCCGTACTTGAAGCAAAATTAATTGAAGGTAGTGCAGTAGTTATAGGATCTAATCCAGTTACACCAACACTTGAAAATAATATGAAAGCCGTTCACACACTTTCAGAAAATGAGCCAGCCGTAGAAGTTACTCAAAAAATGAATGAAAACGAATTTAACAAACTATTAAACAAATTTTAAAAATGATCACACAAGAACAATTAGACGCATTAAGCGCAAAAGTTGAAGGATACAAGGCACAAGATGTTGAAGTATCTACATTAAAAGCTGAAATCGAAGCTTTGAAAGGTAAAGAAACAATTGAAAAATCAGTATTTGAAAACCTACAAGAACAAGTAAACCAATTAAAAGAAATGAAAGTAACTACAACTGTTAAGACTATTGTTGAAGAAATCAAAGAAAACAAAGAAGTATTAAAAGCTATTGCAAAAGGTGGAAACGCTGAAGTAGTATTGAAAGCTGACACATTAAGAGCTTCTATCGCTACAAATCCACACGTTGCATTAGTTGACGGTATTGGTCAATTACAACGTAAAAAAAGAAGTCTTTATGAATTATTTCGCAAAATTCCTGTTGGTGCTGGTAACCATAATGGTACTATTGCTTATGTTGACTGGGATGAAGCTACAACAGTAAAAGCTGCCGCTTCAGTTGCTGAAGGTGTTGCATTTGCTGAAAGTACTGCTAAATTCAAAGGTTACACTTTGGCATTGCAAAAAATCGGTGATTCACTTCCTGTATCTGAGGAGTTTTTCAATGATGAGGTTATGGCTGCTGCTGAACTTGAATTGTTTTTAGATGCAAACGTACTTGATAAAGTGGCTTCACAAATCGTAGTAGGTGATAACACAGGAACTAACTTAAAAGGTTTGATCACTTCATCACCAGCTTACACGGCTGTTGCTTCTGGAATTGCAGATGCAAACATTTATGATTTGATTGCAAAAGTTTCTGAAGATATTACTTCTGTTGGTGGTGCTAAATATCAACCAGATTTCGTAGCAATGAACATTGCAGATATCAACAAATTGAAATTGAAAAAAGATAGTACTTACAACTATGTATTCAACTTTAATGATCCACGTATTGGAGCATTGAATATCGTAGAAGATAATAACGTTACAGCTAACACACTTTATTTAGGTGATTCAAGATTTGCACGTATATATGAAATGGGTGGAGTTGTTGTATCAAAAGGATATAACGGTACTGATTTTGCAGAAGATATGCTAACTTTGAAAGCACGTAAAAGATTAGCTTTCTTAATTAGAGAAGCTGACAAAACTGGATTCAGAAAAGTAGCTTCTATTTCTGCTGCTTTGACTACATTAGCAACATAGTAGATGAGAAAAGTAGAGTTTACAAAAGACTTTGCAACTAAATTGAAAGGCGATGTCTGGGAATGTGATTCCCAGCTTGCCTCTCACTTAGTAAATGTTGACAAAGTGGCTAAATATTACGAACCTAAAAGCAAAAAATAAATGTATTTAATTGACCAGACATATTTTATCAAAGAATTAAACGTTCCTAACATCAATGAGATGGACTCGGACAGTTTGACAATCTTAACACAGTACATTGATAAATATAGCCGTCAATTACTACAAAACGCTTTAGGGTATACATTATTTAAAGACCTTGATCTAAACATAACTGCTGGAGTTTTAAATGTAGGAGCATCACAACGTTGGAAAGACCTTGTTAATGGTAAAGAATACGTGAAAGATGGCAATACATACAAATGGAAAGGATTATTGCACACAGAGGGCTTATTTAAAGGCTCTTTATTAGCAAGCTATGTATTTTATCATTGGTTAAAAGATAATATAACAACGGTAACAGGAACAGGGGAAAAAAGTATTAACGCTCAAAATTCTGAAACTGTTAATTCAAATCAAAGATTGGTAAGCGTATGGAATGACTTTGCAGCCGAATATCAGGGGAGTAATACACACTTTCCTTCAATTTGGTTTAAAGGTTGTACAACTGTTATTGATTGGTTTGGAAGTGGTGAGCAATTGGGGTATGTTAGTTTAATTCAGTTTTTAGCTGATAACGATACAACTTACACCGATGCAAATATGACTATATTCAGAAATCAAAATCAATTCGGATTATGATAGTAGTCGAAAACAGCTTAAAAGATTTATTCGCACAATTACCAACTATTAATGGATTTAAGCCAAAATTTAACTGGGGTTCACAAGATACTTTAAATTTGTATTTATCGCAGTTAAAAACAACTAATAAGTATCCGTTAATTTGGTTAGTAGAAACGCCTGAAAATGGTAACTTTGCAACGCAAGCAGTTGAAAAATCTTTGAAGTTAATAATTGCTAAACAATCGGTACACGTTACAAATACAAATCCAATCATTTGGGATACTGAATTTAAAGACGTATTAAATCCACTTTTGGAAAATGTTTTAAAAGCATTAGATAGGAGTACAATTACAGAAATAAAAGACAGTAAGTATAAAATACAAAGGATTAGCAACTATTCAGAGGACAACGGCAAAAATGCAAAGACTATTGACAACTGGAATGTAATTGTTTTAGAAGTCGATGTATATTTTAAAGATAACTGTTTAAAACTAATAAAATTCTAACAACAATTAAAAAAAATTAATAAAATGGCATTAACTAACATCGTAAATTCGGTAAATTGCAGCGCATCGGAAGTTTTAGGAACTGGATTAAAAAACTGCAAACAGGATATTAAAAGAGTAACAACATTAGGCCTACTTGAAAGAGGTCTAAAATTTGACGAAGCACGTTCATTGGAATTGGCTTATATTCAAGAATTGCAACAAAAAGGGCAATTAATCATTTTGCAGGGAGTTGTTGAATTAACAGACAACACAGCAGAAGATACAATTATCACACGTGCTGGATCAGGCGAGAAAATCGTAGCTGGAAAAAATCCATATGAGTATATGGTTATGTTTGACAATGGATTGAACTTTCACAAAGCATTGACTTCTTTGTCTTCTAACAGACAATATGATTTGATTATGTTTGATTCTAAAGGTGATGCAATTTTCACACAAACAAAAGCGGGTGAGTTCAAAGGTTTCACACTTGGAATGTTTGAAAATGGTAAATACACTATGAGTAACGGTACTGATGCATCTGCACAATCAGTAACTTTCCAAATGGTTAACAGATTGGAGTTTGACGAGCGTGTAAGCTGGATTGCTGCTGACAACTTGGACTACAACGCACAAGAGGACTTAGACGGTGTTAATGATGCAGTATTTACAATGACTGCTCCAACGGCTGGAACTTCTATTGTTTTTACTGTTAAAACATTAGCTGATAACCATCAAGTATCTTTAAGTGGATTACTTAAGACTGATTTACTTTATACTGTTGACGGTGTTACTACAACAATCACAACATTAGTAGAAAGTACAACAGAAGCTGGAAAATATACTTTGACTGTTCCGGCGTTTATCGCCGGTAAAGTATTAACACTTAAAACTTGGGATACTACACTTTCAAAAACTATCATCAATTTAGATGGTGTACTTTATAAGTCAAATGTAGCAACTACAACGGCAATATAATTTTGTTTTGAGTTAATGAATTAAGCGCATCATAATAGGTGCGCTTTTTTTTGTACTTTTGTATTATGAGAACTGTAAAAGATTATATGGATTTTGTTAAAAATGTTAGGGATAATATTCCTCAACAAACAGAAGGCATAATCAACAGAAAAAAGGCCGAGATAATTGATTTAAACAGACAGGCGCAATTGTATGAAAAAGGGGAAGACAGTTTAGGATTAGACTTAAAACCTTATGCATTTTTTACAGTCCAGATAAAACAGCTTTTAGGGCAACCATATGACAGAACAACTTTGAACTATTCTGGAGCGTTTTATGATGGCTTTTATTTAACAGTAGACAAAGACAATTTAATACTTACTTTTAACTCAAACGATAGAAAAACACCTGATTTGATTGGAAAATATGGTAAAAATATTTTTGGATTGAATTACGATAATCAACAAAAACTTAATTATGAAATTATTAAACCTGAACTGGATAAATACATCCGTCAATATTTATAAAAAGTGTGATGAAATGCCACTTTGGAACTTTCAGAAGTATTTACAAACAAACGAATTAAAATACTTTACAAAGGAATTAAAAGACGTAAAAGGCTTAGATAGTGTGATGAATGATTTTTTTGTTGAGTATTTAGAATTAACTCAAAATAATGCAGTATATCAAAGATTCAGTAAAATTTATAAACTGTTAAAATTAGAAGGAAAGTATAATTGTGTTACATTAATATTAAAATCATTATACAATTACGATAAGGGTTTAAATTTAGATATGTTTCACGCTTTAACTTGGGAATTAGAAAAATGGCATTACAGGATTGACAGGGCAAAAGATATATTTTCACAACTTGAAAGCATTAACCAAAGATTGCAGAATGTTAAAACGCAAATAGAAATATTGCAATTGGAACTTAAAAAAGATGATCAACAGGAAAGCCAAAGTATAGAATCACAATTAATTTCAGTTAGTCGTATTTTAGAATTAAAGTACAAATTAGATGCAAAAGAAATTACGGTAAAAGAATGGGTTGAGTACCAAAAACAAGCTGAAAAAACAATAAAATCACAAAAGAATGGCAAATAGTATTGATTTAATAGTAAGTAAAGAGGCACAAGCTGGACTTGATGCTTTATATAAATCATTGACAAAAACACACGAGGAAGTTGTTGCAATTTCAAAACTACAACTTTCATTTAATGGTGGTCAATCGCCTAAAAGTGTAAGTGATTTAAACGATAAGATAAAAGAAAATATTCGTTTAACTGGTGAACTTTCAGCAGCCGAAAGAAAACTTTTAACCGATACAAATAAACTTGAAACGCAAAAGCAAAAAATAATTGCAACGCAAATAAAAGAAATTGCATTAAGGCAAAAATTAACACAAGAAACAAATAAAAATGAACAGGCATTAGCAAGGGAACAAGCTAAATTAGAAGCCAGTCAAAGTTTATACAATAAAGTACAACAAAAACTTAACGCTTTAAATAATGAATACAAAAATTTAGCAATACAAAAAGAGTTAACAGGTAAATTAACAGATTCAGAAGCTAAAAGATACGAGTTTTTAAGTGGTAAAATTACTAAATATGATCAAGCTTTAAAAGTTGTTGACGGTCAAATGGGTAAATACCAGCGTAATGTTGGTAACTATGCAGGGGCTTTCAATCCATTAAGTAACTCAATTAATCAATTAAGCCGTGAGATGCCAGCGTTTGCAAATTCTGTACAAACTGGATTTATGGCAATTTCGAACAACTTACCTATATTTTTTGATGCTATGGGTGGCATCATTAACCAAAATAAAGAATTACAAAAACAAGGATTACCAACTCAATCAGTATTAAAACAATTGGCAGTATCTGTTTTTAGTTTAGGTACAGCATTAAGCGTTGGTGTTACTTTACTTACTTTGTATGGAAAAGAAATGGTTGAATGGGCTAGCAGTTTATTTGGAGCTAGTGAGTCTTTAAAAGCATTAAATGAAAGTCAAAAAGAATTTAATCAAACAAGATTGACAGGGCAAAAAGACGCTCAAAGTGATATTATTGAATTAAAAAAATACTTAGCTGTTGTTTCGGATAGAAAACTATCAGATGAGGAAAGGAATATTGCGTTAAAGAAATTAAAACAAGAATACCCTTTTTACTTTAAGAATTTAACAGATGAACAAATATTACTAGGACAAACAAAAAAAGCTCAGGATGCTTTAAATATAGCATTAGAAAAAAGAAAACAAGTTGAAAAAGCTACTGAAATAAATGTGGCTAATAAACAAAGACTTATTGATTTGGAAAAAGAAGTTGACCTTCAAGAAACCATTTTAAAAAGGGCAAAAATGCCAAAAGTAAATTTAACTACTGGATTAAAACAAACTGATCCATTAGAGATTTCAATAGAGCAAAGAAAGCTAAATTCATTATTAGAAACAAGAAAAAGCTATTACAATACAATTATAAAAAACGATAGTTTAATTATTAGATTAAAAAAAGAAACTATAGGATTAGAGTATCAAGATGAAAAAATAAAAAAAGAAAAAAACGTTAAAGAAACAAAAATAAAAGAAAATAAGGCAAAAGAGGATAAAAAAATAAATCAAGATACAGAAGATTATTTTTTAGCCGAAATTTCACGATTGGAAAAGGTGAGAAATGCAACGGCTGACACAACTGCTGAATATAAATCATACAATGAACAACTTGAATTTTTAAAATATAGTTTGAAATTTTTAAGAGGTGAATTAGATTTTGAAGGCGAAGGATTAAAGTTAGATTTTGAGAAAATGGGTTTAACTGCTGTTGGTTTTGATAAATTTAGAAAAGCTGGTAAGGAGGCAAAAGATGAAACAAAAAAGACTATTGATGAAATGAGTTCATACCTAAAAGGTTTTTATGATCAATTTGGAAGCGAAAGCGGTATGCCTACACTATTTAAAGTGTTAAATAAAGAGATTGAAGGATTTGGTGATAATTGGAAAGTTACTGCCGTTGCAATGATGGAAATAGGTCAGGAATTGACTAATACATTAATGAAACAAAGTGAAGCTCGTTTTAATGCTGAATACGCACGTTTAGAACAACAAAAAAATATATCAATTGCATTTGCTGGAAGTAGTGCAACGGCTAAAGCTGAAATAGAGCGCCAGTATGAAGAACGAAGAAAATCAATACAAAGGCGACAAGCTGAAGCCGAAAAAAGACAGGCTTTATTTAATATAGCCGTTAATACTGCACAGGCTATTGTTGCAACACTTGGTAAGACTGGATTCGCTGGCATTCCATTATCTTTAATAGTTGGTGCAATTGGTGCGGCTCAATTAGCAATGGTAGCTTCACAAGAAATTCCAGCATTTGCAGAAGGTGGGGTTCACGAAGGTGGTAGGATGTTAATTAACGATGCTAAGGGTTCAAAATATCAAGAAACAGTAGTAACACCAGACGGTAAAGTAAGACAGTTTAAAGGAAGGAATAAAGTTGTAGATGCACCAAAAGGAACGCAAATTTTCACACCTGATCAATGGAGCAAACAAATTAATAATCTACTTTTGAAAAACAATATTTCACCTTTACAAACTAACCAAACCAACGGAATAAATAAAGAAGATTTGGAAAGTGTTTTTAGAAAATATAGCGGTTCTAACGAAGTGGCAATTGATATAAATGAAAACGGATTTAAGAAAATGATTAGTTCAAACGGTAGAACGCGAGAAATATTAAATAGTAGACTAACAACAAAAGGAAGGATAGTATAATGGAAAACTTTACATTTTATTTAAACTTTAAGAATGATGCAACAGGCTTGATTGAAATAACCGAGCCTGTTAAATTCGATGGTGCAAGTTTCACAGTTGAACAGGATAAAACCAGATACGGAAGGGATATAAGCTACGGAAATGAGGAAGTCAGTCTGGAGTTTTATGATGGCATTTTTGATAATGGTTTAACAATGGGTTTATTTAACTTATTGGATTATTACAAAACATACGGATTTGAAAGTGAGGTAGAATTTATACTTAAAAAAAACGGTGTTACTTTTACGGTTGGATTGTTAGACTTTCAAATGGCAAAGACAGATTTACTTACTTATTTTGAATGCAAAGTAATTCAGGAAAATAACAGGGCTATAATTAACAGGCGCAAAGAAATAAACGTTGATGTATTTAGTGATAAGGATTTGGATTTAAACACAATTACACCGTTAACAACTGAAAACATTTTATTAAAAGCAAAGCCAGTATTACAAGTAAGTGAATGGAAGAGTATTGGATCAGAAACATTTCCTATTGATTCAACAGATCCGACACAAATATGGTGTTTATTTAATTTAGCACAAACAAATGTATCCTATGGAATTGAAAATTCTTTGGGTTGGTTATCAAATAAAATTTATACAGCAACCATTTCAGATGCTGAAAAATTTGGTTTAATATACGCACAAAACAAATTAAACAATATAAAAGTAACTGCCACAATCGACATGACTTATGTGGTAACGCAAGGTGTATTCCCAGACCTTGGGTTTATGGGTTTATATTTATGTTGGGGTGATACTTTTGATCCTTCAAATACATCCACTACAAGGCATTTATTATATAACGATACATGGGGCGCTTCAGTAGAAAAAACGGTATTATTAAATGAAACATTTGAATATACAATTGACGAAGTTAGTCAGGGTGGAAAAGTTTGGTTGTTTTGGGCTGGGATTGGATATGTTGATTGCAATATTGATGTTACTCACAGAAATTTTGTTGTAAAAGTTGATGCCGTTTCAACATCAATTGATAGTATTGTAAAAGGGGTTCGATATGTTGATTTGTTTAAACAAAATATCAAATCAATTTCAGGGTTAACACTTGATGCGCCTAAATTTGATGTTGCTGGAGAATTTTATGAGCAATTTGCATTTAATGGTAAATTAATCAGGCAATATGTTGACAAGCCATTTTACGTTAATTTTAAGGACTTAACAGAAGGATTACAAGAATTAAATGCTGACTATCAAATAAATCAAAATAATGTATTTATAGGGCAGTATAATGATTTTTATAATAATGTTGATCTGGGTGGATTTTTACAAGCGCCTGATTCAGAATTTAACACAAATTTCAATGACAGATATAGTATTAACGCTTTTAATTATTCTTATAAGACTTACGAACAAAATAAAGATGAAAGCAACACAATTGATAGCATACATACAGATGCACAATTTTTACTGCCAAACAAATTGGTTGAAAATGTTAAGAAAGTAGAGGTTAATTATATTTGTGATCCGTTTAGTATTGAAGCATCCAGAAGACAAGGAATAAATACAAAAGAAAGTACTTCTTTGGATAATGACGATAAAGTATTTTTAATTGATGTTTTTCCACTACCTTCAGGAAGTACAAATGGTTTTGGATTACGTTTATTAATGCGAATGAATAGCGGAAGGCTTGAGATACTTAACAATACTTTAAACGGGGAGGGTACTCCATTTGATTGGACTTTGTTAGGTTTTGTTGTTGGTTCTGATTTTGATATTATTGCAGGTGAAAATATAGGATCTTACACAGTCTATTCATTAGAGCGTGAAAAAATAGTTTTGACACCTATTGGATTTACACCAAGTTTTGAAGGTGATGGATTTATTAAAACAGAATTTCCGCTTAATAATGTATCTTATGTAAATAGAACAAGTCAGGGTTTCACTGAAATACTTAATTTGTCAAGTGGCGACAATTATAGTAATTTAAGATATTCTATAAAAAGAAATATGAAGCATTGGCAAAGCTATTTAAAAACAGCATCCAAATACAAACCAAGTGGCATAATACAAAATACATTCTTTAAAAATAACGGTTTACTTTCAACAAAATACGGATCAGAAACGGTTGCAACTGTTGAGGGTGGCAATATTAATGTAACTGATTTAAGCGATGCAATTTTATCACCAATGTTTTATAAAACAAAAGTAGTAGCAGAATTTGAAACGGTTAAAACTTTGTTGGATAATTTAGCCACTCAAAAAGGATTTATAAGGGTTGTTGACACTAATAACAGGGTTTTAAAAATACATCCTACAAAATTGGATTATGAATGGGTAACTAATTTATTAACAATTGAGGGTGAACAAAGAAATGAAAGCGACTTTGTAACCATTGACACAATAGGAACTGAATTAATCAATATTAACGAGGTTGGCTATGATTCAATAATATTAAAACGTAACTGGTTTAAAATTGATGGTTTTTTTGTAACTTTGTACGATTTCAATAGTGTACCGTTAATTAATCCCACAAGGATAGAAAAAGTTAAGGTTAACGGTGTAGCATATACAAATGCAGTTAATTTAAGTGATGCAATAAATGGATTATAGTTTTATAAAATTATCGAAAACAATAGATAGTGAAAATCCAAAAATTTCACAAATTAACTATTCTGATTGTGTGCAATTATTACCTTCAGAAAGTTATTTACAAATAAGTAACAACGCTGACGGAATCGCATTTGACAATGACTTTTCCGTTTTTGTTGTTGATTGTGATAATACATCATTGTCCGACATAACAACAAATGTATCAATATTTGAGTTTACTGATATTAATGGAGTTCACCAGATAGCATTTGAAATTAATTTTTTAAATGTTGATTTTGGATTTCAACCTGTAAAATTAAAATTTGTTAAGACTACTGGTTCTGATGTTTGGTTTTCAAATGAAATATTGATAACTGAAGAAGCCGAAGAACAAACAACACGTTTTGACTATAAAGCAAACGGATATTTTCAAGGAATTTCTTATGATGTTTTAGACTTTTATCAGTCAATTAGGTTAAGATGCTTTTTTGACCGTTTGGATAATGAAACGGAAGTAAAAGACTACTATCAGATAAGCAAAGGGAATACAATCAGTACAAGGGCTTTATTTAAAGAATTAAGCCAGTATAAATTTGTAAATATAAATCCTTTTGTATTTAGAAGGATAAATATATTATTAATTCACGATATTATTTATATTGATGGATTGAGAATGACAAATAAAACAAATGTAAAAGGGTCGGAACGCTTAGGCTATTCTAATTTATCAGAAGCTGATTTTTCTGCATACATAAACAACAGCGACCCTTTTAATTTTGATTATCAAATATATGAAGGTTTAAAAATTATAGAAAATAATCCAGTAGGTCAAATAAGTTTATACGAGTTTTTTAATGAAATTTCATTTTCTTTGAATAAACCAGTAACATTAAATCCAATTATATCATTAATTAATTTAAAAGATGGCGATGGAAATATTTTATTTTCTTTTAATTATTTAGATTTAACATTTGACGGTGTATATTATAATATAGATACAATCGCATTCACACCAGCAATTGGAAGTTATACGGTTGAAATTCCAAAAGGTTTGTTTTCTTCAACTTTACAAACAACAGATTTTTATTCGTGGACTTTTAATATTGTTGGTGGTGATTATTCAGATTCAGATTATTCAATAGATTATTTAATATAAAATTATATGACACAAGCAGAATTAACAGCGTTAATTAACGCAAAAATCAGAAATAAAACACCTAAGGTTGTTAAAGTAGAACACGCAGATGTTGAACAGGAAATAACAGACACTTTGTTTGATAATGTAAATACATTAACATTTGTTATAGGAGCTTTAAATGACACAATTACAGACATTCAAGCTGTATTGGCTCTTAATAGCGGAGTTGTTAAAAGTATTAACATATCATCTGGAACAGTTGGTGCGAGTAGTGCAACGCAAGGAAACATTTCAAGTTGTATCTTGAATTCTGTTAGTACAGGTGGTAATATATATACAGTTACTCTTACCAATGCAATGCCGTCAACAAGTTATAGTGTATTTTTCGCATTGGAATCAAAAAGTGGTAATATGTTAGATGATAACAATGCATTAAGCGTAGTATTTAAACCATTGACAACCACAACCTTCCAATTTGCAATTGATGACGCTGGAAGCAATTCAGGCGATTTGATTGATTTGCATTTAAAAGTTTATAACAATACAACTTATTAATATGGCTACATTAGAAATAAGAAAAAAAAGTCTTAAAACGTGGCTTCACGTTCCAAGTGATGCAGATAATTTTATTTTATCTAAATTCTATTGTAAAACAGACGCTGGGACATTTAAAATTGTAGAAGAAAGCGGAAGCAATAGAAGGGAATATTCATATACTGATATAACGGTTTATGATGATACCGATATTGGAACACCAGAAACATTTGCAAGCGCACAGGCTTTAATGTTAAGACTGGAAGTTCTGAAATATACGGGTTTTAATAGGGATGGGGACATCCCAACTTCGTATATTGAAAGTGTTGTTGCTGGAACAAACGTAACAATTGATAACACAGATCCTTTAAACCCTATTATTTCAAGTTCTGGTGGCGGTGGTGGTTCGCAAAATTTGCAAAATGTTACCGATTTGGGTAACACCACAACAAACGCTTTAAATGTACAATTAGGTGATGATTATAGTATTGTTAATCGAACAAATGTAACAACTGAAAGCGATGCAACGGGTGCTTATGCATTTATTGAAAATACTGGAAAACTTGGAATTAATAGCGGTGATTTTGAGGGAACAATTCAAGCTAATAATTTAACAGCAAACAATGTTAATTTAGAATTTCCACAAAAAGCTGTCGGAAGTTACACAATTGCTACAACAGATGATTTAACTGGTGGCGGTGGCGGTGGCGCATCTGTAAATTACTATATTAATGGCGGTACAAGTCAAGGAACTATTGGGGGTAATGCTTATTTGGAAATGAGTAAAACAGCTGTAATAGGTACTGGAGTAGATTTTACTATCGCTACAAACGGATATATTGCAAATTTTATAACAGACGTTGCTGACCCTTCCTTACTAAAAATACCAGGCGGTAATTGGAATTTGGAATACTATTTTAGTTCAAGTAGTGCTGGCGGTAGTCCTTCATTTTATACTGAATTATATAAATACGATGGAACTACTTTTACTTTAATCGCATCCAATTCAGTAGTACCAAAGGGAATTACAAACGGCACTGCAATAGAGCCTTATTTTTCATCTTTAGCTGTTCCTGAAACTGTATTAGCGTTAACTGATAGATTAGCTATTCGTATTTATGTAAACAATAGTAGTAAAACAATTAAACTACATACACAAGATAGTCATTTAGGGCAATTAATAACAACATTTACAACGGGATTAGTAGCTTTAAATGGACTTACTGAACAAGTACAATCATTTGCAACGGGTACAAGTGGAACTGACTTTGCTATTAGTTCGGCAACAGATACGCATACCTTTAATTTACCAACTGCAAGCGCAACAAAAAGAGGGGCGTTAAGTTCAACTGATTGGAGTACATTCAATACTAAATTAGGAGCTATACAAGTAACACCTATAACACTAACAACTGGCGGTTGGTCGTTAGTTAGTGGTTTATATGAATATAGTTATTCAAACGCTGCTATTTTTGATACAAGTATAGTAGATGTAATACCAACAAACGCAAGTATTTCAATCGTAAAGGCAGCCGATATTTTGCCAGCTACTGAATCTTTTTTTGGTAGTGTTAAAATATATGCTACAAATTTACCGACAGCGAGTATAGTAGTAACTTTTAATATTTTTAACTAATGGCAGTAGGAAGTTTTAAATTACCAAATACGGCAGCTGCAACTCCTTCAAATGATTGGATTAGACCAACAGATTGGTTAGCTATGCCGACTATCGGAACTCAAGAGTTCATTGGTTTATTAGCGGTTACAGATGATGAGAGTAATCATATAGCATTGACCTGTCAAGGTGCATATACTGTAGACTGGGGCGATGGGGTTACTGAAAATGTAGCAAGTAACGTTAAGGCTTCTCATAGTTATACGTATTCAACAATAAGTAGCGGTACACTTTCAACACGTGGATATAAACAAGTGTTGGTAAGGGTAACACCTCAAGCAGGTCAAAACTTAACGCTTATTAATTTACAACAACAAAATAGTATATTAGCAAAAGCGCATACCGTTGGTTGGTTAGATATTGCAATAAAAGGTTCTAATATAACATCTTTAACTTTAGGAGGCTCTACCGTTTATATGTATATGTGTGAAAATGTAGACATATATTCTTTTGGCAGTATTACTGTTTTACAACAATTATTTTTTAATTTTTACGCGTTACAAAAATTCTCACTTCCAAGTAATATAAGTTCTGTAACTGATATGTATAGAATGTTTGCTGGCTGTAGAACCTTAAAAAATATACCTATTTTTGACACGAGTTCTAATACATCTTTTAGTAGTTTTTGCGTAGATTGTTATTCATTACAGGAGTTTCCATTATTTAATACGGCAGCTGGAATAAATTTTCAAAATATGTTTGAAAGTTGTTATTCATTGCGTACTATTCCATTGCTAAATGTAGCAAACGGTACTTCTTTTAATTATATGCTAAATGCTTGTGTTAATATTCAGATAGTACCGCTATTAAACACGATTAAAGGAACTACTTTTACAGGAATGTTCCAACAAATGTTTTCGCTGCAACTTGTTCCTAATATCAATACAGCTTTAGGAACTGCATTCGGGTCTGTGGTTAATTTATCAACATCAATTGCGAGGGGAGCATTTCAAGGAACAAGATATGCAATATCTTATAACAATTTATGTTTATCAAGATCCGCAATTGTTGAGATATTCAACGGATTAGGAACGGCAGTAGGAACACCTACAATAACGGTAACCAATAATCCCGGAAGAGCAGCATTAACTGCTCCTGATATATTAATAGCGACTGCAAAAGGTTGGACTGTAGTATAATAAAAATATAAAATTATGACAATAGAAATAGTACCAGAATTTTTTATTCATATAACAGCCGATAATGGCAAGTTATTAACCAACGGAGAAGTTGAAACAAAGGAGATATTCGCACCTTTAAATAGCGATATAACGAATTGGTTTGAAATAGATGAGCCTGTTGAAATTTTGTAGTATGACCATTCCAATTAAAAGAATAGATCCGATTACATTTATAGGAATAGCTTTGGCGTTTATAGCACCTATTTACCCGTTAATGGCTACCGTTTGTACGTTTATTGTAGCCGATGCATTACTTGAGGTTATAAATTCCTTTAAAAACAAGCAATTTTGTCCGACTTTTGTAAAGAGATTAATATTAAAATTCCTATCTTATAACATTTGCCTTATAATAATTTACGTTTTAGAGGTCAATTTATTAGGTGAATTTGTAAAAATGATAATAGGAGTGCCTTTATTAATTACAAAGGTTATTAGCGTTGGTTTGATTTGGTTAGAATTAAACTCCATAGACGAGAATTTTTATAAAATTACCGGTAAAAGGTTCGTTACGGAGTTCAAAAAAATGATTAAATTTGGTAAGGAATTTAAAAACGAGATAGAAAATGGACAAAATAACGCTTGAAAAAATACAAAAGGCGCATCCTAAAATTAGAGAGGAATTAAGCGTATATTATAGAGAATGTAACAACTTACTACCTAAACACGTAAGGCTTCGTTTTAGCCACGTTTTTAGAAGTCCACAGGAGCAAAGAGAATTGTTTTTAAAACGTCCTAAAGTAACTAACGCTGATAGTTGGCAATCGATCCATAATTACGGTTTAGCCTTCGATATTGTTCTATTATACGATAAGAATGGAGATGGCACTTTTGAAACTGCATCTTGGACAATAGATGAGCATTGGGATAGAGTAGTAAACTATTTTAAAAGCAAAGGTTATGAATGGGGTGGCGATTGGAAATCATTTAAAGATAAACCACACTTTGAGAAAAACTTCGGTTTTGATTGGAAAACGCTTAAAAGTAGATTTGATAGAGGAATAATTATAAATGACAACGGAATTACATACCCTAAAATATAATAAAATGGAAAAAAAAGATTTGATTAATTTAGCATTAAAAGAAGTAGCTATTAAGTACAGTGAAAGTCCAGCAACTACTAACGCTGGCAGATGGTTAAGGTTAATTGTTAAGTATTTGCCAACTGATTTAATTGTTAAGGCATTTGCACATAAATTGAGTAGGTAAACGTACTTATAGAGCTTCCCATTAGAACAGCCTTTAAGTCTTTTTTTAAAACCTTGTAATTAATTTTGCAAGGTTTTTTTTTATTTTCGTTTGCATAATAAAAACTTATTACTATATTTGCATTTATAATCATTAAAACAAAACAAATTATGAAAGTTTATGCAGTTATAGATCCTAATAGTTATTACGGAAATAAGGATATAATAAGGATTTTTAAAATAAAAAAAAAGGCTGAAGAATTTATAAAATTTCATCCTTATGAATTAGAAATTGAAGAACACGAATTAATTTAAAAACAAAATGCTATGAATAAAAAATTAAAAGAACTATTTTTAAAATCAGGACTATCAAAAGCCGAGTTCTCAAGAAAGTGCGGAATTAAAAAACAGAACCTTAATCCCTATTTGACCGATTTGTACGAAATGAAACTTTCAACTTTTGAAAAAATAAAAAAGAAGTATTATGAACGTAGTTAGTTTATTTAATGGGATGAACACAGGCAGACAAGCTTTGGAAAACGTAGGTATAAAAGTAAATAAATACTATTCAAGTGAGATAAAACCTTATGCAATAGAATTAACTCAATACCATTTTCCTGATACTATTCAAGTCGGAGATGTAACCAAATGGAGAGAATGGGGTATTGATTGGAAAAGCATTGATTTAGTTTTAAGTGGTTCACCTTGTCAGGATTTAAGTGCTGCTGGAAAACGTGCAGGAATTAACGGAAAAAAAAGTAGTTTGTTTTTTGTGTTTATTGAAATATTAGAACATATAAAATCTTTAAATCCTAAAGTTTTATTCTTGCAGGAAAATGTAGGAAGTGCAAATAAATTAGACGTAGGAATTATGAGCCGTGCATTAGGGGTTTATCCGGTACGAATCAATAGTTCGCTTTTAACGGCTCAATTACGTGATCGTTACTACTGGTCAAATATACGAACTAAAGAAACTATGTTCGATTTGGTTACTGATATACCACAACCGAAAGATTTAGGTATAATGTTTAAAGATATTATAACAGATGGTTATGTTGAAAGGGTTAAATCTTTAGCATTATTAGAAAGCGAAAGCCTAGTTTGTACAAGTCAAGAAAGTATAAAGAATAGAGCAAAAAAAGATTTTATAAATATGATTTATGTTGATACTGATAAGCACGTTTGTTTAAAAACATATAGAAGCGATGGAAGTCAAGAATATTTGAAACACAGAAATGAAACTACTGGAATGTTGACTTTGATTTATGAAGAAAACAATGAATTAAGATGCAAAACAAATACAACTAAAGGTTATGAAGTAATTACAGAAAATGATTGTTTAGATTTAAGTTTTCCAACAAGTACAACAAGGCGAGGACGAGTAACAAAAGGAAAATCACCTTGTGTAATGGAATCTGTTAATAATCTTTATTCTTATAAAGATGGCATAGTTAGAACAGTTAACCAAGTTGAAATGGAACGCTTACAAGGCTTTCCTGATGGATATACAAGTATTTTATCAAAAGCAAAAGCAGGATCATTGCTTGGAGATGGTTGGACTTTACCTGTAATTGAACATATTTTTTCATTTATTTAATTATTTATTTGCGTAATTAAATTTAATTACTATCTTTGTCAAACAAAAACAAAACAACTATGAAAAATTTCTTTTTAAAATTAGACTATCAAATTAAATTTTGCTACATTTTAGCAATCATTTTTATCTTAAACTTTATATTTAGATCATAATGGAAAACAAAGAAAAATTTAACGAGTGGATGCAAAAGATTAAAAATATCTATTTTGCTGACAATGAACAAATGTGCAACGCTTACACTAAAATTAATTAATTATGAATAGTTACGATGCTTGGAAGGATGGCAGGTTTAATCCTGAATCACCAATAAACCAAATAGAAGTTGAAGCCGAAATAGTTACAGGATACGATACGTTATCACAAGCCTACTACAGCGGACACGAGGAAGCCTTTTACAATCTTCAAATAGAAATATTAAAAGAATTAGATATCCTTTTAGAAATAGCAAAATTAAACGCATCAGGAACAAAAAGTAGAATTGAGGATTTAATAAATAAATGTAAATAAGATGGGAGCAAATTCAGAAACATTTTTAGAATTAAGAGCGCAAGATTTCGTTACAATGTATGACGCAAGTTTTACAAAAAAAGAAGCGCAAAAGGTAGGTTTAAAACTGGTTACCGATTTATTGGATAACGGCAACGTTGACAAAATGGAATTTATAGCTAATTTAGCACGTTTAAGCGAGGTTATAAGCACAGCAATGGCAGAAGCACGTAAACATATCAATGAAGAAAAACAAACGGTTATGGGGGTTGAATTTACACCAGTAAACGGGGGTAATACAATTAACTATTCAGAAGACCCAATTTACCAACAATTAAAAGCGGATTTAGATTCAAGGGCGGAATTGCTGAAATTAGCGCAAAAACAAGATATTATAGATGCTTTCGGTAACGATGTGCCGAAAGTAAGCACAACCCCGCGCAAGTCTAGTATAACGATAAAATTTTAAAGATATGGAAAATATAGCAAAAGCACTTGTGAAAGCACAATTGGAAATGATCACACCAAAGAAGGGAAGTGTTAATCCATTCTTTAAAAATAAGTATGCAGATTTGAATGATGTTTTAGCGGCAGTAGTTCCTGCATTGAATAATAACGGGATTGTACTATTACAACCGTTAGTTAATATAGAAGGTAAAAATTTTGTTAAGACTGTTTTAATGCACGAATCTGGCGAAGTGTTTGAAAGCCTTGCAGAAATATTCTGTAAAAATACAAATGATGCACAGGCTTATGGATCTGGAGTAACTTATGCACGTCGTTATAGTTTGAGTTCTATATGCGGGATCGGTTCTGAAGATGATGACGCACAAAAAGCGGTCCAGCAAAAACCGATGGCAACGGCTGAAATATTAGCCAAAGCAAAGGCGACTAATGCAACAATGGCGCAAATTAAGACTAAATACAGCGTAACAGCTGAACAAGAAAAAAACTATTAATAACTAAATAAATAAACAAATGGCTTTAGAAGTAACAGGAGTAATCGAAAACATTTTACCATTAGAAAAAGGACAATCAAAAGATGGTAAACAATGGCAAAAACAAAGTTTCTTATTAAAAACAGACGAGCAGTACAACAATCTTTATTGCTTTGAGATTTTCGGTGATGAGAAAGTAGAAAACTTTATTAAATTCAATAAAATAGGGCAATCTGTAAAAGTTGATTTTAATGTAGGTTGCAACGAATGGAACGGTAAATATTTTACTAAATTATCGGCTTGGAAAATCTTTAAAGCTGATTCAAAAGAAGAAGAAGTTTCACAAGAAGAAATTGAAAGTTCGGATCTCCCATTTTAATATTAATAAAATCCCCCTATTAATTTAGGGGGTAATTAAAATAAATTTATTATGATACCAGAAGAAAATAGAATTAATCACATCGTTATAAGTTCACAGGTTTTGAGTTATTATATTGCTGGAATGAAATCAGACAACTATTTTAAAAAAGTTTTATTGAAATTTACAAATAATTTTATTGAGCAATTAAAAACAGTTGAATGGAAATATTTTGATAAAATGTTTAAAAAGGAAGAAGAAGCTGCTGTAATTGTTTATGAAACTTATGACAACTTTATAAAAACAATTGCATCCGTACCAATTTGGGAAATGCAAAATGTAACTAAAATTTTAGAAGCGTATAACAAAGATCCTAAAAGCATTGAAGGAATAGTAAAAAAGACATTAAGATGAAAAGAATAGCAAAAAAAAATAGAATAGGTTTGGAAGTTGGTAAAGAATATAAAATAATTGATGATAAATTTAATGATGAATATTATCATACAACAGATGGTTTTATGTTATTAAAAGAAAATTTAAACCATTATTTTGAACCTGAACAAAAAAAAGACAAAGTAGTAAGCCAAGTATTAAATAAGTTCAAAGAACGCTCTAAAATAGGAATTAAGAAGTATGGAACAACTTTGCACGAGAATAACACCGACGACTTTTTAAACCACTTACAAGAGGAGTTAATGGATGCGATTTTATACTTACAAAAACTGAAAAATAATGGAAAATAATAAATCAGTTACAGCAGTAGAATGGTTAATTGAACAATTAACAGAAGTTGATTATAATTGTATTAATAAAACATTTTTACAAAGCAATAATAGTTTGGCTGGATATAAAATGAGAGAATTGTTTGAACAAGCCAAAGAAATGGAAAAACAACAAATAATTGATGCTCATATAAAAGGTCATAACGCACCATCAAGTACAATTAAAAATTACGATGCGGAACAATACTACAACGAAACATTTAAACAAAATGGAAATAAATAAAATAGCTGAATTAATAGAATGGATTGATACAGAACCTAACTTAGTTAAAGTACAAGACGGTTTTTTATATCACGGTCAATATTTTACAAACCAACAAATAATAGAAATATATGCTAAACGAGGTTAGAGAATTTCAGACAATAGGTCAACAAATTGTAAACGATTTACCAACGGTTAATAGTTACAATGATTGTGAATTACGTTATAAGCTAATGAAAGAGGAAAATTTAGAGTATTTAGGAGCGTGTTATAACAATGACAAAGTAGAGATATTAGATGCTTTATGCGATATGGCTTATGTATTATATGGTAGCATCAATTTTCACGGAATGCAGGATATATTTTCAGAGGCATTTAGGAGAGTTCACGCTAACAATATGACAAAGTTCCCAAATGGGGAAGTATTATTAAGCCCTGAGGGCAAAATTGTAAAACCTGAGGGGTTTTTGAGTGTGGATTTGTCAGATTTAATTTAGTATATTTATACGCCTCAAAACGGGGCGTATTTTTTTTTAATCAAATAAACAAAATATGAGTATTTTTTCAAAGTATAATAATGAGATTTTAGAATTATTAGGAAAAGGTTTAAGTAATCGAGAAATTGCCAAACAGATTTTACCAGATAAAGTTTCTGGAATAAGAAAGCATATCGCAAAATTAAAAAACAATACAGGTATTTTAAACGCTTGTGAAAACGTAGGGGTTGACCCTAAAACAGTTCCGATGTTATGGCTAAAAAATAAAAATGAATCGGTAAGAGTTACCAATCCACTATTTGAGAAAGCAGACGAAAAACAATTTCAAGACCTTACAACAACTTTAATAAAAGATTTACAGGAATACGCTCCTAATTTTTTAAAGTTAGAACGAATTGAAAACAAAGATTCTTATTTATTAGTTTTAGATCCTGCCGACATTCACATCGGTAAACTATCAAAACACTTTGAAACTGGAGAAGATTATAACAATCAAATCGCAGTTCATAGAGTATTAGCAGGAGTAAAAGGTATATTACAAAAGGTTTCTTCTTTTAATATTGATAAGATTTTGTTTATTGGTGGTAATGATATTTTACACATTGACAATCCAAAACGAACAACTACAAGCGGTACACCACAGGACACCGATGGAATGTGGTTTGAAAACTTTATAATAGCTAAAAATCTTTATATTGATGTTTTAGAAATATTACTACCTATTGCAGACGTTCATTTTTGTTTCAATCCTTCAAACCACGATTATACAAACGGCTTCTTTTTAGCGCAAGTAATTGAAACTTATTTTAAAAATTGTCAAAATATTACTTTTGATACTTCGATAGCACACCGCAAAGGTTTTAGATATTATAATAACCTAATTGGAACTACTCACGGAGATGGTGCAAAACAAGAATTGTTACCTTTATTAATGGCACAAGAGTTCCCTATTGAATGGAGTTTAACAAAACATAGATACGTTTATACGCACCACGTACACCACAAAACAAGCAAGGACTACATAGGAATAACGGTTGAATCCTTAAGAAGTCCTTCAAGTGCTGACAGTTGGCATAGTAGAAACGGTTACCAACATTCGCCGAAAGCTGTAGAGGGTTTTTTACATTGCAAAAATAACGGTCAAATCGCCCGAATCACCCACGTTTTCTGATACAAATTAAATCGGTTATTAATTTAATCGATTTTTTTTTGCTTTTTATTTGCATAATAAAAACTTATTACTACATTTGCATATATAAATAATAAAACAAAACACAAAATGACAGATTACAAAGAATTTTTAGAAACAAAAAGACACTCAATAGGCAACTATGGGTTTAAAGCAAATTACATTCCTGATATTGCTTTTGACTTTCAAAGACACGTTATTGAAAAAGCTACTTTAAAAGGTCGTAGCGCTGTTTTTTTAGATACTGGATTGGGTAAGACTTTAGTACAATTATCTTTAGCTAAAAACATCGTGAACCATACCAATAAAAAAGTATTAATATTAACTCCTTTAGCGGTTGCGTTTCAATTTATTTTAGAAGCTGAAAAGTTAGGTATTGATGATATTGAATATTCAAAAGATGGTAAGCATACTAAAAAAATAGTTGTTTGTAATTATGAAAGATTACACTATTTTAATGAGAATGATTTTGAGGGTGTTATTTTAGACGAAAGTAGTATTTTGAAAAACTTTGACGGTAAAATTAAACAAGAAGTAACAAGCTTTGTTAAAAAAATACCTTATAGATTTTTAAGTACGGCTACACCATCACCTAACGACTTTATAGAATTAGGTACGAGTTCGGAGGCGTTGGGGTATATGGGGTATATGGATATGTTAGGGAAGTTTTTTAAACAAAATAATAATGCAATTGATTCAACTAATAGAAATATTGGAGAAAAGTTTTACTTAAAACCACACGCAGAAAAAGACTTTTTTGCTTGGGTTAATCAATGGTCAATTATGGCAAAAATGCCAAGTGATTTGGGTTTTTCAAATGATCGTTATAATTTACCTGAATTAATTATAAATAGACATATTGTTGAAAATCAATCTTTATTTGATGTAGATGGTCAAATAAGTATGTTTGTACCTATTGCTAAATCAATGACCGAAGTAAGACATGAACAAAAACAAACAGAAGATAAACGATGTGAGAAAGCTATTGAATTAGCACAAGGCAAAACTAGCGTATATTGGTGTAATACAAATAATGAAAGTTCTATTTTGAAACACGCTGATAAAAATGCTATTGAAATTATAGGATCTCAAAGTATTGATAAAAAAGAAGAAATACTTTTAGCTTTTGCAAATGGAGAAATTGAAAGACTAATTACAAAGGCAAAAATGACTTCTATGGGTTTAAACTGGCAGCATTGCAATCATTCAGTATTTTTTCCAACGTGGAGTTATGAACAATATTACCAA
>Ga0105097_10000089_pt1 | contig 34461 bp, 48 predicted proteins | sample PPLLak12cMay2015_FD_87035 | JGI IMG/M metagenome (GOLD analysis project Ga0105097, IMG submission 87035) | Freshwater sediment microbial communities from Prairie Pothole Lake near Jamestown, North Dakota, USA - PPLs Lake P7 Core (1) Depth... | ecosystem: Environmental > Aquatic > Freshwater >...
CTACAGCGCTACAGGATAAGGATAAGACTACAGCGCTACAGCGCTATACAATCGCTCAAAGTAAAACGCGTAAAATGACAAAGATCTATAGATAAGATACCCATCATAATAATCCGTGTGGATTATCAGAAAAGTATAAGAATCTTGTTGGTAAACTAAGAAAAATTAAGAATTAGAACAGATTTTCTATAGTTGAACGCGCGGCCCAGAATCGGAGCCACTAAGCTGAACCGGATATCCGAAAGTCCGACCAGAAATCCGAAGATTTCGTGTTTGTCCTTAGAATCATTGCACGCGCAATGGTCATAAGCACAGAAACGAAAGGAGACTAAGGTGGACAAGCTGGAGAAGGTCGAGACGCGTATCGCGCAATTGCAAGACAGGGTGGCCCATCTGGAGGCGGTGTTGGCGCAGGAGTTGCCCGCTCGTGTGAGGCGGGATCGAGAGGCGGACCTCCACGACTCTCGCCTTGCCCTGGACCACAACTGGGAAGAATGGATGCGCTTGTCGGTGGTGGTGTCGTGAAGAAGATAGCGAAGTCCCCGGAACGACAAGCGGAACTAGACGCTCTGGTTGCGAAGAATGATGCGATGCAGGCGGAGTACAATACGCTGAGGCACGGGCGAATGTTGGCGGCGGAGGCAGTGATGGAAGAGATTTTGGCGTTGTGGCCCAAGATTGAGGAGCTATGGGGTTCTACGGACTGGTCGGCATAGGCTGAAGTATGCAACCCGATCCCGGCGAGCGATTAAGATGTTTTCCGGGAAGGGGTTGCGTGGTTTGGCAACGAAGGCTGTATCTTGGAACGCAGAAAGGATAGGATGATGTCTGGGTTCGTGGTTGTGAAGAACAGGAACAGGCGGAATCTTCCGCTCCAGATGTTGGTGTTGTTGGGCGCGACTGATGATCGCGCATCGGAAGGCGGGAATACCGGGCAGGGGTTTGGCACGAAGTACAGTGCCGCGAGTTGTCTCGCGAACGGGCTGCGCTACGTCCGTTCGTCGGAAGACGTGAAGGGTAGGTATGTGGCCGAGTACAAGGCGAAGGCCATCAGTATCGAGGGGCGTGACGTACCGCGCCACCAGATCTACCTTGACGTTAAGCGGAGTGTTGGCAGTGAGGTCGTGGAAACGTCCATGTTAACGGAGATGGTCGGCAACGCGTGGGCCGACCAGGTGCTTGGACTGGGGTACGCGATCATGCGTGAAGTCATCTTGGACGCGTCTGACGAAGACGACGACTACACCGTGGAGTTCGCGGACAGCATCGACTTCGCCCCGCGTGGGGAGACTTGGACGTATATTTCGGCGGCAGACAAGATGCCCGACGGCTCAGACGGTCCCGCCGAAATTGCGCGTGAGTTTCAGTACTTCTTCAAGAGCCGGGATAGGCTGACGCGGATCGGCCCACGTGTTCTTGTGAGCAACGCAAGCTCCGTGAACGAAGTCCGCATCTTCCTCACGGCCCAGAGGACAAAGGTTGGTTACGTGGCATACTCGTCTGGGGACGGCGTGCCGACGCCTGTCTTCGACTACGTGATTGAGGAGAGCAAGGACGAGAAGTTGGCAAGTGTGCCTGATAGGGTAGTGAGGTCGAGTGACAAGGCGTTCACTATCATCTATGAAGCCTTCCAGAAGGCGGACGCGGCCATGCTATCTCAGATCTTTGGCGGCGTGCTTAACAATTCGTGGGAATCCAGGTTCCACTGGATGGTCAGCAACTGGAAGTGGGATAAGGACATCGTGCGCGAAGCGCTTAAGGCTGTGACTGGCGGTCGCCCGGTCCACAATAACGACGGAGACTTGTTCGCCCGCGAAGCGCACTACCAGAAGGTGCGGTACGTGGTACTCCCGGACACGCTGTACCAGTTGGCAGAATACGTGGGCATGACACTGCTTAAGGACTGTCTTAACGTTGTTGACCCGGAGAAAGAGGTTCTCCGGTCGCCTAGTCGGGAAGAGAGTAACCTGATCGGGCGTGCGGTGGCCGCGCTTGCTACCCGTGGAATCAGTTCTAAGGGCCACATCTTCATGGTCATCGACGGCGGCAAGGCCGGAGAGAGGACGATGGGCCTACACGACCCCCAGTATGGCGGGAAGGATGTGATTGCGCTACATCTTGAGCGCATCAAGAGGTACCTAGAGGGACCGACGGAAGAGAATAAGATCGCTCAAGTCATTGTCCATGAACTAGCGCATCACGAAGATGCGTTTGGCTATGGAGATGACTATCATTCGGCGGAGTTCATGGACGCATTGGCGCGGATCGCAGTGAGCGGCCTTAGCTAAGAACCGCGAACCTGAACCCGGTGAGCCTCAATGTCGAGATTCACCGGGAGCGGGTTGCGTAGCTTGGCAACGCGTTTGTAACCAAGAAGGAGATGGATTAAGATGGGGAACAGGAAGCCGAAGCTGGTTGGTGGCCGCAAGGTAAGACTAGTGACAGCCGCCGAGTATGAGGCAAGCGTACAGGAAGCGAAGAATGTGTGGCGGCGGAACAACGAAGCTTGGCTGAACGCCACGTCGTCTGTCGCTGCGCGGGCGTGTGATGGAGCGTGCCAAGACTGCTGTCGTATCTGCCCCATGCGGCGTGGTTAGTCCGGGTTCCAGTTCAGTCGAGTGAGAGGGTAGACTATGATATTATTACTCCTGTACGACATATTTTCGGCTGGTCGTGGGGGGACCAGCCTAAAAGACTAAGCCCCTGAAAAGAATAGCCGGGGACTGGCGCACCCCGGCACCGACTGAGACGTGCTTCCCCAAACGCTTGTAAGCCTTGCCCCGAAGTACAAAGGTGACTCAGCACCGGGGGTGTGAGGGAAGCGAACCTTGAAAAAAGAATAGGAGACTAAGATGGACGCAAAGATGGGGACCGTTCGGAAGATCGTGTTGGTCGTTGTCGTGGTGGCACTTCTCGCGTGTTCGTTTGCGGCGACGGTCGCCGCAGACAAGCCGACCGACAAGGCGGACAAGGCGGACAAGACCAGCGAGAAGGGCGGCAATAGGGACAACGGAGTTCCGGACTCCGACGGTCGCGGGATGGACCGTGGTGAGGAAGAAGAGGACGGTCCGGCAGAGGGCGGCGACTGGGATAACGGGAGCGGAAACGAACCCGACGGAGATTGTGAGGACGATAACAACGGGCGTGGCCCGAAGTGCAATCCTCAGCCGACAGACATTCCAACGGAGGAGCCGACTCCTACCGATGAGCCGACGGCGACGCCGACTGACGGGCCGACGAGCACTCCTACGCCCGCACCGACGAAGACGCCAGAGCCGACTTGTCACATTTGTTTTAGCGGGGAAGGCGCAGTGGAGATCGGGCCGCTTGGATGGATCGCTACTATGGACGAGTCATCCGTGTGGACGGAAGGCCGGAAGCTGGCGTGCTACGACTTTAAGCGGGGGCAGCGGTTCGACGTGCTCGACTGGACGGAGGCACTCGGCCACCGTGGTCCGGCAATCGAAGTCACGGTGCTGAGTTGTCCCGTAGACGTGGTGCCAGTTGTTGGACCGTGGAACGTGCCCGGACTGGTAGTCCGGAAGATCATCACGTTCTTGCCCGTCGTGATCATGGCGAAGTAGTAATCCTTGCAATCGCCAAGCCCGTAAGTGGAGAAGTCTACTTACGGGCTTGCGATTGTGCAGATTACGGTCTGTACAAAATTTGACAGGAGATAGGATGATGGTCAAGAAGAGGGATTTGGTCGGTGAGGCTAGGCGCTTCGGCGTCCTAGCCGAGAGGATGGTGGCAGAAGCCGCCGTCGCTGAGGCGGACAGCTTCGCGAGTCGGAAAGAGAGCACGGAAGAGGAATGGAATACTGATTTCGACGGGTATCTTGCCGCGAACCCGCCACTGAACCACGGTTGCGTTACCCTGTTCGTGAGGGGAGACGGAGTTGTCGGTGCTCACGTCTCCTTCGATGCAAGGCCGCAGTTGACGGTGGCCGCTGTCAAGGACGCGAAGGAGGAAGACGGGTACCTGTTTTCGGAGTGCCACCACGGGCACGCGAGAGCCAAGTTCTACGCGGAGATGAAGGGCGCTCGGACCATCCTGTACTACAGGAACGAGATTCGCTAAGACTCAACCTAGATCCGGCGAGCGCCAGTTGTGGTTCGCCGGGTATGGGTTGCGTATCTTGGCAACGGTGGGCCGTATCTTGTAACCGAAAGGAGAATGATTAAGATGAAGTTCGGTGATGTTCCAGTTGGAGGAGGATTCACCAACGGGAGTGAGCGTTTGGTAAAGAAGGCGGGCCTTGGCCCGGTTCTTACCTGCCCGTTGTGTCAAGGCGACGTGCACGCCGAGACCGCAGACGAACAGGATCTTGGGTACGGCCATTGGGCAAAGCTGGTTGCCCACTTCTGCGACAGTGAGGAAGTCTGCGTGTCCATCCGTGGGCTGGCGGAACATAGCCCACTGGGACTCCTATCCAGGAAGTGGGCGTCGGGTAGCGGTATGCCGACAAGGAAGGAAGCCGACGCGTTCGCAATGGACGCTATCGGAGTCCTTCTCCACGTCGGACTCACAAGCGTTGCTGGCGAGCCGTGGTTAGCCTCAGATCTTGCGAGCTTCCATAGAGGGCTAATAACCCTACGGGAGCTTGAGGAGAACATCGTGGTGGTTATGCGGGAAGTCGGCGTCTCGGTGGTCGAGTTCTTGACGGCTGAGAAGTTCACCGCGTAGTTGTATATCTGAGTGATGCCGTCGTAAGATTCCCAACCGGGTTCCGGCGATCAGTAACGAAGCTGATCGCCGGGGACTGGTTGCGTAGCTTGTGGCGCAACAAATCTTAAGGAGGGTGGATAAGATGAATAGCCGCGTTGTTGGTAGAAGGCGGAACCAACTGGAGGATCTTGCAGCCAGTTGGACGCCCTGTGTACTGGTCGTTGAGCCAGAGCACGGGAGAAGGCGGACGCGTATCATAGAGGGGTATCTTCGTCCAAACAAGTACTTCTCTGGCGTGGTGTTTTCTAGCCAGGAGTTGGACGAGAGAGGGGTAAACCCACGATTCGAGATGGCGATTCACCCAGAAGACGTGACAAAGATAACTGGGCGTTCCGTTATCCTTGAGTCACTCAAGATGGAGGGCGCGGTTGTCGTCCGGGTGAAGGCGGACGCTCGCAGACTTAAGTCCGTCTGGGAACGCGCTATGGAGACGGCTCTCGCGCTCGTAGAGGCTGACCCGGATGAGTACGTCGATGGAGATCTGGACTGCTCCGATACAGTCCGGTATCTGTGGACACTGATGGGCGAGCCCGGTCGCGTGGACACGAAGACGGTTGGCGGGAAGACAGTCTACTTTTGGACCAGGATCGTGAGCCTGTACGCTCCGACCAAGACCCGGAAGGGGAAGTGATATGCTTAACGTCGATAGTACGTTTTTCTCTGGGACAATCGATCAAGTCCTTGAGGTCGTGGAGCTTCTCCATACGGGCGGCGTGCGCATGGAAGTATGCCTTCGCCCGTACGCCTACGCGGACTTCAAGTTCCCGTGCCGGGACTATTCCGCGAGTGTGTCCGACTACTTCATGTTCCAGGACACGAAGCTTGGCGGCGGGGCAGTTCGCATCGTCATGCTTAACGATCTCGTGTGGGTTAGTCGGCATAGCGGATATGACTGGGCGGATCACGTTAAGGTGGTCTGCTCACTCCTTGCCGACGCCGGGTGCGTCCCGCTGGAGAGGGATCTCTCTTGGAAAATCTCCAATCCCCATATCTACGGGCTGGAGCGGACAAAGAGGGATCTTGATCTTGCCATGGAGACGGGCGAATTCCTGTACCGGAGAGAAGGCGACTAGTCGGATCGGTTCTACCTAGCCAGCACCGCAAGCCTCACGGTGCTGGCTACTTGTGCTTCCAGAAGGAGATGGAGATGGCAAAGCGTGTTCTGTTCTCAAGCCTAGAGATAGGCGACATCTTTGTTGCCGTCGATCCAGATACCGAGTACCCGGCCATGTACGTTAAGACGGTTTGTACCACGGCAGAGGTATTCACTTGCGGTAGCTGCGGAGACGGCGCGGTGATCAATGCCATGAGCGTCAGGGGCGTGAGCCACTTCTGCGACAATGAGGAAGTGACGCACGATCCCGCCGAAGCCGTGGCTATATACAACGAGTGGATTGGAGGACGAAATGAAGAAGGTTGAGAGTGGCTCAATTGGGGCCGAGGAGTATTTCTCTGCCGCATACTACAAGGCGCTCGCAGAGAAGATGGAACGTGACGAGAAGACGTGGCTTGGTCGCCGGGTGATGTATAGCTACCAGGATGCAACCGTGGTAGGTCTTGTGTGCCTGGGGATCGGAGAGCCGATAGTGCCCATCGTCCTCATCGACGGCGAGAAAGACCCTAAGGTGCTTCCGATGTGGAGTGCCAATGGGTACTTTGCAAGCTCGCTCCTTGACGAGCCGAAGGTCGCGCTTGAGTAACCGCGCAGTCTCTTGCTAGTGACTACTGGCCTGTCACTAGCAAGCGGACTGCACAGTTGCAAAGCTGTGCAGAATACAGATGGAGGGATGGAGCCTATGTCTAAGGCGGATAAGGTGAGGCGCGGGGAAGAGTGCCCCGTCTGCCACGAATGGAGGCGTGACTGGCTCGTGTGGCGACGCGGTGAAGTCGTGTGTCAGGGATGTGGGAACCACTATGTCCCTGGAGGAGGGAAGATGCCAAGGCAGCTTGATGAAGTGAGGACGATCAGGGGGCCGTACGGAACGTACCTCTGCGCGGCTGAGTATGCGGCACACGCCGCGTACATGGAGGAGATCTGCAGCCAGTGGCTCGGCGTGCGCGTCATGCATGGCGACGAGAAGGCGACGATAATCGGAATCGTCAGCGATCAGGTTGGCGGCGGTGTCCACCCCGTCATCCTGATCGATGGAGAAGATAGGCCGATCCTTCTCGCCATATGGTCGCCAAGTGACTACTTCTCAAGCAAGAAGTTGTGCGAGAGGTGCGAAGTCACGCCAGCCGGAATGCCGAAATGATGGGAGATCCAATGAATCAATGGGTTAAGACACAAACGCGAGTCCCGGAGATGGTTAGTATCCCAATCGCCGGAAGGCAAGTTGTGATCCCGCCGAGAACGGTTGTCAGGTGGCATACCCTTGTGTGCCAGGGTATGTCCCTGGTATACAGGATCAACACACTGGAGTACGTCAAGGAGTGGCCTCATCACTGCGGGCACTGCGGGGCGAGAGGGTTCGTGCAGCGAGTCGTTAACGGGAAGCCGATGGTCTTGGATTGCCCGGAATGCTTCGGCAATCCCGATCCGCTAAGGGCTTCTTGCCCGCGTTGCGGGGAGCGATGGGCGAACGCACTCCCAACATGGTATCTCCGCTGCGAGATACGCAACAACAGGAAGTTCTGGTCCGGGGAATTCGGGCACGACGGAGCAGGAGACAACGCTATGGAGCAGATCCTTGATCTCTTGTCTCTATACATGGACGTGCCGTGTGGCAACTGTGGTTGGAATTGGGGGAAGTCGAGCACGGACTTTGCGCCGATTCAGCCAGTGTGCCGCTGTGGTGAGTTGCCCGATTACCCTGGTAGGGTAGCAAGATGAGCGACAATGTTGCACTCCGAACTTCGGCGCGAGAGGGAATTGTGTTCTACGATAGGAAGTCGAACAAACACAAGTGGGAGTTCTTCCAGTTCATCCCGCTTGGGATCGATGACTTCGACAAGGAGATCAGGCGGGCAAGGTACGTAGCCGAGAGCGTGGGTATCCACAGGAAGCTCAACTGGCCGGGCTACGAGAACATTGCGGTGTCGATGAGTATTCCAGATGGGGAGATTCCGTACAGCTTCCCGCCCGGTACGAAGCGCTCGGACTTTAACGAGTACTTCGGAGGGGCGACGGCATACGTGGCGACGGTACATCTCCTTATCAGGGCAGACGGAGTAGCCGAAGCGCAAGACACGGTGTCCGCCATTCTGTCTGAGGGGAACATAGGTACCGTAATCGACTGGTCGTACGCAAGGGATCTGAACAACGAGTTTGCCGATCCCGTGCCGTACGAAATCAGTGCGACGTATGAGGAAGGCGAGTTTGCCGCAGAGCAGGATTACAGGATAGGGAGATGAAATTCTTAACTAAGGCTAACGTGAAGGCGCTCCCGCCGATAGGGAGCAGCGCCAGCCTTCCGCACGACAAGACCGTGGTTCATGTAAAATTCTTCACGCCGGACTCGAACTGGACATGGTACGCCATCGAGTTTGACGGAGAGGATGAGTTCTTTGGCCTAGTGTGCGGGTTCGAAGTCGAGCTTGGCTACTGGAGCATGGCCGAGCTACAGTCAGTTCGCGGGCCGCTTGGGTTGCCCGTCGAGCGAGATCTGTGGTTTAAGCCGTGCCCGCTAACGCAAGTCCCAGAGTACGAGAACTGGGCAGGGAGTGATTAAGATGGCAAGCAAACAGCAGGGGTGGGCGATCTATGTCCACCTTGGGTACGACGTAAGAAACGCAGCAGACGTAAGCTATGAGGAAGCCAGTAAGATCATAGCTATGTCGATGGCCGGAGACAAGGAAGGGGCTATCGCCCTACTCGAAAAGCTCGGCGCGACGAAGAAGCGTGAGGTTGGCGGAGCGCCAAAGGAGTCCGATAGCAAGCCGGACAAGCCCAAGTCGTGGAAGGAGATCCACGAAGAGGCTCATGCGGCAGCCACCGCTGCGGCTGACGGGATCACGCCAGTCCCGATGCTCGTTGTCAAGCACAAGAACGTGCTTGATGACAACTCTCCAGCGGTCAAGGTGTGGGAGGCTCCGTTCGGAAGCTGTGGGACTGCGTGGCTTGGACTAGACGGGAGGTCCGGGTTCACAAAGTGGCTGGTTAAGAACAGGCTCGCCCATAAGCATGATGACGGAGGCGTTACATACCACGGCTACAATCCGGTGGTCGAGAAGCGCGTCCAGTCGTACGAGCGCCAGTGTGAGTACGCGAGAGTCTACGCGGAAACCATACGGAGGTACGGGATCTCTAGCGACTTCCGGTCAAGGGAGGACTGATGGAACTCTTCCCTAGCCATGATGAGTTGCCAATAGACGAGCCTGAACCGCAAGGCCCAGGCGGACCAGTCGGGTGCCAGATGTTGCTTATCGTATTGGTTGTTGGGTTCATGCTGGCCATCTGCTTAGCAGCTGGCATAAAGTAAAAGGAGGAGCAAGATGTTCAAGTGCGTGAAGTGTGGAAAGAACAGTAAGCTCGGAGAGAAGAGCGTCATGGTGACTCTGCTCAAGCGTCGAAGGAACTACCCTGCCAGGACGAACGAGTTCGGGGAAGTGATCGATAACGGTGGCCAGGGGTGGGAGACGGAGACTGAGGGCCTCATGCACGCAGCGTGTGCGAAGGAGCTTGCTGTAAGCTAACCTGGGGGGAGGGAGAGATTAGCCTCTCCCTCCTCATGGGTTGCTGTAAGCAAAAAAAGAAGGGGGATTCACGATGGAAGAAAAGGGTGTCGTCAAGCCGGAGGAGATGGTCGTTGTTTACCCGGTGTTCAAAGTCGTCGGAGACTTTGGGCTGAAGTTCACGGGGCGATGGGTTACTGACGGGGGGAAGGAGTACTGCTACGCAGATGCCTGTTCTGCAGGAGCGGTATTCAATGTCCCGGTCGAGAGAAGGAGGGCGATGTGCCAATAGAATTGGTCAATCGAGTGAGGAACTTAATAGAAGAAGGCGGAGGCGTGGTCGCCTCATCGCGATTCTGCATTGGCGCGAAGGGCAATGTCGCCGGGATCGAAGTCATACTTGTCGGCGGAAGGCACGTAAGGTACAACGTGAACAAGCATGGAGTCGCTACTACGTACAAGTTCACAAGTGACGGCGAAGACCTTCTCCTTGAGGGGGAACACTACAAGGAAGCCTAGGGAGGTGCACACTGGATAGAGCGTCGTGTTGGCCGAACATCTTGCAATGAAAGAGGAGAACAAAATGGCTGGTAAACCGAAAGTAACGATCACAATCGAGATCGAAGGGGAGGCCCCGGTAGTGACCTCCGTTGACCCGAAAGCGTTTGGGACTGGTTCCTTCGGGTTCTACAAGAGCATGAAGGTGCCCATCGGGAGACAGCGACTCCAGTGTAACTTCCAGATGATCGCCGTCGGCAGCAAGGAGTGGGATGAGGCGCAGGCTGAGGACGAACTCGGCGTAGAGTTCAGCTAGGTATAGGCGTCTGACTGCCCAGGGGGAGGCCCTCTCCCCCTGGAAGGTTAGCCGATTATACAGCGGAGACTGGTATGCATTTAACAGATGGGGATGTCGAGAGATTCATAGGCGGGCTTCGAGCCGAGCACCAGAGGTTGCGATACCTATACGGCGGGAGCGATCCGCGAAGAGGTATCGCTATTCAGACGGAACGCCTTGTTATGGACAAGCTGGAGAGCCGTGGGTACACCGTAAGTAAGACACCCAATAACTCCAGTTGGGATCTGTGGTGTAGTGGCGTTCGCGTGGAGGTTAAGGCGGCTAGGTGGAGCGGTCGTTATCAGGCCAACCTGAGATCCAATGACGCCGACGCCGTTGTTCTCGCGTGCATAGACTCAGCAAGCGTGTCTTTCTTTGTGATCCCGTGGGCGGAGGTATCCGGTCTGCGGGTAATAGAGATACGCAGCCGTATCCCATCTGCCACACTAAGTAGACTCGCACGCTTCTATGAAGCATGGGACATTATAGATAGACTGGTGGAGAGTCCGCCAGTAAGCAAACAGCAGTTAAAGCTATTCTAAGGGAGGGTATCATGGCAGGTCACAAACCAGTAGGATTCCAAATTGGCAGTAGTGTCTACTGCAGTAGCTGCGCGGACAAGACGTTCAGGGCAGTGTGCTCTTCATGTGGAGAGGGCGGGAGCATCATGACGCCGTATCACTCCTACAGGGAATGCGCTGAAAGGCACAACGAAGGGCACCGCACCACGCCTGACGTTGCGCTTGTCTTTGGCCAGACGAAGCCAGGACTCGGCGCGTTCGTCGTCGCTACGCCGGAAGGGGCATCAAACGCAATCTACTCATGGCAGACAGAAGGCGAATGCTGCGACGCGTGCGGAGAAGAACTTTGATCTCCGCTAGAGTGATTGGATACGCTGGCGACGAGTTGCGTCTATGCCTGGACTGTGGCCAGGATAACTACTGGCCATCGTACTGCTCCGCTTGCGGGGCGGTAAGCGACAGCCTCCTTGAGAAGACGCACGACTACGGCGAGTGCGTGGAGCGGTACAATTCTGGACTGAGGCCACCAGACTACATAGTTGTTGCGTTTGGACCGTGCACGCCTGAGCGTGGGGCATTTGTCTCCACGGATCGTGGTGGACATCTGGTTGCGCCGATTACCACACTGAATGCTGTGAGAGGACTGGAATTCTGCGATATGTGTGGGGAGGGGCTGAGATAGCCCGTCCCCTATTCGTGCTTCAGGAGGATGATATGAGCTATGTTGGGCTGGCGGATCTCGATTCAAACGTTGTCGTCATGGCAACGATGAAGAGCATAAGCTGCAAAACGTGTGGCGCTAAGATCGACTGGGCAAAGGTAAGAATAGTCGCAACGGACGACTACAGGGAAGACGTAAGTAACGGGAAGATCGAGAGGAGGATAGTTCCCGTGGATGGTATGCCGTGCGGGTGCGGAGGAAACGAGTGGTGGATGACCGACGACACTCTGCCATACGTGGCTAATAACTGGCCACACAGAAACGGAAAAGGAGATTAAGCCATGAAGCGGAAAGTTGCTATACTGCTGTTCGCCACGATCACTTTGTTCGGTTGCGTGCTTAGCGACATCTGGGCAGGGACCGTTGAGCGCAGCCAGAAAGACGCAAACAGATTCGCTACATCAGAAGCTGTATACTGCGGCCCTTATGGGCCTGGGTGGTGCAAGGCCACCCCCACACCGGAGCCCTAAGATGGAATGGGTAGAAAATCGCACAAGGAGGCAACATGAAGCTAAGTGATTACGAAGATATCTACGAGATGCTTGGCGAAGCGTTCTACAATGGTTCCCCAGAGAGGACTGGGGCAGAGGAGCTATTAAGAGACGTTATGGGGAACTACGCCTGGTTCCAGAGTGAGGAGCACGGGATCGTACTTGTGCCTGAGGACAGGGCAAATGCCAGTCTTGACGCGTGCGTTGTGTACGCAGAGGACATCGACTCGCCGTTCGAGTGGAACGTCACAAGGTTTCTCCATATGCACCCGAATGCCACTGACGAAACACTTGGCAAGGAGTTCGGGATGGACTACATAGCCCGGCCACTGAGAAGGCTATCAGTGGAAGACGGCATCTATCACAAGTAACTGGAGGATAGTATGGATAAGCACAGGATGGGCTTATACTACAAGCTGACGGCGATAATGAACTCTGGCAACGAGCCGGATCTCGAAGCCGCGAAGGTCGTCATCGAAGAGATCATCGGGTTCCCACAGAGGCCATTCATTCCGCAAATCTTCGATGGCGTGGCAGCCTGTATGATAGCCGGGGGCGACTTCAGGCTGGCGTTTCACGAACTCCGCAAGGTTTGGCATCCGGCCAGATTCGACTACGCGGAATACAGCAGGGAGGTCGTGAAGAAGGAGAGAGCGTAGCACATCGCGCAGAAAGCCGGAGGCTGTAGCGCAACCACAGCCTCCGGACTACTTCTTATGGAGGGAAGAATGATAACGGAAGTCGATATCGAAAAAGTCGTTGCGATGTTGTATAATAATAGTACAGCTAAAACATACAGATCGGCTCTCCTTCCTCTTGTTGGCCGAGAGTTTACCCAGGCGTCGATCCAGTCCTGGATCGCTAACTGGTACGGGATCTCCCGTTCCACAGTCGTAGTAAGGACAGCAGCCCTTAAGCGGCTGGTTAGGATTAAGAATAGGGAGGGCGGAGAGATCGTGGACCTTGACGAGATGGAATACCCAATCGGTATCCCGGCGAAGAAGAGGAGGGCCATTACCGATGAGGAGGTTGGAAGGATGCTCACCGCAGCGAAGACGGATGAGGATAAGTTAATCGTGGCTGTCCTCTACAATACCGGGATAAGGGCAGGAACAGCAGTAAAGATCGACTTCGCCGCACTCCCGGATGGAGATGCGGTTATCGCCGTCGAGTCAAAGAGGGGGAAGCAGGTCAAGGTCTACCTGGATCGGGAAACGGTAGCGCTCGCTCGTAGGGCAAGACTTGACATTCTCGATGGGAGCGGCGATAATGCAGCGTACAAGCGGCTGTATAGGGCGTTCAGGAGACTCGCGAAAAAGGCGGGGGTTGAGGGAGTGTCGCCGCATTGCATGAGGCACACCTTCGCGGAGCAGGTTGCGGAGGAGCATGGCCTGGAAGTCGCAATGGCTGCGATGGGCCACTCCAATCTCGCTACCACGGTCGGGTACATAGACGCCGGGAAAAGAGCAGAGAGGGCAGTAAGGGGGAGAACCCTACTAGGTGAAGCAAGGTGATCTCCCTTATGCTGCGCGGTATAGGGATGCTGGTTGCGGGAGTCATGCTCGCAGTACTAATCGCTCTCGCAGCGGTTAGCCTACTCCCAATCCTGATAGTGATAGGGATCGTTGTCTTTCTAATAACAGCAATATAGCAGCCCAAGGAGACGCAGGGAATGGTTACTAGGTGCTACGTGTGCAGAGAGGCACACACTGGATACGGGGAACCCTGCCAGTGTGGAGAGGAGTTTGACTATACGTGGGATTGCCAGCGGTGTGGGGCAGTAAACCGCGACGCTGCCAACGATTGCGAGTCCTGCGGGACGAGCAAGGCGAACTCGATGAATCTTGAGTTGTATAAGATTGTCTCCGGCGGTGGAGACATAAACGCCCTTATAAGGCGGGCGACGAACTGGGGGAGAATGAAGGGAATCCCTGAGATCGTTCTCGAAGAGGGAATCCTAAATGGCCTATCTAAGACGTGGGAGGGGATAAGCTCTTACGATCCAAGCAAGGGAAGTTTCCTATCGTGGGGAACTGCAATCCTTATCAATGCTATAAAGAACAGTGTCGAGCAGGACGTGGCTATGAGCGCAGGGAAGAGTAGCCTTGACGAAGATTGCGGTGAAGACGGCGAGACTGACTGGCACGAGATCATTGAGGGATCGCGTCTCGATGCATACACCTACATAGAGATAGAAGAGAAAAACCGCGTGCTGTCAATTATGGCAAGACTCGCAGAGGCCGCGCTTGGTGTCTGTGGGGCGGGAAGCATCTATGGGGTTATGCTTGGTGTCACCGAGAAACATGGCAAGCTAGACGTTGGGATTGTGTCTCAGATAACCGGAGTCCCGGAGCCTACACTCTATAGGCGAATGCAGGAAGTGAGAAGGGTTTGGCTAGAGGGAACAGCAAGGATGGAAGCAGCTTAATCGAAGCTGCCAAGTGGTTCGAAGAGTACACGGACGGTCGAGTTCGCGTGAGCGGGGCAGTCGTAGGTAATTTCAAAACACTCCGCTCACGCGGATACGATCTTGGGAAGGTAAAGCGAGCGCTGATTTCGATGAAGCTCGCAGGGTTAGTTGTCACGACTCCAATGGCAGTCGAGAGGCAATCCCCTAGTGGTGAAAGCTGGCTTGCTTATGCGAATCCCGCTCCTCCCCCACTGTGGGACAGTATGTCTCAGTCTCTTGATGAAATGCCACCAAGGATATAGGGTTGAGTGAGAAGGAAAGGTACTTCGCTGAGTCCCTGGCGTGGTCAATACGCACGGACTACGAGTTTGTACGTTGGCTGGTTGACACACTTGGACTCCAGCCACAGGCAATTAGCAATAGATACACGCGAGCGCTGTACGAAGCGGCCTCTAAGACTTACGCAAAACTAGCTCCACGCGGGAGCGTTCCTGGTGTGGATGACGTTATTCTTAGCCTATCGGACGCGATAGGCAGCGACGAGTCAAGGGCCTTTGCCGCAAAGATATACAGTATGTCTCAACCTGGAACACTACAGGCGCGAGATGTAGCCGTATCTCTCCTTGAGCAGTATAGGCGCGGCGTCATAGTAGAACAAGTACAAAATTGGATAGACGGAGTTGACGAGAGTGACAAGCCGATAGGCCAGCAGTTCGCATCACTCGTTGAGAACGTCGCAAGCGTCGTTATAGGTAAGGAAAAGACGGGAAGGCCGAAGGACATTATAGAATCCGCGTGGGCTGGTGAAAAGATAAAGCCGCAGAGTACAGGGTACGAGAGACTGGACAAGGCTATAGACGGTGGGTTTACTCCTGGATATCTCTATATCTGGGGTATGCCAAGCGGTCACGGAAAGTCCTCTTTCTGCTGTAACCTTGCAAGTAGACGCGCAGAGGTCGGCCTCCCCACAATTATACACAGCCTTGAAATGTCATCAGCTAGGCTGCTGTTCAGGATGATTTGCGATCTGGCGCAAGTCTCAATAGACGTAGCGAAAGATCCAGACAAGGCGACAGGGGAAGAATCGGATAGGATTGCAATAGCAATCGCGATCCTGGACCAGTACGTTAGGGTATACGATAGCCCTGCTGGTCCACAAGAAATGTCGATTCGGGTTAGGAGACACACGATAGAATTCGGGCAAGTGCCGATCCTTAACGAAGTAGATCATATGGGGATCGTGGACAGGGCTGGAAAGAATGAGTGGTCTGAGCTTGAAGCCATGGCCTACTCGTTCGCCGCACTCGCGAGTTCTACAAGTAATCCCTTCCTTGTCTACAGTCAAGTAACCGGGGACCAGGAAAAGGAGATGCTTGCAAACAATATAGTTGTATACAATAGGGACTTGCGCGGGAGCCGTGGCATACGAAACGCAGGAGACGTTATCCTCCTTGGGTGGAAACATACTGGGCTTAAGCAGACGAGTACCGCCAGCTTTGAGTATATGCCTCAGTATATGAACCACACGGTTATCCAGGCTGTTAAAAACAGGGATACTGGGCGACTCTTCTGGGGCCTGTTCCAGTACAACCCTGTATACTATAGGGTTATCGGTACACGCGGAGAGGGAACTGAAGATGACAAGTACGTATGATATCTGCGTAAAGTGTGGCTGCGAAAAACCAAGGTATACTCCTGTATGCGTGATGTGTGGAGGCAGCGTGTTCGAGACTCGCGAATATCCTAGGTACACATACCTTTCCGGAAGGAAGGGGGTGGATGAGGTAATAAGCGATTACATTCGGGAAACGATGAGGAAGGCTGATGCGGTTATAGTCACGGATATAGAGTGCCTGTGCGGTAAACCACACTTCATGGTGTTTCCTGCGGTTGCCAGTGGTGAATACGGAACAAGGTTAACATTTCTTCCAAGGTGCCCTATAGAAGTGCACTCATTATCTATAGTACCTGGAACACTAGATGAATTACTAGGAGAACTAACTGTAAAATGAACGATAATATTAAGGAGTCATTCGCGAAACTCCGCGCGCCGTTCTCGGATCTTGGCGCATTCAGCGTGGATAAGAGCCGTGGCGTTGCACTAATCGGAGTAAGGGGAGCCTATATAATCGAAAGGCTCAATGAAGTGTTTGGGCTTGAGGGATACGGGTGGCGCTGGTGGCCAGCAACATACTCAAGGAACAACAACGAAGTGTCGGCTACTATCGTACTCCAGTACAGGGTTAGCGACGGTGGTCCAGCATACGGCTACAACGAAAGCTCTGGAAGATTCGAGCCGTACGATAGCCCGCCAGTATGGTCGGAGCCGATATTTGCCGTAGGTGGCAACAACGTCAAGGGTGGGAGTACCCCTCTTACTGATGCAATTAAGGGAGCGTGGACAGACGCAATAAGTAAAGCTGCATCAACTCTTGGTGTTGCGTCTGATGCGTATAAGGGTAAGTACACGGTCGGGGCTACTGGTGAGATCGTCATGAAGGACAGCGACGTTTCCCTTTCATATGAAGTCCAGGAGGCAATGATGGTTGCCCTTGCTGGTAGTGCGCCTGACCTGCTGCAAGAAATAGTAGATGGGGACGAGTCATCATATGAGCTATACAAGTCCGTTGTCCTTAAACCAATAGCTGAATTCGTTGGCAAGAATGGCATGGTAGAAGTAGCCAAGGAATTCCTTGGGGTTATTGGCCAGGATCACCTTAGTGATTGCAGTGTTAGTGAGGCTATGCGGCTATACGAAGCTCTCGTTGCACTTGTCGGGGGAGTACCAAAATCTGAGGCGATTGCGGTGTTAAGCGATGACGCTGGAAGTAAGTAGGTACGATGGGTTCCCGGTCATAACCGGGGATCTTGAGCAGGATACCGGACGAATAATCGAGTCTATTCGCGTTGGTACCCGTGAGGTAGAAGCGGGGATGGCAGCACTGTACCTTGTATACAAGAGGAAGGAGTACCTCTCCGCTATGCAGGAATACAAGGCGTGCAGCGCTTGCGGGTTCGAGCCAATACTCGAAACTGACAAGGCTTGCCCAAGGTGCGGAGGGGTTGCGGTTATAGGGCAGCGTCCAATGTTCCCCACTCTGGAAAGCTATATCCAGTATGTAGCTAATGAGTCAGGGCAAAGCCGCCAGACGCTCTTTAACAGGATTAAGATATACCGCATTCTCTCTGATGAAAGCGGCGTAGATATGAACATTATCTTCGCGCTCAATATGCTATCGAGTGGGGCAGGAAAGTTACTAGCTGACGCCATTGACTCCGGTGAGGATATAAGGCTTCTAAACGGGAACGTAACGGAAACCGTGGCCCGAGCCCTTGACGCTGACAGCAAGTCGGAAGCTGTAGCCTATATTCGACACGACGTACTGGGAAGACCAAGGTTCTCCGCTGAGGATGAAGGTGACGGAATCCATCTTATTGTATACAAGGAAGACTATTCTGACACAGAGCCAAGGATAGAGAACAAGCGGGTTCATCTAGTTGGCGATTGGGATGAAGAATCTAAGAATTGGATTAAATCAAAACTTGGTATAAGACCTTAACTGGTATAAAAAATGGATTTGCTCCTGTATAATGGGTGTCGGGTGAAAGTGCCGAACGTTAAAACTATTGCATCGCTTGAGCTAAAACGCTGAGCGCCTGTAGTGGCGCACAGCAAGTAAGCAATACAGCGTAAGATAGAAAAACGTTTATGAATAAGACGGCGCAGGAGACTGTGACGCAAATGGCCAAGTAGCCCAACAAAAAGGAGCGAGGTGGTCAGTATTGTGTTGAGGGCAATGCCTGAGGATTCAACGCAATGCTGACCACCAGACTCTCCCTTACTGTGAATTAATTTTAAGTGCTATATAAAACTCACGCAACAAGGAGAACGGTAATGGACAATTCAACGCGGTACATCTTCGTTGTCAGCGAAGATGAGTTAAAGAAGTACAGAAGTGCGGTCGATGCCGCTGGCTACATCCTCAAGGACGCGAGAATCTACAAGCAGAACTTTCCCGTCGTCCTGAAGGAAGATGCGACTGAGGATGGCTATTGCGGGACTCACCAGGTCAAGATTTCAAACACAACCCTCCTGGCATCAGTGAAGCTTGAGCTATGCCTCCAGGGGTGGGTTGCGAGCGAAAAGTCGTTCAGCATCGATGACGACGACGAAGACTATGACGACGAAGACGACTATGACGACGAAGACGACGACGGTGATTACGCCGAAGAGCCAGCGACAATGACGACGCTCGGCATCCGGGAGAAGTTCATCGCTGAACTTCGACGGCTCGGCGTCAAATCATAACCAGCATGATCGATTGGCAATTAGCTCAGCGGTAGAGCGTCTGGGAATGGCCCCAGAAGGACGCGGTGTCGAATCCGCGATTGCCAAGTATAGGGCTCTTAGCTCAGCGGCAGAGCAGCTCGCTCATAACGAGTCGGTCGCAGGTTCAAATCCCGCAGAGCCCATGTACGTAGGCCGGAGAAGTGGCGCTTAGAGAATATTGAGAATTCAGGAAATGCGCCCTTCAAACATTAGCCTACGGTAAACTTAGCTAAAAGGGACTGGCCGGAGTTCGCGGGTTAGAAAAAAGAATTATCAATCTTTAGCAATACACCAGCGGGCACAAATTAGCCAGTCCAACCGAGTAATGGAGGGGAGCTATGACCAAGGAGTACGGGTATCTAAGGGTTGGCTTATACACCAGGGTATACGTGCGTGACGAGCGCCACATCGACGTTTGCGAACTGGACGCGATAGAGCTACGGAGGCTCATTAGCTTGATGCTCGCCCTGCCAGAGTTCGAGCTCTCCATCGGTAACGAGAAGCTCAAGGACGTAACCTTCTCAAAGAGACTCACGATGGCAGTCCCGGCGTGTAAGGCGTCATTCTGCGGCAAGGAGATGATCCTTGACGTAAGTACACAGCACGGACTCCGGGTACTCTCTATCGACCTAAACTGGGCAGACCAGATCCTATAGTACCGTTCTCACGTTGCGTGCAAGGCCCACTAGTTCAGTGGGCCTTGTTTAGTTTATTCTTCTACGGAGGCAAAAATGAAGAACGATCCAACGCGTTTCTCTAAGCAGTACATGGAATCCATTGCGGCAAGTAGGCAGATGGAGGGCACCGTCAACAACCTAGCTGGCGGGTACTCGTTCGTGACTACAAAGTGGGAGCAACTCGAAAGAATCCTGCTCCTTGGAACGGCGAGTGGCACGATGTACCAGTCCGCAAGGGAGCTTACTCTCGACGCACTTGAGACGGTCAAGGCGTGCACGGAGAGCGACGCAAGGAAGACGGCACGCATCACGGCTGATATGTGGAAGGAGCGCCGATTGCCCAACCAGTCGTATGCGCTGTATACCTTCGCGTATATCGCATCTAAGGCGGCGTCAGCAGGTGATCGTCGGTACGCTATGGACAAGTTTGCAGAGGCAATGGCTTCGGTCGGCACCGCGTCCCATCTTTACGAGTTCTGCTACTATGCGGAGCAACTGCGTGGGTGGGGTTCCGTCTTGAGTACCGGAGTCGCGAAGATCATCAACGCTTGGTCCGACAACAAGCTCGCCCTCCAGTTTGTCAAGTACGGTAGCCGGACATTCAGGGGTAACACCTTCGGGCTGATTGACCTGATGCGCCTGTCTCACGTGAAGCCCATGACTGTCCAGCGTGGAGTGCTGTATGCTGACATCGCCAGCATGAATGGCTCGCGTCAGGCAAGCACATTTCTTGGCGAAAACAATCTCGCGTTCAGGGGCTTTAATGCCAACGAGACGAGCGCCCGCAAGATGATATATGGCGCTGAGGCTGTTAGGCTCACAAGCCCCGACGACGAAGAGAAGATCCGTTGGCTTGTCGATGAATGCGACCTTCCCTGGGAGGCTGTCCCATCAGAACACCGTTCTCATTCCGTGTGGGGAGTCCTTATCGACAAGATGCCGATGAACGCAATGCTGAGGCAATTGTCGTCCTGGGAGGCTCGGTTCCATTTTAATGATCCGACGTTCGCGAAGAGGGTTGTTGATCGTATGACTGACGATGCGTTCATTGGCTACCAGAGGCCGCACCCACTCGCGGTGCTTAAGGCGATGAAGACTTATGCGAATGGTCACGGAGATCTTGGGAGCCTCAGGTGGACTCCAAGGCGAAACGTACTCAACGCGCTTGAGTACATCTTCGACAAGAGCTTCGTGCACGTCGAGCGCATGAACGAGAGACTGTGCATCGGAGTAGACGTAAGCGGCTCTATGGGTATGGCTACTGTGCACGGCACCAACATCAAGGCGTACGAAGGAGCGGCGACCATGTGCAGGGCCTTGCTGTGCGCGTCGCCAAAGTCAGTTATCCTTGGGTTCGACACTGGGGTTAGCATCGCAAGGATTACGCCTGATATGAGCACGAGCAAGATAATGTCAGAGTTCGTGTCAATGCCGCACGGTGGCACAAACTGCTCCTTGCCGATCAATTATTGTACCGAACGGGAAGTCGTTGACGCCTTCGTGATCATAACGGACAGCCATTACTGGGACGGGGAGCAACCGGAGTCCGCCATGGCAAGGTACCACAGGGCCACGAACAACAAGGCGAAGCTGGTGACGGTCGCGATGTGCAGTAACCAGTTCAAGCTGTCTGATGCACCGTGGTCCTTGTGTGCAGTCGGCATGGACCCGGCAATCGCGCCAGTCGTTGCGGGGTTCGTCAGGGGAGGACAAAATGCCTAACGTCATACTGGCCTTTGATAACCACGGTGCCGCAAGGAGCTTTATCGACTTCATGGCAGAGATTGGTGAGCAATACTACTGGGACTTCATGAATGCCCAGGAGTTAAAGGATAGCTCGCCAAATATCACGGCACTGTGGTTCCGGTTCCCGGCTTATACAGAGAAGGGGTACTCCCCAGATAGCCTCGGGAATTACCTAATCAAGACCAAGCTCGGTCGTCTCGATAATAAGGGTGACGGCGAAGCGGCTACCGCGACTGTGTTCATCGTGTCGAGAAGGGCCATTGATGAGTGGGAGATCGTCGGGGTGTACGACGACAAGGAGTCGGCCCTGCGGTTCTGCCTTGAAAAGTTCTACACCGACAACGAAGAGGAATTGGCACGACTTGACAAACCAGTCGTCATCAACGAGCACGCAGTTGGTCAAGCCCAGCAGTAAAATCAAGGGGGATAACATGGAAGAAAACACGGCGCAGTGGGTTCTGCTCATCATCGCAGTTGCGGTGGCAACGTTCGCCCACATCCAGTGGAGACGGGCGCGTAAGGGCCTGGAGGACGAGAGGAAGACCTCAGCTAAGGCCGCTGCTGAGGCACTCAATAGAGAGGCAAACCTATTTGTCCTCAGCACGGAGATTGTCCTTTCGGCCCTTGAGTTGCATCCAGAGCTAAACTTGTACCTGGACAAGTACACAAAGCCAGTGAACGATGCCTACGCATTGTTCCTGAAGGCTTCCCTGTCACTCAACGACGAAGCGTGGGGAGAGTTGATGGGGCTCTGGGGCATCAAGAGCGAGTAAGGAAAAGAGGACCGCAGTAATGCGGTCCTCTTTTTAGTTGCAGACTATCGAAGATGTTCTGTAAAGAATTGTATTAAGGCGGGCATAATGTCCGGGAGTAAATCGCCATGCTCCGCACCCTCCACCACAATAAGGGTAGAGTCAACTCCAGCGGCCACCATTGCATCGTGATAGGCTCTGTGATCTGCTAATCCATTAGGGGTAGCATCGAGTGTACCAATAGCTATAAGGCTTGGCGGATCATCTGAGCTAACGTGATAGTACGCAGACGCAAGATAAACCTTATCAAGACAAGCTGGATCGCTAAGGTAACACATAAAGAACGCGCCCTTCCCAGTGCTATCCCCATCCTGGAGACACACCGGATCGTCGTACGGGCGAGTACTGCAGTATCTTATTAACCCCGCAAAGTACGAACTAAAGTCATAGATACCAGCAAGCCCAACACTGGCCTGTACCCTGGATGAATAGGATGGGCAATACCCAACTGTTCCCTCAATCTCCTCAACACCACCGGACGAGCCAATGTTCGTAGATAGGAACGCACCAGCAGATCCACCTATAATACCAACATTCCCACTGTCCAGGTTGTACGTAGCTGAATTACACCTTGCCCATCTTACAACTGCCTTGGCGTCCATATCCTGTTCCGGAAGGTAGGCCGGAGGGACTTGGGTTGTCAGCCTGTAATTTGCAGCGATAACCGCAAACCCTGCATTAGCTAACTGGTAAACTTGGGTACGGACCATAGTCTTGTCACCAGACGTTAGCCCGCCACCGTGTAGCCATATAACCACTGGATGCGGGCCACTCGAACCAGGAACGTAAAGGTCAAGGACGTGCCTGACGTTATCTCCGTACTTTATATTATAATAAACCCTGGTTGTAGGCACCGGAGTCGGTGTATTAGTAGGCGTCGGTGTGAACGTCGGAGTCGGTGTGGGTGTATTCGTTGGAGTAGGAGTGTTAGTAGGTGTGGGTGTATGAGTGCTCGTTGGCGTTGGTGTGGAAGTATTCGTTGGCGTCGGTGTATCCGTAGCTGTACCAACTGGCAATTCCCCGGTCCTTGCAAGTATCTCCCTTACTGTAGCGATTGTACCTTCCCTGTCTCTAATGGGATCTATCCCTGCATACGCTGAAAAGATATAGGGCCGAGCAGCATCAAGGTACCGCATGAATGAATCCTCAGATCCCGCTGGACAAGATAAGTGGAGAACAATCTTTATAGTTGGGTTCCCGGCGTGAACAGCCCCTGCATATTCCCTTACAGCGTTGCCGAACCCAGGCAGATCATTTCTATACATTACCTCAGGAGTGAACATCCTGAAAATCCAAAGAGAGCCGTCTGGAAGCATTGACGCAAGATTGCTAACCCTCTCCTCCTGAAGGTCGTAGAACTTTCCGTATGCCCACGTGTCAGGATCTGAAACCAGTTCAAGGGATGGGCCATAAGCAACGATGTAGCCGTGCTGCTGTGCCTTGTCAACGAGTAGGCCGACGTACTTCTCTAAGTTAATCGTCTCCTCAATCGGAACACTTGGGCTAGTATTAATACCTTCTGGAACATATACTATTGTGTTGGCACCCTTGCCAGCAGCCCCGTCCGCAGCACGCGCAAGGCCATAGAACTTACTCTCCCCAGGCCCTGCATAACCAGCAGCATCTACAAGCTGCTGCCACGTAATACCTTCGAGTACCATCTGGTAAGGGATTAGGACTGAGATTAATGCTTCGTCCTGATCGTAGTCTGTAACCGTGTCTAGGATAAATCCCCATCCGTGCATACCGACATCTACATCTTGATCTTGCGCTGCGGCACCGTACCCGATTATAGCCGCGAACAAAAGAACAATTACAACAAAAATGACAAAGATCGCAATTCTCAATAAATCCCTCATAATTTTACCACTCCCCATTATGCTAACGGCTCGTTGTTTGTATACAGACGAGCCTTCCCCTCCTTAATTATAACATAGGACTGCTTGAATGCTGGCAAGGTATTGTCTACAACATTTGCATAGTCGATTAGCGACGGCGAAGCCATCATGCCGTTATCTATAACAACGTACCTGCCTGAGCTATCAAAGCCAACACTAACCTTATGCTGGTGGTGCGTTATAATATGCTGCCCGAACTTATGTGCTAGTTTCACACCGACGCTCTGGGAATTTGTAGAGTAGCTCGCCTGATGCGTACACCTCCACTCCCCGCGCTTCGTCTGTAAAATCGCATGGCCGTAAAGGTAGAAGTTTACATTGTCGCACCCGATAAGCGACCTTAATTCAACGTCCGATATCTGGCCTAATGTCCTGTATATCACGCGCCTATCGTGGTTTCCGAGCGTTATATCTACCGTGTCGAATATACCGAGTGCCGCCTTTAGGAAGTTCTTTCCACTCGCAATCTCGTGCCTTAGACTTATTGAGCCAGGGGATACCGGGGCGTACGTGCTGAAGGAGTCAAGATTGAATAGGTCGCCGCATATAATCAGTCGCCTTGGTGGTGCAAGTACCTCCCTGGACTCGATAAGCATCTCGTCCGCAAATTGGTAATCAAGATACGGGAGATGTAAGTCGCCTATAATTGTCGCGTCGCCACTAAACACTGGCGGCTCATCCCACACCTGATACTTAATCGTTGGCCTTGGGATTACAGTCTCCTTCTTTCTTGAAGAAGCAGATAGCTCCCTTAGCCTACGGTCAAGCGTAAGTATATTAATCCCACATCTATCAGATAGCTCAGCTAACGGAACACCCTTGCTCTTTAGCTTAAGAAGCTCTGCCCTATCTTCACTAGTCAGGTCTTTCCAACTCACTGTCTCTCTCCGCTATTAACTGGCGAACATACAATGTCGCGTCAATTAGTTCTTCGTATAGATCCTTAAGAGCGTCCCGGCCATTGCCGACACGGAGATACGTGCCATACCTAGCCTTGCCAAACTCCATCCTCCCCCTGAGATCCTCCATAACGAGATCACCAACAACGCTTCCGTTGCCAGCGGGATCTGGCTGGCCACCAATAAAGTAGGAACTAGTCATCATCTTCCACAAAGGCCATTAGTATGAATATGACTTCCGGCTCAATACTAAGCCCATCAAATAACTCTGGCCTGATCCTGTTCACGTTTATCTCTATAGGTGTATTGTACAAGTCCTCAATATCACGCGCAAACTCTACCATATTAATTACTGGTACAACCATCTTTTCGGGGTTAGATGGATCACGCGCAACCCCAGGCGCTAGTTCATCATCGCTAAGGCTAGACATAGGAACGGCGTATTTTTCAAAGATCGCAGCCCTTGCCTTTTCTATCGCTTCCATTTCGGGGTTCAGCTTTGTCGCTATCCTTGCAAGGATATATGAAAGTCGCCCCGGAAGCTTTTCCTTTATGATAACACTAATTGCGCCCATTACATTCACAGCGTCAATCGCCGTCAATTTAACCATTATATCTTCTGTGCCTCCAATCCTTATACAGCTACCGCTTTGCATTTTGTCACATGAATATGGAGTGCGAAGACTTTGCCAACGCACTCCATCTCCTAGCGCAGTTATATTTCTAGGTCAGCGATTGAGGCAGCTATACTGTCACGCGCACTCTGTATAAGAATAGACATTGGATCATCTACCTCATCAGGCGCATTAAGTGTAAGCATACCTACCACTGGCTTATCGAATCCGTACATATCGTAATACGCGCCACCAAACCAGCAGTCATCATACCACCCAACTGCCCCAAGCCACTCCGACGCAAGCACCCACGGGCATACCACGGAAAGCGGTGAGTCTGGATGATTATACATCTGAAGTGTTCTTTCCGCAACCTTCTGTGGCGTAGGGAGTGTATAACGTAACTCATTATTGGGACCACTCCCGGCCCTTGCCTTTGGCGTTACCCCGCCTTCAGTCATAAGGTGCGGAATCTTATACCCAAGATCCCGATCCATCCAGTACTCCACCTTTTCCCAGCCACGCCAACACGTATCATCTTCGAGTGCCGTAAGGTTAGGGTTAGCTAATCTAGCCCTCTCTGAATTTAATACGTTAAGCGGCGGATCGTGCCAGTTCGGATCGGACGCAAACCTATCGAGAGATTTGAGGTACTCGTCAAGCGTCATCGGAGTCCCAAGCCTCTGCGCGTCATCATACGGATAGTCGAGTGGCCTATTAAGTGCGTAGTAGTGACCACCATAAGCAACCCATCCAGAGGCGAAGTACTCCTCTATCCCAAGTGAGCAATCAGGGAACGGAGACTTATCGAAGCATGGCCCGTCCGGGAGTACGGCCATAGCCCCACGCTCGATTATCTGCCGCGCACCCTCTCGCCACCTTGATGTCCAAATCTCCCACCAGTCGGGTGGTACATACCCGTTCACCCATTCCCTGGAATCCCCAGGCTCATTAAGATACTGGATAAAGCACGGGGCGTTATACCGCGAGTAAAGCTCTACAAGTTGCTCAGTGACCGACTGGTGCGTGAAGTGCCCAGGAAGGTTAGAACCGTTAAGGCGTATCACAGGGATAATCCCAGCATCAAACATTAACTCTATTGGGTTCTTGCCATCCTTCTTCTGGATAAGGATTGAGTCTGAGTCGGTAAGGGCAACAACATACGTGATATGCATCGCCACGAGTCTAGCAATCCACTCACTGTAGTTCTCAAGAAACATACCCCACTGACCGCTCGGTTGCATATGGACGCCACGGGGAGTTACCCTTCGCCCATAGAACACACTGGGGATAGGCATGGCCGGAGCAACCCTCATTTTAACATCTCCTGGACTTCCACCAAGTCCGCGTCTGCTTCGGCAAGGTGCATTCTTGCGGACGCAACCTTATCAGCTATAGGATCCGAAGACGCTACAAAGTTAGCCGTGATATTCTTATTGGAGTCCATTTTTATACTAACTGGATTCGCTATACTCGTAACACTCCCGGCCCATCCAACAAATGACCATCCATCACTGGCGTTCGCCGTAGCACTCGCGATTGCGCCAGCATTGTAAACCCCACCACCTGACACGGTACCGCTACCAGCAACACTAGTCGTCAAGGTGTACGTTGTCTGTGGCGGCGGCGTGACTGACGGAGACACAACAACATCAAAGTGATCGTGCTCGGTCTGCCCAATCATCCCGATCCCAGAAACGAGATCGGATTTCTCCCCATAGATCCACGCCTTGTGCGGACCTACCAACTTCCCCTGTGAAGGATCATCAGGCCAGTAGTATGCGCCAAGACCCATACTCGCCTCAGCCCACCCGTTATCTTTAGTTATACACTCGACACCCCTGCCGTCATAGCCGGAACCTGGATACAATGGGGCGTCTGGCCAGTACCATACAACGGAAACTCCCGGCATTGGATTCCCGCTTGCGTCAATAACTCTGAATCTAAACGTTGACGGGCCAGTAATAGCTATCATTTCAGAAACGTGGTATTCACCACCAATTGTTACGGTAAACTCCCCGAACTCATTCCTGAAAGCTTCCTCAGTAACCTGTGTGCCGTCATACCACGTGTACTTAATATCCCCGCCACTCGGATCAACCGGATCTACTGGATCAACCGGATCTTCACCGCTGTACCTAGAGATAAGATCTTCTACCGTGCCGTTGTAATAGTCAACGTCAACCGTTCTGCCATCAATCTGCCTTTGGCCAAATTGCCAAAACGTCCAGTCTTCCCAATACAACTTCGGCATGACTGGCTCCGGGACTCCTGGCGACGCAATCCACAAGTCACAACTAGTCACCGACTCCGGGAGGGGCGACCATATATTCAGTAGCCTTGGGCTGCTATATACACCAAGCGGCAACTCCGTGCGAAGCTTCGTGTACGTCATATACCTATCAATTCGCTCAGTGGTGAAATCCTCATCCTCAAGATCTCCCCACACGCCAAGCTCAGGAACCTTATCTCCAAGTACCGAATCTATAAACGCAGCCTGACCATCTTTGTCGTGGCGTGCGTAGTGATAAGCCCCGCGCAATATACCAAGATTCCCTGCCTCTGTCCAGTTCCTGTCAAACTCCGGATCTCTATACAACCCGTCACCGAGACGTATAAATGCAAACCTTACTCCATAATCCCACAGGGCCTTCCATGATATGTCGCCCTGGTGCTCGCTAACGTCTACCCCTAATGCATAAACCACTTGCTCCTCCGTATCACTCTCTATATAACTCGCTAACTTCTTAATGAGGGAGTCGGTCAGATTGAATGTGTGCCAGTCCCAATCGCAAATTGTAAATATTGTGGCAGTCACAATCTCTCTGTCCTTCTTTATCTCACTATCGTACCACTTTAACTGCTCAAGGTAGTTGTCCTCATTCGTATATACTTGCCAACCACACTTTGGTTCCGGTGGCTTAAGGACTCCACCATCGATCCCGCACTCCCCAATAATTGTGGGTGGGATCGGTATTCCCGCTGCCCGCAACTCGTTAAATGTTTTCCTGTACCGCAGCGTCTCGAACCCGCCACCGTTCAGCATCGTCCTTGCTGAATACTCATGTATCCCAAGGTAGTGATCGAGATATTCAAGCTCTGTGATTGAGTTTCTAAATTCTACGGCATGACCAATATCTGGCCAGCCGACTGCCCAGTTGTGTCCAACAAGGGTTAACCCGCTTGCCCTCATAAGCTGAGCAAGCCTTACCGTGAACGCGTTAAGTGCCGCACGGAAGTCTTTATTCCCCATGGGCTGAGGCTCGTTTGGCCCCTCCCAGCAGTGGACATAGCCCCTTGATGAGTAGAAGCTTTTCCACCTATTAAACCAAGTTGTTGCCCCAACTGCGCCCTGCCACACAAGCGCGTTGGACTCCTCATCAGTCATATACGTCCGCCCAATAACCATCTTTCCTGGGCACGGATTCTGCTCAGGTGGATCTATAATCTTTACCCACTCGGCAGGGAACAACGCTATGTCCCTAGGTATGCTTTGTAAATGAAGTGCCAACTTACTCATTCGCTATCCACCATAAAATTGCTTTGTTTGCCTGAATATTAAATCAAGATAGTCACCAGCGGTTGACGCTGGACAGGCTTGATAGGCCGCACACACGCTAATCTGGCCATCCCAGAACCAAGTAGAATAACTCTCACTCTCGTTTGCCCCGCCCCACATAAGGTTAGACATTGAGTCATACACGGAAGATGGAATACCAGTTGTGTTCTCTGTCATCGTTAGAGATCCAGATGAGGCAGCACCAACATATATCCTAACTGATGTTGATGGGCTATAAGTCCCAGCGATGAAGTACCACACTCCCGTTGTCTCGCTAATAGAGGAAAAAGCGGCAATCTCATCCGTCCCGTTACTCGATATCGAAAACCCTAACTTCCCCTGGGTTACATCCCAATACAACAGGTAAGATCGACGGTTAACTCGTATCGCATCCCACTTTCCGAGAATAACCCTGTGGGTTGTAGCAAGAGTATCAGCCCTTACCCACACCCATACCATATACGAGTATGCTCCTATATCCATCCAGGATTGCTCAGATGTACAACGGAGATCCATATCTGTCCCATTAAACTCCACGTATGGAGCACCCCATGTATTAACCTTCCAGTTACTTGGGGTTGTGGCATCGGTACTGTACCCACTCAGTATATCCCACCCAGAGCCAGAGTTAAGCCTATGGCTACAGGCGTCCCATGCCCAACGCCTAACTCCGCCACCATACTTATTCCCAAGCATCAACGCTGCATAAAGCGACGGTGTTTCCCATGGCTGGATAAGGCCATTTGCTTTAAATGCGACAACGCCACCAGTATTCCACGCGAATACATCTGAGGCCCCAAGCCAACCACTCCCGTCATTTAAGATGCTAACCCGCTGCGTTCCACTGGAGTCATAACTCGCAATACCTGAAGTATCAACCTTAACTAGCGCTCCGCTCGTTGCAGTAGAAAGAGAGAATTCTCCGTCAAGGATATGGATACCTGGGCGCATCGATACCCCAGAATCAACAAGTGGGGAATTACTTGCGTAAACTGAAGCAACTTGGTCTGCAGATAGTACCGTCCCAAATGTAGCAAATTGGCTAATCCAGCCATTCAGTGGAAGTGCTGTACTCGCCGGAGTCCCCCCAATGTAAAGACTCGCGTGTGGAGTCCACGCCCCACCCCCGCAAGTTCCAGTATTTACAAGCTCCCCGTTCAAGTATACCTTGCTCTCATTACTGGATACGTTCCACGTAAATACCGCTTGGCTTTCCTGGCCATCAGCAACTGTACCGCCAGTGACCCTTGCTGATCCATTTATACGAAAAACAACTTCTCCAGCAGTGCTAATATATGCGTCAAATTCCGCGTTCGAGTCCCCTGCAGAGAACAAGAAGTTACCGCCAGTCCCTATCGCGTGCGGCCTAAAATCAACAATTATGCTACCAGATCCAGTATTTATCACACCTCCAAGCCCAACAATAGCAGTTGTATACGCCCTACTCGTTGAGGATGCGTAAGCTGTCCCAGCCCACGTGTAGCCGCTCCCCATATCACCGGAAGCAAGGGGAGTTCCATACCCTATTATTTCCACCTGCGACCCAAGCAGGTATACAGTGGCAGCGTCATTCGATGGTGGGTAAACAATAATCTCCCCATTCGTACCACTAACCGTTGTCTGCGTAACTTCTACGCGATGCAACCCGGTCGTCGTAAGTGACGTATCTGTATAATCACTCGTTGTACCTTTTCTGCACCGCACCCTAACAGAAGTAGTCAGGCTCTCAATATATAACCATACCTGCCATGTGTATTCCGTAGTAGCTGCTACAGTTATGCCACTTGATGTAAAATATGGCTGCGTCGCTCCGTTAGTGAATACAAGCTTCTGGCACTTGCTACCAAACAGCCTGAATTCAGATGACTCAGTACAGGTTAGAGACGTTAGCGTGCCACCCTTCGCCCACGACGGAGCAACGCCTGATACATATGTTCCGCCGAGATTAGGGTTAGGGACAATATTCACTATTGATCTTGTTACCTGGAGCGCCCTACTCCCGGCCCAGCGCCCTTGTCCAGTACGAAATCCACCAGATAGCGCAGCGAGTTGCCCACGGCTACTGGACCACCCAGTCTGACTCAATGTGCAAGATGGCCCCCAGAGAGCCATGCCAGAGGTTTGCGTAAAAAGTAATTGACCAAGGGACTCGCTTATAAGGAGTGACGACATAAAGTTCCCGCTCCCGCCAGCACGGAACACTAGGTTACTTCCACCATCATAGATCGCAAGATCCGTACCATCATAAGTAAGTCGCTCCCCAGTAGCGTCACCGAGTCGTAATGTTCCAGATGACAAATCTGTGTATACGGTTGTCCCCTGCCTGATCTGAACAGACGAGCTGCTTATGAGTATATTGCCATTCGCCACATTCCCAAGCGTCCACGTTGTACCAGATAGCTCAGCCATTTGCGTAGTGTTGTTAAAAAACTTTATAGATGCCCCGTCCCACGCTACATACTCCGTCGCGGGATCGCCAATTCTAACCTTATATGTACCGCTGTGATTCCCAGCCCAAAACCCAACACCCGTTCCATACGCAGTCGGGGCCGGATTACCGACTGATATATATGGCGTATTGTTATCGAGGAGTATAACATTGGCCGAACTCTTTACCACTTTTAAATCGGCGTTGTGTACTTCAACTCCCTCCGTAGATGCCTTTATATACTTAGCGGTAGACGAGAACCCGTCTCCGGCTACAATACCATACTCACCTGTTACAGCAGTGATTCCCTTTAAGTTCCCATAGCGCGATCTTACAACTTGCCCAGTAGCGGGATGGTCCGTCCACGTTACAACCTGTGCATATGGAGAGTTAACCCCATATACACCATCTATAGCATTTACTTCATAGAACCCATTTCCCGTCATACCATAGTCAAGAATGATTGAGTCAGCATAAACAGAAGTGCCCTGCGCCATACTCCCGGCGTTAGGTGCTGATGACCGAGTAAATGTATATCTCTGTGTTTTCGTCGCTGAGTCAAACCCGTTTATACCATATGCCGTATCAAGAGTTACTGTTCCCCAGCAATTTGAAATCGTAAGGCTCCCGCCACTCCTGCTAAATGTACGAACGAGAACTATATCTCCGTTGACAAATACCGCCATGCCAGTAGCGGAAGGTAAGTCCCTAACCGTCAGCGTAGTTACCCCGCCAGCCGCAGGAGCAGTGAAGGTGCTATACAAGACGGCAACCGACTTGCATATAATTTGCCCACCAGCAAGGGCCTGTTCAAGATCCGCTATGAATGATTTTGCGTGGAGTTCATCGGCAAATAGATACCTAAAGTCTCCACCGCCAGCGTAATCTATCCCCCACCCTGTAGTCTGTGACGCAAAATTATCAGACTGTATCGTGTGACTTGGCATAACCCTAATCTGAGCACCAGTTGGGTTTAGCTTAATGTCACCGGTTGGCGATATCGATATGTCAGAGCCACCCTTATCTTTTATAGTATCAGTGTTTAATTGAACAAGCGATAGATGCCCGTCATTATTAGTCCTGAGGACAGAAGCTAATATACCCGGATCGTTTCTCGCCAGTAGCCACCCTACCGTATTGGAGCCAGTAGCAGAAACGAGATTCCACTGTGCTACCCCAACTGCCGTGTGGAGATCTGTTACTATATCGTGCTCTGGCCCGACAATCCGCCACTCCCCACCGACATATACCCTTAGTTCATAAAATTCAGTCAAATTATAATCCTCCATAGTGGCAAGCGCACTATACCAGAATTTACAGCCAAAGTCAAGGAGCTATGCACCTATCTCGTCGCCAGTATTATTTACAATAAGCTCGTCAAGGTATAACGTTCCTGTTGGAGTTCCAGTGAAAGTTATCGCCCCAAGCTGTACCGCCCCAGCACTTGCGAATCTCGTGTAGTTGTCTATCCCAGTCACACTTGTCCTTGATGAACCATCTATCCACCAGTCTATGTAGCCATCATTCGTTGACTCGCCAGTCGCCCTTACAACCTTGAATTCTATATAGTGCGAAGCATCGGTTATAGACGATAGCGTTGCCGTGGAAGGAACTCCTGTGTCTGCATATATACCAACGCGCAAGTTGTACACAGACGCGCTAAATACAAGCTGTGCATATGCGACTATCTGAGAGCTTCCGTTCATGATACGAAGGAAGACAACTGCGTTGGATGCAGCCATGGTCATAGTGTTAGGATCGATATATACCCTTGCCCTGATTGTTCCCGTAGAAGAGCTTACGGTCTTTTCGCCGTATATCGAGTTTGTATCGTCAATCACACAGGATAGACCATAGTTTGTCCCAGACAATGCCGCAGATGCTGACACCGACAAGTCCCCACTATCGGTCTGCGTTGACGTATACTCATTCAAGTTGTTCTCCTCATGGTCGATATCGACAAGGGCCGCAGTCCCAGCGGATACCGATATTGACCTACCAATTATAGACGAGCTACCAACAGACAGCGCGGTTGACTTCGCGCCAGGTGTGACAACGAATGGCCTACCAGTGGCAGTAGCGGTGCTACTGTCCACGCTAACACTTACCCCAGCAGATCCACCAGATATAATCGCAGTTCTCCCAGTAGCAGTTATAACCCCAGTATCTGTTGCGATTGAGATATTCCCAGGCTCTACAATCAATTGCCTACCAGACATAACTGGAGCCGCCGAGTCAAGTATAACCGAAGACACACCGGATATACCAATTGACCTCCCGTAAGAGGACAGGGACGCAACATCTAGCCTGATTGACGGAGCCCCAGCGGAAACTGATATAACGCGCCCAAGGACAGAAGCCGCACCAGAATCGACCGATACGCCAGTTGAGGCAATCCTGCTAACGAGCCAGAACAAGCCTTCGTGCACAGGAGACGGCGCGACTGTATCCATCCTCACGTAAAGCCTATCTGATAAAAAGCCAGACACAACCTGTCCCTGCGCGTTAGCACCAAGGATTATGGGTGGTTTCTGTGATGACGGAGAGACTGTTAACTGATCATTAATAGTTATATTCTGGGTAGTTATTCTATAGAGGCCAGCGCTCCAATCTGCCGTAAGCCCACGAGTACCATTAGTAAGTACAGCAAGGTTGTAAACCCCAGGATCGAATACCGATGACTGGTTCAGGGCGAGTAGCGCACCAGCAACTGGATACGGGTACGCGTGAAGACCATCGACGGTATCAGCGTCTACATCCGTTACGCTGGTACTACCTACCGATGTGCCAGCGTATATTATCTCCTTGACGTATATCCGCCTAAACCGCTTTGACTCCGATCCGAGATCGTAACGCGCATCCTCTGCAGGAAGAACGTTGCCAGAGAACGAAGTATCTCCGACCTGCGGGATGGAGTTCTGTATCTTTGGTACTCGCATTAAATCATGCTCCCACCACTAAGGCCGGACATAGCAAGAAGTATATCCAGAAGAGATGTGGTCTTGTTTGTTGGGACAATGCTTAGCCGACCAGTCTCTGCATCATAGGCAGTCTCTTGGACATACAACGTACTGATATTGTCAACCGTATCACTATCGAGTGTCGTGCTCGTTGGTATAAGGTTTTTGAACTTTACAATATCCCCGGCCCTAACCTTCCATGCTGGCTGCTTTTTCCC
>Ga0105097_10000091_pt1 | contig 33890 bp, 42 predicted proteins | sample PPLLak12cMay2015_FD_87035 | JGI IMG/M metagenome (GOLD analysis project Ga0105097, IMG submission 87035) | Freshwater sediment microbial communities from Prairie Pothole Lake near Jamestown, North Dakota, USA - PPLs Lake P7 Core (1) Depth... | ecosystem: Environmental > Aquatic > Freshwater >...
ATGACACACTATTTATATATGATGAAACCACCGCAATACTTTACGTACCTGCTATCTGATACGTGGCGTCTGCCAATCTGAGAGATCCAATAGCAGATGAAAACAAATATGAATAAGTAGATGGAGTATAATTATTTACAACAAATCTAAACGTATAAGTTCCTTTTGGTATAGTTATGTTAGTATAATTAAGATAACTATTTTTCGTATTTACCCAAGTACCATTAACAAAAGAACCTTCAGTTGTACCTCTAATTCCACCATTCTTCCTCACCTCAGCTTCACTGGAAAAGGTCTCTCTGAATATCAGCCGCTTATCAATACCGTATGGACTTTCTTTAGCCATAATACTTTAATACTTTTATTTTATGCTTCATACGTATGTAATCCTACTAGGTAGCTTATAGTAATAGTAGAACCTGTTTCAGATTTTGCTCTTATGAATATCCTTGAATTACATGGGATTCTTGGAGATATTATTATATACGGATGTGCATCAGATGTAACACCGGGGGCACTTATCACTGCTTTAGTAAGAGAAGTCTGAGTAAGCTTTTTGACTGTAAATGTCCCATCAGATCCTCCAAGAGCAACAGATGATCCACCAATGGTTCTTGATAATTTGAAAGTGCTTCCTGACACATCAGTAACATAATACACCTCTGTTGCAATAGGGCCCGTAATATTCGTTAATGCAGTAATAATAACCTTGTCGTTATCAATAAGCATAGGATCACCACCAGTTCTCGTGTATACTTCCGTTGATTCCTCAACTGTACCTGTAATGTCATTCCCTGCTGTTCCATATAAAAGTTCAATTATACTTATCTTATTTGCAGTACTTACAGCAACAACATATAGCGTGTTGATGTCCATCTTTTTCACAGAAGATCCTGATTCAATAACATCTCCTGCATGAATATGATTTTCTGTTCCCCAAGCATTGTCTCCGCCAATAACGGTTAATACTACAGGAAGATCTGCACCAAGATATCCACTATTATTTCCGAACACCTGTTCTGAATTATGAAAGTGTCTTTCAATTTCATGTACTTTATAAGCTAAAGAATTATTAACCCCATTAAGGCCATTAACAGCTACAAGATCTATCTTGTCTGTTTGTAACTTAATAAGATTTTCTATTATTTGTGAGAACCAACTCATATCTTAAAGTATTATTTGTGATTTATAGAAAGCAAATGTACCACTTGCATCATATTTACTCCAAGCAATCATTGCATTAACTGCATTACTACAAAAAGACACGGGGTAGTCTTCTGAAAATAATGGTGCAATAGCTTGACGTAATTCTACTGCTGTAGCAGGTACTGGAGCAAAAACAGTTGGAGTATCTATAACAATTTCTCCTGTGTCAGAGTCTATATGGCTTACTTCAGGAGTAACTATATATTCTCCTCTCATAAGAAGTCTACTAGTTTCTTCAATAGCATCTATCCCATCATATACATAATCAATTAGTTCTTTTGATAAAAGAACCATACGGTCAAGATGTGCAGCAGGTATCTTATTTGCAAAACCGTTAAGTAGTGCTTGTCTTTGTTCATCTTTTAATGCAACTACCTGTTGTCTTAATGTAAGAGGTACAGGTTTTTCCGGTGATGTAAAACATCTAAATCCTAATTTACTCATAGTTAACTAGATTTTTTAATAAACACTATTGCAGAACTACCTGTTGCAGCTGCTTGATCTCCCTCAGCAATAATCTTAATCATATATTTAAGCATTGGCGTAGGTGTATCTAATATCTTTAATCCTTCTGTAACTACACTTGCTCCAGCAGCAATACCATCAGCTGTAATACCAGCAGCGACTCCAAAGATCGTTGTTGTAAGATCTACCCAATTTACTGTAGAATCTACAGTAGCTGAAGAATCAAGTGTGCCATATATTTTCATATAATAAGAAGTATGAAGATCGGCTGTAAGCCTCCAATGTAACGTGAGATGATTATATGATTCCATATTGATTTCATAGGTCTTGGCTTCCGGCATTTTGTATGCATCCGTCGCCCAGGAAGTCACGGTTCCTCCGGTTGTATTGATCGTGGTCGTGGAAACCCAACTCAGGACATTTGCATAGGTTCCTTCTGTAATGTTGTAAACCTTATAGCCTATCAATCCTGCATTCCCTCCTGCAACACCAATCTGTGCAAGCGTGAATGGCGCGGCCGAGTCTATGATTTGCGTAGCACTACCTGTCTCGTCAACCGTTGATGTAAGTCCTGGCCATGCAGATTCATTTGCAAGAGTTTCAACAGAAGTATAATGTCCATATTGAGGATTAAGTGTAATTACTTTTAATGTATCTAGTGTATCATCATATGCTTTATCAGGGCCTATAAAAGTACAAAGTAATACATCACCTGCAACAAAATTATCAATATTATCTAAAGTTATTACTCCACCTGCAACAGCTACATCAGTTAAATCTAAAGTAGTTACTACTCCCGCACTTGTAATTTTTTTTATGCTTCCTGCTACAACATTAATTGCCTCTAATGTAAAAGGTAATCCAGTAATAGTAATAGTTTTAGCACCAGTAGTAGGAGTAGCTACAAAATCTCCAGCAGCATTTGTATAAACTATACTTCCACCACCAGCTCCCGCTGCACTAGAAGCAACTGGTCTAGGAATATTAGTTCCTACAACAAAAGTATCTGTGGCGACAAAAGACGCACCTGCAACTGTAATTATTGCACCAGACATTGTAATTGCAGAATCTTCTTTAGTATAAGTTGCTACTATTTCTCCAGCTGCATTTATTTGTCTGATAAACTCAATATCTTCATCATAGATAGCAGCTAATCCTGCCGGATATCCTGATAAAGTAATTTGAGTTGCACTTGTATAAGCAGTAATAATATCTCCATTAGCCGGTTTAGCTATATATGCAGAACTTACACTACCAGCACCTCCTCCTTCAAGTCCTCCAATCGGATTACCTGTAGAGTCTACTAACATAACCTCTCCCGAAACGCCTATAGATTTCTTACCTCCTTTAGTAAGATAACCCACGTCCTTCAGGTTAGGGTCTAGTTTTGTGTGAACTAAATTTTCTAACATTGGTATATATTTATTATAAGTTACAAAAATAAAAATTTAAAATTATATCTCCAAATATTATTTTAAAAATAGTCTAATGCTTTTTAATATATAGTTAACTAACTTTCAATATCTTCTTAGTTAAAGTAACATCAATATCATCAACTACATTCCAATAATGTTTAACTGCAAAATTTCTTTGAGCCTCATGTTTATTAACAAAATCTTGTTGCATATTATAACCGTATACAAAACCAAAATCACAAGAAGATGTTGTATAATGTTGTAATTTATTTAGTTCTCTCCAATCTTTATTAAAATACATAAAAGTTACTTCTCCTATAGATCTTACATGAGTAGGATCTTGGATAGCTCTCATACTAGTATAATAGGGAGCTATAATTCTAATTTTACCATTAGGCTTAAGTATTCTGTATACTTCTTCCATAAATCTAAATAATCCATCACTAGGCATAAAAGGATGATTTAACTTATCTTTTATATAATCTACTTTAATTAAAAAAGATTGTCTTAACTCCTGATATGTATTAGAATGTGCAAAACACTCTACTAAGTCTTTTAAAGTAGAATCATGATTAATATGCTCTACATAGTGAGAACATATTATTTCTTCTACGGATTCTGATTTAATATCCCAAGGATATTTCTGTAAATCCATTACATAATCACATGCTTCTGTTTTAAAAGCATCTATACCAAAGTATCCTTCGATACGATTATTTCCACATGCTAAATTCAATTTTAATTCTTCAATCATTTTACTGTAATCTTAATTATAAATTAATCCAATTATTATCATATACACAAAAAGCTCCCGTAGTTAAAACAGACCAAATTCCTCCATCGGTTACTTCACTAATAGGATCTAAATTACTATATAAAGTTTCAGAAAGATTCTGGCTCATCCACTCCTGAGTTCCTATACAAATTGTGTTATATACTTTACCATCATTACCAATATAATAACTAGTTTCTCCGTCAGATAGAATAGTAGATTCTTTTATTAATCTTAGAGATAAACCAGTGTTTTCATGAAACCCTACTATATAGAAAGTACCATTATCATATGCAAATTGATATCCATAATAATAATCACCTACAAAATTTGTACTACATCTAAATATTCCTAATTCTGTTAAAGAACTGAAAGCTCCTGTATCATGAGCTCTATATCCACCACCTCTAGCTGAAAATCCAGAGGAATTAGTAGCATTAGTATTCGGAGAAGTCCAATATTTAGAAGACACCTCTTTAGCATCTCCACCAAAAGTTATTCCTCCTAATGTAGTTCTTAATGTAGCAACATCATCATAAGTAGGAACTCTCCAATTAAGTCCAACTATACCTCTAACATCTGTTATTACAAAGTTATTATATAGTAATCCATAATCACTAGTTTTTACACTAGTTCCATATATACCAGTTAGAACAGCTTCTACAGACATATTACCATACAATATCTTCTGTTAAAGAATAATGACCTACTAATATTCTTGTATCACAAGCAAATCTATATCCACATTTTGCGGCATTCTCATAGAAGTAAAGATCTTGTGTATAAGCTCTTGCTCCACCCTGAACTACTTCTTGTACGGTACGAAACCAAGGCTTAGGAAGATTAGGATTCTTAAAAATATCTAATTTAAATAAGTTGAATCCCATTCCTAATCCATTACATTCCATAATAGTGTTTGCTATAGGTTTTTGCGGTATAAAATTCTTAGGGAATACTTTAGGATCACCATATATCATAGGTTGACCTCCCTCACCCTTAGTCCAATATAAGCCTTGAACAACATCGTATTTATCCATATTTTCATATAGTTTAAGTAATCCATCTGCAGGAGGCATATTATCTTCTTCTATAGTAAGGATATATTTCCAATTACTTAAATCAGGACTATTTAAAATCATCTGTATTAAATTACTATATGCTGCACCTACTTCCATTCCTATAGCAAATATAGGCCCAATAACCTTTTGATTCATTGGTCTCATTAACCCCATCCAAGACTGAACAACTCTTGCAGGAATAACTCCTCTTGTAGGACAAATAATTATAGTAGAGAGATCCTGATAGGATTTAGCTTTATCTAATCTATCTATAGAATACTCTATATCTCTATTATGAACTCCTACATCTGGTACATAAATTTTTGCTTCCATTTACTGTAATTTAATTTTTACAAAGTTATTAATTATATTATTAATATCCTATTAAACTATAAAAAATCTTACTAAAGGGATTTGAGCAAGACATCCTTCTGGAGGATTAGGATTTAATACAACCATATAATTAACTTTTATTTCCTCATCATTTCCATACTCATTTTCTACAGATAATGATACTGTATATATTCCAGGAGTATTGTATATATGAGTAGGACTCTGTAAAGTACTTGTAATACCGTCTCCAAAAATCCAAGACCATGAAGTAGGAGTATTAAGGGATTGATCTGTAAAATAAACTGTTTCTCCTGTATAAGTGCCTGTTGTATTTGCAATAAAAGCTGCTACAGGGGCATCTCCTAATGGTGGAGGTGGAGGTGGATTAACTACTGTAATATAATCAGTTTTAACTTCTGTATCATTACCATAGCTATTATAAACAGTTAGTTGAACAGTATAAGTTCCCGCTACACTATATTGATGTGTAGGATTCTGACTTGTACTGGTAGAACCATCCCCAAATACCCACATCCAAGAGGTAGGACTTTCAGATGATGTATCTGTAAATTCTATATCAGTATTTGGATATGTGGATAAAGGATCTGCTGTAAAACTTGCTGTTGGCTCAACTCCTATAATAGAAGGGTATTCGAAAGCTCCTAAATCAGGAGCATCTCCAGAATACTCTAATCCAACGTCTATACCTGCGTCTATTAAATCACTATCTGAGGCTAAGTGCAAAAAAGTAAGTTCTGGTAATTCTCCATTTGGCCCTCTAGCACCATCTACTCCTGTATTAGTTAAACTAGCAAAATCTGCAGCCTGAACACTAAAATTTCTTTGATACCAAAGAGATGCATTACTAGCATTATAAGTATCATCTACACCTGCATTTACATAATCATAACCAGTTCCAGAAGCATAGGATATACAATTACGTATAGTATCCACAGCTACATCTAATGATCCAAAATTAAATCCTAGACTACCATTAGCATATGCAGTACAATTATATACTACAGCAGCAGAATCGGCTTCATAATAAGTAACTCCTCCATAAACGGTACTATCTGTACCACGAGCATGTTGATATCCAGTATGATAATTTTGAAATGACACACATCTAGTAAGAGTTCTTTCTACCAGAGCAGTGTCAATACTATATCTACTACCTAATTTAAAACCATAGCCATCACCACCACCACTTGGATGTACAAAGGAATCAGGATCATCTTCAGTTTCTCCAGGCTCGAATCCATTCCAGAATGCCCAACACTTATCATAGAAAATAGTAGCATTACAAAGACGATTATCCCATCCATCGTCAGAATTCATCCAGGCACGACATTCAGTAAAATAGATATTTAATGATCTATTTGCAGGATTAACTCTGCTATAACTATTAATAAGAAACCCATCCGATCCTTCCCAAGGATCACTACCATATCTATCTGCATGATGATGACTATCACACCTATAAAAAGTATTATTAGAAGATTGATTACCAGGTGTTGCTGACCCTGCGGATACTACAATACCCCAACCACCACAATGATGAATATTTAATTGTTCAAATAAAGAGTAATTAACTCTTTCTTTAACTCTCATTCCATACCCTAATCTATATGGGTATGTTGAATTTTGTAGATTATGTTTTAATTCAAATCCTCTTACATGAAGATAATCGCAATTTTCTACTTCAATCATTCCAGTAGCAGAACTTCCTCCATAATCTGTAAAATCAATTACAGGTGTTTCACCTGGATAATTAAGAACACTTAATCTGTTATTTATATCTACTCCGTCTTTATTAGTAAGATTAGTTATACCTAATATAGAATAAGTATACTCTCCTCCTCTAACATATATTATGTCATTAGTTCCACTAGAAACTCTAGACCACGCCTCATTAATAGTTGCTAATGGATGAGTTATTGTTCCAGGATTTGCATTATTGCCTCCGATTGCTACATAATAAGTTGCCATAAATAATTGTTTTAAAATGGGTATTCTCTTCCTAACCCACTATTATAAAGATATTGAATTTCTGATAATGATAATACTTTGGTAAAAATACCAAAACTGTCTGCTCTTATATGACCATAATATCCCCATAAAGCAGATCCTATATTTCCTACATTGAAAGTATTAGTATTAGTAATATCTAATCCTGAATATGCAGATATATCTACAGTATCCATTTGCTCTATAGCATTTATATACATCTTCATTAAACCATCACGGTCTAATACTAATGTTACAAAATAAAATGTACCTACAACAGCACCTCCATTACTGGTAATTTCTAATGTTGTACTATAGTTTATATTTAATCTTGCAATGAAGAAGTCGTCTAGTCCATTTCCAAAATGCATTTGATACGATGGATATGACCCTTGATTTCCAAAAATACCATTATAAGTATTTACACTGGATAATAAAGATACCCATCCTATAATAGTTATATCTCCTGTACCTATATCTCCAACCGTTGATCCACAGTTAAGATAATCTCCACTACCATCAAAATCTATAGCATAGTTAATAATCCCAGGAGACCCCAAAGTAGGTGTACCTACTATAGATCCGTTATATAATCCTACAGAATCGTATGCAGTACTACCAACAAGTTCGTTTAAAGCCCAATAAGCTTTCAAATCTGGAACTATAGGCCCAGGAGTAGTTTCTGTACAAAATTTTATATATTTAGCATTTAAACAAATTCCTTCATATATACAAATTATACTGTTATCTATGTCATTATCGTAGTAACACATTGCTCCCGTTGTAAGTGCTGCCCACTCTGTGTTATCTGTTACGTTAGGTATATTAGTCCCGTCCCTGTATTTTGTCTCCGCTAAATTCTCAGAAAGCCATTCCTGAGTGCCTATGCAAACTGTATTGTAAACTTTCCCGTCATTGCCGGTATAGCTTCCCGTTTCTCCATGTGAAAGGCTTGTGGAGTCTTTTATGAGGCGAAGTGCGAATCCTAATTTAGAATCATTGCCACTAAGATTCCATGTCGGTGAAGTGTCCCATTGGATTCCAAAATCGTAACCCTCATCAGCAGACCATAATTCGATATATGATTTCAAGTCATAAAAAGTACCGTCAGTATCTCGTAATGCAGAACCACGAGCATTAAATCCGCTTGTATTAGTACCGTCATTACCTGTATTCCAATATGTATCTCCTACTTCTTTCAAAGCAGCGGCAGCATCCGTACCCCCTCCTAAAAATGTGATTAATGTTGTCCACTCCATATTTGTCGGAACGTGCCAACCATCGGCAGCTATATTTCTTACATCGGTAGTAGCATACCAGTTATATAAAGCTCCATATTCTATTGTACAAACCATATTCTAATTATTAAGGTACTTCATAAACTATTTCCCAATCTGTTGAATCTAAATCATTACAGTCATCTGTACGTAATCCTATTAATCGTTCTAATCTCCAATTAGCTAATCTGCTTGCATGATCAGTAGGGTCAGTAAGAGTTAATCTATCATATAGTCTATATATAGTCCACATTGTTTCTAACTTACAAAAACCATGAATAGATAAATCACACAATCCATTAATCATAGCATCTTCTATACGTACAAAAGCATATCTGTAACCAGTATTAGTTGCATTAACAACACCATACGTCCAATTAGCATATATTAAACCAATGGTTCTTACATTACTTAATAATCCTCCAACAGGAATTGCATAGAAAGAAAAAGAATTATCTCTTGTTCTTATAAACCAAGTAATATCTGTATCTATACTTTCTTTTACATTATCACAAGTAATATCTGATAATACATTAGTAGGAACAGTACAAGTAACTGTCATTTTTTGATTAATATCATCAAAAGTAAAAGTAGATCCAAACCAGACATAAAAGTATCTAGTAGTAGATATATCACCACAACTTGTAGCAGTATAATGATATATTAATATTCTAGCATAATATCTTGGATCAGAATCTGTTAGTCCTGTCCAAGTTATATATTCTGCATCTGCTTGAAATGCTGCATAATCAGCTTTATATTTATCATAATCATCTACATCTGAAAATGTATATATTATATCTCCTGCATTATATTCCACTAATACAGTTTCGCTCCCTAAATCTAAACAAGTATTAAAACCTGTTGAAGTATGTATTTGTGTACTAGCAGCGGTTGTATTATAACCTAAACCTATATAAACAGGATTAGGACTCGTAGAGGTACTACTAAAAACACTTGCTCCTCCAGAACCTACAGCATTTGTAAAAGTAAGATATTTCTCTAAAAAATGAGTAGATGGATCGCTTCTTACAGGAGCTACATGTCTGTCTAAAGTATTATAATATACCCGATATTGACAGGTAGGGTCTCCCTCATATACCATATAAGGAGTACTTATTATCTTACCTATATCTGAGTTTACACTAAGCCCACATTCAAAGTCCAGACTATAAAGACATTTAAGTTTTATAGACCAGTTAGTGTTTGTAGTGGTTGGTTCTAATACACTGCCTGTTATTTCTATTAATAAGAAATCACCAACTGACCAAGTAAAATCTGTAAATTTAGATACAAATCGTAAGGGAGCATATGCAAAAGTGCCTCCAAAAACTCTTCTGGAAATAATAGAACCTCTAGTTCCTGGATATCCTACTGGGTATAAACTAGTAGATAATGCAACTCCTGGAGCACTTTGCTGTCCATCAATAAAACTATCTACTAATGTTCCTTCAGGATTTAACTCAGTACAATAATAAATATCTAATCGTTCAGCTATTATATCTCCTTCAAATTCCCAAGCTAAATATGGTGTTTCTGATAAAAGATCAAATTTTAATACTCTCGATTTATTATCTCCAAAATCAGCTATATTATCATATTCTAAGTGATATGGATACACAAGATCTGTTCCTAAAGTACTTGCACAGTTTAAAGCATCTACTATATAAGGGCCAAGACATGTTAACAAAGAAGGAGCATATACCCCCTCATCGTCTGAATAGGCAGAATATCTTATTCCATTAACATAAATATATTTAAAAACTGGATATAGAGTACCGGCTAAAACTGGTTGAGGAGAGCTAAAAGGATGTTGCATCTGTACTTCTCCAGGATCTGTAGTAATACCTGAAGTAAAAACAGTAGTAGCATCCTGAGAAGCTTCGTCTAATTTCCATTCTATATGATAATCTCCTAATGAACCTGTTGTTAATATTAAATCTCCACAATCTAATAATGTCTCATGATCTATAGGCGGAGAATCAAAGTAAGGAACGAATATAGCACATACATCACAAATAGATCTTACATGTTTCCAAGCAAATTCCATATTAAGCAGTTGATAGTCCTACAGTAGTAGATACACCGTCTGTAGAAGAAGTAAAACTAAATCCTAAAATATCGTTAAAAAATAAATATCCTAATGGAGGTACAGATAATCTTAAATATTGACTACTTCCTGTAGTAGAACTATTAACAGTAAGATTATCTCCAGATAAAATAACCGTCCCAGATGAATACGTGGTTTCACTATTAGCAATAGCTATGTTTCCTCCACCGCCCCCACCACCACCTGCAGTTAAGAAGATAGAGGTGTTATTGCCATCTACAGAAGATCCCCAAGTAACATTACTACCGTCAGTAAAACAAATACTACCTACTTCTCCTATTATATCAATTCTATTGCCATTTTGACTAAGAGTAATACCATCTCCTCCTCCTAATGTTAATGTACCAGAAGATACTATAGTAGATGTACCAGAAGTATTGGAAGTTATCCTTAACTGAAATCCTCCAGATCCTCCTGATAAAATAGTTCCACCATCAACAGAAGCATATATACTTGTAGAACCCGCAGATTCAGACGAGTACCAAGTAAGATTAGTGTTCAAAGAATTAACAAAATACACAGATCCTAAAGAAGCAGATAAGGATAAACCATCACTTGAACTAGTTCCAAAAAGATTAGTTAAAGCTAAATCTCCATGAGTATGATCTGATAGAATATAAGTACTTAACTCAGAAACATTAACGAATTGAGTACTATTAGATATATTAATATATAAGTTACTATGTGTGTGTAATATATCTGCAAAATATTGAGATATCTGACTACTTGCAGAATATGCATTATGTGAAGCAGTCATCTGATTGTCTGTTAATCCAAATGTAATACCATTAGAATTAGCAAATTGTATCGTACCTGTATTTTGAGTATAAGTGCCTGAGCCCTGTAAAGCAGCCCCACCTGCTCCACCTCCCCCTACTATAGAAGCTATAATAGTAGTAGATAACCCAGAAGTAGAAGAACTCCAAGATATTCCATTAGAATCACTAAAAACAAGACTATGAACTGGAATACTAGCTGTCATTTGGTTATCCGTTAATCCAAAGGAAACACTGTTGCTATTAGCAAACTGTATAGTCCCAGAGTCTTGTGTATAAGTTCCACTTCCTTGTAATACTAATGTGTTAGTTTGTATACCATATACTGATACTGTAGTAGCAACACCATCAGTAGATAGAGATATATAATCTCCTGCATATACTGCATTAGCTCCTGTAGCTGTTGCTGTTAAACCTGCTCCTATAATAGTAAAGGCATTACCATCCTGGCTTAATGTAATATTGTCTCCTCCTGCTACTGTAACTACTCCACTACTCATTATAGTAAGAGTTCCAGAAGTATTTCCATCTAGTGTAAGATTATTTCCAGCTGTTACAAAATTGGGTAAATTAAGAGTTAAACCACTGGTATTGCCTATCATATTGGGAACTGATCCAGTAATAGTAGCTATAGAGGTATTAGTTCCTAGTGCATCTCCTACTGATAATGCTAATCCATTAGAAGAAGATCCTATAGTAATATTAGTGCCAGAAGCAACTCCGTGTATATGAGTGCTATTAGCAGCTGTAGTAAGAAAGGTATTAACTAAATAAGATGTAGCATATTGAGTGCTATTACCTATTGGAATATATTGAGAATGGGTATGATCTGATTCGGCAGCTGTAAGCAAAAAGTCTGGTATGCTTAATGACCAATTAGTTCCTGATCCGATAGTTCCACTAATCATTCCTGTAGCAGCTGCAATTCCATGAGAATGGTTGCTCTCTGCCGCAGTAGTCAGATAAGCCCCAGCAGGTTGTAATCCTGTTACATGAACTGTGGTACTAACTCCAGAAGTTACTAATGATATATAACTACCTCCAAAAACAGCATTTGCAGCTGCAGATGGAGGAGCAGCAGATAATGTTAAACCATTACTGGCACTTGTTCCAGTAAGATTAAATAAAAATAAATTACCATGAGTATGAGTGCTATCAGCCCAATGAGGAACTCCTGAGTAAAGAATATCTGCACTATATCCTAGTGTTATAGAAGAAGAGTTATTAAAATCTATATTGATGGTTTTTTCCATAGTTATATACCTTTATAACGATTATGCTTTGTTAAAGTTTTAGTATATAAAGAATAAAAATAATCTAATTCATCGTTTGTAAAAATAGATGAATCCTCTTCTAATGAAAACACCACATTACAGATTAAATACCAATAATCAAGATATCCATCTATAGGTTGTCCTAAATCACTTTTTCTAGCTATTACCAAAGCTAATTTAATAGCTAAATTCTTACAATTAAGTTTTAGCGTAGTTACCGAAGTGCTAGTCCAAATCATACTCTAAGATTAAGTAGACCAAATTTCATTGATGCTTCTAGCATCTAAAAAAGTATTGATCTTGTTGGTAAGTGTAGTAAATTCTGTTTGTCTTCCTAACTCTGCTGCCCAAGTAGCAGATCTTAACATAGCTATAGTAAGAAATTGCAATCTATTTTCTTCGTAGTCAAAATTATCAGGATCTATCAATAGTGGTAATTTTGATGCCATAAGATAAGATTCTGCTAAAAACCCTTGATTACTTACATCAGAATCCGCAACTCCATCATAAACTATATCTAAAGTAATCTCATAGTATCCATCAGGAAAGTATGTAGTATTTAAAGGAGTTGCTCCATTTAAAAGTTTATCAGGATATACTTCAAAATATGAATTTAAAGAATCTCCAAATAAAGTAATAAAGGATGCATCTAATCCTATATCTGCTAAAATATCATAAGTATATGTATTTCCTAGATACTCAATACTCAATACTGCTGAAGATACTAAGGCGTGATTAAACAAACCTCCCCAAACTGTTAAATCATATAATTTAAAGTAGGAAGCGTCTTCTTTTTCTATAACTTCTATTATTAATGCCATTATTATTAAAATTTAGTATGATCTACTCTACGTAACCATCCTCGTAAAAAAACTTGTAATTGTGGTTTCTTTGCAGCTAAATTCATATAGAATATTTTTCTACGCATTTTAAACTTATCTACTAATTCAATAGGCTGATCATTAACAACTTTAGTAGTTATTTTGCCTATTATACCATCATCAGTTACTCCTACTAATCTTTGTAACATTCTAATAGAAGTCTTTATGCCTGCATTTACACCAAAATCAAATACTTGTAATACTAATTCATCGTTTTGTATTCCTTTAAGATTCATGGGAGTCCAATAATCTTTATAATATAAATAAGTAGCTCTATCCTTAGTCATATTTTTAATATCTTCATCAGGATAAAATTTCTTAGCTATACCAAAATTAGTTTCTCCTCCGGGATCATTTGGATGATTTACATATCCTCCTTCATTTCTCAAGATAATTTTTATACAACGAGAGAAGAGTTCTGAATAAATCATAAGATAATATTTTTACAAAAATATTAGTTTATTTCGTAAAATCCTAATTTATAATTAGAAATTATGTATTAAAGATTAATACATTATCTATTAAAAAAGAATAGGGGAAGAAATCCTCCTCCCCCATCCTATTTTTAAGTTAGATAACTATTAAGCAGTATTACCAACTGTTGAAGTCAGTACTGTACCAAATGCATCTCCTGCAACAGCAGTAGTTTCATTAGCTATTATAACCCTATACTTAGAAACGGGTTGTTGACCAGAAGCTACATTAATATATTTACTATCGGTAACTTCAAAAGTAAATAAAGAATAGGTACTTCCTGCAACAGCACTCTGAAGATATGAAGTTTGTGGATAACGAGATACTTCTCTTGTCTTATTCTGGAATTGAGTATAAGCTTCCAAAGCAGCAACTAACTGATATGTTCCACGACCTATAAAAGGCTGAGTAGCTTTAGTAACAGTAGCAGTTTCAAAGTTTTCTCCTAATTGTACATCAAAACTAACTACAATAGGTTGATCATACAGAGGGTTAAATTCAGCATCAGTAGGACTGATTCCAGTGAATTTAAGACCCCAGTTGCCCTCAGTAACAGTACTGCAATGATCGTGATCAGCGTTAGTTACTCCTTGGAAAGGTTGATCTAATTCATAAATACGAGCATTACCTGCTCCACTATCATGAGCAACAACTACATAACAAGGATCAGTAACAGCATCTCCATCGTTCTCAGGTTCTTCTACCCTTATAATAGATCCTACAAGAATACTGGCAGTGTCATCATCTGCTGAAGTAAAATAGGTACTTCCATGTACAAAAGAAAGATTATTGAGGTCTACTAATTGAGCTCCTGCATTAACTCTTTCAATTTTAATAGGTTTATGAGCTTGTCTGTCTAATACTTTAGTACCAGCAATAGCAAGACCGGCCGCTACTTCACTTTGAGTAGCAGAGGAGTCGCTTTTATAAGGAATAGTAAGTAACAGAGGACTGTTATTAAGCATACCAAAAGTATGATTAAGAGCTAACCTTATTGAATAATAAGTACTATTAGCAGCATCCAGAGATCCCGATGTGCCATTATATCCAACATAAGTAACTTGTTCCACTCTTGCTGTAGTAGCCATAGAAGTAGAATTACTTATATCAGCAGAAGTAAAAGGTTTAGTCTTATTAAGAACACCTGCAGAATTCCTAAAACGAAATTCATATTCTACTCCTGCCTCAAGAGCTCCTTCTTCAAGAGTATTATCCGATACTTTATAAAAAGCACCGGAATTGTTAGGAAGTGCTCCAGTAAGAGCATTTCCATTAGTTACTGAACAAACATAGAGTTCAGTTTTTGAATCTTCAAACATTTTATTAATGTATTAAGTTAAACAAAAAATATTATAAACCAGTTACATGAGTTCTAATAGTACAGATGATCTTAAGAGTTCCGGCAGCTGTACCTGGTTGAGTCCAAGCAGTTCCACTGAAAATATTAAGAGCCTCTGCTTGAACAAGAGGAATACCTGCAGTTGCTAGAGGATACATAACAACAATTTTATCTCCGGCAGCTCCCAATAAATTAGCAGAAGTTACAACACCAGTAACAGCAGTTGTACCTATTCTTAAAACAGTATCATTACCACCACCAGTATAGGCAGCAGTATCAAAATCATATATAAGTACAGCCGATACAAGCTCAACTACATTCCCACTAGCGGGACTATATAATGTTACACCACTTGCATGAGCAAGATCGCCAGCTGTGTTACCTACGATTTCAGTAGCAGTAATTGTGGTTTCAATAGTCCTGAGATTATAGGCCTCAACCATTCCATCTCCTAACGCTACCCCATCTATATTCACAACTCCCAAATCTCCTGGATATACATAATCAGTAGTTAATTGAGTATACCCCCCAGATTCAGTGATATTAATTGTATTTAGTTTATCTACTAGTAAGTTATACCAGTAGTCATAAACTGGAAAAAACGGAGGATGATCAACAAAATTATCCTTCGTTAAATAGTCTAATAAAGCCATTTTATATTATATTAAGTTAAACAAAAAAATTATTGTTTTGAAAATTCAGCTAATGATAATTGATATCCTTGTGCGTCCGTTACAGACATCCTTGCTAAAGTAACTGCTTCCTGAACTATATCAGAATGAATTCCTTCGTTTAACTGACAGTCATGAGCTATATCTATAGGATAATTATCAGGATGATATACTCCAACTACATAATATCCAGAAACTAATGAACCATCAGTAATAAAAACTGGAGTATTATCATATTGTAATACCCAGAATCCATCTATCTGATTAGGAGATCTAAAGGGATTTTCAATATTTTTTCTATAAAACTCATAATTTATTTTTAACAAAGGAATATTATCTGTTGTACTTGTAGTAGCATATTCATCTAATATCCAAAAATACATAGAATCAAATTCTTTTCCTACAGGAGGTGTAGTATTTAATCTACGAGCTGGAGAACCATCAGTATTTTTAAAATGAGTATCTAATGCAAAAGCTGAATAACTATCTTCTTTTACTAAAAACTCAATAGCCAACTGATTAAAAGCATTTTTGTTTATACCATCATTAAGAATACGTCTAACTACTCTTCTTTGAGCAACAGTTAAAAGTCCTCCCCATTCAGTATTAGTAAAACCAGGAGCATCACTGCTATTTATACTTTCATATAGCAGTTCTGCTTCGGCTCTCATCTCTAAAAAAGTCATTACTTACTTACTTTAATTTGTGCAGCAATTTTTAAATATACATCTGCTTTTATTTCTTCGGCATTCTTCAAGTAAGAAATTAATTCTGAATAAGTATAAGATGTTCCTTCTCCTGGAATATCATACTTATTTCTAGCTGATTTTATAATAGCACCTGCTCTTATTCCTTGTAAAATGAAGTTCTTTATCTTTCCCTCAGGATCATTTATAATTTTAAGAGCTAATGTAGTTTCATTATCAATAATTTTTCTAATCTCTTTCTTTAACCAATCTCTATCAGAGTCTTCTTCTACATGTTTTAATTCGTTTTTTTCCATGTAATATACACCCATAAAATCTTTCATAGCTCTTGCAGAGTTTTGAATAGATCCCAGATAAGTATAAGCTTCTATAAGCTTATTGGTTTCAGTTTGTTCTTTTTCTTCAGCATATCCTTCTTCTACTAAAGCGAATCTATATTCCCCTCTTGCAGTTCTACTATCCCAATTAGGAGCAACTTGTGGTTGTAATTTAGTAACCCTGTATCTCAGGTTATCTAAGGGATCAGCCAGATTAAAAGCATATCCATTATGCATTAATCCATAATCCTTTATTACTTTAACAAAAAAAGTATGCCAGAAATTATCTTTCTTTTTGTTTACATTAAGATCCAAATCCAACTCTTTTTCAAAGAACTCTCTTTCTTCATTACTAATAAAAGGATCAACTAAAACATTTAATCTGTTTTTTGGTAATTGAAACCAATTACTAGCACCTTCATATTGAAAATATGCAACATGTTCCGGAGAGCTAATCATTTTTCCTCCCCTTATTACTGGTTTTAAAAAAACTTTTTTATTCTGTAAATAACCTTTTTTAAATGCTTCTTCTTTACTAATTGTACTCATTTCTGTAATCTTTTAAATTAATACTAACAACCTTTTCCTTTGCCTTTGCCTTTACTTTTTTTAGCCATAATCTACTTTTTAAATAAATAGTTAGGGAAGCAATAATTCACCTCCCTAACTATTGGAATTATTAACGAAGAATTGCGGGAAGTATACGAGCAGTCTTCTTAGGATTAGTGATTTTAACACCACCAATAAACCCTTTAAATACAGAGTAACCATCAACAGATGTAGCCATCATCCTAGGATCAGTACGCTTATTATAAGGTGAGAATGGATCTCTAAGCCCTGGAATATATCCGAAGAACTCTTCTTCATCCTTAACACTCACTTTACTAATATTAGCAGTACCATTAGTTGTACCTACATCGAAGATCTCATAAATATAAGAACTTGCAAGACCACCATTCGGATGCCTAAGAGTATTAGGATAACCATCTTTCATAGGATCTATAGTCAATTTAAACTTAATACCATTAACAGCTACATAGTTAAGGAACTGTCCTTCATCTAACGTAAGCTTACCACCTTCAGCCCTGATGTTGAAATTAGCATCAAGATAAGTAATAGAATTAGCCTTGTTAACAGCATCTTTATGGAATTGATATGCACCATATTCACCAGAGGATACTATGAATTCCCTCTTGTCTTCAGGAATTTTACCATAGGACATATCCATAGCAAAATCAGTAAGCATATCAAGTGAGAAAGTATTGTAAGTTAATATGTTACCATATTCCATCTGCTCATATAAACCATAACCAGACCTTATAACATTACCACTTTCTCCATTATGACCAAAAGTACCGTCAGCAAGTTTATTAGACTTACCGTGTCCTATCAGTCGTGCTTTGTCTCTTTCAAATTGTACATAGAAATCCCACCCAAGTTTGTCAATCCAACGAGTCTGTGTCTTTCCATTCTGATCAATAAAAGCAAATGCAAGAGGTTTATTTTTACCCTTGGATATCATATTTCCAGGAACTTCGTAATTCTTACGAATCATAGAAAGTACGTTTTCCATCTGGTAAGGAGCAGTATGATGAACACCGTTACCTCTCTTAGAGAGTTCTTGTTCAACCATACCAAAGAGCTCAGACCACATTGTATTAGCTGCTAAATCATCAGCAAGAATCCAGAGAGTGTCGTCTCCTGTAAACAACTGTATTTTATAACGCCATGTATTACCAAACTGTACAGGATCTTCAATAACCCTTAATTGATATACATCCGGTTTGTCTCCTACGATATGTGAAGTAGCCTCAAAATATCTTTCTGGAAACCACATATAGAAGATGCCTCTATTCAAACCGACCTGAGCAGCATCGGTAACTACAGTAGCTCCGAGAGCATCAGTGGTTGCTTTAATAAGAGGAATACTACGTTCATCTGATCCTTGTAAGAACCAACGATAAACAACATCATCATTAATGTACTCAGTAGGAAGACCATTTATAAAGGAAACAAAGTTGTCTGAACCAACATTAAGTTCGTAAAGACGATTCATTGTTTGACTTATAATTTCTGGTTCTTGCATACCAAGCCATCCAAGATGACTTTCTCTTGTTAACCCACTCCAATATTTAGGATCAACAATCTGCAACGGTGAAATTTTATTCATATTTTATAATTGTTTAAAAAAATTTTACTTACCAAAGATTCCTCTCATAGAATCTATGTTATCTTTAACAGTTTTATCCTGTTCAGGACTATTTATAACAGGGCTTCCTATAGAGGTTTTTGTGTTTTTTCTGGACTCAAGAGCACTTTCCAAGCTGTTTATTTCCTTTGTAACTTTAGCTTGACCGGCTTTATTCCAAGGTTTTCCTTTCTCAAAGAAGCCAGTTTCAAGAAGATAAGCCAGTTTAGAATCAAAGAAGATAGGATCTTCAGCCCTTTTAGCCCAAAGATTATTTGTTATTCTGCCTTTAGAATCCCTTACTTCTTTTGTTAAATGTTCGTACATTTTAGTCTTTACTTGCTTATTAATAGCAACACCTGGAATTACATCTTCCAGAGTATTGATAGTTTCTTTTAAAGAGTTTAATATTCTTTTCTTTTCGTCTTCTTTTAAAGCCAACTGATTAGCTGCTTCTGCTTCTTCTTCAGTAATTTGTTCTTTTATTGCTGCTTTTAAAGATGTCAGGTATTCTTTAGAGTCTTCAATATCATCTCCTAAATCTATACTACTTTGTACTAATCTTTCTATCTTTGCATCTGACATAGAAGTAGTTAGTTTAAAATAGTCGATCATTACTTTTTTTCGTAACTCTGTATTTTCTTCTTTTACTAAATCTTCATTTTTAATAGCCTCAAATCTTGTTTTAAGATCTATTAAGCTACTTGCAGATTCAGCAGGAACACCTTTTCCTGTTAAAGCTAAAAATTCTTTATATCCAAGATCTAAATCAGCTTTTGCAGCTTCTACATTTGCATCAATCTCTTCTCTTATAAGATTCCTTAAAGCATCTGCCTCACCTAATTCTTTAATATTTTTATTAAATTCATCCTCATCAAAGGATGAAAGAAGCCCCTGCTTCACCAAGTCCTTAGCAAAGATTACAGTAAAAGGAGCATCAGAAGATTTTGTATCAGAAGATTGTACGTTGGTGGCAGGGGCCTTTTCATCTTTTTTCTTAACGTCTTCTTCTTCTTCTGTGTCTTTATCTGTCTCAAGGACTTTATTAATATCTATTTTTTTATCGTCTTCAGAACCGTCGTCTTCTTCTTTTTTATCAGGCTCATCTTCAGGTTCTTCTTTTTCTGTGTCTAATGCCGGAAGATTTTCAAGCATAGAATTTATATCTAAGCTCTTATCTAATTCCAACATATCTTCAATACTCTGATCAAATACTCCTTTACTCATAACTGTAATTGTTTTACAAAAATAATATCTAAAAAATTATTAAACAAATTATTTGCAATTTACAAAATCCTGGTATAGCGTAAACTTACATTCATGTATAAGTTTTCTATACTATATCCACTATTTTTTCTTAGATACAACTGGTTTATTGGCTAATTTTTTCTTAATTTCTAATTCTTTTTCTTTTTGAGTTTCTTTAACTTTATTAGCTCTTTTTTGCTCTTCCAATTGTTCTCTCTTTAATTGTGTATCTGCATCGTCAGTATCGTAAGTAATACTATTTTCATTAGAAAACTTACGTTCCTGATTCATAGCAGCTATTTCTAATTTAACTCTGTTATTCTCATCAATCTCATATTTCTTAAGATCTCTATCTGCTTGTTCTTGTGCAGCTTCTGCTTCAAGTTGCATCTGCTGAGCCTCAAGTTGTTGTTGAGCCTGTTGCTGAGCTTGCTGCTGAAGTTGTTCTTCAAAAGCTTCAAACTTACGTTGTAATGCAGCAGGATCTTGAGTACGATAAAGCTCCATAACCATAGAAAGTGTGCCACCGTTCTGCATGAAAGGTTGGACAAGTGCTTTAAGAGTAGCCATCATGTCTTTATCAACAGCAGAATTAGTAGAATAAATTCCATATTCAGACTCTTTAAAAAGCTCTCCATCAAAGTCTAATACATCCTGACTGCCGTCAGATAGAATAAACTGTCTCTTGAACTTCTGATCTTTCCAGGCAATTTTGGCTGTTTCTATATAAGCTTCTATTGCTCTGTTAATAAAATCATCGTGAATACTAAAATATTTAGCTGTTGAAAGACTACTCTGCTTAACACTACGTTCTACTCCTCCAACTGTTTCTCTATTATCTACAGCTCCTTTACGTTGAGGTGTAACTCCCACTATATCAGCAATTCTGTTTTCCAGGAAAGTAAGAATACCTAGTAAATTCTGAATAACAGCTGGGTCTCCTATTTCAACACTTCCACCTCCTCTGTTCATATTACCAGCCAACTTACCTAAAGCAGCTCCTTTAGATCCTTCATTAAATTCATCTTCAAAGATAATTTTCATCTGATCTATAAAGAATAAGAACTGATCCATAGTAAAATTACTAGGAATCATACTAGTAGAAATCTTAGCTATCTTACCTTTATAAGTCTTTAATTCTTCCCAGAGCTTATGCATGAAGAAATTATAAGTTAACTGATAATCTTTTCCTAAACTAACAAAAGATAATGATCTGGCATCATTAGTATTAAAAACATTACCAACTATACCAGGAGCACATTTGCTGGGATTATCCATTGACCTGAACTGAATAGGTCTCGGGCCCATCTTAACATATATATCATCTGCTATCTTGGTAGTCTCATTCCATTCACCAATCCAGATCCATTTAACTGCTTCTTTTTCATCCTCATTAAGGGGATAATCCTCATCTACATATCTTTTCTGAATATCACCACTTTCATCCAGGAAAGTAATAATACCTACTTTTCTCATTCCTTTCCAGAGAACTCTAAGTTTTCTTACATTACCAAAGGAATCAAAAGATCCACCAAACATAGAATTAGCTTGAACACCGGCTGTTATAACCTTTCCTATACCCCCTTGTTGCATAATCCAGGAAGTAAGATCTATAGGCTGATTTATTAAAGTTCTGTTAAATAACTTACTTGAAGCAGCAATATTATAACTATATCCATCTTCCAACTTCTTAATCTGAGAGTCTTTAAGCTCATCGTGATATTCATCAATAATCTGTCCTACAGGTACATATGATAACTCTATAATTAAATCAGAGTCTTCTATACGATAAGAATTTCCACCTCTTATAGTAAATAAATTTAAAGGATTTATTTTTCTTAGAATAGGTTCTCCTCCTGCTATATCAGTAGCAATTATTTCTTCTCCTTGTACCAGTAAGTCTTCAAAGCATTTACTAAAGACTTCCTTCATATTCTGAGAAATGTACCCATAATGAATTATCTGAGAAGCCATAAGCTCTCTTCTGTCCCTGTAGTTAAACTTCATCCACTTAGCCTGAGCCTGTACAGCAGCAGCTACTTCTTCTTCTGAGTATTTTGAGGCAACTATTCTATCTAAAATAGACTTATTAATTAAAGCACTTATTTCTTCCAACTTGGAGTTAACCAAATCAGGATTAGACATTACTATAAGAGGATTAAATTTAGCTTCTCTTTCCTCACCTAGTAATACAGCCATATAAGAATTTAATAATGGATAATTCTTATAATTGTTATTAAACTTAGCCTCAATATTATAAGGATTTATTACGGCTGAGATCTCTTTAGGATCTACTATATTATTAATAAGATTGACATTACTTAGTTTTTCTGCTAAGGTAGCCCTAATCCCATTATCAGTATCATATCCTACAATAGTATCGGCAGCATCAGCACATTCTTTATAATAAGATTCTGTCTTTTGTGCTCTGCTTCTCTTTTGAAATGGGAACGACATTTTCCCTGTATTGCTAAAACTAGTTGCCATATATAATTTTTTTGCAAATTTAAAAATTAAATCTATTACTTTTCAATATTTTTATTTGTGGTATAGCGTAAACTCGATATTGACTTTGCCGGATTGATTATCTTAGTGGGATTTTTAAGAGAAAACTTACTAAACCAAGGATCATCTATTATAGTTTTAATCTTCTCTGAGTATTTATGTTGTTCATATTTCTCACGATCAGCTCTTAAAATCATTAACATTCCCATAGCAGATACACGGTCAAAGTTATCATCAGTATTCCAGGCAATTAATTCTCTTATATATCCTAAAGATCTCACTCTATGTAGATTAAGTATAGAAGGTTTCTCTACTATTTTCCCCAGGTCGTCTACTTCAGGTTCTTCAAAAGGATCATAAGCGGTCGATATTAACCAATCTGCTTGTAGTTTACGCCCCCAGGCATTAATCATTTTATTAGCATTAGTACCTTTTGCACGATTTCCAAAAGCTACTCCTTTGGCATAATCCATATCCCGGAGTACTTGAGGAGTATCACATAAATATTGAAGATTTCTTGTGGTATCAAAATATTGAAATAGTCCTTTTAAGTTGTTTTCATAGTTAGCAATAGCATTATAAAACTTTAATAGTTTCAAACAATTTTCATAGAACTCAGAGGCTAGCTTAGGTCTTCCAGTATACTCTGCTACTATTCTGTCTGTCCAGGTATCAAAGATAAAAATTGAACCCAATGAATTAGTATAATTACCTTCATCAGAATCTATAGGGTCTATACCTGCTATATAACGCCAAATAGGAATATTACCGTCTGTAAGTCTTCTGGGCATCTCAAAGATTTCTATACAACCATTTCTATCTAACTCATCTTTAAGGGGATAGTTTCTTAGTGGTGGATGAAGTTCTTGTTTATCCCAACTGATGCTACCACTTACAGTTGTTTTAAGATGTCCTACATAATGAGCACCTAAAAACTTTGGAGCATCCGGTAATATATTTGCAAGATGATCTTTAAGATCTGATACAGGAAAGATGCTACCTTCCCTTCTCATAATAGCTTCCTGAGGAACTACACACATTTCAGCTTTATGCTGAACTAGTGTATTGGCATCAGTAGAATTATATTTAATATATACTCTCCTTGATACAATTTCAAGTAATGCCCCAAGTACATCTGAATTACCATTATGATCATATTTACCTAACCTATTTAAGTAAGCAGGAAAGAAGAAAGCACAAGTAGAAGTTCCATTTGTATTTTTATCATATACGTTAGGAAGCTCCAAGATGTTATAACCTCCAGGATTATAATACATTTCTTCTGCTCCTTTAAAATCAGCTCCCTCAGTACCTCCAGTACCCCCACCAACCATAGTTCCAAAAGCATAATTACCTTCCTCTACAGACTCCCTTGCCACCATCCAAGCTTTAAGCAAGTTAGGATGTTTTCCCCATTCATCCCAATATATCTTCGGGCCTCTTTTACCCCTAGCCTTATCGGGATCTCCCTGAGTAGTAACACCAATTACTGAGTTATTAGTTCCTTTGGATAAACCATTGGAATCAGAATATCCCATTTCCCAGACCATACTATTCATGGAATCTTTAGATCTTAACCTGGGCCAGGGAGTTGAACTTGCACACCAATCTACATTATCCTCAAATTTATTAAGGATACCGTCTTTTATAAGATATTCTTTTTCAGAGGCTATAGCAAAAGCTTTTACAAACTCTGTATTTGTAGAAGTATCTCCTAATACTAATAACCTACAGAGATCTGATCCTGCCTTATATGAAAATCCCATACCTCTCTTTTTTAAGAGACCGGCATGTTTTCCAACATTTATTGCCTGATTGATGTAATGGAAATAGAGATAATCTCCATCATATACATCTGGGAAATCTCTTTTTCTCTCTGCTCTCTTAGATCCTTCCTTAGTAACACTTCTCAGGATTGGAGAGTAATTTAAATAAAAATAGTGAGGGCCTGTAATCCACTCACCATCAAGTTCTCTTACATAACCATCACGGCATCGCCTGGCTTCTTCCTTCCAGAACTTTGAATATTCTGAATTAGGAGCAGAATTAGGATATAAATTTGTATATTTTTTAAATCTCTGATAATGTAAAGCAGCGGATCTAAAATAATCCATATCCTCCAAGATATGAGGATTAATAATGTCAACTTTTACTCTTCCTAAATCGTCTTTCTCCAAGTCTTTTGTATACTTTCTATCCGAAGAAATAAGATTTTTAATAAAAGCAACAGTATCTATAAATTCAATTATCTCACTGGCTACTTCTCTGTCTAATTTATTAAAATCTAATACAGACTGACATACATTATATTCCATCCTCAAAAGTAGCTTTAGTCTTGCTACCTACTTTATCCTTTTTAGACTCTACTTCTTTCTTAACCATATTTTCTAGGTTGGTAAGATTCTGTAAGATACCTGCACTCCTCTCTATTACCCTAGCTAACTTATCTATATCATAAATAGGTTTTCCTTTGTCGTCAAGAGCCAGAAAGTCCACTTCTCTGAAATAATTTCTCATCTTATCCAAGACTACTTTAGAATCCCTTAATAATAATAAGGGCATTATTTCTTCACTCCTTTTACGATAGAACTCTCTGGCATTCTTAACAACAACATCTTCCTTCCAGGATTTAGGAAGGCTAAGCACACTGATAATCTCTGCTTGTCTTTGTTCCTCATCTACTACATCTGAGAAATCAGACTTAAAATCTTCCATGAAATATATATATCCTAATTCAGCTAAAGCTGTTTCCTTCTGTTTAGTTTTATCTCTGTCCCAGACAGATTTAAAAGGAACTAAAACATAAGCTTCTTCTGAGATAGTAAGTTTATTATCTATTAAATCAAACAGTCTCATCTTTTTTCTTTGCTTTCTTTTTTAAAAGTCTCTTCTTGTTCCAGACAGGACAGTAAAATAATAAAAAATAAGGTATCCTTAAAGAAGGATAGTTCTGCTTTTCAGCATCACATCTATACTTCATTATTATAGTCTGTAAATCAAAAGGAGCTTCAAAAACTTTTTCAACATCAGAAATTTTAAGATTCATTTCCTTTGCTATACTATTAATCAAACTCTTGATTTCCTTCTGCATCATCTTCTTCCAAGCTTTTTAAATATTCTTCTTCTTCTGCAATCTCTCTAAGACAAACAGCACAAATAGGCACTTCATCACCAAAGTTATTCTTTATTTTATAAATTCTTTTGCTCTGTTGGGGTCGATCAAGAGATTCGCATCGAACACAAACTTTTTTACTTGCCATTACTAACTAAAATATTTTTCCTATTCTTAAGAACAGAATGTCTTTCCCTTGACAATGCACCACATTCTACACATCTGATATTACGATACTTACCAGTAGGTGTAAAATAATAAAACCCCGCAAAGACAAGATGATTACTGCCACAATGAGGACAGACAGGTTCTTCTGAATCTACATATAAATTATAATTAGGATGTCCCTTAATATAAGGACGCATAATTAAATATAATTCTTCTAATACCTTAACATCCTGTTTATTATAAAATTCCATATATTGTAAAGCCTCAACATTTCCTGCAAGACAGGATGACCAGAGTCTAAAATCGGTGTCAGATTTACCTTCTATCCCAAAAGTCCTTGCCAATCCTTCCAACTTATTGCTGGAAAAACCAAATTCTTTTTTAGCTACCTTCTTAGTATCTATCTGCTGATAAAAAGTAGTAGGAGGTAATCCATGAACAAGAAATCTTGCTTTTATTCTAGGTATATCAAACTTTTCTCCATTATGAGCTATTACAATATCTGCTTCATTAAGCACTTTCCAAAGATTAGCTATTATCCTTGAATCATCTTCTGCTAATACTTCTTCTGGAGTTAATTTGTTAGAGAATACTTCTTCATCTAATAGCCACTTAGCTGCCCAAGTAATTATAAACCAATCAGATATAATCTGATCTAAATAAACATTCTGTTTCCAGAGATTCCAGACGAAAGCTTTTATAGGAGCAGTTTCAATATCTAATATCAAGATTCGGGGCAAAGAGCTCTCTATCTTCTTATTTTCAGGAACATCCTCACAATATTGTTCCATTCTGACAATACGCTTTGCTTCCCTTATAAGTTCAGGAGTAGTTTTTAACCAATCTGCGAGCTTATTAGCTCCCATCTCCATCATATAAGGTTTCTCGTGAATCTTGCTGATTATTCTGGATAGTTCTATCATTTGTATAAATTTTAATTTTAACTGTACAGGGATCTGTTCTTTTTAAGGAGTAAGATACTTCTACTTCGGGAATATAAAGACATAATCTACAGACAGTTTCAAAACTTTTCTGTAGTTTATAAATATCCTCTTCTGTAATCGTAACTTCACCTATATAAAAACTACTCATCCTCTTCAAACACGAAAGTTAGTTCATTAGTCTTTCCTAATACATATTTAGGAATTAATGAATTATCTTCTATTATTTTATTTTGTTTTAAACAACTTATAAGATTATATATTCCTGTAATTTTAAGACCCATTTTATCTGCTATTTTCTGTTTAGTATCATAAGTAAAAATAAGTTTATTTCTTTCTTTGAAAGGTATATTCTTATACTTATGATTAACAGATAATAAATGAGAATAGAATTCTATTTCTTTAGGACTTAACTTATTGAAAGGAGGGATATTACTTATTATTGACAAAAACTTGATAAAATAATCATCATCATTAACTTTTATTTTTATTTTCATGTGCTTTAAGTATATTTTTGCTAAGAGTCCAAAATAAAGAAAGTTGTTTATCATCCAATTTAGAAAGGAGTTCCCCATCATTTAAGGCTGATTCAACAACTTCAATAAAGTATACATTATCATTAATATATACCTTCTTTACACATTTACCAAGTTCATTATAAACAAGTTCCCCTGCTCGTACGTGATTTTCGTCCAACTCTATAAGAGGCATACTGTTCCTTCTGTAATACTTCATTTTACTGTGTTTTGGCAAAGATAATAACTAAAAACGAGATTTCCAAATATTTTGGCAAAAATCTTAAAATGAAAAAAGTCTCCTAAGAGACTTCAATCATAATTTTCTTGTTTTCTACCGGTAGTTCCTTCTTTGGAATTGTAATCTTCAGAATGCCACTTTTATAAACTACCTTAGTATCACTAAGACTATACTCAAACAACCTTTGTTTATTCCCTATAGAATAGGTAGTATCCTTATTATCTTCTCTTTTAATAGTTAAATACAGGGTATCGTCCTCAACATATACAAGAAAGTCTTCTTTCTCATACCCAGGCAACACAAAGGTAATTTCAATAGTATTATCTTTCTCTACAACTTCTTTCCAGACTGACATTTTATAGTCATAATAGTCCGGAAATAATGATTCAAATAAATAATTGTTAAATCTCATGTTATTAATAATTTAAGTTAAAATCCTATTTTATCTTTCTTACTATTAGTTACACCTGAAGAATGATCTATAAGCTTAAGAATGTCTGATATTTTAATACCTAAAAACCAAGATTCTTCTCTAACATATTGATTAGCAATATCCTTATCAAAATCTGTCCAATATAACCCTTGTGTTAATTTCTGTTTTTTAAAAACAGAAGAATGATTAAATTCTGTAATTATAGTATCTCTCAATTTATCATAAGTATTAGATATTATTGGCATCTCCTCCTTTGGTGTTTCTTTCTTTAACATATGTATAACCTCTCTGTTTGTGTGTGTTTACTAATCCTTTTTCATAATAATTTTTCCAAAGACTAATATCTACCTTGGATAAATGCACTAACTGTCCCTTAAGGTAACTTCTTACCTCTTTCTTAATAATTTTACTGACAATTTTAAAATCTTCAAGACTCATATTTCTAGGTCTGTATCCTTTAAAAATGTTCTCAATATCTACTGCATCCAACTCGACTCTTCTATCATTAGGCAGAAGAAAGACATGGGTCTTCTCTCCCGAATCTGTAAATTTTTCCAATACTCCCATTAGTTTACAAGTTTTAAAGGTTGTTTATTAGCATCAAAGTCTATCTGATCTTCGGGTACTGCAACTTTTATATTCATCCTTGGAATAATAGCATACTTATCTCTACGCCATTCAAAAGCATCAGTAGCCCTAAAATCCAAAACTATATCTCCTATTTCAAGATCCTTAACATCAGGAGCTTTTGCAATTATAACACCATGATCAGTAACATTACTCACAGAATTTCCATCTGGAGCAATTATCTTTTGATTCTTCAGGATTACTTTCATAAGAACAGATCCCTGATACAACCTGATCTTGGTAACATCTTTAATTCTTTCCATCTTTTAATAATTCAAAATATAATAAAAAAATTGCATTACAAGCTACATGACTAAGGTGTAATAATCCAGATTCAGGATCAACAACTTCACCTTTTCTATGAGCCACTATATGTCTTAATAATGCCGCATAATATCTATCTTCTGCATTCTCCACTTTCTGCCAGTTATTGGCTTCATATTTCTTAGCTCCAAAAGTTAATACCTTTACTACTTCCTCTACACAATCTATTGGAATTAAATCCCAACGCAACTTATCATTATCAAATTTCAGTCCTTCCATACATACATGACATTAAGTTCTTTTCTTATCACATTAAACACCATCTCTTCTGTCAAATCGACAGTATTCCAAGAAGAAGGTACTAAAATTGCCTTACCACCAAAAGATCGAAAACTTTCTGTATTATGATAATAATCATCTATAAGTATATTACCGGGAGCAGTTAAAAGATATTTTTTGTTTGCAAAAATAACATCTTTTACATTAAGATTAAGGTATCTACTAAGCCAGGCTAGTTTTTCTTCTATACAAGCTATGCTTAATGAAGGAGCTGTTACAATAGTTACATCTCCCATAGAAGAAAGATATCCATATAGCTCTTTATACCAGGGCGTAGGCTTAAGATTATACCAAAACCAACGAGTGTCATCTATGGTTTTCCAGAAGTCTTTCTCTGTAATACCATAATAATCATAAGTAGGCCAGGCTCCAAATTCACTGGCATACTGCCTTAAAGTAATATTCTTCTGATACCTCTTATTAAGAGCATCTAAAGCTCCGGAAATAAAGTCTACTAAGACTCCATCCATGTCTAATAAAAACTGTAATCTTTTTTTCTCCATCATTTAATGTTAATAATTCTTTGACAAAGATACTACCTAAATATAGAATAACCAAACAATTATTCATTTATTTTAAAAAATAATAATAAAAAACCCCCAATATTTCTATTGAGGGTAAAACCAAAACTATGAACACATGAAACAATGAAAAAAGCAATACTTACTCTTCTATATCAAATAAAAATTTTAAACCTCTAATCATTAATAAAACCACTATCAACACTATTGCAAATCCCCAATACCATAAGGTAAAAAATAGTCCTAATATCGACCCTATTATTATACCTTCAAAAAATCTAAACTTCTTATATATATTAAATCTTTTCATAAAAAATCCCCTACAACTCATTAAAAGTTGTTGATTGACCCCAGACAGCTTACTTTCACATGCCGTACGATTTACACCTACACTCCGAGTTTTACCTACTCAACTAAGGGAGTCCATGTTATCCTAGCTTCGGCTAATTATTTTCGATGCAAATATAATAATTAATTTTGAAACTTCCAAAAAAATCTTTTCCTGGTATAGCTTAAACTATGAAATTGCTATATTATATATATGGTCTGTTGTGGTTGGAGACACTATTGGCTCATACCACTTATAATAATACCAGGGATAATATCCAACATAATTATAAGTCTCCGAATAAATCTTATACTCCTTGTACTCTTCTCCAAAAGCTTTCTCAAGCCAAGTAACTAATTCAATTATGTTACAAGGCTCTAACAATGTAACTAGTTTTTCTGTTGTGTTAATCTGAAATCTCATACCAAATTATTTATTCCAAATAAGAATTTTACCTTCATCCCACCAAACTTTACTAGCCTCTATATTCCAAATCTCCTTATCTTCATCCTTCAAACAATCATTTAAAGCCTTAACTAAATTATCTAAATCAGGCTTTTGTTTATGAGGCAATCCATGAGAACTATTCTTCTTTTCTTTAGTCCAACTCTTAGGCATAGCTATTAAAAACTCCACTTTATAACTATTACCTAACTTAAATTTCTTCTTCTTACAGATAAGGTTTATAGCATCTTTAAAGGCAAAATACCTATTTACTACTGGTCTTTTTTTCCACTTATCTGCTATTGTCATCCTAGGCTTAGGAACAGGATCTAAATTAATTTCTATTATCATCCCACCTTAAATAAATTATTAGTCCTACTACTACAACTAATGCTATAATAACTATTACTAAACTTTCTGTTGTCATATTATCTTAGTTTTAAAAGCCAAATAAAAATTATCAGCTTTTGGTTTATCCTTATTCAATACTACAATAACCTTGTAATCCTGAAACTTAATCACAAGACTTTTTCCAAAGTCTACAAATCTATCTTCAGCTAAAGTTATACCTCCGTCTACCTTAATAATATTATTAACCTCTTCCTGAACTAAGGCATAACTCTCCTTGTCTACTTCAGCATACAGAATATTATTTTCAACAAGTTCTTTAGGAATCATGTTTATACAACGATCAATAGTGCCTAATATACTCATATTATTATTTTTTTGCAAAGTTATATACTAATATCGACAAATGCAAATTTTTAACTACTTATTTTTAACCCCGGGTACATTTTCTTAAAATTGTTGTATCCCCTATCGAGTGAGTATTTATTATGAATTATAAGATGATTATCGAGTGAGTAAGTCATATCCACAAACACCCCGCCCACTTTCGTGTGTTGGGCATATGCCCCGGTTGTTTCACTAATGTTTTATTAAAAATTTTCATACTATGAAAACTTTGAGAAATCGCTATGCGATTGGTCGTGTCAGAATTGACGGCGTTAGGATGACTGGCACTAAAAGTGCAGTCGTCGATTATACTGAGCTCACACCTGACGGTGATGATCAGAACTCTGGCACTGCCATGTGTTTTGACGTCGACGCTGTTGAGCTTGACGACGATGATTGCCTGGCTGGTAACAGCAGACTCTCCGCAAGCGGTGAGTTTATTGTACAGTCGAGAGCAATCGACCGTACAGGATTAGGACGTAAATAACGTCCTTTTCCTTTTAACTGATGGAATGCTTTGATATTCATCAAATACCAAGTATCAATGATCAGTTATCGAGAGCCCTGATGGGGCTTTCTTGAAATTAATTTTTTTCTACATATGAAGAAGGATTTTGACTGGGCGGGGCTCGTTATTTATTGTAATTAATTGATTTAGTGTTCATTAAGTCGAGCTCCAACCTTTTAAACCTTTTTAATCATCATTGTTTTAGTTCCAGATTTAATAATATAGCTTAAATTAAGTCAAGGTTGTTAAGCCATATTTCACTAAATTAACCTGTCAAAAATGTTAAATTCTACAATGTTAAATTCTACGCATCGCACACTTCGTAGTAGTCCTTATGACTAAAAGTGCAAAGCCTTATACTAGTTAAACGGGCTAGAAGAATACTAGTTTTGCCTGTTTTATAATTTATAGTACTAACCTTTTAAAAAGCTTATTACAATTATGAAACTCATGTAGGAGGGAGTCCTGCCAATTATAATTAACGGATAAAAATGCCTTGCCATGATCTAGAAGGACTAGGGAGCGAGGCATTTCTTTTAACTCGATTATTTATAAATAACTATATATAACTTTTACCATTTCCTTTCTGACTCAAGCCCTCATCTACCCTTCATTTTCTTGGATTTAATTAACATTATCTCTTAGATGGGGGCTTTTCTTTTGTTAATTATTAACCAATATATTTGCCTATGCTACATTCTTACTCCACCAATACTAATTGAGCTATGAGTAAGTTGAAAACTAGCTATTATCGTCTGTTTTGTATGGTATTAGCACTAATGATCTTAGACAAACAAACCAAATTAACTAAATCAATCAATGAAAGAATTAATTGCTTATTTAGGAGTAGTCATGACTCAGGAAGATTATCTTGAGTATGACAAAGATTAAAACTGTAAAGCTATGTGGTATTATCCTACCTTTAAAGAACATCTTATTTCAATAATCAAAGTATTGTTGATAATAGGAGCAATTGTCTGGATAACTATAAAAACAACTTGTTAACCTTCTAATAATATAGCTAAAATGGCAATTTTAAGAAGTAAAAGACTTCTCTTAACATGTAAATGTTGGTTAGGAGAAGTTATAACAGATGTTCCTGAATATGGTTATCTGAAAGCCCTTGGCTTTAAGAAGTATGTTCCCAAAATAAGAGTTTACGTTACTGAGACTTTTAGTTTCAAGTATGTAGATAATGTTGGTAAAGACATAATGATTAATGTTTTTCAAAACTAGTTGTTATGAAATTTAATGATATCAAACCAGAAAAAAAGAAGAAAAGGATATTAGGCAAGAATTATATTCCATCAGATGTGATTATAAGAATGCCTAAGAATTCGAGGGATACAAACTTTCTTAAGGATCTCTGTAAATAATGGTTATTATCGTGACATAATAATAACATAGTTTTTAGTTGGTATGGAGGATATGTAACAGTATCCTCCTTTTTAATAACTTAATTATGAAAGAAACTAAGAGCTACTTCTATTTGTAGACATGTAAATGCACAAGTCAAAATGGAAAACATTGAATTGTAATATGATCGTATTGCAGAACGTGAATCAAGAATCAACAAGTAATAAATATATTTACATTAAAATTAATTAAGATGTTCAAAGCAAAAATCAAACCCCAAAAACAGACATCTGAATATTCTGTAGTTAAAACTCAGATAGGTGGATTCATAAAAG